>Ga0100379_10000201_pt1 | contig 65890 bp, 49 predicted proteins | sample CryGeymeta201503_FD_80418 | JGI IMG/M metagenome (GOLD analysis project Ga0100379, IMG submission 80418) | Groundwater microbial communities from Crystal Geyser aquifers in Utah, USA - Crystal Geyser metaG 2015-03 | ecosystem: Environmental > Aquatic > Deep subsurface > Groundwater | place...
ATTTCTTTAACCCATTTTCTCCAATCTTTCCAAAATGGATGTGCAATACAAAACGCTACATCTAATCGCCAACCATCAATTCCGTTCTCAATTCCTTCATTTTTTGGATTCATCCAGCGTTGAGTGGCAGCAAAAATATAGTTTTTCGGTCCATCCACAATTCCATTTTCATCTTCACGAAGTTCAGGTAAACTCTTAACTCCAAACCAACCTTCATAATCAAAAGTTGAACCCGTTTTCGGATTATTCCACGACTTAATGATAAACCAATCTTTATATTCTGACTCTTCTTGTCTTTTTTGAACATCTTTAAATGCAAAAGAGTTAATTCCCATGTGATTAAAAACACCGTCAAAAATAATTCGAATTCCTTTTGAATGCGCTTTTTTGATGAGTTCAAGGGCTAATAAATCAGCTTTAGTCCAAACCCAAGTCTCAGGTTCTAATGGATTTTCTGTTAACATAAGCTGTCTATCACCTTTCGGGTCAGGGCCAAAATTTGGATCTACGTGGTGATAAGAATTTCCATCGTATTTATGAAGAGATGGAGAATCGAAAATCGGATTTAGATAAATCGCATTAATTCCTAAATCAGAAATGTAATCTAATTTGTCGATAATCCCTTGTAAGTCGCCACCATATCTGCGGCGTAACAGATGCTTCCATAATTCAGGCTCACCGTTAGCTTTTTCGTAATCTTGAAGTTTGTACCAATCTGATGTCCATGGATGAATCTGCCATTCTTTCGGTAGTTCTTGTGGATCTGCACCAATAATATCATATTGAGATGGATCATTTGAGGTATCACCATTTCGGAAACGTTCAGGAAATATTTGATACCAAATTGCTTTTTTAGCCCACTGTGGAACAAATTCTTTGTCGTGATTACTCTCGTTTTTTGATTCTTTCTTCATATTTGAACACATCAGATTTTGCAATGCAAAAAGAATTATTAGTACGTAACTTGTTTTCATTTTTCTCCTATTTGAAATAAGGTAACAAAAGTAAATATAAGATTTGAAACATTTTAATTGTCAATAAAGAGTAGAAATATGACTATTAAAAAACTAGACTGAATTCAAATTGAAACAAACTTTTTGTGTCTTTAATGGAAAAATTTTCACAATTTGCTTAGTAAGCTTTTTTTCAGAATATAGAATTCGCTCTTTTTGTCGAATTTCTATTTTGCTACAAAGAAATGCGAAATTTATGGGTTGCATGAATAACTAGATTTTCATGTTGATTTTTTCTTAGTATGATATGAAATCCCCGATGCCCCCTTTAGCTGATTTTCGAGTCGAACTGACTCATATTGTCTCAAAGGGGATTTTTTTGGGCTTTCCAGTGAAAATATTATTTCTCAGAGTAAAATTCATTTTTATCGCAGCTATAAAATACTATTACAAATTTATTTAATAAGCGTCATTTTTCCTGTCAATATCTCTGCGTTTAATCTAAGCTGATACACATACATTCCTGATGCAAATTCAGATGCATCAAAAGAAACTTGATGTTGTCCACTGCTTAATTTTTGTAATTCTTTAAACGCAACTTGACGACCTAAAAGATCAAAAACGACTAATTGAACAGCTTGAGAATTTGCTAAACGAAAACGAATGTTTGTACTTGGATTAAATGGATTAGGAAAAGCGCCTAATAGTTCAGATTTATTAGGAATTTCTAAATCTGATTCTTCATTCGAAGTCGCATTGTATTTAATGCTTAGCTCTGCCCAAACCGCAGGATTTGTTTCAGGCTCAAATGGCAACCAATGATTATCCCAAGCAGATTCGTTCACAAACGAATTTTTTACCCATGTTTGAGAATCTGTTCTTTCGGGATTTCCTTTATCTGTTCTTAAACTAATTCCATCAGAAAGCTGAATTTTAAAGGTTTCCATTCCTACAAAAACTTCATTCCCAGAATCAACAAATAGATTGGCGTCTAAAAGATTTAACTCATTCCACTCATTTGATTTCATCTGAGAGTAAGAAATTGAGGTTCCGTACAAAAACTCAGATGGAGTTCCATTTTCTGAAGAATAAAACTCAAGAGATAATCGATCATTTAAGACTGCGGTGAAATTAGCAGCAACATTAAAATTGATATTTTTATGCAATGATGGAGAGTTTGCAGTGAAATACCAAGAACGCACGCCAGCATTTAATCCAAAAAATGCAGATGTATTCGCTTGATTATGAATACTCATAGTATCACTAAAAATGGCTATAGAATCAGAAAAAACGCGTTTCTTTTGTTCTAAGCTTATCCATATTTCTTCGCCTTCAAATAGCGATAATTTTTCTTTTAGAGGTAAAACTGTAGGGCCATTTTCATTAAGCTGATTAAACGAAACGGCTAAATAAGAACTCAAATCAGTTGATGAATCTGGAGTTTTATTATTTGGATCTTCATAAAAAGCAGTTGCTCTAATTTCGGCTCCCTTTGCTCCACCACTTCCCCATGACGCTGACTCAGAAAGATAAATCCATCCATCATTTTCAAACATAATGGTTCTATTTAACGGTGTATCAAACGAGGTTCCGCTCACTAAACCAATATAATCTTGATTATCAACTCGTTTTACTTCTGTGGAAACAACATAACTCTCCCCAGCAGCAAATTGTAAATTTGAATCAGAAAAATCGAAGCGATTATCAAAGCCTGCGGATAAATCAGCGAATCCATACACTTTTTCGGCGAGAACATCAGTAGGGAAACCCGACTCACTTAATTTGTACACTCGAACAATTAATGAATCGTTAGCCGGTGTGTCATAATTCGTATAAAAACGAGTGTCATTTATGCTAAAAATATAGAAATCAACAGCTTGTAATTTTACAGAGCCTTCATCACCAGGAGCGGTAAACCGAACGCCATATTGAGAAACGTTATTCGTTGAACGAGGAAGTCCAAAGAACCAAACGATTCCTGAATTGAAATGAGATTCGGTCTGAGTTACCGATGTAAGTTGAGGGTGAAAACGAACAATAAGAGAATCATTTCCATCAGCATTAAACACCTTTTGGGCATTTATTGAAACTGATTCTAAGGTTCCAACATAAGGAGCTTGAATTAATTGAGCGAATTTTTCAAAGCGTTCTGTTTCTGCACTTTGCCCAAATTTCCAAGTAAGTTCAGATAATCCAGAATAGCGATTTACTGAAGAATCAGCTCTTTCTGCATTCAATTTATCCACAAAAAAACGATACGATTGTAATCTTCCTGTGACATCAGATTTAAAGAATGAACCCAAACCTAAAACAAAGTTTTTTGAATCATCTGGGAAATGAGTGAAATCGTAATACTCATTTTCAGTTTGAGCAAAAGGGATTTGCCAATTTAAAGTATCTGAATCGGTATAATTCTTTATGGTGCTTACTTGAGCAAACGCGTTTCCCTTCAAGATGATGAAGGCTAAAAGTACTAAAAAAGTTCTCATAAGGATTCCCTTTTATGATGTGGTAATTCGTTTGTTGACAGATATCTGAACCATGTGAAATAAAGAATAATGGTTAGAGTAATTAAAATTGCACCTGAAATGAAGAAATAATTCCATTGTTTGGTTACAAAAAGCATGGGCGTAATCCCCATAAATAACATCCAAGGCACAGCGATAAATGTTGAAAAAATATCACGGTTATTTTCTTTGTCGATGCGCTTTACATCTAAGCCAACGGAGTTTTTAATTTTTCCCCAGAAACCAAAAGGACGTGTTTTTGAGTAAAAATCTTTGAGGGTTTCATCATCAGTAGCAGGAAACAATAAAGCTATTACAACACATGCTAATGCAGTTAAAGCTGCAGTAATAAAGAAAGATTGAATTTCAGTAAGCGCAAAAACGTCTTTAAAATAAAACTGAATTGCAATTGCAATTACCATTCCTGCAAAAGTTCCACCGGCATATCCATAACCATTAAAACGCCACCAATACCAACGAATAAATTGAGGAACAATTAAGCCAACGCCAAAAACCATAGTTAAAAAGCCCCAAACATCATTTAAACTCGTGAACAAGAATGTAGAAATGAGACCGAAAACTACAACCATTACTGAAGCAATCCGGCTATGAAGAATCAAGGTTTTAGTAGTAGCTTCTGGATTTATAAATCGTTGATATAAGTCATTCACCCAATAAGCCGCACCAGAATTTACAATTGCAACATAGGTTGACATTGCGGCTGCTAATAATCCAGCAACCAACAATCCTTTAATTCCAGCAGGAAATAATTCCATCAGAACTATTGGAAGAACTCGTTCAGGATCGTCGATTACATGTCCATTTTGGCTGTAAACAACGCCTAAGATGGCAATACTCATAACAAATGGCCAACGAAAAGAAAGCAAACTAATCCAAAAAACAGATAACAAGCCTACTTCTCTTTCATTTTTCGCGGCATAAAAACGTTGAATCATGTATCCACCAGAACCGCACATTCCATCAATGGTTGATCTTAGTAAATAGAAAATAGTTGCCATTCCGATTAAATTGTATTGAGCATATTCTCCAGGCATATTCATTTCCCATTTCGGAACAAAACTGGCCCAATCGGATAATTTCTGTGTTATTTGCTTGAATTCACCACCACCCATTGGAACTGAAACGATAAATTCTTCCGGTAAAGTAATCTCGGTCATTACTTTAAACACTACATAGCCGATTACAAAAAGAATCAAAGCGCCCTGAAATACTTCTGTGTAAACAACACCGTACATTCCGCTTAAAGCAGCATAAAATGCACACAAAACAATCATTAGAACAGACGCAAGTTGTGGTGAAATTCCGAGCATTTCAGATAGAAAAATTCCTGCACCTTGAATGAAATAGGAAATCGCCCAAATTGCAAAAGTTAACTGAGCAATTGCTGCTAAAATTCTAGCTGCTTTTCCTTGTTCGCCAGAACCGAAACGAAATTCCATCCATTCTGCGGTTGTCATTACATTTGCTCTTCTATTCCATTTCCCCATAAAAATCATGAAGAATGCAAGAATAAGCACAACGCCACCTCGAATTTCAATGAAAAAACCTTGCATTCCCATAGCGTAAATAAGTGCTGCAATAATCATTGTTCCAGAAACATCTAGATTGGAAGCCATTCCTGAAGCTCCAAGTGCCCACCAAGGCATATTTTTATCTCCAAGGAAAAAACTTTCGGTGCTTTTTGATGCTTTTTTCTGTAAATAAATTCCGATTCCTATCAGAATCAGGAGGTATAAAACTACAATTGCATAATCAATAAATGTCATTTAAGCTCCAATTACTTAATGAATGTTAATGTTCTGGTTGCTGTAAATTGTTCCGTTTTTAACTGATAAAAATAGTTTCCACTTGCCAAATTACTTGCATTAAACGAGATTGAATGCATTCCTGCTCCATAAACTGAATTTGAAATAAGTGTAGCTACTTTTTGTCCAAGCATTGAATAAACTTCTAAACTAATGTTTGATGATTTGTTTAAATCAAAACGAATGGTTGTGCTTGGGTTAAAAGGATTTGGAAAATTTTGATGTAGTTGAACTGAAGTTGGAATTTCAAGATTTGAACCTTGCTCATCTTCCGTGTTTGTTGTAAAAACATCAATTTCAATATCTGGTGATTTTTGTCTGTCTAAAATGAGCATTACTGCATCAGCATAAAGAACTTTGTTGTCGGTAATATCATCTGTACTGATACCTACAATTTGTTGTAAACCTCGGTCGAAATACACATTACCAACTTGTTTCCAGCCCTTGTTAGTTAAAACCCGCTGATTAAATGTTGTTGATTGCTCTTCATTTTTTCCATTAATTACAAATTTTGCATCAGCTGTTGCAGTTGAATTAAATGGAATCCAAGCATAAACATGATAATAAGCTGAGTAAGGAATATCGGCGATATAGCGTAATTCTGCACCGGAATTAGGTTGAGCTCTTAATGATTTACCAGAAAATCCGTCTGGTGTATCTGTAATTGACCAAGATCCAAATCGTTCAACATCGGCGTCTGTTTCATTCACAATAATAGCTTTTGGTCTTCGAATTTGGCTATTCCGAATAGGCAAAATTGCAGGTTGATTGTAGAAGTATTTGAATAAAGTATCAGCGACAAACTGATTTTTCTCTCTTAAACCTTCATAAAAGAAAAAGACTTCACCTTTGATGCCGAAATCTCTATGATATTGAACGGCTTGTTTCACATAATCTGGCCCGTTGAATTGATTTCCAGCTTTAATTAAAATTCCTGGTGATAATTTATGTCTATAATTAGGTTTTACGATTCCACCAGGAGAATTAGGAACTGGACCGACCATTCCATTTATCAAAGTTTTATAATCTGCAATATTATAGCGGTAAGCTTGTGGGTGAATCACGTCAACGTATGCAGAATCGAGCCAAGTTGGCCAATCTTGCAAATAATTTCTATAGCTGAAATCAAATATTGATGGAGAAAGAGAAACAATTAGGTTTGGATCTACAGATTTTACCATTCTATATAATCGACCAGCAAATGCTGTGATTTTATCCGCTTTCCAAGCCATAAAAATATCAGAATTCCATGCTACTGATGGTTCTGAGCCATTATGTTCGCTTTTGTATAATTCATTAGTATAATCATCATAACCGCCTTCAGCTGCCATTGCAGGCAAACGATCATCTCCTTGAATACCATCAACATCATAGTTTTCAATTACTTCTTGAATCATATCAAGCATAAATTGTTGAACTTCTGGATGAATGGCGTTCATCCAATCGAAACCATTTTTTGTTACAATATCACCATTTGCATTTCTAGCTGCCCAATGTGGATTTTTAGCAATTATATGCCCACCATTTTCTGAGAAGGATGAAGCAAAACCATATTCAAACCACGGAACGACTTCCATTCCAACACGATGTGCTTCAGCAATAATTTCTGCTAATGGATCTCTACCTTGTGTAGCAAAAAAGGAATCTTGCTTAACTCCAATTGCATTTTGAGCAACAGTTGAAGGATGAAGCGTAACACCTTTATTCCAAACAACTGGATAAACCATGTTAAATCCGCGTGATGCAAGATAATCCATAGCTTCAGCTAATTTGTCTTTTGAATACAATACATCGCTATCAACGTTTGTTATCCAAACACCTCTAACTTCTTGTTTATATTCTTGCTGGGCATTAATCGTTCCCGATAATCCCAAGAATAGAATTATGGTATAAATAAGACCAATTTTAAATGATAAGTTTTTGATTTTCATACTATTTCCTGATTTCAGGTTTTCCAATGAAGTTTTAATTTTACAAATCCGTAAGTAAACGCAGCTACCAAAAAAGTGTAGAAAACACCGCGCAAAAATCCAGTAAATGGCGTTTGAGTTACTTGAATGATGGAACTTTCCCATCCAGTTAAGACCAAAATCGGCCAAATTACATTTCCAAAAGCGACATAAGCAATCATCGGATTTTGGCCATTTCCAATTAACCAGTTAAATGGCGTTTTCCATGATTTAACGTCCATAATGCTATAAAAACAAATAAGTAATAAGCCTGACAAACCGGATGTAATCATCCAATAGGAAAAAGAAGATGGATCTTTTTTAATTCCACCTGAATACGGCTCAAGTATTAATCCTAAACATAACCAAGCTATACTTACTAAAGTCAGTTTGTAGATTGCAGATTCTTTTCCCCAAGTTTTTTTACTGATAAAAATCAATGCGGTGCATATTACAAAACTCAACATACTCGTCTCAAACACAAATCTCATTTGCAAACCAACAAATAGAACAATCATTTGAACGAAAACCAACATAAGAACGATATTCATTTTTGAAAATGAATACTTAGCAATCGATTCTTTTTTTGCTTTTAGAAGATATTCTCCTGCAAACATTCCAGGTATTACAATGAATAAATATTTCAGATAATCCCATTTTATTAACCACGGAATTGGTGAATAATTCCAGACTGTTTGAATCCATGAGTCTTCTGTTGATGAAAGCCTTAAAGCAGCGTAAACAACTAATATCAGATAACGATAATGCGTGTTTTCGAATGTAAATAACCAAATAATGGAACCAACTAAAGCCATGTCTGCCAAGACAATTAGTATAATATCGGAACGATAAATATCGAAAGCGCAGTTTTTGGGAAACTCGTATAAGAACACAAACGTGATCATTCCAATCCAGCCCAAAAGACTTAAAGAACGTTTTAAAATCAGATTCCAATTGGATGGCCAACGCGTATACATTAAAAAGAGAAGACCGAATCCGCAAAGAGCAAACCACCAAATTTTCGGATCGCTTAAATCTGAACCTAAATTTCCTGGACGAACGTGCTGTAATAGAATTGCAAAAGCAGAGAGATAAAAAAAGCGAGATACAATGCGTTTTAAGCCTTCAATTTTATTGATTTCATATTTTCTAAGAGCAATTGGAAATGCAGCTCCCATTGAAAACAGAAATAAAGGAAAGACTAAATCGACCCAAGTGAAACCTGGTAAATTTGGATTAAATACATGGTTTGGAGGTGGAACTTGTGCATGATACATCCACGCTGGTAAAATTCTGTATGCAATAACGCCAGACAAAACCATCAACAATATGGCAAAACCTCTTAGGGCATCTAAACCAAGAATTCGGTTTGATTTTTTTGATGCTATGGATGTTGATTTTGTCATTTAAATAACCAGTTTATTCTATATGTATTTATTAAGGATTTTAGAAAGTTTCTTCTTTTAAAGAGAATGAGAGAGATTGAAAATTATCTTATTGAAATCGCTAACCACGCTTTTTCAAAATATTCGACATTGAATTAAGCATTGCTATTGCCAAATAACTCAATATTTCCTAACGATTTTTCAATACAATATTTTTAAAAATTCTATGTGCTTATAACTATTTTAAAGGAATTTATCACTCAGTTTTTGTTCTTTTTGAGTGATTCCAACTGATTATAAAGCAAAACTACTTCAATTGATGAGCCTTTTAATTCAGTTTCTTTGTCATAAGATTCTGCGACTTTCAAACTTAAAGAACCTGAACTTTTACATTGAATTCGGTTTGTAATCTGCCAACCCAAGTGCATTGTTTGTTCTTCTTTAGGAATAAACTGAACTTCTATTCCATCTTTTTTACTTCCTGAAGTACTAAATTGCAAAGGTTTTAAGGTGTGATTCATTTTTATGTACAAATCATACACGCCCATTTTTGTCAAATTGAATACAATCTCATTTTTTGATTCTTTTCCACTTTTAATTTCCTCTAACTGAAAAGAACGATAATCCTCTGCCCTATATGGTAAACTCGCTTTAGTTTTATATTCATTTGCAGCGAGTGAATCACCTAAATTTCCGTTTTTCTCATCAAGTCCTTCATAAAAGAAAAAGACTTCACCTGAAACGTTCTTTTCTCGATTATAAGCTATTGCCTCTTTTACATAGGAATAATCATTATAGCGCGTTCCAGCTTTTATTAAAATTCCACCAGAAAGAGTTGTTTTTGAGTTTAAAATACCTGGATGATAAGTTAACACATCGTCTAAAGTCGTTTTGTATCGATCAATTTCATATCTATAAACCTGTGGAATCAATAAATCAACATATTCACCTTTTACCCAACTTGGAGAATCCTGCAAATAATTTTCGTAACTCCATGGATATACAGAAGGAGAAAAAGAAACGATTAAATTTGAATTAAACGCTTTCACTTTTGTGTACAAACGTTTTGCAAAATCATTGAGTTTTCCTGCTTTCCATGCCATAAACTCAGGTTCTTTCGACATCGAAACACTTTTTCCTGTTTCAATTTTATATTGATTTATCGTGTATTCTGAAAAATCACCATGGGAAGGCATTGCTGGTAAACGATCATCTCCTTGAATTCCATCAATATCATAGTTTTGAACAACTTCCATTATTAAGTCAGTCATAAAATCTTGGACTTCAGGATGAATTCCGTTTAGCCATTCGAAATTGTTTTTCTTAAGTAGATTTCCAGCACTGTCTTTTGCTGCCCAATGAGGTTTAAGTTGTACAACATGTCCTCCATTATCATTGTAGGAACTGGAAAAACCAAACTCAAACCATGGAATAATTTCTAAGCCATTTCTGTGTGCTTCAAAGGTCATTATTTTGAGAGGATCAATTCCTGCGTTTTTCACAACAGGATCTTGTCTATAATCTTCACCAAACGTTTTTACCATAACTTCACTTGGATGTAAAGTCATATCTTTATTCCAAACTACTGGAAATACCACGTTAAATCCTTGCTCAGCAAGTACTTTCATTGCAATAGCTATAGAATCAGCGGAGAAAAGTACATCGCTGTCTACATTTGTAATCCAAACTCCCCTTACTTCTTTTAATTCTTTTTTTGCAGAACTGATGGGTTCTTTTTGGTTGATTTCTGTCTCGTTTGTACTTGGTTTTGGACTTGAACAATTAAGTAAAAAAACAATCATCAAGCCGCATAGTGCATAGGTTTTCATGCAGAATCACGAATAATGAGTTTCGGTTTTATGAAAATATTACGAACGTCTGTAAATCGTTTCTTTTGAACTAATTCTAAAAGTAAAGAAAACGCGGTTTCACCAATGGCAAGTCTTGGTGACTCAATAGTGGTTAAAGGAACACGTGCTTCAGCACATCTGTCAATATTATCGAAACCTACAATTGCAATATCTTCTGGAATTCTCATTCCACGTTCAAGAACAGCTTTTTGGAAACCCATTGCAAGTAAATCGTTAAACATAAACACTCCTTGAATACCTAATTCCTTGAATGCAAATGTTTTACCAATTTTGTAACCTTCTTCAAAAGCGGTGTTTTCTGTTGTAAATGACAACCTGAATGTTAAACAGTTTTTACGCACATCAATTCCTTGATCTTTTAAGCCTTCATGAAATCCTTTTAATCGCATATCATCTGTTCTGAATCCGTTTTCACCAACAAAAGCCGCAAAGTGTTTAATTTTTCTTTTCACTAAATGATCTGCAACTAAACGACCACCCATATAATTGTCTACATCTACAATTGGAATTCTTGAATCATATACATCATGAATTAGAACAGTTGGAATTTTTTCGTCAACTAAGCGGTCGTAAGTTGTAATTCCATATAAAGATTTACGGCGAGTTGTGATTAACAATCCTTCCGTTTTATTTTCTAACATCATTTGAAGAAGAGAATCTTCTTGTTGATGAATATCTCGGGAGACGGTTAAAATCAGTTTTTTATTATATCTGTCAGCTTCATCTGCTAAACCACGATAAACTCCAGAAAAATAAGGTCCTTCAATATCACGAATGAGCAATCCAATTTGCCCATCATTCATCATTGAAGGAATATCGATAGATTCTACAAAATCAGGATTTGCATAGGTTCCTTTACCAACTCTACTAGAAATCACATTTTCATCATTCAATAGTTGCATCGCTTTTTTGATGGTGCTCATACTCACATTATATTCTTGTGATAAAAGAACATAATTAGGAATACGTCCATCTTCACCAAAATCTTTGTTTTTGATGCGCTTTTTTAAATGATTTGCAACTTGAAGATATAAGTGTTCCGATGTATCGTTATAATCGACCATTCTGTTTTCCTGTACTAATTAAAATGCGACGGAGGCACCAATTAAATTAATGTTACCGAGAATTCCACGTTCACTGAACGCATAATCTACTTTTATCTGATTATTAATACTAATGCCAAAGCCTAACCTTAGATGACCTAATCCTTCGTCATCTGAAATAAAACCATTGCTATAGCCTGCTCTAAAAAATACCATTTTTCTAAAACCATATTCTAGACCAGCATTCACATAATTCTGATTATTATTAGGATAAACAATATCACTAGCAATAGTTAAATCATGTAATCTTGTATTAAGTATAGCATAATCTAGACCTATTCTAAAAATAAGTGGTAAATCCCACTTTTTCGATGATAAAAAAGCTAATAAACCATCATTATTACCAGATGAGTTTAAATCTATATCAATTCGTTGAGCTAAATTGTCGCCATTCATTTGCATTTCAGCACCAAAGTTTGAAATCGCGAAACCAAGATTCAAATCTTTTAGGGGAGTTTTGTAATGAAAACCTAAGTCTAATGCGATTGTTGATGCTTTTGTTCGCCATATCATGGATTCAATGTATTTAAGCGTTGCGCCAATTCCAAAATTTGTAGTTAATAATTGCGCATAACTAATTCCAATACTCATATCTCGTGCTGCGAAATCTTCACCAATTCCATCTGGAAATAAAATGTCGGTTACAGGCATTCTACCACCATCAAACTGATAAAAATGTACACCAATGTAGGAATAACCTAGTTTGAAGCCACCCGCTGCATAATTCAATCGAGTATCAATAAAATAATCGGTATGCTGAAATGCGACTTCATTTTTGGTGAATTTCGTCATTCCTGCTGGATTCCAATATAAAGCCGAAATATCGTTTACGGCTGAAACATTGGCTTCACCCATGGCAACGCCACGAGCACCGGCAGGGATTTCTAAAAATGGAACCGCAGTAGTTCCTAAATTGTTTTGAGCTTGAACAGATGCAAAAGAACCTCCAAGAATAAGTAAGAATAAAAACACGTTTTTCATCATCATTCCTTTCAGTTAATTATTGCAAATTTGCCGACTTTTTCGCCAATTCCTGGCGCTTTCACATGGAAGAAATACAAACCAAAAGAAACTTCTTGTTGGTCTTTATTCAACAAATCGAATACTCCTAATCCATTTACTACTTCCAATTCTCGAATAAATACGCCACTAGCACTAAAAATTTTTAGACTTGCATTGCTTGGCATATTTCGAAATTCAATCCGTCTTTCTCCTCTTCCTGACATAAATGGCCTTGCTTCTGTAATAGTCGCAGCTATATAGGGATTTGGCACAACAACAATTTCATCCAAAATAGATTTGTCTGCTTGAGTATCTAAACCAGCTTTTTGAGTTGTGAAAGAGTATTTGGAAGAATCACTAAATCCGATATAATTTCTGAGAAGAAATTTATCTCCAGCTTGTGGTAGAATAATTTGTGCGGAATCTAAAGGGTTATTGAATGCATCAACTGGTTTTAAGAAATTGATTCTCCATGATTCTCTGAATCGAGTATCTGCTGGAAGATTTTTAAACATTAACTGAATAAATTCACCAAACTGAAGCGAACTATCTTGAGAAGAAACATTTTCTTTAAAAACGAACTCAATTGGCTCACCTGTATCTGTGTTATACACTTTAAAGTTTACTGGAAAACGAGTTGCTGTACTTAATCGCGAAGAAGCAGCAGTATCTTGATTTGTTCCTTGATCAAAAAACTCAATACTTGCATTTATTGGCCAAACTGGTGGATTTCTATCAGAAAATGTAGGGATCAACTCAACAGTAGTTAACAAATTTGAACTACTTTCTGTTGCCCAAGCAGAACGTTGTTGGGTTGTCGTTTCATCTGGATATTGGTTTTCAAACTCTAATACATATCCTTCCTCTAATAACTCAAAAGACCAATTGGAATGTTCTGATCCATCTAAGTTTGTTGGAACAGGTTCTTTATCAACAATGGTTAATCCAGAATTATCAAAAACTGAAAAGCTTTTTGTTTTGTACTCAACTGTTGAATTGAAGAATTCTGTTTCAAATTGAATATCAAAGGTTGCATCGCGTAATAATAAATCATTTACTAAACGAGCTTTTACAGTTCCTGTAGCAAAACCTCCAGTTTTGGGAACTCGATTTTGTTCATCAACACTCATTAAACCAGGATCGTAATCACTTGGTGGAGGATTTGGGCGAGCACTCGCTGTGTTTTTATCATAATTTGTAATTACACCTTGTTCAACTGTAATACTTGCGGGAGATTCTGAAGGTGACAATGGAAATAAATACTGAATGGAGCTGATTCCTCTGTCAAAATAGGTTGAGTCATAACCCGCATCATACGCAATAACAGCATAATAATAGGTTCTGCCGTTAATAACATCTGTATCAACATACGAATGTTCTAAACCTGTATCATTTCCTAACCAATAGTGAACTCCGTTTGGTAGTCCGATTTCTTCACCAAATTGAAGCGCATGATACCCTTTTAAGCCGTTTACTTTATCGAATTGAACGATTCCTCTTTTATAAACAGGATTACCAAAACCATCAGTAATATCTTTTGCATCATTAAATTGAGGATCTGTAGATTTCAAGATTCTATATCCTTCAAAATCTTGACCATAAATTGGATCTTGTGAAAACTCTGCAAGATCATCCCAAATTAAAGTTACTTTTCCATCACCAGGAATCGCTTTAAGCTCAGGTTGACGTGGAGGTCTGGCAAAACGATAATCAGAGTCATAAATTCGTTGAGCAACTTGTCCAGAACGGAATAATCCTTCTTCGTTAATACCAAATACAAAACAAGTAGAAAAACGTTGGGAACGATTTGGTGGCAAATTAAATGGCCCTGATCCAAAGAAAAAGCCTTGATTTCCTGTAGTTGTAATATCTGGTGGTGGGAAAAATCCAGGGCGAATATTTAACCAAGTTGCTACTTCATCATAAATAAATTGAGCAGCAGGTTCTACAATTTGAAAAGAAGTTAAACCAACTTGATCAGATTCATCATTATCTAAACGACCAAAATTAGGTTCACCTTGATCTGGTCTTCCATTTCCTTCCGTTCCATCTGCATCAGGGCCAGGATAACCTTCACCATCTGGACCAACTCCATCAGAACCTACATCATCTAAAAATTGATTCCAATCACCATCTTCATCACCAGACCAGTGACTTTTAGGTTCGTCGTAATTTCCAACTGGTCCGAAAATGAATGTTCCTGCGTCATTATCTCGTGACTCATCCGTAATACCATCACTATCATTATCAATTAAATCGGTATCAATACCTGGAGATTCTAAGAATTTCCACCCAATGTAACCTGGTGGAATATTTCTAAACTGAGACCAAACACCATTTCCTGTTGAAGACCAGCCATAAACGATATTCAAATCTTTGTTAAACGTTGCGGCATCATCAGTTGCGCCAGATCCGCCTGGATTAATATCAGTATAACCACCAAAAACAATTGGATTATTATTCAAATTGGTTGTGTATGTAGAATCGCCAATATTCGAAACTTCATACTGCATAAAGATTATATCTTTAGCTAATGCTTGCGACCATTGGAATAAACGAACACGAATTTGAACTCCTAATCCTCCTTTAGTGGTATCACCACCAATTGGATAATATTCATATTCTTTGTCGCTTAGATCATCCATTACATAAAACACTTCTTGATCGGCATTAAATTGATTGAGACCAAAATATCCATTCCAAGCCCCATTCCAACTAGCATCACGGTCAGGCCACGTTGATGGCCATGAAGCAGGATTTCTTGAATTTGCAATCTCAGGATTATCAATATCACGATTTAAATAACCTGGAATCGGTTGGAACTTGTAAGCAATATTGGTGACAGGATCAACTTCTTGAGGAATTTGAGACAAAATTGCACCACCATAGCCGTCTACAACAATTGGCAAACGATTTCCGTTTTTATCCCAAACATAAGAGCCAATTAAACCCGTCATTTCATGTAAATGGCCATGACCAGTTCCTTTAGGGAAAACACCAGCTTGGTTTACCGAGCCATTTCCATTTCCAATTGTGCCCCAATTAGTTATAATGGTTTCAATGTTATTTCCATTGATATTCATGGGAACACGAAAGCTTTGTTCGCCTCTTTTATTGTCAATAAAAACACCTGATGCATTATTACTTCCATCTTGAGCTCTAAGAATTATAGTGCTAGAAATAACAATCAAAAATGCGTTAAATAAGATTATTGAATTAAATTTCATTACTGTGATTGAACGTTTCATACCATTTCCCACTTAAAAATTAAATTGAAAACCAGCTCGAATAGATCGAGGCGCTATTTGTACAAGCGGACTTCTTCGATAATCTTGTATCGAATTAATCTGATTTCGCCCTGTGGAATTGTGGATATCAATTTCGAAAGGATAGATTCTTGGGAATCGGTCTTTGCGGTAAAAATCAAGAATATTTTCACCTTGTAAAAATAATTGACCAACAACTTTATTGATTTTAATTAAATAAGCTAGCCTTAAATCCAAAGTAAACTCACTTTCAAAACGAGAAACATTTCTAAGTTCTACTATACTTTGTCTGTTTAAATCAACAGGTGTAAATGGATAACCAGTATGAAACGTTCCAATTAAACCAGCTGTAAATACATCTGCTGCATACGTTAAGGTTCCAGAAACATTATGCCCTTGATCCCAACTCAATGGTAACATATTCCGATTGGCTTCATTATTATTTTGTGCATCAAGGAAAGCTTGAAGCGGATCACTTGCGTTTCCACGAGCAGACTGAAGTGTATAATTAATTGAACCATTTAATCCGAAATCTGAACGAATACTCGTTGAAAGTGTAATCCCTCTAACTCGACCAAAATCAGTGTTTTCAAAACGGCCCCAAGTGTCGCCACCTGTTCTTGCTTCATACAACCTTGTTCCAACTAAACCACGTAAATCACGGTAATAAGTGGTAACATCGATTGCAATAAAATCATTGATCTGTTGCGATAAACCAATTTCATAGGTAGTTGATCGCTGTGCATCTAAATCAGGATTTCCAATATAATTGGAAAAATTACTACCAATTACTTCATTTTCTGGATTTACATACAATCGTTCATATTCTGGAATTTGGAAAAACTGCCCATAAGAAGCATGAATAACTCCATTTTCTGAGATTGGAAAAGCAAATCCAATCCGTGGGCTAAACTGACTTTTAACACTTGCGTCTGTTAATTCTCCGCCAGGATTTCTTAAATCCACAGGAACTTTTCCGTTTGGATCGAAATAATCGTAACGAAGTCCAATGTTGATAATCAAATCTTTTATTTCAATTTTGTCTTGAATAAAAAATGCTGCTTCAACAGGTGTTCTCTCATATTGATTATGAAGTGTTGAAGTCAATGGTGGAATTTCTCTTTCAAGATTATTTTGGCGTAAAGCTTGAATAGAATATTCTTCTAAATTCAAACGATTATGTCGGTATTCAACGCCCGCTTTTACTAAATGTGTATTCCCAAACTGACGAGTAATATCAAATCGGAATGCATACGTATCACTGTTTCTAAATAAATGATAATTGTTTACTCCACCTGTATTAAACACATCTCCAGGCTGATTTGAGCGGCCATTTATGACCTTATACCCTTCATCAAAAGGATTTTCATAAACATATTGCGAAAAATCTGTCGTGTATTTTGTTAAACGAATATTGTAGAATGTGCGTTGGTCTAAAACATGGTTGATAGCAATAAGATGATTAAACGAATTGCTGTACTGAGTTGGCTGAAAACCAGGATTCAAGCGATAACGTTGTGTGTAATACGTACTTTCAAAGTTATTGGCATTTAATGAGTAGCTGATTTTTATATTTGAAGTCGCTTTTAAAGTCAGTTTAAATAATCCACCTAAGCCACTAGAAGTATTCATGTGTTGAATTGTTGAATCCCCATTCGCTTGAATATCCCATTGGTTAAAATCAGTTGATGAAAAATTACTAGAATCGGATGGTAAAAATACTTCTCTACCAAACAACCAACCGTCACGATTCGTGTATTTTAAATTCGTAAAAAAGCTAAGTCTGTTTTTTAGAATCGGACCAGAAAGAGATGCTTCATACACTTGTTCTCCTAAAATGGGAGCTTTATCAATTTCGTAAAAGATATCTGTGTTGTTCGAAAAATATCCCCCAACTGATGAAATAAATGTACCTGAGTAAAAATCAGCACCGTCTTTTGTAACGATATTTACTATACCAGAGTTTGCCTGCCCAAATTCCGCATTATATGTTCCTGAAATAACTTCAACTTCTTGAACAGCTGTATTTTCAACCGGAGTGGCTAAACTGTTGTTAAATGGATTAGATATAGCAACTCCATCAACATAATATTTAATTTCTGAACTTCTACCGCCACGAATGTGTAAAGAACCACCAGAACCACGACTTACACCAGCCTGAACACCAATTGATTTTACAAAACTATCAGCTGGCAATGCTAAAATCTCATCACCAGAAACTTTTGCTGAAGATGAAGTTTTATCTTTTATAACCATTTCTTGTGTAGCTGTAACTACAATTTCTTGACCTTCAAAAGCTTCTTCTTCCATTTTAAAATCTAGAGTTGTTGTTCGATCAACTTGAACACGAACCTCTGTAATTTGGACTTTTTGAAAACCAACCATCGATGCAGTAATGGAATAGATTCCCGGTGAAATAGAAAGAATAAAATAATTCCCCTCAAAATCTGATGCAGAACCACGTGAAGAACCATCAATAATGATATTCACGCCTGGTAAAGGCTCACCATTTACATCTGTAATTTTCCCTGCTACTTTTCCTGTAGTCTGAGCATGTAAAGAGCTTACAAAACCAATACAAATTATAAAAAACAATACCAACGAACGCATTTTGTAAAATTCGCTAAAACCATGATTGACAATTAGTTATTTCTAGGTAATAACCAAAACCGATACTAAAAGAAAGAACCAGATGTCTACATAATTCGACATCCGGTTTTACATTCTCTTGATTTATTTAATTAAAGTCATTTTTCGTGTTATGACTTCAGAACCTGCACTTAAGCGATAGAAATATATACCGCTACTCAAATTAAAAGCATTAAACATAACTTGATGTGTGCCTGCTGACCTTGTTCCATCAACTAAAACCGCAACTTCTTGTCCTAATGCGTTAAATACTGTCAATCTAACCAACTGTTGACGAGTATTTGCAAACTCGATTATAGTAGATGGGTTAAATGGATTAGGATAGTTTTGATTCAAATCAATTGAAGACGGAATTGCATCTGAAACTAAGCGTTCAGGAGTATCAATTGAAGTACCCGTTGCATCTAAACTTCTGATTTTTCCACGAATTGAAAATGATTTTGAATCGCGCCATAAAGCTGGTTTATCACCAAGTCTTAAATAACGATTTAAATCACGAGCACCTTCTCCATCCTTATCAGTTAAATCAGCATCAAAAACAATTGTTGAATTATTCTGAGGAATGTATAAAGGCCAATCAAAATGTCGATACTCACGACTAGGTTTCCCAATTTTTCCGGATAAAGAGGCAAAAGGAATTTTCCATTCCATTGAATATCCATCTTCTGAAGCTGTTAACTTTCCGGAAGCAGTTGTATTCATTATGGTTGTATCAACTAAAGCACCTGAATAAGTTTGAACATCTTCACCCATTGTTCCAGGCTCATAAGGTAAAGCACGAATCAATAGTTGATGATCTGCTCCTTTTGTTGATTCCATATTATCATAACCAGGTGCAATACGATATGTTCTTCCAGCTTTAATTGTATCAGGAACTGTTCCATCTGTAGTATCTGGATTATAAAATTCTAAACCTTCAGCTGCACCTTCAATATGTGGAGAACCTAAACTATTTCCGATATCATATAAACCTAAATAAACTGACAAATGATCATAGTTGAAGGCCAAATTTGGAGTGTCAATAGTTTCAACCATCGGTATACCTTCATCACGAACGCGAACTGCTATATACAAGTTCTCATTATCCATTTTCATGGAATAAAATCCAGAAAAATCAGATGGAGAAGCTGGGATCCCTTGAATTTCTGTAAATACTGGGCTATCCTGACTTAAACCAATCCAAGCAGCATCTGCCCAATCATTTAAGTCCCCATCAATATTCATTTCATTTGAATAATCATTTTTGTGAGTTATATAATAATTGTAACGAGGAACATCATTTGGTGTTAGTGATAAATCAACAATTCGTCCACGCATTCCAAAACTGTGAGCATCACGCCATAGTGCTGGTTTTTGACCTATTCTTAAATAACGATTTGCAACTCTTGCTCCTTCACCATCTTTATCTGTAACATCAGCATCAAAAGTGATTGTCATTCCATCTTTTGGCTCAAATAAAGGCCAGTCAAAATGTCTGTATTCTCTACTTGGTTTTGCAATTTTTCCTGCTAAAGAGGTAAAAGGAATTTTCCATTCTAAAATATATCCTTTTTCATCAGCTGTTACTATTCCAGCAGCTGTTGTATTCATAATTGTAGTATCAACTAATGCACCAGCATACGTCTGAACATCTTCGCCCATTGTTCCAGGTTCGTATGGTAATGCTCTAATCAATAATTGATAATCTGGCCCTAAGGTACTTGTCATATTATCATAACCTGGAGCAATTCTATATGATCTGCCTGCTTTAATGGTATCAGGTACAGTTCCGTCTGTTGTATCAGGATTATAAAATTCTAAATTTTCAGCTGCACCTTCAACATGAGGAGAACCAGAGGCATTTGGCCCAATATCATATAATCCTAAATAGACAGATAAATGATCATAGTTAAAAGCCAAATTTGGAGTATCAATAGTTTCAACCATTGGAATACCTTCGTCGCGAACACGAATTGCAAAATAAGCATTCTCATCATCCATTTTCATTGCAAACCACGCTGAAAAATCACTAGGAGAAGCTGGTAATCCCTGAATTTCAACAAATCGAGGACTGTCTTGACTTAAAAATATCCATTGAGCATCTTTCCAATCACTTAAATCTGCATCAATATTAACCGGCGTTCCTTTAAATGCTATGTCGTATAAGTTATCTGCAGGCGGTGTTTGAGCATAAACTCCTGACGTCAATAACCCGCTTAGTAACAAAAGTAGTAATCGTTTATTCATAGTTTTATCCATTTATGTTTATTGAGCACCCTGTCTTAACCATTGATTAGGTGCATTATGTACATTTTGCACATACATTATAGTCAAACTTATGAACATAATCAATAGGTGAAACATTCAAAAGCGCTTTTTTAATGTTTAAGTCATTTAATTCAGCTTTTATTAGGTTTTAATTTCCCTTGCTATAACTCTTTTTAACCAAAATAAACCTACTTTTTTACAACATTATGCACATTATGTCCTTTAATTATGATTTATATATCGGACTTATTTTTTATATTCATCTTATTCAAAGAATGCTCGACTTTAATAGCTATTCAATTTTATCGTAATTGAACCAGTTTTTTAAGAACATTCTTTGCTCTTCATTTTTGTGCTTCTATTTATAGCTACTTTTATCAGCTGTACTTAAACCCTATTTAAGTACTTTTTTTAACTTGATGTAACATTTAATATGAGTTTATCTTCTGAGTCAAAACCAGTCGGGATTGTTGTTTCACATAGCCATTGGGATAGAGCATGGTATCAACCTTTTGCTTGGTATCGCCACAGATTGGTAAAAATGATAGACAGAATTATTGATTTAGTTGAAAATAACGAAAACTACTCAAGTTTCACTCTCGATGGGCAAACAATACTTTTGGAAGATTATTTAGAAATTCGCCCAAACAAAAGAGAGATTTTAAAAAAATTAGTTTCTGAAGAAAAAATTAGAATTGGACCTTGGTACATTTTACCTGACTTATTTTTAGTTAGTGGCGAGTCAATTATTAGAAATCTTCAAATTTCGAATGCTATTGGTAACGAATTTGGCTTTAGCGATAAAATCGGTTATGTTCCCGATCCTTTTGGGCATTTTGCTCAACTCCCACAAATTTTACGTCAATTCGGAATCGATTCTTTTGTTTTTATGCGAGGAATGCCTCATAGCGAAGCTGATCGTTTAAAAAATGTGTTTGAATGGGAAAGTCCAGACGGATCCAGAGTTTTATCATTTTATTTACGAGAAGGTTATTTCAATCTTTCTGCTTTAGGTCAACGATTTGCAATTGGTCGCTTCGATTTAGTTCCACCTAATCCTAAAAAAGCTTTGGAACAAGCTAAAACTGCTATTGAAGCACTAAAACCCAATCAAAAAGAATCGGTTTTTTTATTGTTAAATGGCATGGATCACATGCCTGAACAAAAAGAATTACCAGAATTGATTTCTTATATAAATGAAAATCAAGCTGAATTCCATTTAGAACACAATGGAATTCCACGTTTTTTTGAGCTACTAAAAGCTCAAAACACTGAAAATGAAGTTTATAGTGGTGATTTATTAGGTAATGCTCATCATCCAATTCTTTCAAGTGTTTGGTCGACTCGTGTGTATTTAAAACAGCAAAATCATAGAGCACAAAGCAATTTAGAGCGTCTAACAGAACCGTTTATGGTGATGGATAAAATCATTCATAATCAGGAAGCTGATCATGAATTTTTAACTCATGCTTGGAAAGAATTACTAAAAAATCATCCGCATGATGATATTTGTGGATGCAGTATAGACGAAGTCCATCGCGAAAATGAAGTTCGTTTTGACTACGTAAATCTTCTATGTGAACAAACTAGAGTCGAGATACTCGAGAGATTTACAACTAAAGGGTTTGAATCACCCAAAGAGACCGGAAAATACAGCGTGGATTTAATGCTGTTCAACCCCAACCCTTTCCCTGTTGAACAAATCATAAAAACTGAAATATTTATAGAAAATCCTGAAGGTGAATTTGGCCCAAGTCCAGAAAATCTGCAGTTAAATTTAATAAATGCATCAAATGAACCGATTCCCATTAAAATTTTATCTTCATCTGATAAATTTGTTCAATCGAATTATGTAAATAATGTTTGGGGAAGAAAATACGAGATAGAATTTGTAGCTAGCTTAAAAAACTATGGGTATGAAGTTTTCCATGTGTTTACTAATGCATCAGATGCGATTATTCACAAACCAAAAACCACTTCTAAAATTGAGAATGAATTCTATTCTCTAGAAATTTATAATGAGAATCTTACTCTTCATTTGAAGAAAACTCATCAAACGCTTGTAAATCCAATCCGTTTTGAAAGTACACGCGATTCAGGTGATTCGTACTCTTATAGTTCAGTACTTGATGACATTCCTCATTATTCAAGGTTTAAAGAAATTCTCCATTCTGATTTAGAAAGAAATAGTTTTGTTTTACGCTACGAACTCCCATGTTACGAATCATTAAATAGTTCAATAATTCAACATTTACTTATTGATGTCGAAGTTAAACTTTCAGCTGAGAACAAACTAATTATTCACATTAATTACACAAATACGTTTTCTGATTTAAGAGTCAGGTTGATGATTAATTCAGCTACAAATGCTACACTAGCACTAAGTGATGCTCATTTCAGACTAGCTGAACGCCAAATTGTGAAGCAAAAGTTCCCAGAAGATGATCCTGAATTATACAAAGCGTATCCTGGAGAATTTGAATATGCTCAACAACATCAACAAGACTTTTCCATTTTAAATGGCAACAACTCAGCTTTTTGGCTAGCTGCAAAAGGCTTACACGAATTTGAATTAGCTGTTGAAAATGAACAAACTTGGTATTGCTTAACTTTACATCGGTCTATTGCGTGGCTTTCTGTTGGTAATGGTAGAATTAGAAGACCTCAAGCTGGACCACAATTAGCAGTTCCAGAGGCTCAATGTCATCGAAAACTTCATTTTAACTTGACTTGCGCTTATGACCAAAATCTAAAAAAATCAATGTTAAATGCAGCTAAAGCATCGTCTCACCCAATTTGGTCTCGTCAGTTACCTGCTTTAGATGAAGCTCCAAAAAATGGTTCTTTACCTCGTTCTTTTTCTTTAGTGAATTGGGATAATCCAATGATTCAATTCTCAGCTTTAAAACCAACGGCAGACCCAAATGTTTTTGCAATGAGAATTTATAATCTTGATTCAATTTCTCAACAAACAGAAATTAATTTAGGATTTTCAATTAACTCTTTTCAATTCAGTGACTTGTATGAAGTTTGGAACCCACTTCTGGAAAGAAAAACTTCAAAAAGTGTTATTGAACTAAAACTGGAAGCCCACAAAATTGCAACGATTCTTTTAAAAATTTAGACTGATTTATAAATTCATAGTGATTGAAATTAACATTGAGCTTACACTGAAAAATAATTTTCAACAAAATAATCGACGATTTACACGATTTGAATAGTTAAAACTATAAAATCCACTTTTGGGAGTGGACTCAGCTTTTATTACTTACAATGTTCAGCCTTTAAATTGCTGGTATAAGTAGTACCAATGGAATAAAATATTTTCTGATCAATCTATAATCAAAAATTTAGAAATCTGTTCGTCATGCTGTCTCGAACTCTTTGCTTTCGGACCCAGCATCTCACCCAAATAACAAAACTATACGAATTAAGTGCTTGTTGACTAAAGATATATTGAACCTAAATCCTTTGTATGGGCACGGAATGACCGTTTTTTTAACAAGTGCAGCTTGTTTATAAACAAAGTCTGAATTTGAGTCTGTAAACTGAATCAATTAAAGTCACTCTTAAAAAATCCACTTTTATTCTTTACTAAACTCAGCAAAAGAAACAGTTGCATATTTTCCCGTCCCTACATATTTAATCAATTTCGCAAATAATCCAGCATTCAAATATCCTGGTTGAAAAGCTATTAAATCACCCTCATCATTTAGGAAAGATAAGGTGGGCGTTCCCGAAACTTCCAAAATTGAGGCTAATGCTGATGAATTCATCACTTCACCTTTGTAAATAAAATCAACAGGATTTTCTAGATCTATTTCAACTGGAATAAAGTATTTCAGAATCAAGCGTTTCATTTCTGAATCTGAATAAATCTGGTCCTTCATTTTTCTACAATACGGACATCCTTGTGCGTGAAAAGCAACTAGTACCAATTTGTTTTGCAGTTTAGCTTTTGCTAAAGCATCGTCCAGTTTTTCCCATTTTAACTCATTCGAAACAGTATTAAATGCTCGAATTTGAGCATTTGCTGATTGAGATAATACTACTAGAAAAACCGCAAGAAAAACACAATTTACGCTTGTTAAATTCATAATCCAGAAACGAAACAGGAACACTTTTATTGAGTGATTCTAAATTAAAGGAAATCAATTAAGAATTTCCTCACTTCATATTTTTTTACATTTCAACTGAATTCAAGCCTTTTTCGTAAGCAATCAGGAAATTTCTTTCTGTTAAAACCCCAATTACAATGGTAGTAGAACCGTGAGCTAATACAGGAATTTCGGGATGATTTGACTCTTTAAATATGTGAAATGCTTTTGTTATAGAGTCATTTAAATGTAGAATGTATAGTTTTGACATAATATCAGCGGCCACAATTAACTGCGAATCTGCTTCATTTAACAGATTTCTTAAATCAGACAAACTAATTAATCCAACTAATATCCCTTCTTTATTTTTTACTGGTAAAACCAATAATTCTGACTCAGTAAATGCTTTTAAAATTTTTGATACATCGTCATATAAATGCAGCATTGGCATATGTTTCACAGGCTTAAACGCCGATCGAACTTTTAATCGATCCATAGCTTCTACCAAAAATTCTCCTCTATATGATGGGGAATCTAATTTAGTATCTAATTGCACAGCATATAAACTCCATTTTTGAGAGCCTATAAATGCAATTGATGATGCAAAAATTAATGGAACAATGAGTTCATAACTTCCACTCATTTCAGTAATCATAATTGTTGCAGCAATAGGTACTTTTTCAACTGATGCAAAAAATGCAGCCATTCCTACTAAAATAAATCCCTTAGGATCCGTAATTGTACCGGGAAAATAATGATCAATTGCTAAGCCAAATGCTCCACCGAATAAACCTCCAATAACCATAGTTGGCGCAAAAATCCCTCCCGATGCACCCGATTTAACCGTCATTCCTGTAGTTAAAATCTTTACTGAAGCCAATAGAACCATAAACCAAATAGGAAGATTCCCATTTAAGCCTTCTTGTAAGTAACCATAACTGGATTCTAAAATTGCTGGGAATTTAATTGCGATTACCCCTACAATAAGCCCGCCAATTACTGGTTTCCAATTTTGATGAATAAGCATTTTATCAAAAAAGTTTAACTTTATTGAATTCAATGACTTAACATAAAATATACCAATTACAGTTAAAAGAATACTTAATAAAATATATAAAGGAAGTTCAGTAGGATCTTCAAAACGAACAGCACTAAATTCGAAAATGGTTTTCCAACCTGAAATCGAAGAAAAAACAGAATAAGCGATTATTGAGGAAATTATAGAAGGCATTAATCCTTCTGTTTCCATATCTCTTTTATATAAAACTTCAGCTGAATATATTGCACTACCAATGGGACACTGGAAAATTGCTCCAATTCCGGCACTCATACCAGCTAATAGCATTACTTTTCTCTCTTTTTCACTCAAACCAAAAACACCAGCCATAACTGAAGCAAACCCACCACAGACTTGAGACATCGGGCCCTCTCTACCAGCACTTCCACCAGTTCCTACAGTTAAAATTGAGGCAATAAATTTAACAATTGGAACATGCCAAGGAACTATTCCTTTTTGATAATGAAAAGCACGAATTGTTGCATCGGTCCCTCCGCCTTTTGCTTCTGGTGCTGCATACGTGGTTAACATCCCTGCGAGGCCGGCTCCAATAGCAGGTAAAAGAACGATTAACCATGGAACACTAACTGTAAATGCTTGCTCTAAGGAAAATGTATAGGCTTTATCAGAGCTCTCACCAGCCGGAATCGGTAAATGATATCCGGCTAAATCGGTGAGCAGAAAATGAGATATTGTATCTAAGGTAAATGCAAAAAGTAAAGCAGATAAGCCTGCAATTACACCTACAGATAAACTGAGAAACAGCCATTTTCCAGTCAGAACAACATCTACTTGAGAACCGAAACGTGCAAGTTTTTTATTAAAGTATGATATTCTGAATAGTCCCAAAATTCCTTAATTCAATGCGTCGGCAAGTTTTCTTTTTAAAATGTCAGATAACTCGTCTCGATAAAATTTTCCTTGTGCGGAACTATCCATACTATCTAGTCGATTTATAATATTTTCGATTTGTCTTTGTAAACGAGTTTTCTCGTGTTCAGTAGCATTCGTAAAATAATCTTTCAATAAACCTGGAAATTTATTAAAACTACGAGTAAACATTTGATGTGCATCTTTATCACGCCCAACAATCATTCCATAGCATAAACCAAGATTAAATTGAGTTACATAATTAATACCAGCAGTTTTTTGTGAACTTAAAAAGTCAGATAAAGCATCTTCATACTTTTCAGAGAATAGTAATATTAAAGCTCTTTGTGCCAAATAATTTGCATCATCAGGAACTAATTCTAAAGCTTTATTGATGGACTCTAAAGATTTTTCTTTATTTCCATTTTGTTCGTAACAAGATGATAACTCTGAATATATTTCATCTTCATTACCTTCTTCTGGCACTGCTGTTGCCAGTAAAGCGATTGCATCGTCTGCTTTATTAACTCTTCTTAGCGTTTTGGCTTTTGCTAGAATAGCATGAAAATACGTTGGGTCTAATGCTAAAGCTTTGTCAAACTTAGCTAAGGCTTCATCTAAATCACCTAATTCTAAATGACAAACACCCAAGTTGTTATGAGCTGCTTCAAAATCAGGATTTAAATCAATCGCTGCCTCATAAAATGGAATTGCTTTTTGATAGCGTTGATCTTGTTCGTTTAAATATCCAATGATGAAATTCTCTTCTGAACTTAATTCATCCTCAGCTTTTCGTAAAATTTGTTTAACTAATACACTTAGCTGTTTTTGTTCTGAATCTCTAAGCCCTTTTCTAAGTAGTAATTTGGGTAAAATTGATTGAATAATATCCATTTAAAAAAAAATAATGTGCAGATTAAAAAATTAGACCCAAAGATACACAGTTTATTGATTCTCAATAGAGCTAATAAGACTCAAAGCAACTTAACCAAATCGATTTCATCAAAAAATTGCTTTTTTTCTTACTATAGCTACGTATTTTTAGGTTCTTGAGCTTATTTTTAAAAAATTAAATTAGCACTAAAGTTCATTTATAGGTTCAATAAATCATTTAATTGTAACTAAATCAATTAGATATCACGATAATAAGCTACTAATTCATAAAAATTCTACTTTTTGAGTCTTTTCTTGATTTGATATTCAGCTTGTCAAATATTTTGCCTGTTTTAACCAATATTTTAATTCTTATGAAATTGATTTTTAATCAGTTTTTCCCAATTATTCTAAAACGTAATCTACTTCTTATTCTAAGCTTCCTTTTCTTTCCATTAAAATCTGTGGTCTTTGGACAAATACTAAATGTGGAAAAATTTCAATCTAAAGTAGCAGATTCTATTAGTTTATATAATGAAATTGGATTTAATGCAACCATAACTCAAAATCAAACCACTTTATATGATTTGAATACTAAAACCTTTCATATCCTAAATAAAAATGACTTCAAATTTATGCTAATCAACAATTTACGATTAGTCATTTTGGAAAATGAAAATGTAATTAGTAAAGGGTATGTGCATTTTCGAGCCACCCATAAATCATCAAAACGCCTTCAAACTGAGCTTTTCTTTCAAGAGCAATATGATGCAATTCGTGAGTTAAATCGTAGAGATGTTCAGGGTGCCGATCTACGAATTAATCTTTTTGATGGAAATAACTCTTCACTCGCTCTAGCAATTGGTCTAATGCACGAATTTGAATGGTGGAAAACAGCTACAATTTCAGAAAAAACAAGATTTATTAAATCAACTAACAGCTTATTATTATCACTAAAGCTTACAGATAACTTAATTATTAATTCAACTGCATATTATCAGTTTGCCCCAACAAGAGTAAAAACCCCTCGCATAATTGCCGATAGTAGATTAAGCTGGAAAATAAATGAGACATTTAGAATCGGTCTGAGCAATAATTTCTTGTATGATGCTGCCCCAATTATTCCGATTGATAAATCAATAAGTGAAACATCTATCGATTTAATTCTTTCTTTTTAAAAAACAACAAACTATTTTAATTTTCTAAGTAAGCTTTTACAATCTGCTAAATAGGAATCATCATCTTCTGTTATAGCAGGAATTTTTATTGCCGTTTCTAACACATCAATTGCCCTTCCTTTATTTTTAGTTTTAATGAGAGCAACTGCTAAATCTAATCGATATAATAAATAATCCCCATTATACTCTACTGCTTTCTCGTAACACTCTACTGCTTTTTCTGTTGAAACACCTTTCGGAAGCCCTCCGAATAATACTGCGGCTGCTGCCCGTTCAGCTACATTTAAATTTGATAATCGATAATTTAGCTTTCCTAATAAATGCCATGATGGTGCATGTTTGGGGTCTATTTCTAATGCTTTTTCACAATGATTCTTAATAATTTGAGAGTTTTGAACCCGATCTCTTGCTCCCGAAATATCTCCCATTCTACCTAATGCTACACCATAAGTATAGTTTGCCATACATGAACTAGGATTAAGCATAACGGCCTTTTTAGTATGATCTAAAGCCTTTTTGAAATAAATTTCTTTTTCTTCTTTGTTTGCTGAACGATTACCAATTTTAGTTTGAAGTAAACCCGCCTCAGTTAATGCCTCAATATTATTCGGATCAATTTCTAATGCTTTTTCATATAAATCTAGAGCTCTTTTGTATTCTGTACTTTTGTATTGAGATGCCTCTGATAATAAAGCCTGTTGGGCAGATGCTACAGGGACGACCAAAATTAAACACAGCCAAATAAGATTACGCATATAATTATTTATAAATTAGACCCAAGTTGAATATTAAACTTTAATGTAATTTATTTTTTTTATTTATGAAAGCGTTTTTCAAAATAAACATCTTCAGCATTATAATATTATTGACATTTACATTTTTTTCAACTAATGAATGTTTTGCTTTTCAATTTAATCAAAAATCTTACCCTGGGATAATTGAAACACTTAGCAGCGACTCATTATTTGGCCGATCAATTTACAACAATGGGAAAAACAAGGCTCTATTCTTTTTAAAATCCTATCTAATAAAAAATTCCACAAAAGAAATAAAATTTCAAGAGTTCTCTTTTGATACCACTTTTAATCAAATTTCTAAAGTAGCCCTTCAAATAAACAATAACCCTACTAAGCTTGAAAAGCAATTTTTACCATCTGGTAGTTCACCAAGTTGTGATCTCAAGAATATTATTCATGCATTTACTAATAACAATTTAAATAAAAAGAAGTTATCTGAACTTAGAGGAATAAAATTAAACGGTGAATTTGCAATTATTAAGAAAGATGACACCTTAGAGGATGAATATTCATTTTCCCTAAATGAAAAAATATCCATTTTAAGCTATTTGGGAGCTAAAGCAATTTTTGTAGAATCCGATGCACTCATGTTCAGCACCTCAACTATACAAAACGGGTTACCTATTGTTTGGATTTTACCTAATCTTATTGCCGATAAAGATTCAATTGTTTTAAAGATTTCATCTAGCATTGAACAATACACAGTTACTAATCTTTTGGTAACCCCGATACAAATTTCAATAAAACCTGCACTTACCTTAATGGCACATTATGACCATTTAGGAACTATAAACAATAGTTTAATATATAACGGTGCTAACGATAATGCTTCTGGTGTTGCATCTGCAATAAACCTGTTTTTAATGTCCCTTTCAAGAACCAACCAAACACAGTTAATTTTGACAGATGCTGAAGAGCTAGGTCTCATTGGCTCTAAAGTCCTTCAAGAGTCGGGCGAATTTCACCCAATTTCCTTTTTAATTAATCTTGACATGATGGGTTCTCAGACGAAAGGCCTAGCCACCGTTGGTTTTACAGAAAATGACTCTACCAAAGAAAAGCTTATGTTTATAGCTGAATCTTTATCAATTCCCATAAAATTCAGAGCAAATTCACCAAACTCTGATCATTTTTTTTTCCTCGAGAATAGAACAAAAGGATTTTACATTTACTCAAATGAAGGAACACAACCATATCATAATAGTAGTGATGATTTCTCAACTATTGATTACAGTTTCCTAATTAAGTCTGAGCTAATTTTAAATGAATTTTTAGTATATTTGGGTTTCTAAATGAAAACGATTCTTATTTAATTCTTTTTTACAATTCTTTAGAAACATTTATTTGCCAAGCATGTTCATCTGCTAATACAATGGCTACACTAGACACATTTATGCAAGATATTTCACTGTTCATGACATCACAAAAGTTTATTGCTAATTTATCTTCTGTTTCAACAGAAGATAGAACAAAGATTGGTGCCTCTAAAGTTAGAGGCAAGGCCATAATTAATACTTTGGCCTATATTAAAACGAACTTTCAAAAAAATGAATATGAGAAGCTCATTTCCAAATTAGAGATTCCCACTCAAATTCTACTTAGAAAAAAAATAATAGAAAACGATTGGTATCAATTGGCCATTTTGATTGAACTTAATATTCATATTGTAAATCTTTTTCTAAAAGGTGATATTCATAAATTACAAGCCCTGGGTGAATATGGTGGTGAGCATTTAATCTCAGTAATGAAAATTATAAAGTTAAAACTCTCTGATATCAAAGCAACTGCCGAATTTATAAAAGATCTTCTAGAGTGGTATTATATTCCAGCAACTGTGTTAATTACAACTTGCGAAAACAAACATATTGCATTTGAACTTAACGAGATATTTGATCCTAGTCACACAATAATAGAACGATTTTCCGGTATTATTAAAGCTATTTTGAGAAAAAGAGGTTTTAAACATATTGAGATAAATTCACAAATTGTCAAGAATAAAGCCGATTCTTATATTCTTCAAGCAATTTGGGCTGATTAATTAAAATGCGGATTACACAATCCGCATTTTTTTTTAAATAATCAGCAAAAGCGCTTCCTTTTTTCATACTATTCAGATAGATTGAGTTATGACTGAAGCCATGAAAAAATTTTTCCAATATCTTGAGTTTGAGCGTAATTATTCAGCAAATACAGTTGAAGCATATAGAAGTGATTTGGAACAATTTCATGCGTTTGTTCTATTACTGCTGAAAACGAATCAGAAAATTGACTTACACTCCCTTGATAAAACTCATATTCGCCTCTGGTTATCGAGTTTAAACAGAGAAAATGTTAAAAAATCGACCCTTAGTCGAAAAATCGCCTCACTTAAAAGCTTTTTTTCATATTGTCTGAAAAGGGGAATCGCTCAAGCTAATCCCACTAAAGGTATTTCAACACCAAAAAAAGATAAAAGGTTACCCAAAAGTCTTTCTCAAAAAGAAACAGATCATCTTTTTGAATTGCAAGATGAATCAAGCGCTTGGGGAATTCAGACAAAAGCTCTTTTAGAATTGTTCTATTCTTGTGGAATTCGTTTATCAGAATTAGTAAACCTTTCCATTGCTGATATTAATTTCACACAGAAACAGATTAAAGTTCTTGGTAAGGGTGACAAAGAACGCGTTATTCCTTTTGGGAACCATGCTCTAAGTGCTATTCAACTTCATTTAAAAAACAGAGAACAAATTTCTGATAGAATTACTACCAAAGCACTTTTTATCACCAAAAAAGGAAATCGAATTTATCCAAGATTAGTGCAAAATTTGGTCAAAACTCAGTTATCAAAAGTTTCTGAAATTACTCAGAAAAGTCCGCATGTTTTACGACACTCTTTTGCAACTCATCTTTTAGATAATGGTGCTGAAATAATCGCCATAAAAGAATTATTAGGTCACGCTAACCTTGCTGCTACACAAGTATACACGCATGCAAGTGTTGAAAGACTAAAACAAGTATATAAAACGGCTCATCCTCGAGCTTCAATTAAACAAAAACCCTAAGAATGAAGGAGCTTTTATGAAAGTCCTATTCACAGCACGCCATTTTACAGCGTCACAACGTTTACAAGATTATGCTGAAGAATCTGTTTCTAAACTTGAAAAATATTTTGATGCGATACATGAATGTAACGTTATCGCCTCTCCTCACGAAAGTCCTGAAACCCCACAACAAATAGAAATAAGTTTAAAAATACCAGGAACTACTTTAATCGTAAAAGAGGCATCTGATTCGTACGAAACCGCAATTTTAAAGTCTGTTGACAACTTAAAACGACAACTCATTAAACACAAAGAAAAACAATTGCATTAATCAAAACGAAGAAATAAACGAAAGATAATTCCATGCCAATTGGTGAAATAAAGCCTTTACCGCCTACCGAAAAGTTTTTGGTATCCGAACTTATTGAACAGTTAAGACAAAAAGTACAGATCCACTTAACTCCACAAGCTGCGGAAAAAGCATGTGAATTAAAGTTTATTTCAGAAGCTGAATTACACCGGCCAGGATTAGTTCTGGCCGGTTATACTGATTTATTTACATCGCAAAGAATTCAAATTATTGGTAATACAGAAACTCAATTTTTAGAACATCTTGAAGTAAAAGAACAAATCAAAGCTTTTGAAACCTTATTAAATTTTAATGTCCCAATTATATTTTTAACATCCGGAAATAATCTACCACCCTATTTATTAGAACTTGCAGATACTTACAATACACCAATTTATTTAACACAAACAGAAACAACTCGTTTCATGTTTATCTTAAGAGATTATTTGGACGATCAATTTGCAAGCCAAACAGTTGTTCATGGCTCAATGGTTGATGTATATGGTATAGGAATTTTGATTACTGGAAAATCTGGTATTGGGAAAAGTGAAGTAGCTTTAGACCTTATTGAACGAGGTCACAGACTTGTTGCTGATGATGTAGTTATGCTCACAAAAAAAAGTAATGTTCTCATGGCAAGTGCTTCAGACATGAACGGGCATTTCATGGAAATTCGGGGACTGGGAATTATTGATATTATGTCAATGTTTGGTATTCGGGCTGTTCGATATCAAAAACGACTAGAAGTTTTAGTTGAACTCTACTTATGGGATGAAAATTCTGGGGAATTAGAACGAACTGGGCTTGACGAACAAACAGTAAATATTTTAGATGTTGATATTCCTTACATACGCTTACCAATTACACCTGGAAAAAATATTACCGTTATTGCCGAAGTTATTGCAATGAACTATTTACTTAAATATTATGGTTACGATGCTGCAAAAACGTTTCAGGAAAAAATTCAAATCAAAATTAGACAAAAGTCAGAACGACGTGGAAAAATAAAACGTGCAGTAGACTATTTTGAAGGTGATTTCGAGTAATTTCAAGCTATTTTTTGATTAATTGTGAGAATTTTTTAATTTATCGAATTAATAAAGCAATCATATTCATGCCCCAACAATATTTTTATTACGACGAGGACTCTTGCACATTTAATCCTGTTGAGTACAAATCGTTTGAAAAAATTATTTACACAGCTTCTTTACTAATACTTTGCGGTTTAGTTTTGTCTGGAATTGGTATTACAGCACTATCCCATTTTGCTGGAACACCATCAGAAATTGCCCTAAAAGCAGAAAACAAAGAATTATTAGGTCAGTTGCAAATTACAAAGTCTAAAATTGAACTTTTTGATAAACAATTGTCTTCATTGGCCAAAAATGATAATGAAATTTATCGAACTGTTTTAGGAACCGAACCAATCACTTATGACGAACGCCTTGCAGGAACGGGTGGTGCAGATGTGTTCTCTAATTTTGACATTTTTAAAGATGAATCATCTACTTTGTTGAAATGGACGGCTTCCAACTTGGAAAGCATGGAACGAAAAATTGCTATTCAACAATTAAGTTTTGAAGAAATTAAAAACTTATATAATAAAAACAAGTTAAAATTAGCTCATATTCCTGCTATTCGCCCAATTAAAGGTGTTATTATTTCTGGTTACGGTTTACGATTTCATCCTGTGTACAGGTTCAAAAGGCCTCATGAAGGTCTAGATTTTAGAGCAAAAATAGGAGAAGCTGTATATTCTACTGGAGATGGAGTTATAAGATTTGCAGGTAAAAAAGGTACTTATGGCAATCTAATAAAGATTAATCATAATTTTGGTTATGAAACTCGTTATGCACATTTGTCTGGTTTTGCAAAAGGAATACGACCTGGAAAAAAAATTAAACGTGGTGATCTTATTGGTTATACAGGAAAATCTGGAGTTGTTGAAGGCCCGCATTTGCATTATGAAATACTTCAACAGGGAAAAGCAATCGACCCTATCCAATATCTTTTTGCTGATCTATCCCCTGAAGAATATAATCAGTTTAAAAGAATAGCTGAACAAAATCCAAGTTCAATGGATTAGTGATTTAAAAAAAAAGGAAGGTTAGCTTCCTTTTTTTGTTTTATCTATATGCAATTTTTATTTACGAGATTTGATTTATCATTACAGAATATCACATACCTGTAATTGCCCCTGCCCTTTCATTTTTCTATGTTTTGAGATATTATTTTTTTTCGAAATCCGTCATTTAAATCAACTTATATGAAGTTCTATTTTGTACTATTGCTGTTTTTAGTATCAGCTTCTAATGCATCTGCCCAAAACTCAATTAGTGAAAACTATTATGATATTAGTCAAAAACTTATTGCAGAATCGTTAAAAGACTCGAGTGTGTTTGATCGACTTACTGAGTTAGTTGATCGTTTCCCTGCAAGAATTAGCGGAAGTGAAAATCTTGAAAAAGCAATCGATTGGATTGTTCTAGAAATGAAAAAAGATGGGTTTGATGCCGTATATACGCAACCTGTCATGGTTCCTAAATGGGTTCGTGGAAATGAATATTGTGAAATCACTAGTCCTGTTACAAAAAGAATTCCAATGATTGGTTTAGGTGGTTCTGTAGCAACACCAAAAAAAGGTATAACTGCAGAGGTTATCGTTTTCAAATCTATTCCCGAATTACAAGCTAATATAAGTCGTGTTAAAGGAAAAATCGTTTTAATAAACCAAGAGTTTGAGTCCTATGGAAAAACGGTTGCGATTCGTTCTCAAAGTGCAGTTGAAGCTGCAAAAGGTGGCGCTAAAGCTGCTATAATTCGCTCTGTAGCTAGCTTCTCAATGCAAACGCCACATACTGGAACAATGCGATATGACGACGCTGTAGAGAAAATACCAACTGCTGCAATTTCTACTGAAGATGCTGCTTGGATTGATCGTACTATTGCACGTGGTGGAAAAGTTACTCTTAAATTATATATGGAAGCCCGTTTTGAAAAAGAGTCTTTATCAAGAAATATTGTAGCTGAAATAAAAGGAAGTGAAAAACCTGAAGAAATTGTAGTAATGGGTGGACATATTGATTCTTGGGATATTGGACAAGGCGCAATGGATGATGCAGGCGGTTGTGTTGTTAGTTGGGAAGCCTTAAAACTTCTAAAGAAGTTAAACATCAAACCTAAAAGAACAATTCGTGCTGTATTTTGGACAAATGAAGAAAACGGATTACGTGGCGGACAAGCTTATGGAGATTCAGCAAAAGCTGCATCTGAAAATCATGTAGCTGCTATTGAAAGTGATGCTGGAGTTTTTCGCGCTAAAGGATTTGGATTCGGTGGTAAAGAAGAAAACATGCCTGTTTTAAAAGAAATAGCAAAACTTTTATCATCAATTGAAGCGGACGGAATTACGATGGGCGGCGGTGGAGCAGATATTGGTCCATTAATGAGAGAAGGTGTTCCTGGATTTGGACTTAATGTTAATGGTGAAAAATACTTCTGGTATCATCACACAGAAGCTGATACCATTGATAAATTAGATCCTTATGAAGTTAATACCTGTGTAGCAGCCATGACTGTTTTAAGTTATGTGTTAGCTGATATGCCTCAAAATCTAGTAAGATAATTTTATAAATACCTTTATTAATAACAAAGCCATTTTAACTCTTTGATATTCATCATCGATTTAAAATGGCTTTGTTATTACTTTTTATTTGTATAATAGACATTTAAATTATGATTGTAAACATATTTGCATTTCGTTTATGATTACAAAACTAAATTCAAAATTTATCTCTCAAAAGATTTTAGAATCATACTGACAATTTCTATAGTCAACAATTTTACAACATAATTCGCATTAAATAAGAATTTCAACAAAGGCAATTTCGTGGGTTACACTTATAGCATCTGGACAAAATGAGTCCCATTTTCTAATTAATTTTCTTAACTCTATTGGTTTTAACACACTATTTGTAACATTATACCCTGCCCCAATATGTTTCATGCTATTGAAAAATTCAAACGCATTTAAATACTTTTGTTTCATTTCAATTACCTCAACTCTAAAACTTCTTACACCGCTTTCTAATTCACTTTGAAGTCTTTTGGGATCTGGTAACTCATTTGCTGTATAGGGCACATTTGCTTCAAACGCATATTTCTTCCATTCAGGAAAACTCCCATTTGTTGGAAAGGACAAATATATACGTCTTAAATTTGGAATCTTTTCTTGAAATTTTTTAATTGCATCAATAGGATTAAAAAACCACTGAACTGTAAATGCTGAGACTAAAGTATCCGCTTGTGTTTCGAATTGATTCGGAATATTTTCGCCATCTAAAAGCTCATATTCGACCCTTCCAGTTGCTACCGAAATAACTCGAAGAAATGCTTTGGTGAGCATTTCATTGGAAATATCTGTTAAGTGCAATCTCGCATCCTTAAATAGATTTACAATTTCAATACTAAAAAGACCCGTTCCACAGCCGATTTCAATAAAGAAAGGATTATAATCTTCATTTATACCTTCATGAACAAATTTTGCAAATAATGATGCAGAGCGATTTTGGACAAAAGCATATAAATCATACAATTCTGCATGTTTTGAGAATTCATCAGTAATAATCCATTTAGCACCGGTACTCATTTGAAATCTGTTTTAAGCCAAGTCCGAATTGAAAGTATAGTTTCCTGTTGATTGGTTACCCAAACGGCATGAGAACCATTCAAAATAGTTTTACTTTTTAAAGACAATTTAGGGATATCCCAATCATCTCGTTTTGCATTTCCTAATATACTATCATTTGAACTGTTTATAATAAGCCACTTTTTATCTTTTAACGATTCTTTTAAGATAAATTCTTTTTCAGCCATTGAATTTAAGTCGTGTAATAACAAACTGTGATGAATAAACTCTGGCACTGGAAAAGTTACGGTGTAAGGGCTAAATACATTTGTGTAAAATTGTTCTAACACTACATGTGGGTTTTCTTGAAAGACATTATTCATTTTTTGTAAGACTCTTCTTGTCTTAATTCCTTCCAATTTTGTTGAGGGAATAAATTTCCGAAATGAATTTAATACTATAATTCCATGGCATGATTCCAATAAATGCTCAGGAACCCAATGTAAGCCAAATGAATGAGCAACTATTAAATCTACTTTAGGTAAATCTTCAAACATTAACTGATCACCAAAATAACCACGATCAAAAACATACGTTTTCCAATTAGGGCCAAGATTAACTGGTCCCCAAAATTGGGATGATAATCCCCATCCATGAAAGAAAGCTATTGATGGCATGTTTTGATAAAGTTTAAAACTTGATTAAAATCTTTTGAGGCTAATGAAGCACTTAGACTAAAGCGTATTCTTGACGTTCCAACAGGAACCGTTGGTGGTCTAATTGCAATTGCATTAATTCCCGCATGGTTCATTTTTTCAGATACTTCCAACGTTTTAATCTCACTTCCTATAATCCAAGGAACAATACAACTTCTAGTTGAATTGGCCTCCAACTTTAAAGAATTTCTTAACGAATCTGCAAATTGTAAGAGTTGAAATCTTTCTGAATCCATATTCTGAATTAACTCAAGTGACTTAATTGTTGCTCCTGCCAAAAAAGGTGAAAGTGCTGTTGTATAGATAAAACCACCTGCTTTATTAATTAAATAATCTATTACTTTTTTATTGGAAGCAATAAACGCACCATTTGTGCCAAAAGCTTTTCCAAATGTTCCAATATAAACAGTTGGTTTGATTTTTTCTGAAAGTCCTCTTCCCTTTTTCCCTGTAATTCCAATTGCATGTGCTTCATCAATATAAAGTTCACATTCGTACTTTTTTGCTAATTCTGAAAGTTGTTCGAGTGGTGCTTCATCACCGTCCATGCTATATATGGACTCAACTATAATCCATTTTATTGGTTTTATCGATTTTTGAAGTTTATTTTCCTTCTTTAAAAAATATTCTAGATGTTCTAAATCATTATGTCTAAAACGTTTTACTTCAGCTTCCGAATCTACTGCTCCTGTAATTAAACTGTTATGAGCTAATTTATCAATAAAATAAACTGTGTTTTTATTACCGAGAGCTTTTAATACACTATGATTTAATTGAAACCCAGAACTATAAGTCAGACATCGCTCATATTCTAACCAATCAGCCAAAGTTGATTCTAATTCTTCAATTATGTAGTGATTTCCTGTTACTAATCTGGATGACTGTCCGCCTGCACCATAAATTAATGCAGCCTCAAAACCAGCTTCTGCAATTTCTTTATTTCTTGATAAACCGAGATAATCATTTGTTGAAACATTGATTAATTCTTTTTCAGAGGGCTTTAACACACGTAGAAGTTTACTGTGTGTTAAATTTTCGAGTTCGTTGGAAATAAAACGAGAGAGATAATCAGTCACTTAGCGTTGTTAGTTTTTTTTCACTGTAAAGTGAGTCTGTATCGAAAGTGAGAGCCATTGCTTCGAACTGACGAACAAAATTACGTTTAGGAAATTTTGGAGCAAATTGAGCAAATTCAATCATGTACAATCTATTTTGTTTTTCATCATAAACAGTATAATTCACAAATGGACCACCCATTAGGTCTTCAACCATCCGCCATGTACCATTGGTTTGAATAGTATATCTTCCATTCATTTCTTTTATAATGCTTTCAATAGGTCGTAAATATTCTGTTTGAATGTAGGATTGAGCTCTTTTTCCTCTAATGTTTTCTTCTAACAATTCATCTCTTTTTTTATTTACCCATTCAGGAGTTAAAAAAGCTAAATCTGTGAATCCGTCTTGCCACCAAACCCAAATCCATCTGTCATTTTCTGGCATAAATCGTCTGAATGAAACAAAATCATCTTTTTCAATATGTTTAACATAATCGTGCTGAATCCCTAATTTCCAGCCAAAATCAGTCCATAAAGTATCTTCCATTTTAGTTTGACGCCCTTTATCATAAATCTCGTAAACCCATCTTTTGCGTTCTCTTTCATCCAAACTGTTAATAATTGGATCTTGATTTTCGGTTAAATATTCAGCAGCTTTTTCTTGGCTTGATCCAGTCAATAAAAGAATCCACTGATTCGAATACCATTTATCAGCTAATCGAATGGCATTTAACTCATCAGATTTTATTTTTTGTTGAACTGTAGGATCAGTAATCGACGTAATAAAATCAGCAACAATGTTTTTATCATTTAATGACGATGCAAAAATTACATTTTTAGCTTGTTTTGCGTAATCCAAATCCTTTTGTGATTTAATAGTAAAAAACCTTAAATCATACCGATTCTCAATTGAAGGAATGGTCATAATATGCCCACCAAAACTCTCTTTAATTGAATTTGCAAGTACTCCTTCATGTTGAGTAGAATCCATTACAACTAAAACTTCAAAAAAGCGACCTTTTGATGGTCTTTTATAACTTTCACAGGTCTGAATAAGAATTGTAATAAGTATTAATAGTAGTAATTTAATTTTTTGCATTGGAAGTGTTTCACTAATTTGATAAATGAGCAATACCTTATTGATTGCTAAAACCTAGTCTTAATGTAGGATTTTTTAAGAACTGATGAAATCTAAATCTGCTCTGAAATAAGTTCAAATCAATATTTATCACTTATATTTAAAGAAATACTTCGTTTAAGTTCGTGTATGTTCACTAGTCTATCCTTATCTCTTATTTCAGGTCTGGTTTTTTTTTCTGGCATTTTAACCTTAATTCTTGGACTACTTTCATCAAGAAAAGGTAACTCAAATGGTGAGTTTATCTTTTCTCTACTTATGGTTGCATGTTCGTTTTATAGTTTAGGATATTCTTTAGAACTTACCGCAACCAATTTAAAGTTGATGATTAATGCATTGAATTTTCAGTATTTAGGGGCTGTATTTATCTCTCCTCTAATGCTTCTTTTCACTTTAAAGTACACAGGTAGATTTTCCATTATAACGAAAAATTTCATTGGGGGACTAATGGCAGTGCCGGTTCTCATACTATTTTTCATGTTAACGAATGAATATCATCAACTTTTTTATACTTCTTTTGCCATAGACAAAACTGACTACTTTTCAACTTTAAACTCTGAAAAAGGATTTATTTACTGGATTCATCAATTTTATTCTATCTCTTTATCTGTTTTAAGTTTTGGGCTTCTACTTACTATTTACAATGACATTAGTCCAAATTTAAAAAAACAAGTTCTATTTGTCCTTCTTGGATTATTTTTTCCGCTTGCTACTTATATAATTTATTTATCCAATCTTATACCAAATCACTTAGACCCAATTCCTTTAAGTTTTAGCCTAACCGGTATTTTCATTTACATTGGTCTTTTCGGATTTGAATTATTTAAGATTGTCCCTATTGCCTATAAAAATCTTTTTGAAAATTTATCTGGTGCTGTTCTTGTAACTGATTTGACTGGGAAAATTTTAATATCGACTAATTCATCTGCTCAGAAAATGTTAGGGATTAATTTAGAAAAACAGCAATTCGATATAAATACCTATTTACAAGATTGGCCTGAATTAATCAACTTGATATTAGATTCGAATTCAGCTTCAACTATTGAATTTTCAAAAAACGATGATAAAGAAAAAAACTGGTACTCTGCTTCAAAATCTAGCATTTCTGATAATTCTGGCAATATTCTTGGCAAACTTGTTTTCATTCAAAACATCAATCAACAAAAAAAGCATGAATTAGAACTTATTCAAGCTAGGCAAGAAGCTATTCATGCCAACAATGCTAAATCTGAATTTCTAGCCAATATGAGTCACGAAATCCGAACTCCTTTAAACGGCGTAATTGGATTTACAGACTTGCTCGCTCAAACAACACTTGACAAAACGCAAAAACTCTATCTTGAAAATGCTGAACGTTCAGCTCAATCTCTCTTAAATATTATAAATGACATTCTTGATTTTTCAAAAATTGAAGCTGGAAAATTAGAATTAGAATTTGTTAAAACAGATTTAATTCAATTAATCGAAGACACTGTTGATATTATAAAATTACAAGCCGATCAAAAAAACATAGAATTTGTTTTATCCTTAGATACTAATATTCCGGAATATGTTACCCTCGATCCAATTCGGGTTAAACAAATATTAATCAATCTCTTAGCTAATGCAGTGAAGTTCACCAGAGTTGGCGAAGTTGTTTTTAATGTAAATTTCTCAGAATTAGATTCTAAAATCGGAATTATACATTTTTCAATAAAAGATACTGGCATAGGTATCAGTTCAGAACATCAAAAAAAATTATTTACCTCATTCTCTCAAGCAGACTCATCAACTACTCGTAAATATGGAGGAACCGGTTTAGGATTAACGATTTCTTCAATGCTTGTAAAAAAAATGAATAGTTCCATAGAGTTAGTAAGTGAGCTTGATAAAGGAAGTGTATTTTCATTTGATATATCTGTAGAGTACTTAAAAAGCGACACCTCTATTTTTGATTTAAAGCCTAACAAAATTAAAAAAGTTTTACTAGTTGATGATAATAAAGCCAGCAAAATCGTTCTAAATCGCTATTTAACAAAAATTGGAATTGATTGTACCCTTGCTGAAAACGGTATGCAAGTCATAAACTATCTGAATAAAGGAAATCGATATGATGCCTTATTTATTGATTTTCAAATGCCAGAATTAAATGGTTTGGAAACAATTTCAATCATTCGAAATCAATTACAGTTATCTCCCAAAAAACTTCCAATTGTTTTATTACAAGGCTCAACAACAAGCACTGACTTGAATAAGCAAATATTCGAATTAGGAATCAATAACACCCTAATTAAACCAATTAAACTCACTGATTTTTTTCAGACTATTGGACAATTAAAAAACATAAAAGGAACTGAAAGAAGTGAGAATGTACTATCAGAACCTTATTTAAAAAGTACAAGTACAGAGTTAGAGTCAAAGGAATATAAACCAACAGTTCTTATAGTTGAAGATGTAAAAACAAATATGCTTTTACTACAAAACTATTTAAAACAATGGGTTGAATCATGCGTGATTGTAGAGGCTACCAATGGCAAAATGGCTATTCAGAAATACATTGAGTGTTTGCCCGACTTAGTTATAATGGATATTCAAATGCCAGAAATGGACGGTTTAGAAGCTACGAAAGCTATTCGAAAATTAGAGCGATCAACAGATCGTAAAGTTCCCATTATTGCATTAACTGCCGGAACCCTTAAAGAAGAAAAACAAAAATGTTTTGAAGCTGGCATGAATGCCTATTTACAAAAGCCCATCATGTTTAATCAATTAATTCAGGAGTTAAATAAATGGTCATTGAACTCTGCCTCAAGTAGTATTAATTTATATGAAACCAAGAGTGAATTAGTAGATTCTAGTTTTTCAACTTATACATCAACCAAGTTTGATCATTTAAAATTATTTCAAAAAGTTGGTGGGGACAAAGAACTTTACATTCAGATTATTCATTCACTATTAAATGAAATTCCAAACTATTTAAATGAACTTGAATTAGCCATTTCAAATTTAAATTTCAAACCAATTAAAAAAATTGCTCACACGATTAAAGGCACCACTGCAAATGTATTTATAACGGACCTAGTTTCTATTTCAAATGAACTTGAACAAACAAAAACAATTGAAGAAGCAAAATTAGTTTTTGACCGACTTAAGGAAAACTGGAAAACAATAGAGATTGAATTAAAAAAATCAATCTCTATTGTTTAAACCAAATCATGATTAAAAAAATAATCTGATAAAAAGTCTGTAACTAATAAATCTTTAATTTTGGCTTTTGGATTTGAGACTTTAACATCGGTTCGGGATAAAAAATGAACTAAATATCTCTTTAGCTAGAATGAATAAACAAGTGGAATTTCACATCCCTTCAATATTATACCGAAGGCAAATCGTTGATGAATCTAAGTTTTAGCTACCAATTTGACAAAGAAAGTATTCCATGGTTTAGAAATTCGAGGTCCCGATATTGTCAAGATCGCTTTTCAGAGGATCAACAAAAGTCATTTATCGTGTTTTCACTAGATTTTTGTTAACCTGAACCCAAGTTCTTATTTCCCAATCAAAAATGGGTTAATCTTACTTTTTTTAACTTATAGTTATAGATTTGGGCTAAATAAACTTTCGGATTTATATCAATGGTTCATCATTTCAAGAATATTTCAAGCTTTTAACAAAATCTATCGTTTTTTCCTTCCAATCAGTTGAAGGGAAAGATTGTCTTATTACTTCAATTAAAGCAGAACCCACAATAAATCCATCCACATCACCTGCAATTTCTTTAGCATCACTCGCTGACTTAATTCCAAACCCAATCATGATTGGATTTTTTGTCACATTTGCTTTAACACGATCTTTAAATTTGGCAACAGAATTTGCAACTTCATTTCCTGCTCTAGCTCCTGTAACACCTGTTACAGACACACAATACACAAATCCAGTAGATAAGGAATCGACTCTACGCATGCGATCATCTTTAGAATTAGGTGCAACTAAATAAATTACATCTAAACCGTTTTGATTTGCGAGAGATTGTATTTCTTCTGACTCTTCTAATGGGACATCGGGAATAATTAAACCATCTGCGCCACATTCTCCAGCATCTTTACAGAACTTTTCTAATCCATAATGAAGAATTGGATTAATATATCCCATCAAGACTAAAGGAATTTTGGATGATTTACGAATCTCTTTTACCATTTCAAATATGGAAACTAAATCTACACCATTATTTATGGCCACGTCGCTTGCATACTGAATTGTTGGACCATCAGCTAAAGGATCGCTAAATGGCATTCCGAGTTCAATAATATCAGCTCCAGCTTTTTCTAAATCGAGAACTAAATCAACTGTTGCTGATTTTTCTGGATAACCTGCAGTGATATAAAGACTCATTACTGAACCATTTTTTTTCCCTGTAAATACGTTTTTTAATCTGCTCATTTTTCTACTTTTTAAACTCTTTTATTCAATTTTATGAAGAACTTATTCTCCGAAAATTTCTTTTGAAATTGTGCCCATATCTTTATCGCCTCTACCTGAACAATTAACCACAACGATTTCATTTTTGTTAGTTGTTGGCATTAATGTTTCTAAATAAGCAATTGCATGTGCGGTTTCTAAAGCAGGAATAATTCCTTCCATTTTTGAACTCAATTGAACCGCTTTTAATGCGTCTTCATCTGTAATTGGATAATATTGAACACGTTTAATATCAAACAGATGAGAATGCTCAGGTCCAATTCCAGGGTAATCTAAACCTGCGCTTACAGAATGTGCTAATTGAATTTGACCAGTTGGAGTTTGTAATAAATAACTTTTTGCACCATGTAAAACGCCAACTTGTCCAACAGTTAGAGTTGCAGCGGTTTTATCTGTAAATGCGCCATGTCCTGCTGCTTCTAAACCAATTAGGTTTACTGCATCATTTAAAAATGGATAAAAAATTCCCATTGCGTTTGAACCGCCACCAACACAAGCTAGCACATAATCAGGTAGTTTTCCTTCAACTTCTTGCAATTGAGCTTTGGTTTCTTCACCAATAATTTGATGGAAATTTCTCACCATCATTGGATATGGATGCGGACCTACAACCGAACCAATTATGTAAAATGTGCCTTCAACATTAGTTACCCAATCGCGAATGGCTTCGTTGGTTGCATCTTTTAGCGTTTTTGAACCACTGTGAACAGGTCTAACTTCAGCGCCAAGCAATCTCATTCGATCTACATTTAGCTTTTGACGAACGGTGTCTTCTGCGCCCATGTAAACAACACATTCTAAACCGAATTTTGCACAAACGGTTGCTGTTGCCACTCCATGTTGACCAGCCCCAGTTTCGGCAATTATGCGTTTTTTGCCCATTCTTTTCGCTAATAAAATTTGGCCAATTGTATTATTGATTTTATGAGCTCCAGTATGACAAAGATCTTCACGTTTAAAATAAATTTTTGCTTTGCCATAATATTCTGTTAAACGATCACAGTAAGTTAGAGGAGTTGGTCGCCCAACATAGGTCTTTAACAAACTTAAAAACTCTTCTTTGAAAGATGGATCGTTTTCCGCTTCGGCTACTGCTGCTTCTAATTCTTCTAAAGCAGGAATTAATATTTCTGGAACAAATTTTCCGCCAAATTTTCCGAAATATCCTTTTTGAGTTGGTGCTGAATACAAAATGATTCCTTTTTTTAATTTTAAGTAAAATAGCAGATTGTTCGATCGATCTATTTTAACAGGTTTTTATTATTTCTATTTCTTAAAAAATTCGTTTTTTGATGCTACTTCTATCTTTTGAAAATCTCAAACAGCGATAATTTTCGAAGATTTTATAACTGATTACGAATTAAAACAATTATGAATTTTCCAATTTTGATCTAAGTTTGAAAGTGGATTTCCAAAATATATTCGACAAGTGTTTCAGATTTGAATTAGTAAAATCAACTTTTGAAGCTGTCTCATTTTGGAATGATAAAATCTTCAAATTGCTTAGTCTTCAATTTCCTGATCTAGCCAAATATCCTGAATGACTTCAAAGAATTCTGCCATTTTATCAAAGTCTTTTTCGCCTTTAACAACTTCTAAACTTCCTGAAACATCAACTCCAAATGGATTTGCTAATTCAATAGCTTTAGAAACATTGTCTTTATTGATTCCACCTGCTACAAAAAATGGAACTGATGTATTCAAATCTTTCAAAACAGTCCAATCAAAAGTTTTTCCAGTTCCACCAAATTCATTTTCCGCATAAGTATCAAACAAAAAGTACGAAACCGCTGATTCATAAGGTTTTATCAAGGTTTCGATATCCTCTTTACTCATGTCGCTTTTGATTCTAAAAGCTTTTATAATGTCTTTTTCCATCAATTGACAATATTCAGGACTTTCGTCACCGCTCAATTGAACATAATGAACACCTGAAATTAAAGCCGAATTATTCACTTCATCAATTTCTTCGTTTACAAAAACACCAACAGATTTTGGACCTTCAAGCCAAGAAATAATAGCGCCTACTTCTTCAGGTTTTATATAACGCGGACTTTTTGGATAAAAAATAAATCCACAAAAATCAGCGAAAGCTCCTGATGCAAAACGCGCATGTTCCAAACTTTTTAAGCCGCAAATTTTTACGCGGGTTCTTGGTATCTCGTCATTTGATTCAAACATATCTTCTTGATTTTCTTTTTAAAACTTCAATATCTCTTTTAATGCCAATCCTGGATCAACTTGCCTCATAAAATGCTCTCCAATTAGCGCCGAATGAATTCCTTCGGTTGCTAATAATTCTAAATCCTGAGGTTTTGATAAACCACTTTCAGAAACAGTAATTACATTTTTTGGCGCTTGTTGCAATAATTTGATTCCTCTGTGAACATCTACTTCAAAGTTGGATAAATTTCTATTATTTACGCCTAAAACCTTCACCCAATTAAAATCAAGTTTGTCAAAATCTGTTTGATCATAACATTCAACCAAACATTCTAAACCGATTTCTTTAGCACAATGAATTAAATCAACGATTTGTGATGGCTCTAAAATACTAGCGATTAACAAAATGGCATCTGCGCCATAAGCTCTTGCTTCTTCAATTTGAAACTCATCAACAATAAAATCTTTTCTCAAAACAGGAATAGTCGACATTCTTGAGACCAATTGCATGTAAAGTAAATCACCTTGAAAAAAAGGTTTATCTGTTAAGACAGAAATGGCAGCTGCCCCGGCTTCAATATATTGCTCGGCGTGTTTTTCAGGATTAAAATCTGGTCGAATCAATCCTTTTGATGGAGATGCTTTTTTAATTTCTGCTATAATCTGAACGGTATTTTCTTTTTTTAAATGAGATGCAAATCCTCTTCTCTCATTTCCATAGTCTTCAAAAGAGCGAAAAGACGAAACAGAATATTTAAACTTTCTCTTCTGAATATCTTCTTTCGTTTGATCAACTATTTTTTCTAAAATGTTTGCCATTGTTTTCGGTCTATTATTCTAATCTGAAATTAAACTTCGTTGCTAACTCTAGCATAGTTTTTTAATACATCAAGAGCTTTGCCACTTCGAATACTTTCACGAGCCATTGCAATCGCGTCATTTATACTTAAATCGTCTTTTGAAACTTGAATGGCAAAAGCTGCATTTATCATTACCATATCTTCTGCAACTCCATGGCTAGACCCATTTAAAATTGAAAGAATCATTTCTGCATTTTTAGTTTTATCACCACCAACCAATGCTTTATCAGATGTGTAAATTAAACCTACATCTTTGGGCTTAAACTCATCTTTTTCGTGAACAATTCCATTTGTTACTTCATAACAATCGGTTGCCGATAAAACACTTACTTCATCTAATCCTTGATGTGCATGAACTGTAATTGCTCTTTGGGTTTTTAAAGCAGCAAGAATATCCGCCATTTTTTTTGCCGTTTCAGTACTAAATGTTCCAATAATTTGACGACTAACTCCTGCAGGATTCAACAAAGGACCAAGAATATTAAAAAATGTGCGCATTTTGAGCGATTTCCGAACTGGAACAATATTTTTCATTGCAGGATGAAATAACGGTGCAAACATAAATGCAACGCCAGTTTTTTCAAACGTTTTTTCAACTTGTTCTTTATTTAAATCAACTTTTGCACCTAAAGCATCTAAAACATCAGCGCTTCCAGTTAAACTTGAAACACTTCTGTTTCCGTGTTTTAAAACAGGCACACCAGCGCCAGCGACTACAAACATTGCAGCTGTTGAGATATTAAAATAGCCTGAATGATCTCCGCCTGTTCCGCATAAATCTACAGCTCCATCTGTATTCACATTAACTTTGACCATTGAATTTCGCATGGTTTGAACAAAAGCGGTTAACTCAGAAATCGTCTCACCTTTGGCTCTCATTCCGAATAAAAAAGCACCGGCTTCGATATCAGTACAATTGCCTTCAATGATTTGTGTTAGTGCAAAAGAAGCTTCTTGAGCACTCAAATTATGCTTATCAACTATTTTGTGAAGAATCTCTGTGAATGTCATTTTCTTAACCTTTACAATGATGAAAATTCGTTTGAATTATTCTTGAAATACGTTTTTGTCTAACTGAAAAATACTTTTTATTCAATACAATCAGACAGAAAACTTATTGCAGAAGCCAATTTTTAATCAATTTCGGTCCTTCAACCGTTAAAATACTTTCCGGATGAAATTGCATTCCTTCTATGGGCAATTCTTTATGTCTTACTCCCATAATAATGGAATCACTTGTCCATGCTGTTACAATTAAATCGTCAGGAATTGAGTCCGGAGCTAAGACTAATGAATGATAACGAGTTGCTGTAAACGATTGTGGAACACCTGCAAAAATCGATTTACCATCATGTTCTATTAAGGAAGTTTTTCCGTGCATTAGACTTGGAGCGTGAACAACATTTGCGCCAAATACATCGCCAATCGCTTGGTGTCCAAGACAAACGCCTAAAATTGGAGTTGTTTTACCTAGCACTCGAATCACTTCTTCAGTAACTCCAGCATCTTCTGGGCGACCTGGCCCTGGTGATAATAATATTTTTGATGGAGATAATGCCTTAATCTCAGCCACACTTAAATCATCATTTCTAATCACTTTATACTGACTTGAATCAGCAGCGATTAAATGAACTAAATTGTAAGTGAAAGAGTCGTAATTGTCTATGATGAGTATCATATTGTTTTCAAATGGTTTACCAAAGATTTTAATTTAGCTAGCTGAAAATGTTCTAACTAGTCCTAATGTTTCACGAATCGGAATCATAACTTCTTCTGCACGTTTCCGCGCTTTAATTCCACCTTCTCTTAATACATCAAATACAAAATCAGGCTTTTGCTCTAATTGATGACGTTTTTCCCGCGCTTCTGCAAAATATTCTGTTATCATTCCTAATAATTCTTTTTTTGCATGGCCATATCCGTATCCGCCTTTTAAATACGCTTGTCGGACTTCTTCTTTTTTTTCCGGATTTGCAAATAATTTTATGAGTGCGAAAACATTACAAGTATCGGGATTTTTGGGATCTTCCAAAGGAGTTGCGTCAGTAAGGATTTTCATCACTTTGCTTTTTAATTCTTTTCCTTCATCAAATAGTAAAATTGTATTTCCGTATGATTTTGACATTTTTCGTCCGTCAATTCCTGGAACAACTGCAACGGACTCCACAATATGTGCTTCAGGAATAACTAATAACTCTTTTTGATATGTAAAGTTTAGCTTCTGAGCCAAATCACGAGAGAACTCAATATTCTGTTTTTGATCTGCTCCAACAGGAACAATGTGTGAACCATAAATTAAAATATCTGCTGCTTGTAAAATGGGATAGGTGAATAATCCGATATTTGCAGCTAATCCATTGGCAACTTTGTCTTTATAAGAAACACCTTTTTCCATTAAGGAAACGGGACATAATGTTCCAAGAATCCAAGCTAATTCTGTTACTTGCGGAACATCAGATTGAGCAAAAAAGGTACATTTTGATGGATCCAAACCCAGAGCTAAATAATCCAACACAACATCTATTGTATTCTGGCGTAACTCTTTTCCATTCTGAAGCGAAGTTAAAGTGTGATAATTCGCCATGAAATAATAGGCATCAAACTCTTCTTGCATAGCAACATGCTGATGCATTGCTCCAAAATAATTTCCCAAATGAAGTTTCCCACTTGGTTGAATTCCAGATAAAGCTATTTTTTTTGACATAATTTATTTTTAATCGTAAAGTAATTTTTCAATTTGATGGTTTGTGAAGAGTCTGGAGTCAGGAGTCAGGAGTCAGGAGTCGAGCTCCGAGCTTTCAACTTTTGGCTTTTAGGGATTCGAATCCTTCCTCAAGCTTCTAGCTTCTAGCTTCTAGCTTCAAACTTCTTACACAATATTTCCAGCTAATTTCAGCGCCTCAGTAAGAGCTTTTGCTTTATTTACTGTCTCTTGATACTCATACTCCGCATCAGAATCAGCAACAATTCCTGCACCTGCTTGAATATATATAGCATCATCAGTCGCTACCATTGTTCTTAAAGCAATACAAGTATCCATATTTCCAGAGAAATCAAAATAGCCAACAGCTCCAGCATAAGGACCACGTTTATGCACTTCTAATTCATCAATAATTTCCATTGCTCTTACTTTTGGAGCACCAGAAACTGTTCCTGCAGGGAAACAACGAGCAAGCGCATCTACTGAAGTTTTATCTGCTGATAATTTGCCTTTCACATCTGAAACGATATGCATAACATGAGAATACCGTTCAATATATGCTTGTCTATAAACTTTTACGGAACCTGGCTCGCAAACTCGGGATAAATCATTTCTTCCTAAGTCAACGAGCATTATATGCTCAGAAACTTCTTTTGGATCTCCTAATAAATCGGCTTCTAAAGCCAAATCTTCCTCTTCCGTTTTTCCTCTCCAACGTGTTCCGGCAATCGGCATTACTTCTGTAACTCTATCCTGAACGCGAACTAAAACTTCTGGAGACGAACCGATTAACGCAAATTTTCCAAATTCTAAGAAAAATAAATACGGTGATGGATTAACTGTTCTTAGAGCACGATAAAACTGAAATCGATCACCAACATAAGAAGCCGCAAATCGTTGACTTAAAACAACTTGGAAGATATCACCTTCGAAAATGTAGTTTTTAGCTTTATCAACCATTTCAAAGAAACGAGACTTTTCTGTGTTGCTCGAAACTTCAGAAGTTAAACTTACAGAATTTGTATGAGGCAGTTTTTTTGTGATTACAGTTTCTAAAGCTTGTAATGATTTTTGAGCATGTTCGTATTGAAACTCCAAGGTCTCTTTATCATCCGTATCAATAAATACGGTTTTGATTAGAATTACACGGTGTTTAACATGGTCAAAGGCAATAATTTCATCATAAAAAGCCCAAATTGCGTCTGGCAAACCCAAGGTATCTTCAGGAACATTCGGTAAATGCTCAACCTGACGAATAGTATCATAAGATGAATAACCAACCGCACCACCTTTTAAACGAGGTAGATCGCTGATTTCTGGTTCTTTATAACCACTTGTCAATTGCTCTAAAACCTTAAAATAGGGTTCATTAAATGGCTTAACTCTTCCATTTCTTTCATCAGTTAATAAGACTTTTCCTTGATCAAATTTTAAAACTTGATAAGGATTTCGTCCCATAAATGAATATCGTGCAAGATGTTCGCCTCCTTCAACAGATTCAAAAAGAAAAGGATATCTCGCATCTTCTCGAAGTTTCATGAAAAGAGAAACAGGAGTTTGCGTATCTGTTAATAAGTTTTTAAAAACCGGAATTGCCAATCCTGGTTTGGCTAATTCTAAAAATGTTGATTTTTCCATGGTTGATATCAAAAAAAAAACCCGCTTCCTAATGGTAGAAAGCGGGCCGACTTAAAATTTCTGTGAAAAAGTGTATAAAATTACATACATACTTAGTTTGACGGAGCCGCTTAAACGATTCGCCACCACCAAGAAGAAGTAAAATTTAAACTGTTTTTCATGGAGCGCAAAATAGGATTATGTCAATTGAATGTCAATGTTATTTAAGCAATTTCACTAATTTTCTTCTTTAGACTTCAACGCTTCCAGTGTTAATGGTCTATTTCTTGAAAAAGAGATGTCAAAAAGATTCATTGAATTCTACATAAATCTAATTATTACCTACAGAAAATATTGTTTTCCCATCTGATATCACAACTTTGGCATTGGGAGAAATCGATAATTGTTGTAACGCTTCTATTTGTCTAAACTGAAGAATTAATGGATTTAATCCTTCTGAAATAATGCGTTGTGCATCTCTAATTCCAGTAGCTTCAATAAGTTGTCTTCTAGCTTCTAATTCTTGTTCTTTAATAACAAATTCCATTCTTTGAGCAGATTGATCAGCTTCTAATTTTGCTTCAATAGCACGCGCTAATCCTTGTGGAAGTAACACACTTTTCATTAAAACCGATTCGACAATAATTCCTCTATTGTTTAAAATAGTTGCCATTTGTTTACGAATATCTTTTTCAATTTCTGAACGCTGGGCAGTATGCATATCCTTAGCAATAAAACGAGCTGAAACATCCGCTGAAGCAGATCTGAAAACCGGCAAGATGATATCTTCTACATATTTTTCACCTGAATTTTGCAAGATTTCATGTGCTTTGGTCGGTTCAATTCGGTAAAGAATTGAAATTTCACATTGAACGTTTAATCCTTCTTTTGATGGAAGTGGTAAACGAACTTCTAAATTTTCAGTTCTTGATGGTAGTTTAACTACTTTTGTAAACAATGGATTTACAAATACAACACCTGGAGTTTGGACTTTTTTGTCCAATTTTCCTAAGGTTCTCTTAACTCCGATTTGATCTTGATTTACAACTGCACAAGCTGGCAATAAAAAAACAATAATCAATAATGCTAACTTTGATGATTTCATATAATAAACCTTTATTTATTCGAATTGTGTATTCCATAAACGAAAGTATATCAAATAAATGTTCTGTTTGTTGTAAAAAGTGTGTATCTAAGATTAGGAAACGATTAGTTTTCCACACAGTTAACTTATTAATTATTAACCTATTAAATTAATTTATACTCACCATAAATAACGAAGCATTTATCCCTAATTCCCTTTAAGAAAGTAACATATTATTTAAAGTGGCGAGACATAGCGAATGCCATATTTTTTTAGCTCTAAACTTCTCTTTCTTAGAATATCCATTGTTTTTTGATTTAGTTCAACCAAAAGTATAGGTTGTGCTAATTGTTCTGCTTTTCTCTTGAACACTGCCAATTTTCGTTCATATTCAAAAACTCCTTTTTCTGCATCAAAAGGAATTACTTCATTGAATTTGAGGATTGAAACATCAAAGTTTGTGAACATATCCCGAACTTGTTTTTCTTTCGCAACTGAATGATCATCAACAATAAGAGTTATCTGAGAGGAAATCGATGCAAATTGAGGCAGGTGGTCTTTTAACCAAATTGGATTTTTAATTGACTCGTTGTCGCCAGCTTCATTCATCCAAATATAAATTGGCTTCATTATACCATAATGTTTTTTAAACCAAGTTTGAACTGTTGATGGATCTAAAGATCTATAAACCAACGGTGAAAATTCCCCTAAGTCTCTAACTTGTTCAACTAAATCTACCGAAACTGAATGATCAGCCACAAATAACATTGAAGCTGGAAACGTAACTAGCTTTAATGAGGTATCGGTTTTCAGTTCAATACTTCTGATAATTGTCTCTGCAGCATAGAAGTGAATTAACAAATCTTTTTCAGGAAAAATTATCTTTGCTGGTAAAGAAATTCCCTGCTCATAAAAAGCATAATGTAAATCAGTTTGTATCTGAGTTTTTGAGATTCCTCTAGGAATTCGAACATCGTAATGAATTCTAGAAAAATCTCCTGTTTGGATATTCTTTGCTTTAATTTGTCTTTTTTTAATTGAATATTGCCCTAACTCTTGAAAAATTAGAGAGTCCAATCTGACCAAATCTGATTTTTCAATGCGTTCTGGTCCACTCCCAAAAGCTAACAAGAGAACTGAAATTACACTTGCAACTATTAATAATATAGCTGTGGTAACTTTTTTTTGATATACTGTCATGGTTTTCTTTTTGCGATTCACCTAATAATACCAATGTATTTTACTTTATCAAAGTTACTTCCTGCCCTTATAATGCCGTACATGTTACTTTTTTGGATTCTATTAGGATCAATTATTCTTCTTTATAAAAAGAAAATTAAATGGGTAATTCAATTAGTATCTCTTTCGACAGTCGTATTATATTTTTTAAGCTTACCTTATTTTTCAGCTCTTCATCAATCATCAGAAACGGATAAATGGAATGCATATTTGCTTCCAAATGATACCATTGATGTTGCTGTTGTATTAGGTGGATTCATGAGTCCTGATCCAATTTTTGGTTACGAAGTAGAATCTGGATTCGACAGATTATTAGCTGGAATTCGTTTAATAAATGAAAAAAAAGCACGTTTTTTGTTGCTAAGCGGAGGCAGTGCTGAAAAAGATACTAGCATATTTAAAGCTGAAGCATTTCTTATGAGAGATTTTATTCGTGAGTTTAACATGTTGCCTGATTCCGTTCTGCTTATTGAATCAAAATCTGTTAATACTTTTGAAAATGCCCAATTTTCAAAGAAATTAATCTCAGACTTACAGCTTTCGAATCGCATTTATTTGGTTACAACCTATAATCATCAAAAAAGGGCAACACAAATATTTGAACAACATTGCTTTGAAGTTCTTCAAGTTCCAATTGATATCCCAATTAAAAAACAGTGGACATCACAGTTTCCATTTTATCTACTTCCTGACTTAAACTCTCTTAAATATTGGAGTTCTATTTACAGAGAATGGCTCGGAACTGTTTGGTATGCGTTTTCCGGTAAGCAATAATGTTTATGGATAATTTTTAATACTTCCAGCGCAAAATTATCATCCACAAAAAATGATATTTGGTAGGATGCTTCAAATAAATACCCAAAAACTTTAACCGAATACAATTCAATCTGTTCAATGATATCGTCAACATGAGCTGGGCTTAATTCACTTGTTGTGATTAAAGTGATTTGTGAACCTGTAACTAAACTTCCTTCATCAAATAGATTTGAAAATTTCTGAAACTCTTTTGTTTTTTTCAATTCTGATTTAAATACAAGACCGCTTGTTTCATGCTTATAATAAACCTGAATAGCTCTATTCTCTAAATAATCAAAATCGTCTTCTGATAATTTTTTTCGCTGTAATTCCAATTTTTCAGCAGATAAAAACGTTTGGTTTTTACGAATACTTACCGTTGTAAGTGCTTGTTTTAATTTATTTTTTAAATCAGATTGAATGGTTCTTACAACCGTTCCTTTTGCCTTTGGGTTGAAGGTATTTTTAATAATAATCGGCGTATGTTTCAGTTGAAGTGGCCTAACAGTTCTTGGATGCAACACTTTCGCCCCATTATCCGCCATGATTTCCATGAACTCGTACGTTAATTCCTCAAAAATTAGGGCTTCTTTTACCAAATTGGGATCCGTTGTAAACACTCCATCAACATCCGTCCATATTTCTACCCAATCGGCGTCAATGCTATAACCAACTAAACCTGCTGTAAAATCTGAGCCTGAACGACCAATTGTTGTAATATTTCCATTAGAATCAGAGCCAATAAATCCAGTAAAAACAACAATTCCAATTGTGGAATCAACCGAATGTTTCAGATTAATCGCCGAGCGCTCTAAGTCTACAGTTGCATCTCCAAAATTCGAATCTGTTTTAACTAAAATATGTGTATCCGCAAAAACTGCAGGTATACCAACTTCTTGCAATCCCGCTGAAAAAATCCTAACAGATAAACGTTCCCCAAATGACATTAAACTATCGAGATCTTTTGAAGAACATTCTTTTTTATTCCAAATTTGCAAAACTTCTTTTTTCAATAATGAAAGCAAAGGTAAAATTTCATCTTCACCAGAAATAGTGCTTACACTCTCAAGTTGTTTAATATGCCTATCTCCTATTTTATCAAGTATTTGATAGACTTTTTCTTTTTGTAAAACGGCAGACTCAGCTAATTCAATAAGCAAGTTTGTAGTCCCTCCTAATGCGGATACGACCACAGAAACAGCTGCCTCTTCAAACCGTTCTTTTGTAATTTGAATAGCTTGGTTCAACATCTCAGGAGTAGAAACAGATGTGCCACCAAATTTTAAAACAACATTCTTTCTCATATAAACAAAACTATTTTTGAGTTAATTCTATTTTTCAACAACTTGTAAAAATGGACTTATCAGTTTTATCATTTGATCGAACTCAATTAAAAATGCATCATGTCCGTGAATTGATTTTATTTCTTTATAATAACCACGAGGTAAAAACTGCGCAATTTCTTTTTGCTCTACTGGTGGGTATAAAATATCACTATCAATTCCAATAATTAGTGATGGGATTTTCACCTGACTTAGTACAGCTCTCATTGTTCCTCGTTTACAAGTTATATCATGAGAATCCATCGCTTGAGTCAAACGAACATAAGTCATTGCATCAAAACGTTTTACTAACTTTTGCCCTTGATAATATAGATACGATTCAATAGCGAATTCGTTAACTCCATGTTGCTTATCTCTACCAAAGCGCTTTTGAAAAGATAAATACGTTCTATAAGTTAACATTCCCATCATTCTGGCAGAAGCGAGACCTTGAACTGGAAAAGAATCTGCATCATAATTTCCATTATTCCAATTTTGATCAGCATAAATAGCATTTCTTTGAGCTTCACCAATTCCAATTGCCCAAGCAGAATGCCTTGCAGGAGCTCCAATTACAATCATTTTTTCAATACGATTATCCATAATGGCCCATTCTAAAATTTGCATCCCGCCCATTGATCCACCGATCGCTAATTCTATTCCTGTAACCCCAAATTCATCTAAAGTTAATTGTTGCAGCCTAACCATATCTCTTATGGTAACGTTTGGAAAATCTGATTTATACTTTTTTTTAGTTATCGGATTTACACTTTGAGGTCCAATTGTTCCGTAACAACCACCCAAAACATTCATGCAAATGATAAACTGCTTTTCAGGATTAAAAAATCCTTCTTTAAAAAATCCTGAGAACCAATCTTCGGCATCACTAGTGCCAGTTAAAGCATGACAAATTAAAACTACATTATCTTTTTTCTCATTTAGAACTCCCCATGAGTGAAAAGCAACAACAGGTTTAGTGATAATAAAACCACATTCTATTTCAAAATCTTTTTCATGAGAATAAAATTGTAATGAATTTATCATAGATAAAAAAAAGACTTCACCAATGGTTTCAGCATCGGTGAAGCTGGTTGATGAAAGAAAATGAAAGATAAAATTGAATCAAATCCATCTTTCATGTTTTGTGATTAATTAATTAATTTTTGAAAACGCAACTTCAAAATCTTCAATAATGTCATCAATATGTTCTAAACCTACTGATACTCTAATTAAAGATTCACTAACACCAGAAGTAAGTTGTTCAGCATCACTTAATTGTTGATGTGTAGTTGAAGCTGGATGAATGACTAACGTTTTAGCATCTCCAACATTAGCTAAATGACTTGCAAGCTGAACATTATTAATAAATGTTGTTCCAGCTTCATATCCACCTTTAACTCCGAATGTTAAAACTGCACCAAATTTTCCAGGGTTTAAATACTGTTTTGCACGTTCATGATAAGGATGATCTTCAAGACCTGCATAACTAACCCACTCTACAGCATCGTGATTTTTTAACCAATTAGCTAATTTTAAAGCATTTTCTGTATGTCTTTCAACACGTAGAGATAAAGTTTCTAATCCTTGAATTAAAAGAAATGAATTAAAAGGTGATTGAGATTGCCCAAAATCACGTAAGCCTTCTACTCTTGCACGAATTGCAAAAGCAATATTACCAAATGGGCCACCCTCTCCAAAAACATCCCAAAAGTTTAAACCATGATATCCAGGAGCAGGAGTTGTGAAAAGTGGAAATTTACCATTTCCCCAATTAAAGTTACCTGCATCAATTAGAACTCCACCGACTGAGGTTCCATGCCCACCAATCCATTTCGTAGCAGATTCTACGACAACGTTTGCACCATGTTTAATAGGTTGTGCAATTGCGCCACCAGCACCAAATGTATTATCAACAATTAGTGGAATTCCATGTTTTTTAGCTAAAGCTGATAATCCTGCAAAATCAGGCACATTATTTCTTGGATTTCCCAAGGTTTCAACATAAATACCTTTAGTATTTTCATCAATTTGAGCTTCGTAAGCTTCAACCGTGTCTTCTTCAACAAATTTAACTTGAATACCTAAACGAGGTAAAGCAACTTTAAATTGATTATAGGTTCCGCCATAAAGATAACTTGTTGAAACAAAATTATCTCCTGCTTGAGCAATAGTTGTTAATGCTAAGAACTGAGCCGCTTGTCCTGAAGAAGTTGCAACTGCAGCTGCACCACCTTCTAAAGCTGCAATTCTTTTTTCAAAAACATCAGTTGTTGGGTTCATTATACGCGTATAAATATTACCAAAATCTTTTAACGCAAATAATGAAGCAGCGTGTTCTGTATCATTAAATACATAAGATGATGTCTGATAAATCGGAACTGCACGTGAATTGGTAGTTCCATCTGGAGTATGCCCAGCATGTAATTGCAAGGTTTCGAATCGAAAGTTTCTTGGTTTTTCGGTTGTACTCATGGTTGTTTATTTTTTATTAAGGTTAGGTAAAGATTCATTTTCTAGAAAAGCTTTTTCTAGAATGTTCAAATTATTTTACTGTTGGACGCATCAAAAACTGATGATCTACTTTTATACATCTGTTTTCAAAAAGAGGGATTCCAGCTTCCTCAGATTTTGATTTCGCAACTTCTTGTTTCCCTGTTCCTAATTGTAACCAAATTGCTTTGGGATTAGTTGAAATCGCTTCTTCAATAAATGATGGGATTATTTCTGGCTTTAAAAAAACATCGATTACATCAACTGGAAACGGTATATCCTGAACCCTTTTGTAAACCTTCTCTCCCATTATTTCATCAGCAGTTGGATTAACTGGAATGATTCTAAACCCAGCATTTTTCAAGTATCTGGCAACAAACTGACTATCTTTATGCCTGTCTTTTGACAAGCCAACAACAGCAATAATTTTAGTTTGTTCTAAAACTTGCAGAGCAATATCTGTCTCTTTAGCTAAAACTTCTGAAGCGTACATTTTTTTCTTGTACCAATCGCGATATGTAGGTTCCATAATTTATATTAATCTATAAAAAAAGCCTCTTTCGGTTCAGACCGGAAGAGGCTTTTTACAAGACTATACTACCAAATTAATGATATAGCTTATGAACCTACTTCCTCATCTTTACCAAAAAAGTGTTAAACACAGTTTTAGCAGGATTTAGCACCTGCCCAACACATGATAAACAAATGTTGCGGTTGCTAAGGTTTCACAGGGCCTGTCCCTCCACCTTTCTTGATGAGAAATCAAGACAAAGAACAAAAAAGCCCTGCATCGCTTAACAACACAGGGCTATCAAAATTATTAAAATATCCCTATGCTCTATGTGATTTACACATACAACACATTTTACAAAGACTATTTGATTGGATATTTTTCATGGATGAATAATATATGATTTTAAAATTAAGGTCAACACTTTAAACAAAGTTCTTAAAACTTATTGATTACTAATTCCATATCGAACTAGTTCGTCAATTGTCGCTAATTGTAATCTATTCTTATTTAATTTTTTCACCATTGAGATACTAACTTGTGCATCTTTGAGGCGAATTAAATCATCAGCAGTAATCTCTTTGTATCCCAAATCGTGCAAATTACTAGTGTAATGTGCAGTTACTTCATGTGTTCTTAGTCTAATCAAGTCGGCTAAAGTTAAACTTGTGTAACCTAATGAGTGCATCATTGATGCAAATGTCGCAGAAACATCGTGATTCTGTAATAAAACCAAATCTTCCAATGTCGGTTCATAACCTAAATCTCTAATTTTTGAAGTAAAAGTCGCCGTTACACCTTTATTGCGTAATTCTTTTAATCGTTCAACTGATAATTTACCATAACCCATTCTTTCCATCCATGCTCCCATTTCACGGATTAGCGAGCTACCACCAAAATCGGCAGCAATACCGTTACTAATAACAGTGGTTTCATTATTTGCAAACTCATTATTATTTTCATTATCAATCTGAGATATAATGAACATTAAAAATGAAAACAAAAACGCTCCGAATAAAACGCCTCTAACAAGATTTCCGGAGAAATTTGATTTTTTCTCATTTACCTGTGTCAAACTTGAAAAACTTGAAGTATTTCTTCCTGTTGAAACCGATCCCAGTTCGTTATTTAATTCATTTTTTAAAGGCATAAGCTTTCAGAATCTCTATAATTTTTAAAACATTGATTAGTGAAAATAGATGTTCTTTTGTAAGAACTGTGGTTTAACGTAGTCATAAGATAAAAGATTCAGTAATTTCCGTACAATAATTCATCGAATCATTTTATATTGAATCATGCAAAATAACCAAGATACTCAAAAAAATGCCATTCAGAGTCTGGAATGGAGAGGTGACCACCTTCGTATTTTAGATCAGACTTTTCTTCCAAGTAGAACTGTTTACTCCGATCTTCGCGATGTTGGAAGAGTTTGGGAAGCTATAAAAAAACTTCGAGTTCGTGGCGCTCCTGCAATCGGTATTGCTGCCTCTTATGGATTTTATATGGGCTTAAAAGATATTCCTGATGAAAATTTTAGCAGTTTTTGGATTGAAGTCCAACGAATTGGTGATTATTTAGGATCTTCAAGACCAACAGCTATTAATTTATTTTGGGCTATAGATCGAATTAAAAACAGCATTTTTGCTATAAAAGACAGGCCGATATCTGAAATTAAAGATCAAGTATTAAAAGTTGCAATTACTATTCACGATGAAGACAGAAGAGTTTGTAAGCAAATTGGGCTTAATGGACAAGAATTAATTCCTAAAAAAGCTAACATCTTAACACATTGTAATACTGGAAGCCTAGCTACAAGTGAATTTGGAACAGCTTTATCCATGATTTATCATGCACATTCTGCTGGTAAAAAAATTCATGTTTGGGTGGATGAAACACGTCCTTTATTGCAGGGAGCTCGTTTAACAGCATGGGAATTAACTCAAGCTGAAATACCGATGGCTTTAATCACTGATTCCATGGCTGGTTTTGTAATGAAACAAGGCAAAGTCGATTTAATAGTAGTTGGAACAGATAGAGTAACCGCAAATGGCGACATGGCTAATAAAATTGGAACCTATTCTTTGGCTGTTTTAGCAAACGCACATAATATCCCTTTTTATGTAGCGGCACCTCTGTCATCATTTGATATGACGTTAGCGAATGGCGATTCTATTCCAATTGAAGAGAGAGATAATAAAGAGATTCTTGAAATAGCAGGAACTAAAATTGCGCCAGAAAGAATTCAAACCTATAATCCGGCATTTGATGTAACGCCAGCTAATTTGATTACTGCTTTTATAACTGAAAAAGGAATAGTCAAACCTGACTACACAAACACCATTAAACAATTGTTCAGTTAACGAAATAAAACAATCAGTGAATTTTGAATTGATTCACTGATTGTATAAGCTTTTCATTTGTTATTTGAAAGTGCGAAAAATTAGCTAATACTTTACTATTTCTAGAAATGATTATTTGGGGTGATTCATGTCTTATTCCAGTTTCATTAGCAATAAACTGTGAAAAAGATCTATCAGTTATAACATTTATACCAATAATTTCATAATCATCAGACTGCACTTCAGAAAATTTCAACACTTCTTGATACGCTCTTGAACTAACTGGGCATCTCGTTGAATGTTTAAACAGAATAATGAGAGAATCATTATCCTGTTTCTGTAAAATACTTTTGAAATCGTTATCTGAACTTACCCAAATCATATTGGTTGTTTTATGATGATTACGTTTTAGCAAATTAATAATAACCTTAATCACCAGTTGTATTCTTTGATTGATAAATCAAGCACTTGTAAACTCTTTGTCGAATAGAGCAAACACTTCTTCAACTTTTTCAAATCCAATTCCTTTTCTAATGATGACTGCTTTCTCACCAGTTAAATCTATAACTGGTGATTCTTGCATGGTTAAATCTTGTTCATCATCAATTATAACATCTACAAATTTCGACATTACATCAATTAGCTCTTGTCTGTCTAAATAAAGCTTTTCTTTTCCATTATAGTCTGGATGTTTTGCAGTCGTTGCAATAATTGGCTCTCCAACTTCTTCAAGCATCTTTTGACAGATTGCATGGTCAGGTACTCTAAACCCAACAGTTTTCCTTTTTGGGTGAACTAAAAGTTTTGGTAATTCTTTTGTTGCAGGTAAAATAAAAGTGTAAGGTCCAGGAATGAGTTTTTTAATGATTTTAAAATTTTCATCACTTAATTGACCAAACTTTGAAATTCCAGACAATGAATCGCATAATAAAGTTAACAAATGATCATTATCTAAACGCCGAATTTCTCGAATTTTATCAATGCCCTTCTTATTCGTATATAAACAGCCAATTGCATACTGAGTATCAGTTGGAAAGACTAAAACATTACCTGCTTTTAAGTAGTCAGATACTTCAAAAATTCTTTTTTGATGAGGTGTAATCGGATGTATTTTTATCTTTTCTGCCATAAAAACTCCTAAAATTTTAAATAGTTTATAAAGCAATCAATCTCTAATAGATTTAGCTCAATTGCAATGTACTGCAATTAAGCACTTTTGTACAGAACTATTTTTTTTGTTGCACTATTCTAATTAAGAGTTTATTGTCCTATAATCCACTATAGCTATTATACGCATTCATAAATAAGTAAATGACAACTCCTGTTACTGAGACATACATCCATAAAGGCCATGTAATCTTTGCAATTTTACGATGCAACTCAAATTTTTCCTGAACAGCTCTAGATAATGTCATTAAAATAAGTGGTACAATTGCCGCTGCTAAAATTATATGAGTTATTAAAATGGTAAAATAAACAGGCCTAATCCATCCCGTTCCTTTGAACGGAACTGAACCAACTAAATAGTGAAAAATGAGATAATTGACTAAAAAGAGACAGGAAACAAAAAATGCAGCCCACATTATTTTCTGATGCAATTGTCTTTTTCCTCTTCTAATTTGAACAAAACCAATGAGTAATAAAATTGTACTTATTGAATTCAAGATAGAATTAATTAAAGGTAAATTAGAAAGTTCCATTTATTAAAAATTTTAAAGATTATTTTATCAAAGAGTTGTAACTTTGTCATTGTGTTGAAAGTTCGAACTATCGAAGTAACAAGTATAATTTACCGTTAATTAGATTCATTTTAAATTATTCTATTGAATAAAATAGGTAAAAAAGTATCTTATATTTGACACCTTTAACGGCTTTCCCCTTGTACATCAAGGAAATTAACTGTTTTTTCTAAGTAACCTAACAAACATTCTATGTCTCAGCTATTCCCTAAGTGGGCGAATAAAGTACCAATGAAGCTTCAGGCTGTTCTAGTTGTAAAACTATTTGCAATAGTTTTTGGTATTTGGTATTTCTTTTCACCAAAATACACAGATGTCGGTTACACGCCTGACCAACCTATTTCGTATAGTCATCGTCTTCATGTTGGCCAATTAGGTATGGACTGTCAATACTGTCACAATACTGTTACGATGTCAGCAAAAGCATCTTTACCTCCTTCGTCAACATGTATGAATTGTCATGCTCAAATTAAGCCTGACAGCCCATTATTAGGTGCATTAAGAGAGAGTTGGGCGAATGATGTCCCAATTGAATGGGTACGCGTACACATGCTTCCAGATTATGCTCAGTTTAATCATAGTGCTCACGTAAATGTTGGAGTTGGATGTCAAAGTTGTCACGGTCGTATAGATAGAATGGATGTTGTTGGTCAAAAACAACCTTTATCGATGAGCTGGTGTATTGATTGTCACAGAAATCCAGCACCTAACCTCAGACCAGTTTCTGAAGTAACAAATATGGAGTGGGTTGCTCCTGAAGACCCACAAGCATTTGGTGAAAAAATTATTAAAGCCAAAAGCATACACGCCCCTACTTACTGTAATGGCTGTCATTATTAAACGATTTTATAGAACTGAACGCTGAATTATTACACTATGAGTACAACATTAGAAGGTAAAACGTACTGGAGAAGTCTTAACGAATTATCACAGACGAAAGAATACCAGCAATTCCTTCACAGAGAATTTCCTGAAAATGCTTCTGAAATGACTGATGGACAAACTCGTCGTCATTTTTTAAAGATAATGGGAGCATCTATAGCTCTAGCAGGTTTAGCCGCTTGCCGTAAACCTGTTCAAAAAATTCTCCCTTACACAAAACGACCTGTAGAAATTATCCCAGGTAACCCAATTTTTTATGCTACTTCTATTCCAATGATGGGTAGCTTAACAGGACTTTTAGTTCAATCAAGTGATGGTCGTCCAACTAAAATTGAGGGAAATCCTGAACACCCTGCTTCATTAGGTTCAACCTCTGTTTTACATCAAGCATCAATTCTAAACTTATACGATCCAGATCGCTCTCGTTTTGTTACAGAAAATGGTTCTAAAAAATCAATTGCAGATTTTGTAAATGCTGTTAATGGAATTAACGAAACATCAAAAGTTGTTTTTGTTTCTGAAGCAAATTCTTCAATGACTTACAATTCAGTTAAGTCTGCTGTTCAGAAAAAATTTAAAAACTCTACATGGTTTGTATATGAGCCATTTAATAATTCTTCTATTGAGTTAGGAAATGAAATTGCTTTTGGAAAACGTCTACGAACAATTAATCACTTCGATAAAACAGAACTAATTGTTTCTATTGATGATGATTTCTTAACAGATCCTGTAAACGGTGTTTCAAATACAAAAAAATTCACATCAAGAAAAAAATTAGCTACGAGTGCAGACTCTCTTAACAGATTATACTCAATTGAAAGTAGTTTATCTCTTACAGGTTCAAATGCAGATACTAGATATGCAGTAAAGTCTAGCGATTTAGATGCATTTGTTTTTGCACTTGCCTCTTCCCTTTCATCAAATCTTAATGGACTAGATACTTTTAAAAATTTCTCAAATGAGTTTTTAAATTCTAATCCAGTAAAAACACTTAGTAAAGAATTATTGGGTGCTAAAGGTAAGTCACTTGTTACTGGCGGAATTAATTTATCAAAAGAAGCAAATGCTTCGATAGCTCTCATTAATCAAGCATTAAATAATACTTCAAGTACGGTTACTTACTCACAAGTTGAATCAACTGGTGAATCAGTCTCC
>Ga0100379_10000204_pt1 | contig 65651 bp, 58 predicted proteins | sample CryGeymeta201503_FD_80418 | JGI IMG/M metagenome (GOLD analysis project Ga0100379, IMG submission 80418) | Groundwater microbial communities from Crystal Geyser aquifers in Utah, USA - Crystal Geyser metaG 2015-03 | ecosystem: Environmental > Aquatic > Deep subsurface > Groundwater | place...
ACTATTAGTACTATTTTGGGCAGCGTTATTATTACTATTTGATTCACCACTATTAGTACTTGTATTTACATCTTGATCCGAAGGCTCTTGCCCAGTATGGAACCCATTAAAATAAAAATGAGTGATCTCCTGTGGATCTGGAAGTTCCACAAAATATCTATATCTTTTTTTTATAATGATGCCCTCACAATTTACCGTCCCATTATCACGAGATAAAAATATCTCCAACTGCTGTCCATAAACATCATTTAAAACTCCCCCTTGATCATCCGTCCAAGTATCTGAACAACCGTGTACTTCCCTATCAGCGTCATAAGTAGCCCAATCACTATTTATACGATCTGTTTGAAGATCCATAACCGCCAAAGAAATGGTAGTATCATTTTCATGTTCTACTTCAAAACATAACGTAATTCCCGGCTGCGATGGTCCGGGATTTGGACCATCGTGATATTCAGAAGAATCCGAACCAAATAAAAAAATAAACTCCGCATATTTTTGTCCTGGAGATAAATGTTGACAATTTTCTTTTGCTCCACCAGCAACAATGGCAGAAACAGGAGAAACCCAAAAAAATACAAAAAAGAGTACAAAAACACTCAACAATATATTAACAATAGGGCGATAAAACATACTAATATGTTTGCTGCATAGTCCGCGCAGCACGTAAAATTAAACTCCCATCTCGCTCAGTTGAATCTCCTTCACCAAAAGGTTCCCGAAAATCATTAATCAACGTAGCAAACGCATTCTTTGCCGCAGCGACATCTTTTCCTTGATACCAATTTTTTGCATTCAACACTTCAAGAACAAACGGACCAACAACAGGATCATCTCGCTGTGCCCCAATTTGTGAACGAAGCGGAGTTGGCTGTCCTGTTGCTGCAAGATAAATATCAACATTTTCTGGGCTTGTAATAAATCGAATAAAATCCCACGCTTCATCTTTATGAAGAGACTTTTCAAGCACAGATTCCAACCAATAATTAGCAACATTTACCGGCTTTTGAAGATCCAACTGTGGCACAGGAATCACCGCCCAATCAATTTGCCGCCCTAATCGACGAATATCCTTGGCTTCAAACGCATACCCAAGATAAAAAGCACTTCGTCCACGAGTAAAGGCTTCAATTGCCCCATCCTGAGTATCATTCCATGCATAAGCTTCTTTTGTTGGCTGCGAAAAATCAGTATAAAAACGCAATGTCTCCATAGTAGGATGATTTGGATCAACCCGTTTTTCAAGACCACTCGCAAAAGCAACCCTGTTGCCATTCGCAATTTCAACACCATTTTGCATCAGCAACATGGCAAAAATATCAGCAAAATTATCAATATTATCTGCTGTTCCAAGTGCAACACCAGATTGAATCAGCTCTCCACGAGAATTAAAAAGGGTTGTTTTTTGTACTGCAGATAAAAATTCATCCCACGTCGTTGGAGGAGTAGCAATACCAGCTCTATCAAGAAGCCGTTTATTATAATAGATAGCAAGCGTATCAACCGCCAAAGGAAGTCCATAAATCCGATTGCCTACTACAGCATCATCATATACCGTATTAATATAATTTGCCTTTACTGCATTGACAGAAGGCATCCGTTGATCATATACATCAACTTGGACATTTTTTACATACTGCCCAGATACCGCAACGTCCGCGACGCTCACAGTAGACGGCATAGGATCAAGCCGTGATAAATATTTTCGAAGCCACTGGACATGAATAGAAACAATATCTGGCTGAATATCGTCAGCAAGTGCATTAATCAATCGATTATCAAAATCATCATACCGAACTTGTCGAATGTTTACCGTTACATACGGACGAATTACTTTGTACTGTTCAGCAAATTGTCGTAATACATCAACATCATCAAATACTGTCCAATAATTAATTTCAACAGGAGTAATAGCCGCCGTTTGTGTCGGTGACAATCCCTTACAACCTAGTCCTAAAAACGTAAAACTAGAAAGTATAACGATAAACATTGATATCCTAAACTTCATATAGATAAAACTATTTCAACCAAAGGCTGAATTGCCTCTAGCAAAAGCAACTAACTCAAAATTAAGTAAATGCCCCAAGTACAAAAGTTAAAATGGCATAACTTGCAAAAATAACCAAAATACCAATACCACCCCACACTAACATCTTTAATGCAGAGCCACTTCGTTCAACATTTCCTGCCGCAGACATCCACATAACTCCAGCATAGATAAACCACAAAAGAGCAAACATTCCCATAACACCAACCACAATACTAATGCCCTTCCCAATTAACTGCGGAATAGAAATACATCCAAACGGATTCAAATCATTTTCGCATTGATTTAAAGAAATTGGCAAAGAAAAAGGAACCGCGAGTCCTTCATCTGTTGATACCTTTTCATTAGCAAAAAATTGTCGATCATTAGTAACGGTGAATGTAACAACATAATAATTCTCTGAACCAACAGGATACACACCTTGATAAACTCCACCGCTCGTACCAAGAGGACAAGATGCTTCTGTCACAGAATCTTTTGTTGTTTGTCCACTACGTAATATAGGAAACTCCGTGTTACCATCTGACGCGACAACAACCCCTTGCAAAATAGTCAAGGGCAACGGCTCACAACGATCAACAACATCTCCCGTATCCCAACTGGTAATCTGTACAAAATCGGACTGTCCTGTATCAAAATACGTCAAAAAACCCTTCTCTTTTGCCTTATTTTGAGTAATATGAAAAAGATTGTTTGATATAGCAAAAAGGTCAATTTTTTTTCCTATTTCATAACGATAGAGCGAAGTAACCAAACTGGTATTTGATTGAAAATCTTCAAGAGAACAGAATGCATTCTGTGGCTGAGAAGCAATAATTTGTACTTGTTCAGCAATCGATTTATTTACCAAATTAGCATTAATAAAAGAAGCATATACACCCAGAACTTTCATGTTTATCCGGCACTGCCACCCAACAGGAGCCCCTTCACTATTTGTTCCTCCAGCAGCAGATGCCGCCGTTGGCAAAAAAACCACACTCAAAAAAGTGGTAACGAGAATAATTTTTTTGGCAAACGACATGGTCATAATAATCCTTCTTTTTGAGCAAAATGAATGGCCGCTTTCAAAAGCGCAATTTTATTCCCTGTGTCAAAATAAATACCCTTATACTCATAGGCAAGAAACGGTTTTTTCTGAGCCATAGCATTCGCCGCATCAGAAAGCCAAATTTCTCCATCACGCCCAGTTTGTTGTGCTTCCAAAAATTTCCAAATATCTTTTGTTAAAATATATCGCATACCACCCACAATAAGTCCCTGTTCTGACACCTTTTGTATTGTTGGTTTTTCAACAAATTTTTGTACCCTGTATGTTCTATCCGTTCGCATTGGAGATGCATACACATTTCCATATTTTGTCATTGCCTGCTTATCTTCAATCCGCTGTACACCAATAACGGGTTTTCCTTCTTGGTAAAATGTTTTAATAAGCTGTTTAATTACCGGCACCTTTGCATCGATAATACTATCACCATCAGAAAAGGCAAATGGCTCGTCACCAATAAATTCTTTTGCAGCTAAAAGTGCATGTCCATTCCCAAGTGGCTGAGACTGCCGAGTATAAAAAAATCGAACTTTTTTTGTTAAATCAATAAGCGATTGTAATCGATCAAGTTTTCCTTTTTCCTTAAGAAAATATTCAAAATCATGATCACGATCAAAATGATCTTCAATTGCACGTTTTTGTGAACTCGTAACAAAAATGATTTCCGTTATCCCACTTTCAGCCATTTCTTCTACAATATATTGCACTACCGGCTTATCAAGCACAGGAAGCATTTCTTTTGGCATCGCTTTTGTTGCTGGTAAAAATCTCGTCCCCATTCCAGCGACGGTAATAACTCCTTTTCGAACATGTTGCACTTTTGCCATACACATCAACGTTATACAAAAATAAATTTACAACAGGCTGTGATTAGTATACCAAAAACAATCACAAAACACGAACAATTACTATTCTATTTCTTCCCAAGAAATTAAATCATAGGTATTTTCCACAGGAAACCCAGGCGGTGGATAATATCGAAGATTCCCATCATACGTATGATTGGTATTTACAAACCCAGATATAACGTCTTCATTTTCATCAATCCATTTCCATCCTCCGCCATCATACGATATTTGTGAACCATAAAATAACAAACTATTTTTTACACTCGGAAAATACGTTGCATTATAATACGGTCGTTGAATCTGATTAAACTGTGAAAGTGCCGCGGCATCAATTTCCATATCATCCGGCACATCACGCGGAACAATAATATCACCCTGTGCAATCAATCCCAGAACGTCATCACTATTTTTTTCTTCATATACCAAATTATCAGGAATATAAATATCTTGATACGTACTTGCCAAAACAGGAAACCTCCCTGCACCAACCGTCACCCGCCCATTAACAACACCACTCACCCACACATCATCCTCCACAAAAATCGCCCCATTTTCAGGAATAGGATAATTTGCCTGAAATGTTTCTTCGTCAATATCATAACAAAGGACCTCCCCATCCCAATACCACCCCCACCACCAAACCCACGTTCCAGAACCACCATAACAAAGACGAGTAATAACCAAATACAAATTAAACGTGCCATCAGCAAGAAACTCAATATGCCATCCTTCATCTCCAGAAGAAGATAAATGAACTCCTGCTTCATCAGCTAAATCACGAATGTCAGCAAGATCTGACGTAATACCAAAAAAATCTTTTGGAGGCACAGGAAAATCAAAAAATACTGAAGGGCCACCAATGCCCCACACACCAGAATGGCTTCCGCTTCCATTGTCGTATGTTTCTTGTGCACTTTGTACCACGGCATCCGTTGTCCCATTAAATTCGATGCCCCCATTGGAATGCACCTTCCCATGTACTTCCGTTGTCTGACTAAAACTCATATCGCTATTTTCCACAAATGCAAAGTCCGTAAGTGCTGGAAATCCAACACGTACCTGTACCGTTCGTTCTTGATCAGGATCCCAAGCGGTGTGCCCAGTTGAACGTACCGTAACAATAGTACTTCCAGACAACGGCGGATCAATCTCCAAAGAAAAATCTCCAATCACCGTACCATCCTTATCATAATATTCATGAACATATGGTCCTGATTGACCAGTACCATCCTGAAAATCATTTGGATCATGTGCCAAATGCCAACGATAATATTCAATACCTGCTTCCGCAATATGAAATGCCATATCACGAGAATGCTTTTTAATCGAAGCACGGTGTTCAATCAATGAATAACTCACCACACCGCCAACAATAATAGTAAAAGCCATCCCCCCAAAAGCAATAATGTACAGCAATATCGCCCCTCGTTGATCGTATGCTAATCTCTTAAATTGTTGAAAAATAGTATTCACAAAATTGATAAATGAAAATAATATATTATTCGTAATGCCTAATTTTCTTTTAAATTTCTAATAGTAACAAAAGAAGAAACTGCCAACGGTTCTGGAGAAGCCAACGGATCCCGCTCAATCTCCAACTGTACCTGTACAACACGAACATCAGTTAAATTAACAGGATCAATGAGTGGGGTAGACGTTCCAGCATATTCCTCTCCGTAATAAGAAAAAATCGGCAATCCCTGACTTATATTAACGATGTCTCTTCCAATAATAGTAACTTCTTCTTCCTGTTCATCATAAGAAACAGGATTCCCAGATGGTTTGAGTACTCCTCTCATAAATTCTGTCCCATCAAGCCAAAAACGAACACGTTCACGAAGAGAATCTTCGTCAACATTGCTATATACAGTAAGTTCATATGGAGTAGACGTAACCAAAGGATACCCTCCCAAACTAGATGTTTCTGCACGCCGAACATCATCTACAACTTGTCGAATAATTCGCCGTGCATCGTTTTGTGAAGACAACTGATCCCAAATAATAGTATTTGCTCGTAACGAATAAACAAGTAGCCATAAAACGCCAGACATCAATAACAAAGAAATACTCATGGAAACAAGTAACTCTATCAATGTAAATCCTTTACCACTATGACGAAACCACACCATATAATAAAACGAAAAATAAAAATGCTCCTAAGACCCAACAAGCTCGACTGTCACAAATATATCTCCATCAACAGTAACCTGCTGTGTAGACGTTTGAAACCCATCTCCACCAACAGCAATCGTATATTCCTGACTAAAAATATTTCCAAAATATAATTGTCCTGGCGGAGTACAACTATTTGTATACGTAACACTCACATCAGACAATGTTGGAGTAAATGTTGTTGACGCCGTAGAAAAATATGCTGTATACCGCAAATATCTATCCCCATCATGAATACTATTAATATCAATCGTATTTTCATCATAATAGGTTCCAGCCGTACCATCCGGACCAAGATACGTCCAACTTCCAGCAGTAGAAGAATTACTGGTAGCAATCTGAAACTTCAATGACGAGTCACCTGTTTCCGTTGGCTGGCTAAACGGCTCCCATTGAATGGTCACATAATTTGGCGTTGTTCCAAGATCAATAATGGATGACTCGATTTCACCACTGTCAGCATATTGCCCGACAAAACTTTGTAAATGCACATTTCCAGAAGAAGCCAAAACATCAACGCCACCATCATCAAAATAACGAGTCGTATCCGTATACACCAGCTGACCAGATCCACCACTCCAATCAGTCTGTCTAACATGACCAACCCCTGTCCTATCCATCTCATCAAAAGAATTTCCTGTTACATGAACCAACGCACTAGATACAGGCTGTCCAGTAATACTATCTTGTACATGAATCAACAATGAATTGGCAGTATCATCACCAACAAGCAACTGAACAGACTGTTCAATACCCGGAGGCAAATTCAATGGTAACCCAGGAATACTCCCAATAATGTCATACCCCAACACTTGTAATGAATAAATATCCCACTCCATTGGAGAAAATACATAACTTCCTGTTCCGTCTGTAGTAACTGATTGATCAAAAAAATACACGTCAGGACTTGTCCCCACCAACGTTGATCCCTGTAAGCTCACATCCACGCCAGACACTGCTGTACAAAACGAATCAATAGAAGATAAATTAATATGAGAAATTTCATCAATAGAAAAACTCACTTGTGTCACATTTTGTGCTACCACAGAAGCCAATGGTTTTGAAGGATTAGCCAACGTAGACGTTGTCCTATCCGTTGTGAATCCGCTTTTTGTCACAATAATATCATACGCATTAAGCGCACCCGGCAAATCAACAATACGTAAATATCCTTCATTATCGGTAGTATCTTCAAAATCAAATATTGGATCAGTAGACGTTGCAATAATCCTCACCGTTGCTCCTTGTACAGGATCAGCATTTGCATCAAATACTTGTACAAACAACGCCCCATTATCCGGATCCCCTTCCAAAAATTTTGGGGCAACCATTGTTGACAATCGAACTGGCTCACGCTGTTTACAATCAGTACAAATAATTTCAATATCCACCAATTTATAGTCAGCAGGAGAATTATCAATCAATGGCGGGACACCACATGCCCCTTCTGTATCTCCATGATTAAGGTGTCCTTGCAATGCATTTTCTGAAATACAAAGAGTACTGTCATTATGACATACAGGGGCCAATGACCCCTGACAATTATTATCAACAACTCCCTGACCATCAATGGTTCCATCAAACGGATCATCAATATTACGCACCGTTCGTGTAATAGTAAAAAAAATACCATTCGCCGTTGTGGTAACTGTCCTTTCTAAAACACCAGAAGGACTTCCATTAAAAATCCCCACATCATCAAATGGCATGTTCCTAATAATTTCAACTTGTTCACTAAGCATCCCCGATTCAATAATACGCAATCGAGATTGATACACTGATTGAAACACAAATTGTATTGATTCATAAATACCGACAGAAAATATCAAAAATACCCCAATACCAACAACAACCTCAATCAGTGTAAACCCTTTTGATTTTTGAAAAAAAGAAACCATAGCAGCCAACAAAAAATTTGCATTACATCGCTAGTATAACAGACAATTCACACGAATAAAAAGAACGAGGAAAATGTTCCCCGTTCTTTTTTTAAAAAAATACTATTTAATAATCCCAATCAATGAATCTACCAATTGTTCTGCTTGTTTTTTCACAACAACAGGATCAAGAGAAACCGTATTATCCTGCATCAATATTTCCATCTGTTCATGAACCAAATCATCTCGCATAGCATGCAATTCATGAGAATACTCAGCAATCTTTTTTTTCAACTTTTCTATTTGCTCTGCATCACCTGCAAGCGATGACGCATCATCAGTTTGAGCAAGTTGCAATTGCGTTCGAATTTGCGTAATAGCCTGCTTTACCTCTTGTACATGCCGCACAATATTCTGCATTTGTTGCTTACTACTTTTAACTTCTTTTACTAAATAATCTGCCCGCTCCATAGCCGCAGCAGCCTTTACTTCTTCACTAACTTCGGCCTCCTTAGTTTCCCGGGACTCAAATTGTTTTGCTTGTGCTGCTTCAAATTGTTGATCCATATAATATCGACAAAAAACATATAACAAAAAATGTATCTTTTATTTCATGCTACATGTTTCACAATTTTTTTTCAAAAAAATAAAAGACGCCTCTTACAAAGAGACGCCTTCTATACACAAAAATTTATTTTGTAATAAATCCAAGAAGTCCAGCAATACGTGCCTGTTTAATTGATCGGGCAACGTTTCGTTGATGTTTAGAGCAAAGACCACTTCGTCGACGAGCAGCAATCTTCAAATTGGAAGAAAGAAATCGTCGGAGTGTTTTTGTATCTTTCCAGTCAACCTGTGTCTCGTTATGTACACAGAAATGACACGGTCGTGTTGTTTTAGTTCGTTTCATAAATAGGGTCAAAGTTTTAGAATGGAATGTCCTCTACCTTAATTTCATCAGTTGGTGCATCTGGTGGTGGAACACCATCGCTGGGTTTACTATTTCCAGCAGATGAAAAAGTATTACCACCTTCACCACGTGATCCATCGAGCATAATCATATTGTCAACAACAATTTCTGTCCGATACCGTTTATTACCATCTGTACCCACCCACTCTCTTGTTTGAAGACGACCTTCAGCATACACTCGTCGTCCTTTGCTCAAATATTGTCCAGCAATTTCAGCAAGTTTTCCCCAAAGGACACAGTTATGATATTCCACAACTTCTTGCTTATTTCCTTGCTGGTCATTCCAAACACGATTTGTGGCGATAGACAAAGTAGTAACAGTTTTTCCACTTGTTGTTGTTTTAACTTCTGGGTCACGAGTAAGTCGACCCAATACTGTTGCTCTATTAAGATCCATAGGACAATAAATAAGAATGAATTAATATTATACGTTATCAAGATCAGACTGCAATATTTCATCCAATTTCTTATCAATATCCTTCATAGAAATTGATGGCTCCTTATCTGCCTCTTCTTTTTCTTCCATAACTTCTTCCTCAGAAGATGAAGATGCAGTCCCCTCTTGTGTCATCGTTGTTTCAACCGCAGGAGCAGCAGAAACGTCTACTTTTTTGTGTCGTTTTTCTTTTCGATCAGAACGATCAAGATCATCGTGGCGGACAATTTCATCAATAACCGCACCAACGGTAGGTTGTTCTATTGAGGTACTTTCCATTCGTACTCGCACTATACCACGCAAGATTTCTGGAATCAAACGAAGTTTTTCTTGAATATGAGGAGTCTGTGTAGAAGGTGCATCAAAATACACCAAATGGAAATACCCGTACCGGATATGTTTAATAGGATACGCAATTCGTCGTTTTCCCATGTCATTTGCTGAAATGATAACTCCTTCTTGTGTAGTAATAATACTAGACACTTTTTCCATCAATGGAGCAATTTCATCTTCTGACAGGGTACCACGAAGTACACAAAGTAATTCGTACTGTTTCATAAATATAAAGTTCAAAAGTTAACACCTACCCTGTCAGTATCTTTCTTCGACCAGAAAGAATAAGGATAGGAAGCGCATCGTTTTCCTGCCAAACAAGGGCATAAAAACGGTCGTAAAAAGCGGGAACAATATAGCAATAATACAGAGCGTTGTCAAGAAAAGCGCTATACCTAGCAACAAGAGTATGATATAGTAAATAAAAATATTTATGCTACTCACCATTACCATTCCATTATATATACTCTTACTCATCTACGCCCTAGCAATTATAGGCATCAGCGTATTTGTAGTAATCAATATATATCGTCTATTTTCTAGTGCATCGTTCACATTTACGAGCTTTTTTATCACATTTTTTGTTATTTCTAGCCAAATTATCATACTTTTATTTACATGGAACATCCTTCAAGGGATAGATTGGACTACTCCGCTAATTACCCTAGACATTCCATCCTTAAGTACATTGTTTAATCAAAACTCAACATTACAATAATATGAAAATCCCCGAGCTTATTAAACAAAAATCATACGAACGGATAGTCTATACCCTTCGTCGCCATCCCATTACATTTCTTCCTATACTAGGCTTATTTATTATTCTCATGCTCGTCCCCGTAGGATTATATCTTATTGCAAACGCAATTATCCCAAACTTTACAGCAAACGAAGCGGCATATCCGGCATTTATTCTCACAATGAGTGGCTATTGTATTAGTGTACTGGTGTTATTTTTTACACAATTTATTGATTACTATCTTGATCTATGGGTGGTCACCAACGATCGCATTATTGATATTGAGCAGTTTGGACTATTTTCTCGTATAACCTCAGAACTAGACTTATTCCGTATCCAAGATGTTTCTTCAGATATTACTGGACTTTTTTCTACGATGTTCAATTACGGAGATGTTATTGTAAAAACAGCATCAAATAACCAAAGCATCATATTCAGAAATGTTAGCGATCCAAATACCATCAGAGAAAATCTGATTAAACTTTCTCACGAAGACAGAAAATACCATTATCAAAATACAAAAGATACCCCAGATGAATAATCCTACTATATGATCCATTGGTTTTACGAATTATACGTGTGGCAAAAAATAGTTGTTCTTTATCTCATATTTATAAATACCATGACCATATTTTATTTTGGTCTTGATAAAATTAGTGCCCAAATAAATAAACGTCGTATTCGTGAAAAAACACTTCTTACTCTGGCAGGAATCGGAGGATCAATTGGGGCACTTATTGCCATGAAAATTTTTCGACATAAGACAAGAAAAAACACCTTTCATCTTCCTCTCGCAATTATTATCGCGATACAACTGGCCCTCTTAATATTTTTATTTTCTTAACAAGAAATACACCCAAGAAAAAAATCCTTTACAGGATTTTTTTTACTCTTGTTTTTTTATATCAAGCTGTGTAAACTATTCATAAAGATTAAGCATCTGCTTAAACATAGTATATGAAAAATATAGCCACAATAACAAAACCAATCAACACCCTCTGGGGAAAAACATTCGATCGATGGTTCCGTTGGTTACAAAAAGACACACCCACAGGCGACGTTGTGTTTTATCCAGAATTAACACAAGAGGGAGAAACTAGTCTGAAAGGGGTATATATCATTGGAGACCTAACTGGTATTCCCCTCCTAAAATTTGCCACAACAGGCGAACTAAAATTAGTAAAAGGATTCCCCAGCTATGACCATTGGAAAAATCGCAGTAAAATTTTTGAACAATGGGAACAAGAAATAAAACAAAATAAACACCCAAACACTCAAGCCTACGATGTTGTTATTATTGGTGCTGGACCAGCAGGAATTTCGGCAGGAATTGAAGCAAAAAAACGTGGATACAAATACATTATTCTCGAAGCAAGCGAACGTCCCTTCAACACCATTCAAAATTTTCCAAAAGAAAAACCCATGTTTTATGAACCAAAAAACATGGAAGAACCAAGTGAACTCAAACTAAAAGGAGACACCAAAGAAGAACTACTCGACAACTTTTTTCATATCATGAAAAAACACACCGACCTCAATATTGTATACAATGAGAAAGCGGAAACGATTGAAACGCTTGCCGAAGGCGAACATACTATCAAAACAAAAACACACCAATACCTTGCTCGAAAAACCATCCTTGCTATAGGAAAAAGTGGAAACCATCGCAACTTAGGAGTACCAGGAGAAACCCTTCCACATGTATACAATCAGCTTTTTGATCCCCATGCATATACAGAAAAAAACATATTAGTTATTGGGGGTGGAGATACGGCACTTGAATCAGCACAACTACTACAAAAAGCAGGAGCAACCGTTACCATGAGCTACCGGCAACCTGAATTCACTCGACCAAAACCGGGAAATATTATTGCATGTAACAAACTCCAAAAAGAAAAAAAATTAACGCTTCTTTTCAACTCAACAATAACAGAAATTCGAACGACGGAAGTAGACATAGCTATCAACGAAACAAAAGAAACTCGTTCATTTGATAACGTGTTTATCATGATAGGGACACAACTGCCGTATGAATTTTTCAAATCAGCCGGCATCAAAATTGCAAATGCAAAAACACATATAACGTACTGGTGGATGACATTTGCCATAGCATTTGCCAATATTGTTTATTTTGGAAAAGCCTCAGCCCCACTTGATACAAGCAACGGAATCTCTTCAGCTATAGCCTCACTCATCACGGGGACGATAAAAGAAGCATCCATAAAAACAATCGCCTGGACCAGCGTTCTTGTATTAGGAATAACAGGAATAGTAATCACCATAGATCTCATAAAAAAATGGAAATACTATTTCAAAAACAAATGGTCATACATAAAATATACCTATTTTTTTCTTACGATTATCTTTTATCTCATTGTCTTTTTTGGCAATAAATACTTTTCTTTTCAGTTAGGAAACAAAGATCCCTACTTTTGGTATAGCTTTTTATACACAATCACCATTGGACTCTTTGGAGCAAGACGCATTGCCACCGCAAAAAAAACATACGTCACCATACAAACAACCACGCTTTTCTTCGTACAAGCAATTCCATTATTTTTCATTCCAAATGTTGTTCTCCCATGGATGAATACTATGGGATGGATTCATCCGTGGATCATTGAACACGTATTTCTTGGTGGCGAATGGTGGCGATTTGTTGGCTTTGTCCTTGCGTGGCCGCTATTCTTTTGGAATATTTTTACCAATGAACCCAGCATATTCTGGCTCATTGTCAGTTTAATCCAAACATTCATCATCATTCCCCTACTCGTTATAAAATACGGAAAAGGAGCCTACTGCTCATGGATTTGTTCTTGCGGTGCCATGGCAGAAACACTGGGCGATGAATACCGAACACTTGCCCCTCATGGACCAAAAGCAAAAAAATGGGAAAATGTTGGACAAATACTATTACTCGCAATCATTATCACCACCACCCTTCATATATTAGGCTGGGTACCACATTTACAAAATACACTAAGCGGAATAAATAACATCCTCCTAAATGGATACTCATTTTTTGTAGATACACTCCTTGCGGGAACACTCGGTGTGGGATTATATTTTTTCTATAGCGGCCGAATGTGGTGCCGATTTGCTTGTCCACTCGCCGCACTCATGCACATCTACAACAAGTTTTCTACATGGGGAATTTTGGCAGACAAAAAAAAATGTATCAGTTGCGGACTATGTACCAAAGAATGTCACATGGGAATAGACGTCATGGGATATGCCCAACAAGGTCGCACCGTAACCGATGGAGAATGTGTAAACTGCAGCGCTTGTGTAAATGTTTGTCCAACAGGAGTGCTTTCATTTGGTAAATACAAAAAATTATGGGGAAACAAAAACAACAAATTGTCATCATAAGCGAGTAAAATGAATCGAAAAAAATTGAGGGACTCAATAAAAGTATGTTTCAAAAATACAAAAAAATAATTACCATAATACTCCTTAGCACCGTTTTCATCGGTGCTTCTTTTGCCATAAAACTCCTAGGGAATCCACTTGACCATCCCAAAAAACTAGTACTCTATATTGACATCATGTTTCTTTCATACATCATAGGTGCCTGGTATTACTCTCGCACAACACAGATCAAACAAACAAATTCATTATTCTTTATCGTAATAGTAACATCCATACTTACACAACTCATTTTTCTTTCCATTCCTCCATTTTTTAATGATTTTTTTCGCTATCTGTGGGATGGAATGCTTAGCACACACCACCTAAACCCATACGCAACATTCCCTTGGGCCATTCATGATAACCCAACAACGCAACACCTTGCCAACGTATGGTATTGGAAACCAATGTTTTTTAAATGGACCTATACCATTTATCCACCAACCCTACAATATATATTTGCACTAGCTGCCCGTATTGCACAAAATAGCGCACTCACACTGCGAATACTATTTTTTTTATTCAACATAGCAAGCCTATATCTTGGCACAAAATTACTCAAACTTCTCAAAAAGTCTCCCCTCTTTATTGCCCTCATAGCACTCAATCCCCTCTGGTTATTTGAAACAACAGCATCAAGCCATGTTGAAGGAATTATTATTTTCTTTTTTCTTCTTGTTATTTATCTCTACAAAACAAACAACATATACTTTGCAAGTATTGCCACGGCATTTGCCACACTCACCAAATTTTTTCCAATAATGTTGCTTCCCCTTATTATCACAAAACAAAAAAACAATAACCCAATACCTCCTTATCTTACAATACTTCTATTTTTAATATCCCTTTCCCTACTGTATCTCCCCTTCGCCATACATATTGAGCCAACACTCTTAGTTGAATCACTCAAAGTATATGTCTCCGATTGGACAATGAGTCCTGGTGCATTTTCTCTGATCAACTACTTTTTTTCATCAAAAACCACAAAAATAATTTCCGTCTTTCTCGTACTATCCATAACAATCATAAGCTACCTAAAAAACACCACACCAAAAAAGATAAATACCAAAACAATATCATGCTGTTCGTTTCTTCCCCACAATCGTACGTTCAAACACCCACACGCCATATTTTCTATTCTGTACACTAGTATTCTTTCTCTCCTTGCACTGTCATCCACTGTTTTTTCTTGGTACATCCTTTGGATCGTTTGGTTACTCCCATTTATAAAATATAAAATCACGGGAATCATCCTATCGGCTACCGTTATCTTTCAATATCTCATTCTTCACTTCGATCAAACACACAACACCTATGTATACCAACAAAATGGACACATTCTCTGGCTTCAACTACTCATCTGGGTTCCTCCACTGTTAAGCCTCTTATACGAATATTATTCCAACGATAGAAAAACATATGAAACCTAATGCACTCATATTTTACTCTCGACTCCCCACCCCTGATTTGGTAGGAAAAACCAGAATTGGTACACAAATTAATAATCAACCACTAGCAAACGAACTTGCCCAATCACTTATTCTTGATGCACTACAAGAATACACACCAAACCATACAGATACCTATGACATGATTTGGTATTACCAAGGCAATCTCGACAAATACATAAAGCCCTCCAACATCACAACATATATTCCACAAATTTCAACAACAATATCCATGGACTACATTCACAAAAAGATAGCAAATGCCTACCACCACTGCATTATTGTCGGATCCGATTTACCATTGATTACCAAACACACCCTCCAACAATCATTTGATACACTCACCACAAACAACGTAGTTATTTCTCCAACAGAAGATCATGGATACGGACTTATTGGAACAGATAACTATTATGACCTATACACCCACATCACCAATTGGGAATCTCGTTCACCCCAATATGACCTCATGAAAGAAACACTGTCCCTTACCAAACAACGACACCTCACCGTTCACCTCAATCCAACCGTATTTGATATAGATCATGTGTCAGATATCAAACATCTTTGGCAAACAATCACAACAAACGGAAACCTAAAACCAAACATGGCCTATCTAAAACACACCTACAACACCATAAAACAGAACAGAAATGTATTTGTATCTGCTGATTATGAATAATAAAAAACCAACGATATCCATCATCATCCCAACGTACAACGAAGAAAAAATAATAAACAAGACGCTTGATCAATTTAAGAGCATACCAAAAGAAATAGAAGTTATTCTTGTTGATGGAAAAAGCAACGACGATACCATAAAAATTGCAAAACAATATACAAACATAACAATTCTACAAAGCCAAAAAAAAGGACGAGCAGCTCAAATGAATTATGGCTCCAACCAGGCAAAAGGAGATATTTTACTATTTTTACACGCCGACAGTATTCTCCCAAAAAAGTATCTGCAAGAAATAAAAAATGCCATACAACAAAAAAACATTATCGGCGGCGCCTTCAAAATAACCTTTCCCATAAATCTTCTTGCCTACAAACTAATAAACCTGTACTCCAACGTTCGTGCAAAAATATTCAAAATATATCATGGCGACCAAGCAATCTTTATTACAAAAAAAATATTTAATAACATTGGAACATATCCTGACGTTCCTCTTATGGAAGATGTTCTCCTCTCAGAAAAAATGAAAAAAACGGGGGCAACAATTCTCTTACCATTCCCTGTTACCACGTCAGAAAGACGCATAAAAAAAACCGGTATTACAAAAAGTATCATATTATATTTCTTGATAAAATCGCTCCACAAACTTCACGTATCACCACACACACTTGCACATATCTATAAAAAAACGGCACAATAGCGTATATAAAAAATTAAAAAGCCCATTATCTATATATATTCTTTTCAATATGAAACACTACGACAGTATTGTCATTGGCGGTGGCGGTGGCACAAAACTTATTTCTCCCGTAGCAGCACATGGAAAAAAAGTAGCCGCTATTGAAAAAGAGGCGCTCGGTGGAACATGTCTCAACCGTGGCTGTATCCCATCAAAAATGCTTATCCATCCTGCCGATGTTGCACATGAAATAGAAAACGCTCAACGATTTGACATAAAGGTAAATACAAACTACACCGTAAATTGGAAACATCTTGTTGAACGCGTTTCTGATACCGTAGACAAAACAGCGGCGTCAATTACCGAAAGCTACACAAAAAATCCAAATATCGATTTTTACCACGGCACAGCAACATTTGTTTCTAATAAAGTTATTGAAGTAAATGGTGAACAACTCACAGCAGACAACATCATCATCGCCGTTGGTGCTCGTCCACGCATTCCAAATATTCCAGGACTTGCAGGTACCCCGTTTATGACAAGCCGCGAAGCAGTCCGAAATACCACCCAACCAAAAAAACTTATTATTATTGGCGGAGGCTACATTGGTGTTGAGTTAGGTCACTTTTATGGAAACCTCGGAACAGAAGTGACATTCATTGTTCGCAGCGAATTTATAACAAAAGAAGATTGGCAAATACAAGAAGAATTTACAACTGAATTTTCCAAACGCCACACCGTTCACCTAAATGCGGAAACCACACAAGTTTCCTACAAAAATAATCAATTTACTGTCACCATACTCAACAGAGAAACCAATGAACAACAAAAGCTTACCGCCGACGCACTCTTAGTTGCCGTAGGTATTACCCCAAATAACGACACCCTACAACTTGAGAATACCTCCATAAAAATCAATGATCGCGGATTTATACAAACGAACGAGAGACTACAAACAACCGTTGATGGTGTTTATGCTATTGGAGACTGCAATGGTCGCTACTTTTTTCGCCACAGTGTAAACTACGAAGGAGAATGGTTGTTTAATGCACTATACAAACACCCACACAATAATCCCATTGTATATCCACCAATGCCACATGCTATTTTTTCAAATCCCCAAATTGCTGGAGTGGGGGTAACAGAAGATGAACTAAAAGCACAGCATAAATATGAAAAAGAAGATTACATCGTTGGAATAAACTACTATAAAAATAGCGCCATGGGTGACGCACTTCGTTCCGACTATGGTTTTGTTAAACTTCTGTTTGATGCAAAAAATAAAACCCTCATTGGCGCCCACATTATTGGCCCAGAAGCATCTGATATGATTCATATGTGTATTGCATACATCACCCTAAATGCCACACTCGATGATATGCTGCACATGATCTACATTCATCCCGCTCTTCCAGAAAATGTTCGAAATGCCTGCAGAAACGCACAAAAAATATTTGACGAACAACACCAGCCGCAAGATACCTGTGACTAACAAAAAAACCCGCTGGATATAATCCAACGGGTTTTTTATCAAAAAATCACCAACTCCTACAAACACGCATTATACGTAATGCACATTCGTAGTGTCTGGTGATTTTCATGTCTTCCAGTCACCACCATTTCACTATTTATTCCACCACAAGAGAAACGCATTCAGAAAAATATATCCAAAAAAACGAACTCCCACGAGATAAAAAACTGCCAGCGACAGCAAAGCCATCAGAAACACAGCCATAGTATACATTGACTATTTTCCTCCAGAAGTCTTAACAGCAAAAATAATCAACGGCACAATGATAGACAAGAACAGCACCACAGTCCATGCCCACATGGGGGCATCAACCATGGAAAAGATGAGAATGAAAAAAACAAAAGCAATCAACACATGCCACGGTTCCATAAAGTCCTCCTTGACTCATGAAGGGTTGACGTCAGGATAATACGGCTATTTTGTGAAAATGTCAACCTATTGGACCCAAAAAAATAATAGGATATACTACCAAAACAACATATTAACCTTTCATAATGATCCTATGACTAGACCACAACACCTTCACACCCAAATATTTCTCGATAGCGGGGATCCTGAAGCAACAAAAATATATATCGAAAAACTCGGATTTCTTGATGGACAAACCACCAATCCCTCTCTCGTAGCCAAAAAACTCAAAGCCGAAAATGAACACATCGCTCTCAACACCGATGAGCTAAACAATGCCTACAAACACATCATTCAACAAATCTCTCCACTCGTCCCAGAATCCGTATCTATTGAGGTTTATGGAGACAAAGACACCCCAGCCGAACAAATGATTGCACAAGGACGTGAAATGAACACCTGGGTACCAAATGCTCATATTAAACTGCCAACAACAACGGAAGGACTAAAAGCAGCAGAAACACTTACCAAAGAAGGCATCAGAGTAAACATGACCCTGGTATTTTCTCAAGAACAAGCTGCCGCCGTTCACGCCGCCACCAAAGGGGCACCAAAAGGATCCGTATATCTTTCCCCATTTATCGGTCGACTAGATGATATAGGACAAAACGGTATGAGCCTTATCAAAAATATTGCAAATATGTACAAAGATGCTGACAGTCACGTAGAAATATTGGCAGCAAGCCTTCGAAAATTTGATCATTTCCTTGGGTGTATTGCCTCTGGTGCAGATATACTCACATGTCCCACAACAACCCTCGACGCCTGGATAGAAAACAACATGCAACTTCCAGATGCTGCGTATATCTACGACGCTGGTGATCTTACTGACATCACATACCAAGACCTTGATCTAAACAAACCATACAGCGAATACAACATCCAACATGACCTCACCGATACTGGTCTTCAAAAATTTGCTGATGATTGGAATGCACTCATTAACGCATAATGCCAAAAACATATGCCCAGATTGCCCAGAGAAATGGCTCGACAGATACAAGAAAAAAAAGAACCCGATGAAATTGGTGAGGAAGGAATTCTCACCAAAATTGAACTACCTATACCTACTAAGACAAAAACAAACGACGACACGGAAACATACTTTGCAAAACAATGGTACGATAACCAAGAGCGTCAGACACCCGATAAAGCACACCCAGAAAAAGGTGGTGAACTCATGTCCCCATATTTTCACAAAATAAAATACTATGAATCACAACTTATTCATAAAGCACTGCCAGAACAAACCATACGAATTGAAGCAGCGTACGATCCAAGAATAGATACGCAGGGGCAGTTCAGCGCCACAAAGAAAGATTTTCCAGTAACTATTACAAAAGAAGTAAATGCACCCCCCAAGCAAAAGAAGAAAGAGACAAAATCATTAAAGCATTCTATGACAACCTAAAAAAAGAAATGGATCGACACAAAACAGATGACCATTATGTAAATACGCAAAATTATTCAACAACGCTAAAACAGCAGGCAAAAGAAGCTGACACAAAAATGCGCAAAATATTTGGCTTATCACCATATATACTAGAGAAGATTCCACACGATGGATACACACAGGAAGAATTTGAAGCACTCGTAGACCAAGTAGAAAAAGAGGACGAAAATTCTCCCCTTCTTCCATTCTTACATGCGGGGGTTATACCAATCCATCCAGAATTCAACTTTATTCCTACAGAAGATCAAAGCGCATCAAAAAATCCAACAAAAGGAAAATTCATTGAACTAAAAATACTCAACATCGATGCCCTCAGAAATGCCGCAAAAGCAAAAGCAAAAAATGAAACAGAGAAAAAAAGTATAGAACGATTCGCCGACCAACAACGCCTCTATACAATCCTTGAAGATATATATGCATGGACAAAAAATCCAAACAGACAAAGAGAACTTTACCCAGGGGCTGAAGCCGATATCTTCAAATTTACAAATGCCATCTGTAAAAAAATATCTCCTCTAATAAAGAACGGAGAATTTCAACTGTATCAACATGAACTAACAAGAAGAGCATTCAGCCATCTTTCCATCTACTCAGATGGACCACTAGAACAACAAATAAAAAAATTCATGTCTATACGATGGCGAGATATTGAAAAAAAACAAACAGACCAAAAAATAATGTTGCATACGCTATTTCAAGAAACACTGCAACAAATTGAAATAGATATAGGGATCTTTAACGAAAGAAAAAAATACCTAAAAGATATTTTACACGAAGAAATGGATATAACATAACAATATGCTAAAACTACACACAAATAACCTTCATACGATATCACCGGATCACGGAATATCAAAAGAAAAAATTTCCGCGGGATCAGACGTAATTTCTCCATACCTCAAAAAAATCCACACCCGTAATCAAGGATTCTATACAGTCATAGATGACAACATCCTTATTGAAGACATCCAAACATATACCAAAAAAGTACAAGGAAAATATACTAATATTGTTGTCCTTGCTATCGGAGGATCTTCTCTTGGCACTATTTGCCTTCAACAATCACTCACCCACCTCTTTCAAAACGAATTGCCAAATCAAACGATGCCAAAATTTCATGTACTAGACAATATTGATCCTGTACTCATGACAGAAATTCAAGACATCATCGAACTTCCAAAAACGCTTTTTATCGTGGTCACCAAATCGGGGGGCACACCAGAAACACTATCCGAATATTTTTATTTTCGTTCTCTCACTGATGCCGCAAAGTTGGCTGCCAAAGAACACTTTGTATTTATCACTGACCCAGAAAAAGGACTCCTCCGAAAAATTGCCACTGAACAACTCATTCCTGCTTTTGCTGTTCCCCCAACCGTTGGCGGACGATTTTCTGTACAAACAGCAGTTAGCCTTCTTCCCGCCGCACTTATTGGAATAGATATAAAAGAACTCATCAAAGGATGCCAATCCATGCGAGACAAATTTCTTTCAGAATCATACGAAGAAAACCTTCCATTCCAAATGGCAACCATGCAATATGCCCTCAACCAAAAAGGAAAAATCATGAATGTCCTCATGCCCTACGCCCAAAAACTTGTTCGCTTTGCCGACTGGTATCGTCAACTCCTTGCAGAAAGTATTGGTAAAGAACAAAATGAAGCAGGACAAACCGTCAACGTTGGAATCACTCCTATCAATGCCCTTGGTGCCACCGACCAACACTCACAAAGCCAACTATATAATGAAGGACCAAACGATAAATTTTTTATATTTATCAAAGTACACAATTTTGGTGTTAATGCTCCAATTCCCAACCTTCACCCAGAAGAAGAAAGTGTAAACTTTATAAAAAACACGTCCTTCGAAGAGCTCATCAATATTGAACTTCAAGCCACCGCCGATTCCTACACAAAAAACAACCGTCCAAACATAACCATTGAAATTGACACCGTAGATGCCTACCACCTTGGTCAGTTATTTATGCTTTTTGAAGGAGCCACCGCCTTTCTTGGAGAATATTTTGGCATCAATGCCTTCAATCAACCAGGCGTAGAACTAGCAAAAATAAATACAAAAAAATTGTTATTACAAGTACACTAAACAATATATACCCCCCTGAATTTATATCAGGGGCTTTCTGTACAATAATAAAACTATTATTGTACAGAAAGCTGTTGAATCAACCGCAGCGCATCATCTGATATTATTTTAATATATATGACCAAAATAAATTTGTCACAAAATCTTTCAAAAGAACAACTTGCCTTCCTCAAAACATTCAGCAAATCTTGTCGCCACTCCATCATTGCCATGCTCAAACAATCCCAATCTGGGCATCCTGGAGGATCACTCGGTTGTGTTGATTATCTTTCTTTACTCTACACCCAAATTCTTTCCCAAACTGGAGAAAAAATTATCATATCAAACGGGCACATCTCCCCTGCAGTGTACGCAGTGCTTGCCGAAATGGGATATATAAACAAACAAGACGTAATCAATGGATTTAGAAAAATTGGCTACCCCTATGAGGGACACGTCACTCGCCATGTGCCAGGAGTATGGTATGGAACAGGACCACTTGGTACAGGAATTTCAGCAGCAAGTGGCTTTGCCCTAGCAGAAAAATTAAAAAAATCAAAAGAAAAAGTATTTGCCCTTGTTGGAGACGGAGAATCTCAGGAAGGACAAGTATACGAAATGATGAACTTTTCTCACAAATATAAACTCAATAATTTCATCGTATTCATGGATTATAACCAAGTTCAACTCACCGATAGTACCGCAAACATCATGCCTATTGATTTCAAAGCAATCTTCAAAGCGGGAGGATGGAACGTAATCGAAGTACAAGGGCATGACTCCCAATCCATGTGGAAAGGACTTCGCGAAGCATACACAACAAAAGATCAGCCTGTTCTGCTATTAGGGCACACCATTATGGGCAAAGGCGTATCATTCATGGAAGAAGCCGGAAAAGCACACAAAGCCGACTGGCACGGAAAAGCTCCCAAACCAGAACAAGCAGATGAAGCATTAGTGCAACTCACCATATCAGAAAAAGAGCGAACGCTCCTCAATGAATTTGTAAAAAAACAAGTGAAATGGAAACCACCCACCGTCCAATTTGAAAAAGCACTCTCTCCAATAAAAATAAACACAGGAAAACCAAAACTATACGAACCAGACATTCTAACAGATTGCCGAAGCGCCTATGGAAATGCACTTCTTGATCTTGCAAAGAAAAACAAACAAGTAATCGCTCTTACCGCAGACCTTGCCGAATCAGTAAAAACAGATGGAGTAAAAAAAGAACTTCCCCACCAACATATTGAATGCGGCATTGCCGAACAACAGATGGTGTCTTGTTCTGGAGGATTAAGTCTCGATGGATTCATCCCATTTTGCTCCACCTTTGGCGCATTCATGAGCAGTCGCGCAAAAGACCAAGCACGCGTTAATGATATCAATAACGCCAACGTAAAAATGGTTGCTACTCATTGCGGTCTTTCTGTTGGAGAAGATGGACCTACCCACCAAGCAATTGATGATTCTGGATCATTTCTTGGCATGTTTAACACCATGCACATAGAACCAGCAGATCCAAACCACTGCGATCGCATTATTCGATTCATCGCGAGCCACTACGGAAATTTTTATGTCCGCATGGGTCGTCACAAAATTCCTGTATTAACAAAAGAAAACGGAAGCCCATTGTTTGACGAAACCTACGTATACAAATACGGTCGCTGTGATATATTACGAAAAGGAACAGACATCACTATTGCCGCCATGGGAGGAACAGTTGCCGAAGCACTCCAGGCACAAAAACAATTACAAGAAAAAAACATTTCAGCCGAAATAGTCATTGTCAGTTCTATCAAACAATTTGACAATACTCTATTCAAATCAATTCAAAAAACAATACGTGTTCTAACAGTCGAAGACCACAACACACTATCTGGATTAGGTGGGCAACTGGCACGGGCACTACAAGAAAAAGGCATTGAAACAAAAAGTTATGACATGCTTGGCGTCGAACACTACCAACTATCAGGAACAGCAAGCGATCTATATCATGCCGCAAAAATTGATGCGCAAGCAATTACCAAAAAAGTTCACAACAGAGTAAAATAGAAAACAAATGCAACGGATGAAACAAAGAATTCATCCGTTTAATTCGCATTCTATAATAAACACTATGAAAAAATCAGACTTTGCCATTATTGGCCTTGGTACTATGGGGGCAGCACTTGCCTGCAACGTAGAAAGCCGAGGGTACACCGTATCCATATACAACCGAGATCACAAAAAAACGCAAATATTCCTGGCACAACATGAAGGAAACTTCACAACAGAAAAAGACTACAACGCATTTATAAAAACTATTGCTCGCCCACGAAAAATTCTTCTCATGGTAAAGGCAGGTGACCCTGTTGATGACGTTATTGCAGATATCCTTCCACACCTAAATAAAGAAGACATTATTATTGATGGCGGCAATTCATATTACAAAGATACCCAACGCCGAGAACAAACACTCAAAATAAAAGGAATCCACTTTGTAGGAATGGGCGTTTCCGGTGGAGAAGAAGGGGCTCTCCTCGGACCAAGTCTCATGCCCGGTGGATCAAAAGAATCATGGGAAATACTCAAACTCATTCTCAATGACATCGCTGCCAAAGATTTTTATGGAAATCCATGCGTAACACATATTGGACCAGACGGCTCAGGACACTACGTAAAGATGGTACACAATGGAATAGAATACGCTGTTATGCAACTTATGGCCGAACTCTATGATATCTATCGACATACATACAAACAAAGCGCACCACAAATTGCCAAAATTTTTGCCGAACTCAACACAAAACACATGAAAAGTTTTCTCTTTGAAATAGGCAGTAATGTTCTAAACAAACAAGACGAAACAACAAAAATTCCTTCATACCTTGTAGACAATATTCTCGACAAAGCAGCCCAAAAAGGAACCGGTAAATGGACCAGCCAAGATGCTCTTGATCGAGGAATTGCCGTTCCAACAATTACCGAAGCCGTATTTGGCAGATATATTTCTAGTGAAAAAAAGGAAAGAATATCCCTCGCCAAACAATACAATCATCGCTATGCAAAACCAAACATGTCAATAAAAGATTTCACCCCCATTGCCAAAAAAGCCATATATGCGGCACTCATTAGCAGCTACGCTCAAGGGTATGATCTCATAACAAAAACAGCAGCAGAAGAACAATGGAAAATTAATCTTGCAGAAATGAGTCGCATCTGGCAAGGAGGATGTATCATTCGTGCAGAGCTTCTTAGAACACTCCACCAAGCATACAAACAACATAAAACAATACACCCACTTGCACAACCAGCCCTACATAAAAAACTCAAAACACACACCCAGCCTCTGCGCCAACTTGTTTCCTTAGCAGTTGAATCGGGTGTGCCCGCGCCAGCATTTGCAACGTCTCTTTCATATCTAGATGCCATGACCACAGAACAATCCCCTGCAAATTTTATCCAAGGATTACGAGATTATTTTGGAGCCCATACCTACGAACGCACAGACAAAAAAGGGACATTCCATACAGAATGGACAAACACATAAATACATTATTCGCCTATTAAATAAATTGAAATTGACTATTTTTTCTGTATGCTCTTCCAAATAAAAAAACCATTCATCTGTACCATCTTCGGCGCATCCGGGGATCTTGCGAAGCTCAAAATTTTCCCCACACTCTATGAGCTTGCGCTACAAAAACGCTTTCCCGACAATTATTACATTGTCGGGTATTCCCGAACAAACATATCCCAAAAAGCATTCAAAACGATAGTAAAAGAAAGCATTGAAAAAAAATTTAAACAAAACATAAACAAAACAGTACTCAATACGCTGCTCAAAAACGTATACTATTTTTCTGGTCAATACGACCAAAAAGAAGACTTCACAAAATTCAAAACATTTTTAGACATAACCACATCAAAAAAAGTAAAAACACACATTGCCTATTTTTCCGTACCACCAAATGTATTTGAAACAATTATCCAAAACCTCGGAGAAACACGTGCGTCAAAAAAAGAAGACATTCGCCTCATCATAGAAAAACCATTTGGCAAAGACAAACATTCGGCAGAACACCTTTACCATTTTATTTCACGATATTTTAAAGAAGAACAAGTCTATCTCCTTGACCACTATCTGGGAAAATCATCCGTACAAAGTATCCTTCACCTTCGCCGTTCCAATCGAATTTTATCACACATGATGAAAGGGACAGAGATAGCAAATATCCAAATTACCGCATTAGAAGAAATTGGTGTAGGCGAACGCATCGGATATTTTGAACAAGTAGGGACAATCCGCGATATGATCCAATCACACTTGTTGCAAGTGCTTGCCCTCACTGCAATGGAAGTTCCCAATCATCTCGATGCCGAAAGTGTCCAGAGAGAAAAATATGCAATCCTTTCTGCTATTGATTGTCCTTGTGATGCCAAAAATATTGTACTTGGACAATATGAATACTATGCAAAGAAAAAAGGAGTACAAGCCAATACACGTACAGAAACCTTTGCCGCAATACGATTATTTCTTGATCACGAAGATTGGTATCAAGTTCCCATTTACCTACGAACGGGTAAAAAACTTCACGAAAAACACACCTACGTTGTGGTGGAACTAAAAAAATTTCCATTCCAACCAAAAGAAGAAGAACCAAACCGCTTAATTATAGAACTACAACCCGAAGAAAAAATTTCCATCACACTCATAAACAGACATGATGACATAGAACAAAAACAAGAAATTACCACATCAGATTCCATTGCATGCTCCATTTACGGCTGCCTCCCAGACCACGGAACCCTCCTACTTGAAGTAATCAAAGGAGAACGCCTTCACTTCCTTTCATTCCAAGAAATCATTGCGGCATGGGAAGTCGTAGATAAAATCACCGATCTCGCCAAAAAGAAAAAAATAAAACTCAACAAATACCCGCAAGGATCCATGGGGCCAAAAAGTCAAAATGCCCTCACAAAAATGGATGGATTTACCTGGTACGACATGCACAAAAAAAAATAAATCAACACATCACAAAAAAATGCCCTTCTTGGGTATTTTTTATTTGAGTTGATTGATGAAGACTGATACACTAACATTCTATGCATACAATAAAAACATTCAACACACGAGACACCTGGATACAGGCAACACTTCCACACATACAAGGAGACTATATCGCGCTATCAGGAGGATCCACACCAAAACCAATCTACCACGCAATGACACAATTACCCCAAACAGAACTCATACATTTCTATCAAGTAGATGAGCGTTACGTTCCAAAAACAGACAATCAATCAAACCAACGCATGATCCGTGAAACACTTCATCCGAACCATTTTCATACTATTGATACCAGCCTCCCCATAGAAAAAGCCTGCATGAAATATGAAGCAGAACTGCCAAAACAATTTGACCTCGTCATACTTGGCATAGGCACCGATGGCCACACAGCCTCGCTCTTTCCACAAAGTGAGGCACTTGGAGAAGCAAACAAACAAGTAACACACACCGTCAAACCAAACACAGATGAAAAACGCATCACACTCGCCTTCCCCCCTATCATGAATAGCAAAACAATCATTATCCTATTACAAGGACAAGAAAAGAAAAAAATTATTGATGAATTATTTCACGCAAATAAACTCATATCAGAACTCCCCGCAAAAAAACTTCTCGACCACCAAAACCTTTACATCCACTACTTAGAAACCGAAAAAGAATAATTGTTATATAAAAAAAGAGACAACGTCGTCTCAGCAATAATGAAAAAAGACCAACGAAACATACGCCAACAAAAAAATCCGAGTTCACCGGATTTTTTTATATTTTCAATAACACCTGTTATACCTGCGCTCGGCTATCGTAATCCCCTGTTTCCGTATTCACCAAAATCTCTTCTCCTTCTTTAATAAAAATAGGAACCTTTACACCCAATCCATTTTCAAGTTCAACATCTTTTGTGACATTACCACTTGCCGTATCTCCTTTCACCGCAGGTGGAGCAGAAGCTACTTTATACGTTACTTTCTTTGGGAGTTGAACAGACACCGGAGTTCCCTCATGAGTAGAAACAATAACAATGAGTCCTTCTTTCAAATATTTAGCATCATTACCAAGAATATCATCAGGAATATCTACCGTTTCATAGGTATCTTGATTCATAAAAGAATACATAGACCCATTATGATATAAATATTGCATACTGACTTTATACACCTCTACCACATCCACGTTTTCACCACTTTTGTACGTAATTTCAAGCCCCTTATCAATAGAAAGCCCTTTTAATTTTGTTTTAAAAAAAGCTGCCCCTTTTCCAGGATTTACAAACTGAAAATCAGTAACAATATATAATTGATCCTGATGACGAATAACCGCCCCTTTTTTTATTGCTGTAGTATCAGCCATATATATAATTTTATAAATAGTAACAAAAAACCGTTCTCCCATTATACATCATAAATTTTCGACATTGGTAAGACTAGCACATCATTGATTTCCTGACAACCCAACAACACCATAACCAACCGATCAACCCCAAGGGCAATCCCGGCTGACGAAGGCATATGTTGTACCGCCGTCAAAAATTCTTCATCAAGTGGGTATACCCGTTTTCCCAATTGTTTACGCAATAATTGTTCCTCTTGCAAACGCATACGCTGTTCAAACGCATCAGTAAGTTCAGAAAAAGCATTCGCAATCTCCACTCCATCAATATACACCTCAAACCGCTCTGCATACCGCGGATCCTGATTTGATAACAGAGCAAGCGCCGCCATCTGCGCCGGATAATGATGAACAATAATGTTTCCCATTTTTTTCAACGCTGGTTCAATGTCATGAAGAAAAATTTTAAAAAAACAATCTTCATACCGTTCATGTTTTTCAACCTGGAAACCCCGTGTGTAGCACAGATGATTCATTGCCTCATCATCCAAATAATCATCCAAATCAACACCTATCGTTTCAATCCACAAATCTCGCATAGAAACCTTTTTCCAATTGTGAATATGTCGTACATCACACGCCACATCTTGCAGACCTTTTTCAACAAAAGCAAAAAGATTCACCACATCATCCATCAACGCATAAAAATCTGTCCCCGCCCGATACCATTCCAACAAAGTAAACTCCGGATTATGCACGCCACCAAATGATTCCTTATCTCGAAAACATTTTCCCAAATAAAAAATTCGTTCAAATCCTGCCGCTAACATTTTTTTCATCGTATATTCAGGAGATGTATGTAAATATCCGTGATACTCATTTCCCTGTGCATCACAAACAGATAGCGCAACAGGATCAAGATATGGTTCCTGCCCAGCCAAACCAATAATAGTAGGAGTTTCCACTTCCAAAAATTTTTGCAACCAAAAAAATTCACGAATATGCCGAATAATATGACTTCGTAATACCAATTGTTCTTTATGTACTCCAATGTGATGGATATGACTCATAAAAATACCAACCAAAGATACCCTATGAATACCACAAGAAAACCATCTCTGTCAAAGTTGACAAAAAAAAACACATACGCTACTATATATCACGCCATGTTATAAACAACATACGCGGGTGTCGTATAATGGCTATTACCTCGGCCTTCCAAGCCGATGACGTCGGTTCGATTCCGATCACCCGCTCACGACGGTTCAAAGTGAAAAAAACTACGGGCTATGGACTATCAATGCTAAACGTATATATCGCGGGGTAGAGCAGTCAGGCAGCTCGTCGGGCTCATAACCCGAAGGTCGGGGGTTCAAATCCCTCCCCCGCAACAAAGAGAAAAAACAAATAGCAATTCTTGGTAGCGCGGTAGTAGCTCAGTTGGTAGAGCGTTGCCTTGCCAAGGCAAAGGTCGCCAGTTCAAACCTGGTCTACCGCTCAAAATCACCATAATATCTGGTGGTTTTTTTATTCAAAAAAAAGAAAAATAATTGTGAATAACTTTGACTTTATTTTTAAAAATGTGTATCATACGTACAGCTAAATTGCTCCGGCAATAAGGCTACTGTAGTAATTAGATTTGCCCGCTAATTACTGTATGGCGAAACAAAAGGCCACCTCTGTAGAAGGTGGCTTTTTTGTTGGAAAAATTTTAAAAATGTATCAACTAGTTTGCTTCCTTCACCTGAAATACAGGTACTTCCACCGCAGCCTGATCACCACCAAGCGCTTTATCAATGATAGCCGAAAAACTCGCATAATCACTTGGCGTTTCAATCTGTTCACCATTTACAAAAAACGTTGGAGTTCCCGTAAGACCAAAAGACTGTGCCATACGCAAATCCGTTCTAATTCTATCTTGAACTTCGGTGCTGGCATAATCTTTTTCAAAAGTATCCATATGTAACTCCAGTTCTTCTGCATACTGCCGAAACACGGTCAACGGATCTTGCAAAGCAGCCCACGTTTGCTGACCAGTAAACAATTTATCATGCATTTCCCAAAACTTTCCTTGCATACTAGCGGCCTCAGCAGCTTGCGCAGCAACAATAGCATTTTGGTGAATAGAAGTAAGAGGAAAATGTCGAAATACTACTCGCAAATCTTCCCCATACTGTTGCTGCAATTGAGACACAAGAGGAGCAAACCCCGCACAACCAGGACACTGAAAATCAGCAAACTCAATGATAGTAACAGGTGCTCCAGCAGAACCCTTCACATGATCATCTGCTCGCACCAGTAATGCTTCTTCCTGAGGGACAGCAGGACCACGTGACACTACTACCGCCACAACAGCTAAAATAACAACAGCAACAACAGGCAAAAGAACAAAAAGGATACTACTCTTATCTTTCATATATACACGCTAAAAAATAAATTGCGTCGCTATTGTAACAAAAGAATTCACAAAATACAAACAAAAAAAGACCCTATGAACGTCTTGCAAGAGGTGGGGTGGTCGTCAAACAACGTGTTCAACGACCACCCCAAAAGGGCTACTTCTTACCGGAGGTCATCCAAATTTTGAACGCCTCCTTCTCCGAAACCTGGAACCTGGCAGCAACACGAAGGACGTTCATCCTCAAAGAAGAAAAAGTCATCAGCAAATCCGCCAACGACTGATCACACTTCCTCTCTGCTTGAATCATAATCCAAACAAACACGGGGAGCCGGTTGTACACCGACAAACGATTCAATCTATCAATGAGCCACGTGTTCAAAGGATCTTCCTCCCTGGTTATTGTGGAACATTCCACTGTCTTAGCAAAGGGATCATTCCCCCAGCTAGACACACCACAATAACAAAAAAAAAGAAGAGATGTCAATCCTCTTCTAAAAATATTACTAACCACTATACTGTTTTATTCATTGGATTTTCTTCTTTATACGTAGGATTTTCCGACGCACTATATATAGACGCATTCTTTGACGTTTTTGCGACAACCAACAAATAATATAACGGCAAAATACCAAAAGTATTCACAAGCAACAACACAACAGTCCAAACCCACTCCTTTCGCTGAACCGCTCGAATAACCCCAACAATCTGCAAAAGGAAACCTAACACACCAACTATTGAAAGAATGGTCAACATGGTAGGAGAAAAATAATCCATAGTATTCCAAAATAAACATAAATAAAAGGACAATCACTTACCCTAGCATCTTTCACGGATATACCCAAACAAAGTTACCTATCAATATTTATTTGTGTGTTTCCCCCGTGACCCATCGACAGTATATTTTATTGCATTTTTTTCCATTTTTTTTTCTAACGCGGTAGCCAAATCAATATCAGTCACATAAGCAAGCTCCAACAAATACGCAAACACATCAGCAAGCTCATCGGCAAAAGCTTCTTTTCCATTTGGATTACTCAGTGCATGCTGAATTTCTTCAGTACTTTTCCATTGTACATGCTCTAGCACCTCCGCAGCTTCAATAGACAAAGAAATAGCTAAATCCTTTGGCGTCATATACTTAAGCCAATCACGCTCCTCACAAAAATCAATAATTTGTTTTGTTAACCGAGGAATATCACTCATACTTAAAATACCAAAAACTCTGGATTAAACAACATCACAAATCCCAACAAAAGCATCAAAATACCACCAACAAGCGTACTCCACTTGCTGTACTTATGGACCATACTAATTTTTTCCAACGCATAAATACCAATACCAAACACAATAATGTCATCAAACATGTACATAATGATATACAAAAACATATACCATTGCGTTTCCCAAAACGTAAGAAAATTTAATTCCAAAATTTTTGTATATGTCTGAGGAATACCAATAGAGCAAGCAAATTCAAAAATATTCACAGAAAACGCAAGCGCCAAAATACCAAAGGCAACGCCCAACGTAAGCGGTTTTTTTGCCAATTCTTTTACCTTATCACTCATTTTTTTCTGCTGATCAATACTTGCCACCTTACACACAGGTGAATATGTATAAAATTTATATATAAAATAGATACCACTTCCAAGTGCCAATAATCCCACCCCAGGAGTAACATACTTATTCAACTCAATAAAATCCCACGCCGTAAACCATACATTTAAAATAAGGTAATACATCACTGCCTCAGCGACAATAAATAAACCAGCATACTGAAACATCCTTTTACGTGATCCTGCTTGCGAAAGTACAAATAAAAACATCACAAGCACCCACATAGCACAAGGATTAAATCCATCCACCAAACCAAGAATAAGCGACAAAGCAGACAAAGAAAAACCTCCAACATCCACCACGGTACCAATAATAGGAATGGTAATTTTATATGATATTTTTTCACTCACATCGCATCCTTCTTCAGTACAAACTTCTGTTTCAGTTGTTCCATTAAATACCTCTACTGCCTCACCATTCACCACATCATCAAATGTCACAGTGTGCAAATCCCTATCCACTAATTCACGAAACACTTCTCCCGTTGTTTCCGCGGTGCCAAATCCTTGAATCAATACGCCGTTAATAAGGGTAACAGGTGTTCCTTTCACCATGTCATACTGTGTCGTAACCGCATCAAAATTATCTTTATTCGCCTGTTCATCTAGATTATAATACACTACACGCACATCTGGCCGTTCCACAAGAAAATCTTCCAAAAATGCCTCTGCATCCTTACAATGCCGACAATCATCCCGCATAAACATAGAGATAACTGGACCCTGTTCTGCAGCCAAAGTATCAAGAGGAGTGTCTTCCGCCAAAGCAACCGAAGGCAAAAGAAAAATACTCAAAAACAAAAAGCTAAAAAAAATTTTTTTAAACATAATCATACATAATAAATAAGTACTGTTAATACTACCACTAACAAACAAAAAAATAAAAATACTAAAATGGTATGGTTTAACAAATAAAAAACAAGCATAGGGAAATGCTTGTTTTTTGTCGAGCTGGAGGGACTAGGTGATAAAAAAATTCAACAATCAAAAATGAGTTGTACTCTGGAACGAGAGACCAACCTGACCAGAAGAAGGAGATGATGATTTTCAATCTTCCTTGATTGATGGCAAGGAATGAGTCTCCTGAAGTGAGTGCAGTCGAGCGAACTTAACCAGCTGTTTTGGTTTCGCGCGACATCCACAGAGATCCAACAAAAGTGACTCGTGGCGGGGGCGTTCGCTTGAGGTACTCTTTTACTGCTTCCAACACACGATCGCTTGTATTTTGCGATTTTTTAGGATCATCGGCCATGTTTTGGGCTCCTCTTTCAAGTCTTGGAGACAATGCTGATCACAAAGATAGCACCGCTATTGAACGACAGAAATAGTCCACGTTCTGTCTTCATAGAATTTGCCACAAAAATATTAAAAAGAAAAGCCAATTACAAAAACAGACACCACGTATGGTGTCTGTAATTTTGTCGGGGAGAAAGGACTCGAACCTTCGGCCTCACGCTCCCAAAGCGCGCGCTCTAGCCAACTGAGCTACACCCCGAATTATCAATTGATTATTCACAATTGATTATTAACCTACAAAAAATGAAAGTCAAAGATCAATTGTAATACTCTCGTGCCGGGGGAGAGAATTGAACTCTCGACACGAGGATTTTCAGTCCACTGCTCTACCACTGAGCTACCCCGGCCTATAAAAAACAATTGACTATTAACGATGAACAATCAACTCTTAAAAAAACAAGTTAAGTGTAAACTATTAATAGTCAACGGTCATTGTGGACCAGACAGGACTCGAACCCGCCACCCCCGCCGTGCAAAGGCGGTGCTCTACCAGATGAGCTACTGGCCCATAATAAAAGTTTATGTACGTATCCCCCCAAAGAGAGAAACAAAAGCGAAAAAAGTATATCAGTATGGCAAAATTATGTCAAGAATCATTTGCCGCTTCTGCTTGCAACGGCAAAGAAGCAAGTATCTGCTTCATATCCTTTTTCTGTTGTGACTTTAGTTGTTGAAAGGTTCGCTTTGTCCATGGACTTTCTCGTAACAATTGAGACATCCAATTTCCTCCAACTAAGTGCGGCAACAACACATAATTTGCCCCTGCATGATACAAATCATCCAAAAATTTATTATGAAATAATGTCGCAATAATATATGGCTTTTGAGATCGATCACGTACATTTCGAATAAGCGTCAGCTGATCATCTTCTTCATGAATCGTAGAAATAATCATCTTTGCTTTTTCTAATGGTACCTGAGACAAAAATTCTACATCAGCCACGTCCCCAAAGTATACAGGAATGCCCAAATGCTTCGCCTTGTCTACCACAAGAGGATTATAATCAATAACTGCAAATTTTTTTCCTTGCGCCTTCAACTCATCACAAATACGCCACCCAATCCGATGATATCCAATAACCCATACGTCATATTTTTCAATAACATCTTCTTGTTGTTGATATTTATCTTTTCCAAAAAAATCAAAAAGTGGCTTCAACAGACGATACAATTGTTCATTATATGACACCACATACGACGAAATAAAAATGGTTACAAGTGCCACAAAAGTAAACAACGTCAAACTTTCGTCACTCACAAACCCCTCCTGCTGACCAGTAAACAAAAGAATAAAACCGAACTCACTCACTTGTGCGGCAGTAAGACCAATGAGTAAACAATTTCTTCTGGTAAATCGCATAACGCGAAAAAGCACAAACAAAATAAGAGGATTCCCCACCAAAATAAATAACGACAATAAAAGTCCAGGACCAAGCACAACAGAAATATTTCCAACCCCCATTTCACTTCCAAGAATAATAAAAAAGAGCACAATAAAAAAATCTCGAAGCGGACGAATTTTACTTCCAATCTCCAAACTATATTTTGAAGAACCCAAAGAAATACCCGCCATAACGGCACCAATCTCAAGGGAAAATCCAAACCAATACACTAAACTAGAAATACCAAAACACCACGCAATAGTAAACAAAAACAAAAATTCACCAGAATTCGCAACCTTATTCAAAAGCGGAGGAAGCAATACCCGAGCCAAAAAATATATCACCGCAACCAGCACCCCGCCTTTCAACAAAAAAATACTCAATGCACCCCACGTACCATTTCCAGAAAAAAATGTTTTAAACAAAATCATCACCGTAATAGCGATAACATCTTGTACAAGCAAAAGCCCTACCGTAAAACGCCCATACACACTTTCTAAATCCTGCTTATCAGACAACAACTTGATAATAATAATCGTACTTGAAAACGTAATAGCAATAGAAAGATACAACGCTTCAAATGTCCCAAGCCCAAGCGCCGTCAAAAGCAACCAACCAATAACTCCCGTAAATAATACCTGCCCCACACCAGCAACCACGGCGACCTTCCCCACCCGACGGATATACTTAAAATCCAAACTTAACCCAACCAAAAATAACAACAACACCACACCAAGCTCGGCAAATGCCTGAAATGAAGAACTGTCTCCATGAATAACATTCAAAAATACTGGACCCGCAATAATTCCCGCAACAATGTACGCAATCATCAATGGTTGCCGAAGCAATCGAACAATAAATGCAATGCTTACGGTAATCCCCAAAAGGATACTAATTTGTAAAAAAATATTTTCAATCATAATGCAAAAAGTATACCAAAAATATTGACATACTTCTACGCCAAATCACACGTTACCCTCGTCTAAAAAATAACGACACCATTGTTTTAGTTTTTCGTAACAATCCCAACAACGCAACACCTCGTGCCCGTAAAAATAATCCAAACAAAATAGACGTTAATCCACCAGCTGTCGCCGTTAAATATTTTTCCGCAATATCAGCATCCACACTTCCATCAGATGATGCACTCTGAGAAACAAATGGTTCAATCGATCCTGTTTTTACAATATCACCAACAGCTCGCGGCAATAATTGATATCCCTGTTTTATTTGTCCCAAAATTCCTACAACATCAACTATGTCACCAAGAACAACATGATCAGCAGGAATAGCCGCCCCTTTTTTAAAATATACTTTAATTTCATCCGTACCATCATCAATATACATATACGACCGCTGCAATTCAGTTACCTCACCAGATATTTTCAAAAACCACCCTTCATATTCTTCAGTGATATTTTCAATATCAACCATTTGTGCAGCCAAATCATGCCCTTGCCCCACCAAAACAATATTTGAATGATCATCAATTTTTATACGACGCTCACCCTGAGATTCACGTATTTCTCCAGTAACCTCAACAAAATCACCCACGGACATATCAGGAAAATCTTTTTTGTACATATATACTTGAACACCACCAAACTCAGGATCCGTAATATAAAAATATTGTGTAGAAAACACCCCAGGCAACACGGTAACAATTCCCCGAACCTGTACCACGTCGCCAATATCGGCAAAAGGAACTTCTGCCAAAGACAACGCACTAACAAGCTGATTCCCTTTAATTTTTTTTGTACTGTTATGATCAATGCTCACAGATGCCTCACAAATATTTTCCGCACCAGGAGTAATAACCACAGACCAACAATACTCTCCTGTCTGAGAAAACACATAACTTGCCCCTTCCACAACATCATCATACAACAGCTCAACAGCAACAACGCCATCAGGGTACAACAAACGCACACTATCAAACGTATTATTAAGGACAATCTTCGTCACCTCACGATCAAACACAAGATACGATTGAGGAAGAAGCACGGTTCCATCAGAAAAAGAGTATGCTCTCGAACCTCCTTCACCATCGTCAAGAGATAATCCAGACAAATCAATAAGTTGACTCGTAGGATTAAATAGCTCAACAAATTCAGCATCATCACTTCCCTCGGGATTCGGAAATATTTCACTAATAATCACATCATCCACCCCAGCATATGCAACATACCCGCCAACAAATACATGTTCTACAGGAAGAACGTTCAATGTAATTTTCTGAACAGCCGTGTTCCCCTCATTATCAACAACAGAAAAATCAACTTCATATTCTCCCGCTTCCCAAAATACCCAAGATGCCGTTGCCTGATCTATCTGTTCACCAGAAAAAATCCACGTCGTACTCACAACAGAACCATCCGGATCATAACTATCAGACCCATCAAAATAGGCCACATCCCCAACAGAAACAACAGGGGGATAATCAACCACCACCACAGGATCAAGTGCTTCACGAGAAATCTCATTTTTCTTCCCAGGTGTGACAGTAGTACTCCACACAAAAGACATATCCGTATCATCTCTCGAAAAGCTCACATCTTCACCAATGCTCCCCGAATATTCAATAACATCAACAAGAATATCATTAGGCGAAAACAATTGTACTTTTTCTTCACCACTATTATTTAAAGCCAACCCCGTTTCAGAGCGCGGAAACGAAATAATCTCACCTGCATCAAGATGAACATTACGTAACACAAATCGTTTTTTTGTGGCGTCACCAATTTTCCACCCATTTAAATCAATCCCTGCTTTCCCAATATTTTTAATCTCCACAAATTCATTTTGACTATCGTCCCCTGCAGGATTTGGAAAAACCTCATTAATAACAACCTCTCCCGAAAGCACATATGATTGAGTATCCCCACCGTCCTGATCAGACGCAACAGGAAAAGAAATAACATTTGGTTTCCCCGGCGTCGGAACATCAGTCACCACAAAATCATGCCGATCATAATTACTATCAATACCATCATGCTTTCGTGCAAGCGAATAAGGATCCTTCGGAGCATCAGCATTACTCGTAATATTCCCATCATCCCATTTTCCATAAGTTACCTTGTCAATGAGCGTGCCATCAGAAGAAAACAATGAAAGCATATCTCCATCATTGTTCAAATTTCCTTTCGGCTTCTCAATAACAAAAAAATTTCCTGGTGACAAACTTCCAGACAACATTGTTTTTGCTTCACTTCCATCCTCAAGCCACCATCCCGTAAAATCAATAACAGACACACCTGAATGAAACAATTCCACAAATTCTTCCTGACCATCCGCAGGATCCGAAACCAATTCATTAATAACCACAATCCCCTCATAAAAAAAAGTATCGTCTTCAATATCACTAGCCGGATTTCCTCCTCCACCAGATTCATTCGTCTGAGGTGTTTCCTCCGAAGAAACACTATTTTCACCACCCTGAGTACTGTTATCCGTTAATAAAAAAGGCAACGCCAACACATGTTCGTCACCAACCACAAAATTCCGAACTATTGTTTGAGTTGAATCAGGAGAGGCAACGGTTGCCCGATCATCACTGCCAAACCCAACACTATCCACCAGTGTATCCTCATAAAATAATTGAACGTAATCTCCCCCATTATTCAATATCGCCTGAGAAAACGTACGCACAAAAAAATCATGAGCACCAATCACTCCCTCCAACACAACCGTATGAGAAGCTCCATCTTCAATAACATACGAACCCAAAGACACCTCCACATCATTAGGATTGTACAACTCAACCCACTCCGAAGAGCTCGCAGCAGTAACAGGATATACTTCACTAATTACAAGAGACACCACAGCAACTGAAATATCAGGGGGGGAAGGAAGCAGCAAAATAGTCACTGTTTGTTGTACCGTTGCAGAAACCTCATCAACATCAACAACCATCAAAGACACAGCAAACTCATTTGCATCATCAAATACATGAGTTGTTGTAACTCCAGAAGAAGAACTTCCATCACCAAAATTCCATATATATTGAACAAGACGATCATTTGGAAAAGATTTTATCCCAGAAAAAACCAATTCCTCCCCAATAAATGCCGTTGTCGTATTTATTGTAATAACCGCTTCAGGAAAAATAACCTCAATAGGGGGATCTTCACCACCACCTGTCCCCTGCCAAAAATTTTCTTTTCCCACACTATTCCCATCGGGATGTTCTCGCCAATTTTCAATAGTATAATCTGCCAACAACAAATTAATCCGCTCCAAAGAAAAATGTGTGTCCCCCACATAAGAAAACTGCTCCACAAAATTTCCACGAGAATCTTTTAACCCAAGAGGCTCTCCTCCCTCATTGAGGGTCCCCCAAGAACTGTCAAACACAGTGGAACTCACATCGTAAACAGAAAAAAATTGATCACTATTTTGGGCAATAATCGCAATTTCTCCAGGGTCAAGCACTGCATCCCCCTGAACCAATGCCAACCGATGATTGGTATCTGCTTCCCAAAATACCCAACCATCCATATCTACAGGAGAAGAACCAACGTTAGTAATCTCCACCCACTCCAAACCACTCGATTCATAAGCCCCAATTTCGCTAATAACTATTGAGGCTTCCTCCCCCCAAACAAATGAATACAAAAAAATGCTCACAAAAAAAATTGCCAACACAAATATATGTCTTTTTATTGTCATACCCCCTTACCCTCCTTAAAAATTATGAAATAACTGTAACATAAAAAAATACAACGTCCAATGCAACATATGCACAATAAATCATCAAAATATGTATAGACTTTCTTATACATTGTGGATAACACTGGGGATAAACACCACCAAATGTGCATAACTTATTAAAAAATACATGTATATTCTAGTTTATACAAAAAAAATTTAGCTTAAATAAGCCAATTCTTTGAACAAACCCGCAAGAATAAGCCAAATCATTGACAAAACGCCTAAAATAAGCTATTATATAAACAGTTAAATAGTTCTTTGGAAAAAATTCATGATGTATCGAGTTCTTGCAAGAATCATTGCAGGAATCAGATACCCTTCTTACTATTCCTTTAAGTTCTGAGCTACCCCTTGTATAAGCAAAAGTACCCACTAGCATATACAAACAAATGGGATCCAACAAAAGCTCAAAACAAAAACAAAAGAAAAAGGACAGCTCAGAATAGGTGCCTCCCACCAAAAGTCGCTAAACTCTAGCGATACCGGGAGTCTACACCACTGGACGGTAGAAGGGCATGTACCCATCCCAGTCGATGGCTTGCTAAGATCCTTTTTAAAGTATCAAAATCTATTTGATATTACAAAAAGGATCAAAGCGCTCCTAGGATGGATAGTAAGGCGACTCGCCATTTCTATAACCTAGAGCGTATGTCGCCTTTTTTTATATACAAAAAACTTGCTGAACAAATAAAAAAGAAGTATACTCAAAAAACTACAGCTTTAACCGCGAGAAATATGTCTAGCAACAAAACACCACAAGAAGAATATTTTGATAAAGAATTTTTAGTACAAATCAAAAAAATACTTGAAGAAGAACAAAAGAAAATTCAAAAAGAATTATCTTCTTTTACGTCTCCAAACCCAGATGACCCAAATGACTTTAATGCAAATTTTCCAAATTACGGAGATGAAGAAGACGATAATGTTCAAGAAATCGAGCAATTCACGGTAAATAAACCACTTGAAATTATCCTAGAAAAAAAACTCCGTGATGTAAATTCAGCCCTCGATCGATTGAAAAAAGGAACCTATGGTATCTGTAAATATACGGGCAACCCAATTGATAAACAACGTCTTCTTGCAAGACCAACATCAAGTTCAACAATAGATGCAAAAAAAGTCCTTAAACAAGAGCCTTAAACCCGCTCACCAAAGAAACACAAAAACCCGCTACATCGTATCAATTGCAATTAGCGGGTTTCTTTTGCTTATTGATCAATGGATCAAATACATTGTCACCAACCATCCCAAAAATCCAATTTATCTTATAAAACCATGGCTTGGATTTGAGCACTTCAATAACCCCGGAATCGCATTTGGTATCTCTATCCCAAATACAATTATTGTTATTTTATCTCCACCGTTAATTTTTGCTCTCGGGTACTACTTAATAAAAACAAACAAAACCACACTACACACAATAGGAACAATGATCCTTCTGTTTGGAGCAACATCAAACTTAATTGATAGAATTATTTTTGGGATAACGATTGATTATCTAAGGATTTATACATCTATTATAAATATTGCTGACGCGATGATTACGGCAGGAGCCATAGGTATTTTGTTTAGTGACGTGTATAACAAACACACACATAATAATAAACAAGGAGGGATATGTACACAAAAATCAACGCCGCCACTCTTATCGGATTAGAGTGCGAGCAAACAACAGTAGAAGTTGACATCAGTGGAACCTGGCCAGGATTTCAAATTATTGGGCTTACTGATGTTGCCATTCAAGAAGCCAAAGAGCGAATAAAAACTGCCTGGAAAAACAGTGGCTATATATTTCCAAATAACGCAAGAATTGTCATAAATTTAGCCCCCGCAGATAGCAAAAAAGGCGGTTCAAGCTATGATGTGCCAATGGCGATAGGCATGTACCTTTCACTCAATAAAATAGACAGCACTCCGCTCGAAACTAACGTATACATTGGAGAGCTTGCGCTAGACGGTAGTGTCCGGCATGTCAATGGAGTGCTACCACTTACCATATTTGCCAAAGAGCAAGGATACAAAGAAATTTTCGTTCCCGAAACAAATGCACAAGAAGCAAACATCATTCCAGAAATAACGGTTTATCCAATAAAAACATTTAAACAACTGGTGGAACATATCACTGGCATAAACCACATACTACCCAAAGAAAAAACCGCATACACCAGAAAAAAGCCCACCTACCATTTAGACATGGCGGATATAAAAGGACAAGAAAGTGCAAAACGCGCACTCGAAATTGTGGCAAGCGGTGGACACAACATACTACTATCCGGTCCACCTGGATCAGGGAAAACGCTACTTTCTAGAACACTCCCCTCAATTTTGCCTCCAATGTCTACTCAAGAATGTATAGAGGTAACCAAAATTTATTCAGCATCAGGACTACTGCCACCAAATACAGATCTCATTACCACACGACCATTTCGATCTCCCCACCACACCAGCAGTACAGCATCTATTATAGGAGGAGGGAGAACACCCAAACCTGGAGAAATATCGCTTGCACATAGAGGGATTTTCTTTGCTGATGAATTTCCCGAATTCCCCAAACAAATTATAGAAAGCCTCCGCCAGCCACTTGAAGATAAAATAATAACCGTCTCCCGTGTACAAGGAACAGCAACATTCCCAGCAAATATCATGCTTGTCGCAAGTATGAATCCTTGCCCATGCGGTTTTGCTAGTGATCCAAGCAAACAATGTACTTGCTCACCACAACATGTTGAGCGCTATAACAAAAAACTCAGCGGCCCCATTCTTGATCGAATTGATCTGTATGTTGAGGTACCAAAAATTCCTTTTGAGAAATTAAACGAAACCATCACAACAGAAACATCAAAAACCATGAGAAATAAAGTCTCTGCCGCTCGTCAAAAACAACAAAAACGGTTTACAAATAGCACCACGGTATGCAACAGTGAAATGACCAATAAAGAAATCACCGCCCATTGCCAACTAGACGACGGAACAAAACAACTTCTAAAGCAGGCCGTATCTCAACTAAATATTTCTCCCAGAAGTTACTTCCGAATTATCAAAGTGGGGAGAACCATAGCAGACCTTGCTGATAGTGAACACATACACCAAGAACATATTGCCGAGGCCCTCCAATATAGAAAAAAAGAGTAGGCGCGAACACCTACTCTTTTTTATTATCTAATATATGCCAGTGGGTTTGTTCTTTTCCCATTAACCCTAACCTCAAAGTGAATATGTGGTCCAGTAGAACGCCCTGTAGAACCCATTAATGCAATTGTTTGACCTTGCACAACTGTTTCTCCAACACTCACAAGTAACTTCGAAGAATGACCATACAGAGTGTTAATTCCACCGCCATGATCAAGAATAACATAACAACCATATCCACCATTCCAACCACATTGAGATTTAATAACTCGTCCTGAACGAGACGCATACAACGGAGAACCAACCGGTCCTGCAATATCTAACCCCGTATGTAACACTCCATAGTACTGAGAAATCCTCCTAACAGACGTTGGCCACAAATACCCCGTTCCCGCAGGAGCAGAAATCGAGGGAGGAGGGGCGGAGACCTGATCAAAAGCCCTTGCAACACTCGCTGGCGCGGTATACGTTCGAATTGGTTGCGTTTTTTCTCCACCAGGAACAATTAATTCTTCACCAATCACGATATCAGCGCCCCCTGTTTGCAACTTATTAAATGAAATGATCTTCTCTTGTTCAGCATTATATAATCCTGCGATTTTACTTACTGTATCGCCCGAAGCAACTTTATGAACAACACCATCAACAGGAAGAATTTTCAATCGATCCCCAGGACGAATATACGAACGGGAAGTTAAATCATTCGCCCACAAAATAGTAACAACACTAAGACCATATCGTTCTGCAATTGAACCCAAGACATCACCAGGTTGAACTTCATAATACTCAATGTCACCACGACCAGAAGTTCCACTTATATTCTGTGCATTATTTGAAAGAGCTACAACGGAATCAGAAGATAAAATGGTAGGCTTTGTTAATGACGTTCCCCCAACACTAATTGCGGCCAAATCCTGCACAGTATTCACATTAGCAGAAGCATCTATCACCCCAACATCAACACCAACACTCCCGGAGCGCCACGTTTGCACTGGACCAACAACAACACTATCCGTATTAGCCACAACTTCTTCAATTTCTAAAAATTCATCATTTGATCCAACCAAAGAATACAACGCCGTTTCTCTCCCAGCGATAACCGCATCTGGTGTAAAAAATTTTGTATGAGGGATCATCACAACAAAAGCAAAAGAAAAAAGAACAAGCTGCAATACTCCTCGTTTTCCAAAAAAAACAAGCGCCCTCCCTCCCAAAGAAATAGCATCAGAAAGAATACCTCGATGAAAACGAAACCAATACCGATAAAAAACAATTCCCACGGTATTTCGGAAAAAGACCATTCCTTTACCAATAAAAGAAAAAAGGGAAAAAAATATATGAAAAAAGAAACGCTTTGCTTGGACAAGCGCTTTAAGAAGATACAAAAGTATTTTTTGTTGAAACTCTTGCATAGAAAATACCTTAATATCCTAGCATGCCAAAAGAAAAAAAGAAAGGGGGTATTTCAACGTTTTTTGCTAAACAGAGAGAAAAAAACCCACCGGTGCAATTGACAAAAAAATCAAAATTCGCTATCCTTTGGCTCAGAATATAATCAATACACATTACATATACAGTAATGTGTCCGGCATTGCTATGGCGAAGGCGGATTATCTAATACACTCTTATGAAACATACCACAAAAAAAATCGACGGAGGACAACTAGAAATTACGATAACGGTATCACCAAAAACTCAAGAAAAATTTTTAAAAAAAGCCGCAAAAGCATTATCTGAAAAAAAACCAATCAAAGGATTTCGAAAAGGAACCGCTCCATATGAAGTAATAACCAAAGAATTTGGAGAACTCTCTATTTTACAAGAAGCCCTTCACCCACTCGTGTCATCTGCGCTTGTTGAAGTAGTCAAAAAAGAATCTCTTGATACCGTAGGATCCCCTGCTATTGATGTTGAAAAAATGGCTCCAGGAAATGATTTTATATTCAAAGCAACGGTAGCACTTCTCCCAAAAGTAACGATAACAGACATAAAAAAAATAAAACTCACTAGCAAACAAAAGCCTATTACAGAAAAAGATCTTGAAGAAACCCTCGAAGCACTGCGCGGAATGAAGGCGACAGAAATTATTACAGACAAAACCGCAAAAACCGAAGACAAAGTAGTTGTGGATATGAGCATGGCTATCGACAACGTTCCTGTTGAAGGAGGAGACGCCAAAGATTATCAAGTGTATCTTTCAGAAAAACATTATATTCCGGGATTCAATGAACACTTAGTAGGATTAAAAAAAGGTGATACAAAAGAATTTTCTCTTACATTCCCAAAAGATCATTACCAAAAACTTCTTGCCGGGAAAAAAGTTGAATTTAAGGTAACAGTCAAAGATGTTTTTGTCAGAGAACTACCCGAATTAAATGATGCGTTTGCACAACTGCTTGGACAAAAAACATTCAAAGAACTCAAAGAACTCATAAAACAAAATCGTGAACACGAAGAGCAACAAAAATTTGAACAAACGCAGGAGATTGAACTTCTCGATCAACTTACCGACAAAAGTACTTTCGAAGAAATCCCTGATGTGATCGTCAATCATGAAAAAGAAAAAATATTTGTTGAGCTCAAACAAAGTTTAGAAAAAAATGGGATAACCATTGAACAATATTTGCAAGATATTAAAAAAGATGAAAAAACATTGTTTGCCGAATTTACCGAACAAGCAACAAAACGAGCAAAAGCGGCAATCGTGTCAAGACAAATTGCAAAAGATCACACTGAGCTAAGCGCAACAGAAGAAGAACTCGAAAAAGAAATTGAAAAACTCAAACTCATGTACGAAAATCATGAACACAAACCTGACTTTGAAAGAAGTGATATAAAAGATACTATTGCCAATTCTATCCAAAATCGCAAAGTGATACAATGGCTCAAAGAACAAGTAATAACAAAATAACAAAAAAGCTCACAACTATTGTGAGCTTTTTTCTATACAAACAACAACGAAACAAATGCCTAAGGCATCGTTATTATTGCATACTAATCATCACAACCTTATCCTTACTTTTATGTCCTTTCACAAGAGTAACCGATGATTTTGATACCTGAAAATATTTTGATAATACGAGTATGAGAGCTTTGTTGGCATCTCCATCAACAGGAGCGGCGGTAAGCTTTACTTTCAGTACACCGTTATCCATTTCTCCAACAACTTCATTTTTGGAAGAACGAGGAAGAACGCGAATAGATATTCTTTTTTCTATCATATACAAAAAAATATTGTTTACGGCATGTCCATACCACCTTTAGTCCACGGATGGCAACGAAGAATTCTCCACAACATCCTGGGGATACCGTGGATAACTCCTCGCTTTTGCACAACTACTTTGCCATATTCACTGCAACTTGGATAAAAAGGACAATACCCATGCGGAAAAAATTTCTTTCCCCAAAAACTATGATCCGGAGAAAAAAATTTTTGATACAAAAAAACGACAACCACCACCAGGGAGCGAGGAAGACAAAACAGTTTACACCCAAAGTTTCGCACGCGAAAATAGTCGATCAACATCCTCATATAACTCTTGATACGTAACACCATGCGCCGGAGGAAATGCCACAATTGAAACTACATATGAAGGTTTCAATGGATGCTGTTTCAACAACTGTTGGACACTTGCCCGCAAACGACGCTTTATAAGATTTCTTTGCACCGCACTTTTGTGTACTTTTTTCCCAACAACAAATCCAATTAACGTATCCACATAATTCACATATCGTGGATACTTTTTTGTATCTACTCGCCAGACTTTCAAACTAACAAATTTTCCACGAACAAACTTCCCTTCTTTAAAGAGAATATCAAAATCTTTTTTATGTTTTAATCGATGTGCTCGTGGAATCATATATAAAAACGATACTATATCCCTATACATTATAGTATATCAAAAAGAACTCGGTTTCCCGAGTCTTTTTATGAAGTTTTTGCAGCCATTTTTGCTGCTTTTTTTACTTTTCGACGAGAATGATACTTTTGAGTAATCTTTACTCGTCCTTTACCTCGTAATGTCTTTCGTCTTTGCTTTCCAGAAAGCTGATCGTTTACCGTCAAATGATCACGTCCGCGATCTCGTCGTCTTTTTAAGACAGCGCGACCTTGCGTAGTGGTCATTCGGGAACGAAATCCATGCTTTTTTGCTCGACGACGATTTCGAGGTTGAAACGTCCGCTTTGGCATACACCTATAATTCTAGAAAATGAATAGATAAACTTGTGCAACAAGTCCACTGAAATTTTTTGCAGGGCAAGTATACCGTACTATCCAAATATTGTCAACAGAAAAAAATAGAAAAAATAATCCACATAAAGATATCCACACTATCCACAGCTTTTCCACATGTTTTCAACTTTTTAACTAAATTAAGCCTTTTTTTAAAAAAGAAACCTGTGGTAAAATGGACAAACAATACACATCCAGTGTATATTACACGAGTATTTGACTCTTTTTTCCACACATATGACTAATCATGAAATCTGGCAAGCCGTCCTAGCAGAGTTTGAACTCGCCCTCTCCAAAGCAAACTTTACGACCTGGTTTAGAAACACAGGAATCAGTGAAATTACTGATGGTCATGTAACAGTCTGTGTTCCAAACACCTTTACCAAAAGCTGGTTAGAAAAAAAATATAACTCAGAACTGGTGAAAAATATTGAAAGGATCACATCAAAACCGATAAAACGAATTGAATATACCGTAAAAAACATCAAAACACTAGAAGAAAAAGAATGCAGTTTTCAAAAAGCACCAGAACCCACAAAAATGTTTACCCAATATCCACCACGACAAACAAGCGGACAACAACAAATAACAACCGACATAGGAACTAAATTCGGATTAAACTCAAAATATACCTTTCAACACTTTATAGTAGGAAAAAATAATGAACTGGCACACGCAGCGTCACAGGCAGTCGCCAGTAGACCTGGGGAAGCCTACAACCCATTATTTGTTTATGGAGGAGTAGGATTAGGAAAAACTCATTTACTCCAAGCGATAGCCCATGAGATGCTCAAAGGAAATCCCAATCTAAAAGTACTCTATGTAAGTTCTGAAAAATTCACGAACGAGTTTGTTTCTGCGGTAAAAGAAGGTCGCACAAAAGAATTTAAGGAACGTTATCGCAATGCTGATCTTCTTCTTATTGATGATATTCAATTTATTGCGGGAAAAGAACAAACACAAGAAGAATTTTTTCACACCTTTAATGAGCTTCATCAAAGAGGAAAACAAGTTGTCCTTACAAGTGATCGACCACCAAAAGCTATTCCAGCTCTTGAAGACCGACTTCGCAGTCGATTTGAATGGGGAATGATTGCCGATGTTTCTTCTGCAGATCTAGAGACAAGAACTGCTATTTTGCAATCAAAATGCCAAGAAAAAAATTTTTCTATAGGTGAAGACATTATTGATTTGATTGCCACGACAGTACAAAGTAATATAAGAGAACTGGAGGGAGCCTTAAATAAAGTTATAGCCTACCACCAACTAAAAAATATTGAACCCTCAAAAGAAAGTGTGAGAGCAACCTTGTCGAGTTTTGAAGAACGAGGATTAAAAAAAATATTAACTCCTAAAGAGTTAATTGCGCTTGTGGCAAAGTTTTATGGAATTGATTTAGATGATATTTTAGGAAAAAGCAGAGAAAAACGACTATCATTTCCAAGACAAATTGCAATGCACCTGTTACGTGAAGAAATAAAGTTGTCTTACCCTGCGATAGGACAGGAACTTGGAGGAAGAGATCATACAACAGCAATGCATGCACATACAAAAATCAAAAAACTCCTCCACACCGACGCAAAACTTCGCGAAGAGGTGGAACTTATTAAGCAACAGGCGAAAAGTCCACAGTAGATCTACAAGATATACCTAACCTGACGCACAGGTTACCCACAAGAACAAATGTGTGTACAAGCAGAAGATAGTAGGAGAAGTTGAGCACAAGTTATGAACAAAAAAGTGGTTATCCAAAAATATGGCGCACATTTTGAGCAGGCTTTACGCAAGTGTTATACAAGAGGAGTTATCCATTATTTTGCTGGGTATAGAGAAAGATTACGTAACGTCCCCACTATCCACCCCTCTATTACTATTATTACTATTTATATTACTTTTACCTTTAATAAACTGATATGAAATTCACATGTACAAAAGAAAATCTGATACGAGCAATTTCTTTGGTAAGCAATATTGCTGGGAAACAAACGAATCTGCCTATTTTGTCTAATATCTTAATTCAAGTTAATCAGTCAAAAGTAACATTTGCCACAACAAATTTAGAAATGGCAGTTAGTACAACAGTACGTGCCAAAATAGAGGAAGAAGGTTCATTTACAGTTCCTGCAAAAATTTTATCGGATTATATTGGACTTATCAGTAGTGAACAAATTTCATTAGAGAAAATCGATGCTGAATTACAAATAGCGAGTGATACGGCGAGTACCAAAATAAAAGGAATAGAAGCAGAAGAATTTCCGGTAATTCCAACCGTCGAAGGAGGACTTGAATATGGATTACTCGTTGACCCATTTCGTCAGGCGCTCTCAAAAGTGGTGTTCGCTGCAGCAAGAAACGAAATTCGTCCAGAACTATCTGGCATAAATTTTAGTTTTTTTTCCGAACGATACAAAGGATTAGTTCTTGCTAGTACCGACTCATATCGCTTGGCAGAAAAAAAATTATCGGTGACAAGTGGTAATGAACAAAAAAATAGCATTGTTCCTGCCAAAGCAGTGCAAGAAATGCACCGATTGCTCTCTTCTGCGAAAGAAGACACAACTCACGAAGTAAAATTGTTAATTGGACAAGCACAAATAGCCATGATTTTTGCTGACGTAACTCTTGTCTCTCGATTAATTGAAGGAAGTTATCCCGACTATGTACAGATTATCCCCGAAGAATTAAAAACAACAGCTATCGTTTCTAAAGATCGCTTTGTTACTAGTATTAAAGCCGCAAGTTTATTTGCTTCAACCGGAATAAATGCCGTAACTTTTAGTATTCATGCTGATCAACAGGTCGTAACGCTTTCATCATCAAGTGTCCAAGCGGGAGAACATGTCGCACATGTTGATGGAACTGTGCATGGTGGGGATAATGATATCGTTCTTAATTATAAATATATTCTAGAAGGAATTCAGCACATGGACGGTGATATTGAATTTCAAATTAATAGCAACGAGTCGCCGTCTGTCTTGCGTTCTAAGAACGATGATAGCTATATTTACATCGTTATGCCTATTAGGCAATAATAATTGTCTACACACAAAATAAAAACGCTCTAGACAGAGCGTTTTTATGTACTTATTGAACAGTTATCTCGATATTATTTTGTTGTTGATTGCCTGTGTCATCCTCTGCTGTGACAATGAGTAGATATTTTCCTTTTTTAGGAGGATCTCTCCATACAAAGTCGAAAGTATTCACAGCTGTTGATAATTGTGGGGATTCAAATGGAATATTTTCTCCTGAATCTGAAACAGCGGTAATAGTAATCGCGTGTAATCGTTCAGGCTGATCGTAGTGAAGGGTAAATGTTCTTGGAAAATCTTGTTTGGTAATAAATTGATTATGTGATTCCCAAAAGATTGAGGCAGAAGCAAACGAATTATCAAACGTAAACGGAATGTCTTCGCTAAGCACGTTTCCCACGTCGTCCTCTACTGTAATAGTTAATATATGATCTCCTGGAGTTAATGTTTTTGCTACGTAGTTCAAATTAAAGGGGTGTTCTCTCACTATGCCAACTTGTACCCCATCTATCTCATAGGTCACTTTTGTCACCCCGCGAGGAGCACTGACCCTAATATCAGTATCAATCGTCCTCGTTTGAATGGTGCTGCTTGCTTGAGGATAAACAACCTGCAATATTGGAATAAGTTCAAGAGAATAAATATCATCAGACTCAATAGGAGGCTCTTCAAAACTAATTTCCCAGTTAGGATCTTCTTCTGATTTTCTCCGCACCCAATCAGCAATGGCATCCTCCCATATTCTATATTGAGGATCTTGTTCCGGGTTTTCAGGAATAGGTCCTCGAGGAGTATCTTTGTCTACATAATGTAAAATAGAATGAGGCTGCGTATACGTTCTGGTGACAATATATTTTTCCGGAGTAGATGATGTGGCAAGTTTTCCTGTTACTCTATTTACTTTGAGCGTAATACCTCCACCTGTTGCGCCATTCAATATAGCTTTTGTTACTTCGTCTGTTTTTGGAGTAGGAAATGATTCTACAGGGGTTCCCTCAAGAGCCTCCTTCATATATGCTTGCCAAATTGGTGCAGCAACTATGCTTCCTCCAAAACCTCGTTTCATTGGTGAATTGTTGGTGTTTCCTGCCCAAACAACGGTAACAAGACTAGGGGTATATCCTATGGCCCATGCATCAATGTAGCTGTTGGTGGTTCCTGTTTTTGCTGCTACCGGTCTCCCTGGGAGTGTAAGTACTCCTCCTGCTCCAAATGCATATGCCCGTGCTTGATCATCAATAAGAACATTAGACAATGTTAGGGCAACATCACGATCGAGTATGGTTTCTTGTTTTTTTGGTTTCCACTCTTCAAGAACGTCTCCTTTATAATCTTCCACACGCAAGATAGAAACAGGAGAAACTTTTTTTCCTTCGTTGGCGATGATGGCATACGCCGTAGCATGTTCAAGTGGGTTTACCCCTCCTCCACCAAGCACCAAAGATAGGCCAAAGTCTCCGTCGCTCAATGTGGTATATCCTAATCGCTCAGAAAATTTTACTCCTTCTTTCGCTCCTACAAGATATAATGTTTTTACTGCGGGAATATTGAGTGATCCTTGTAATGCCTGTTTCATGGTAACGGGACCAAGCTCTTTTAAATTATAATTAAGAGGGCGATATTCTTTGCCAGAAGAAGAAAAATTTGTTTCTACATCAAACAATACTGTGTTTGGCGTGTATCCTTTTTCAAATGCGGCTGCGTAAATAATAGGCTTAAATGATGATCCTGGTTGTCTTTTTGCTAGTGTTGCAACATTAAATTTTCCATTGATATCATCATTATAAAAATCTTTTGAACCGACCATTGCCAGAATTTGTCCAGTTCGTGGGTCGAGAGATACAAGCGAGGTATTATTTGCCCCTGCGTCAGCCAATACTTTTGTTCCTAATTCTCCCCCAATAATGCCTTCCGCAATCTGTTGTTTTTCCCAATCAAGGGTGGTAATGACTTTTAGCCCCCCTGTGTCAACGAGCTGCGCGCCATAAGTTCCTACCAGTTGTTGTTTTACATCGAGAACAAAATGGGGAGCTTTAATATCTCCAAATTCTCGGCTTAATGTGAGTGGTTCGGCTTGGGCATCTTCTTTTTCTTGTTGCGTAATATATCCTTCCTCAAACATACGGCGCAGCACAAAATTTCTTCTCTCCAATAAGGCGTCGCTATTTGTGAGATATGTTGATGGCGCTTTTGCAAACCCTGCTAATGTAGCAGACTCGGCTAAGTTTAAATCAGAAACGGACTTACCAAAATAGCCCTGAGCAGCAGATTCAACCCCGTAGTTTGTTGAACCATACGGAATTTCGTTAAAATAAATTTGTAAAATTTGGTCTTTTGAATATTTTTGTTCAAGACGAATAGACAAAATAGCCTCTTTGATTTTTCGGGTGATATTTCTTTCATGAGTCAAAATGGCGTTTTTTACCAATTGTTGTGTAAGAGTAGAAGTTCCGGCTACCCGTTTATTTTTAAATGATAACGCAAATGCTCGCAAAATACTGAGCGGTCGAATACCATGATGCTCATAAAATTTTGTGTCTTCGGTAGCCACAAGCCCATCAATAAGGTTTTGTGGAATTTGATCAAGCGTCACGAGCGTACGTTTTTCCTCGGCAAAAATTTCATAAAGGATATGTTCCCCTGTACGATCATAAATTTTTGTACTTTGCGCAATTTGTCGATCCATCAGTTTATTTGGATCAGGCAAATCTTTGCTTGCCCACGCGACCAATACAATAAGACTAATAAGTCCCAACACAAAGAGAACTCCTAGCAAGGGGATGGCTCGTGTTCGTAATGATTTTGATCGGAAGGGAAACAACACACAAAAAGAAACAACTCTAAATAATCCTTTCACCAACATGCGAATAAGTGAAAAAAGAAACAAGGCCGTTTGTTTCACAATACGGAGTGCATCAGAGGGTTCAGATGAAGATTGGTGTTGGAGAGGCTTTTTGGTAAATTTTTTTATGGGACTCGGTGGTCGTTGAGGCTCCTCATCTTGAGGAACATACCCATAAGAACGGCGGGTAGAAGGCATATAATTTTGCTAATTTCAGCGAAAAAAAATGAAAACATCCTTTACGCAAAGATACTGGTATGGTATAGTATTGACGCGAAAAAAACAAGCGCTCTTCTCGTGATTAATTCTTGAAAGTATCGTATAGTATAAAGAGCCTAATAGATAATGATATGAAACGTATATCAACATCAATGTATATTGCAACACTAGAGAGAATCATGGTGGTGTCTCTTGTCTGTACACTATTAGCGCTTTCAAATATTCAAGTCGTCCAGTCTGAAAATATTCCGCTTCCACGAGAAGCAAGACCGCTATCGTTCAGAATACATCCAAAGTCTTCTTTTCCCCACTCAGATAGTGCCGAACCAAAAAAAGAAAAATGGGTTGTCGTGAGTGCCTATTCTCTCGACCCGGGGCAAACAGATGATACCCCTTGTATTCCTGCAAATGGAGAAGATTTATGTAAATTGAGGGAGCAAAAAGGATTTCATGATACCATCGCCGCAAATTTTTTACGCATGGGAACTCAAGTAAAAATACCAGAGCTCTATGGAAACAAGGTGCTCGTTGCGAGAGACCGCATGAATACTAGATACAACGGCACCAACAGAATTGATTTACTCTTAGATTCTCGTGAAGAAGCCATTAAATTTGGCATCAAATACGTCAAGCTAGAAATATACTAATACAAAAAGAAATAGAAAAAACACCGCAAGTTACATAAGCGGTGTTTTTTTATTTTAGGTATCGATTGAGGTACGAGCGGGAATCGAACCCGCGAGTAGAGGTTTTGCAGACCCCTGCCTTACCACTTGGCTACCGTACCATGGAAAAATGTTCAATGAGGAAGTCTGTCCATCTCAGACCTCAGTTTATTTTTGAATTTTTCAATAAAGCGAGACAACAATACCATATACGACCCTTTTTTTCAAGAGCACTCTATGATAGGATGCAATCAATATGCCAAATAAAAAAACATTTATTATCATTGATGGACATGCCATCATCCATCGTGCTTATCACGCACTCCCCCCGCTAACGGTAAAAGACGGAACCATGGTAAACGCCGTATTTGGGTTTAGCTCAATGTTGCTAAAAGTTATTACCGAATTTTCGCCAACATACCTGGCCGTCAGTTTTGATGTGGGCGGCGGTACGTTTCGTGATGAAATTTATGAAGAGTATAAGGCAACAAGAGAAAAAGCCGACCAAGAACTGTACGATCAAATTCCTTTGGTTTATGACGTGGTCAACGCGTTCAATATTCCAATTTATGAACAAAAAGGGTTTGAAGCAGACGATGTCATCGGAACTCTCGCCAAAACGATTAAACAAAAAAATAAAGATATTCAAACAATCATTGTAACGGGAGATCAAGACTTGCTGCAACTTGTTGATGACAATATAACGGATGTATATCTTTTGCGAAAAGGAGTATCAGACTTTACCTTATTTAACGAGAAAGCCGTCAAAGAAAAATTTGGCTTTGGACCGGAGCATATTGTTGACTATAAAGCCCTCAAGGGGGATAGCTCAGATAACATCCCAGGTGTCCGTGGTATTGGCGATAAAACGGCCAAGGAATTAATTCATTCTCTTGGAACAATTGAAAATATATATAAAGAATTAGAAAAATCGTCATCAGCAAAACGAGAAGAACTCAAAGCATCAGTAATAAAAAAACTTATCGAAGGGAAAGACAATGCCTTCATGAGCAAAGATCTCGCTACTATTAGACAAGATGTAAAAAAGTTGGGATTTTCTTTTCAAGATTGTATAACCAAAGAATTCAATGCGTCAGATGTAGAAGAGTTATTCAAAAAATTTGAGTTCTATTCGCTTATCAAACGACTCCCTGGGAAAAAGTATGTATCAGAAACTAGTGAAAAAAATACAACGACATACACCTCCCCAACAGTGATGGTGCTGGACGGGGCTTCGTTGTCTTCGTTTATAGAAATAGTAAAAAAAGAAACGCAATTTGTTGTCCGAGAGGTATTAGGAGGAACGGATGTTCTCACCAGTCCCCTTGTCGGATTTGTCTTTGCCACACAAAAACATACGTATAGTGTTGATATACAACAGTTGTCAAAAGACGAAAACAACCAACTATTTTCATTATTTACGCAACCAAACATTACCCTTGTTGGGCACGAACTTAAACAGCTGGTAAAAGTATTATCCCTCAGAAACATCATCGTAAAAAATAAATTATTTGATTGCAAAATCGCATCATACATTACCAATGCTTCAACTCGTGCCCATGAATTGCGAAGCATTGTTTTGCGAGAACTTGGGATAGATCTTCCTGAACAATCCACACAACAATCATTGTTTGGTCAAGATAGACAGTTCATCGCCAATGAAATATATTTTTTGCAAGAGATAAAAGAACGATATCAAGTTCAACTAAAGGAACAGCAGTGCGAAGACGTATTTTGGAATATTGAAATGCCACTTATTCCAGTATTAGCCACAATGGAGATTAACGGTATCTTTGTCGACACAGCATTACTCTCTGAGTTATCAGTAACCGCAGAAAAGACAATACAGAGAATACAAAAAAAAATTTGGGAAGAAGCAGGAAAAGAGTTTAATGTGTCTTCTTCACAACAACTTCGCGATATTTTGTTTGAAACATTGGATCTTCCTACGACGGGAATTAAAAAAGGAAAAACAGGCTATTCTACCGCTGCCAGTGAATTAGAAAAACTCAAAGGGTTACACCCTATCATTACGCTTATTGAGCAATTTCGTGAAACAGAAAAATTACGAAACACATATATAGATGTCCTTCCAAAACTTATTCATCCCGCAACAAAACGTATTCATACGTCGTTCAATCAAACCGTCGCTGCAACTGGTCGTCTATCGAGTTCAGATCCAAACATGCAAAATATCCCAATTAGAACCAAACTCGGTCGACAGGTTCGTGATGCCTTTATTGCCGAGCCCGGACACACCCTTGTCGCCGCAGATTATTCACAAATAGAATTACGGATCGTCGCGGCATTAGCAAAAGATGCTACGATGCAAGATATCTTTGCCAAAGGAAAAGATATCCATACCGCAACGGCAGCGGCCATTAACGGCATTCCTCTTGAAGAAGTAACAAAAGATATGCGTCGCGCAGCAAAAGAAGTGAATTTTGGTGTCCTTTATGGCATGGGGCCATTTGGATTGGCTGCTCGGACAGGTATTTCACAGTGGCAAGCAAAGGAATTTATTCAAAAATATTTTGAAAATTTTTCCAGTGTAAAAACCTATCTTGAAAACACACTCAAACAAGCAAAAAAAACGGGATATGTTGAAACATACTTTGGCAGAAGAAGAAATATTCCTGAGTTATCTGCAAGTAACCATCAAGTCAAAAATGCAGGAGAACGGATGGCCATAAATATGCCTGTCCAAGGAACTGCCGCCGACATCATGAAAATAGCTATGGTTGCCGTTCAAGAGTGGATCACAAAAACATATAAACACGACGAAGTAAAATTACTGTTACAAGTACACGATGAATTGGTCTTAGAAGTACAAAAAGGAAAAGAACAAGAAGTCGCAAAAAAAGTGGAAGAAATAATGGAGCATGTTGTGACGTTCGATGTCCCTATTGAAGTGGATACAAATACAGGAAAACGGTGGGGAAAGTTGAAATAAAAAAGTATGGTTGATCTAAAAAAAATACAAAAAGAAATATACCAGAACAAAATTAACAAAGGATTTAATACCACTGATGTTAATTTAGAATTTTGTTTGGCATATGAAGAACTTGCTGAAGCATTTCATGCCTACCATAGAAAAAAAAATGATCTTGGCGAAGAACTGGCCGATGTTGCTATTTATTTGTTAAGTATTGCAGAAATACTCGGAGTAGATTTTGAACAAGAGTTGCTCAAAAAAATAGAAAAAAATAAAAAGCGGGAGTATATAAAAATCGAGGGGGTATTCACACGGATAAAAGAAGCAGAATAAATAAACCGGCAATATGCCGGTTTATTTATTTACTGTTTTTTTTGATTTTGTTCGCAGCGATCTGACCAATGTTTTTATTTCTTCCAAATCTTTTTTAATATCTTGGATTTCTCGTTCAGCTCTTCTATTTACCGCATAATCATACTTTGCTACTATGCGATCTCTCTCTCCTTCTCTGTTTTGACTCATCATAATAATTGGCGCTTGAAAAGTCGCAAGAGAAGACAAAAAAAGATTTAATAAAATAAATGGGTATGGATCCCAGCGAAGAGAAAGAGCCACAATATTAACGATCATCCAGGCAATAAGGAAAAGGGCGAACAAAATAATAAAGGTCCAGCTCCCCATAAACAAGGTTAATCGATCTGATGCACGCGCACCAAAAGAAATATTTTTTTTAGGAGCAATCATGGGATGCTCATCAGGGAGATTTTTTTTCATTTGTTTTGTGACAGGCATAATACTAAGAAGTATAACATATCTTACATAAACAAAAAACCACCTACAGTAGTTTGCAGATGGTTTTTTGTTTGTCATGTTCTCTAAAAAATTTGAATTTCGTCGTCATGTTGAAACAGATTCAACATGACGACGCTCCCTTTGTGAAAAGTGCCGGAAGAAAAAATGCGTCCGGCTCGCCTCAATTGGGGTTAGTTGGGAGGTGACCAGCTCACACCGATCAGGCCGCCACGTGGCGTGAAGATCGTGGCGGCTTCAGGGTCCCAGGGCATCCAGTTGGCGCTGAGCGTCAGCCCCGTTGATCCGATGGCATACGTCACCATCAAACCGGAACCAACGAAGCGTCGGCCATGGATGCCCAACGCCAGTCCACCGACCACGGGCATTGAAGTGGTGTGATCGTACCACAGGCCTGGCTCACCAGAGTTGTCCCCCTCCATGACCGTCAGTGAGCTGATGTACTCATTACCGAGCCACACCGACGCGCCGTAGCGCTCAGCCAGTTCGCCGCTGAGTGACTGAACTCCCATCGACAGCGAGAGCGAGAGCCAGGGCTTCGGCGCCCACGTCGGCCCGGCGTAGATCTCCGAAAAAACCTGTGTCGTCAGTGCGAAGAACGATGCCCCGAGGGGGGGCGAACCCTCAAACGTGTGCATCATCCCTCCGGAGATGATAGGGACAGTGTCGGCGGTCTGCACCTCCGACGTGATGAAGAACCCTCCCGTCTGTGCCTCGGCGTTGTTGATGTTCAACACGAAAGCGGTGATGAGGATGAAGGCGGCGATGAGAAAACTGAAAATGCGGTTCATGATGTGCCTCCTCGGCAGTAATGGGAGTCTATGTAGCTCCCCGTTAGAGAACATATTACCGTGCATAGCCTAGCAAAAAAACAAAGAAAAGTCAATAGTGTCACTAGACAAATGATGACATATTGTGTATGATAAATTTGGCTGTATTTAAAGCTTTTTTAGTAATTATATCATCATTAACATGATAAAATATGCTTATTAAAGATCTCCGACAATTTGGGTTCAGTAAAAATATGGCGGCCATTTATTTGTCCATGTTTGATAAAGCAGAGACAAAAGCCGGTGAGATTATTCGTTCCACAGGGCTTCACCGTAATATTGTCTATACCGGATTGCAAAAATTAGAAGAAAAAAAACTTATTACCAAAACAAATAAAAGCGGTGTCGCTAGCTACAAAGTGCTTAATCCGGAACGGCTCCTTGGGGAGCTAGATAACAAAAAGAAACTTGCGGAACAAATTATTGAAGAATTAAAGTCAAAACAACCACACCACACACAAGAGATCATTGTGCATGAAGGAGTAGAAGAAATAAGAAAAAACGAACTCCAATTATATACACGTACAAAAAAAGGAGACGTACTAAGATATTTAGGAATCTCTCCATATTGGCATACGGTCATGGGAACTCGGCTCAGAAAAAAAGCTATTGAAATACAAAATAAAAATGGATTTGAGCTACGGGCACTTAGTGGATTTATTGATGATCAAGAAAGTAATTATGTCGCAGCAACAAAAAATCTCACAACATTTAAAATTATTCCAGACATTACATCAAGAGAAGTAGAAACCATTATTGCAAATGATAGAATTATTATAAAAACATTTGTCGAACCATTTTCTGTTATTGAAATTGTAAATAGCAATGTTGTGAAAGTATATCGTGAACATTTTGACGCGCTTTGGAATCAAGAAGTTCAAACATATGTTGGGTGGGGTCAATTGCACACGTTATATTATGAAAAAATACTTCCTTCACTGAAGCCTGGCGATACAAAATATGTTATTGGTGCGGGATATGGTGAAAAAAATAATAACGATAACATCGCAAATTTTTATACCACGATCAATAATCTAACCATAAAAAAAGGAGTAAAGAAAAAAGTACTTTTTCATGCACGATTTAAAGACATCGTAGATGAATCTCGTGCGGCATTGATAAGTACCAATCAGAATTATTTTATTGTTCGGTATCTTCCTGATTCATATTATACGCCAGTAGAGATTCATATTTCTCCAGAGTACGTATTTGTACTTGTGTGGGGAGACAAACCGGTCGCCACGCTATATGAAAACAAGGATGTACGAGAAAGTTTTCAAAAACAATTTACTCTTCTTTGGGATATTGCTACACAATAGTTGATTATTATACAAAGAATCCGTATTATATAGGACTATAGTAGTAGTACCATTATATGATCATCTTCCTCCACGGCAAAGATACCTATCGCAGCAAACAGCACCGAAAAAAACTCGTTGCAAAATTTGTTCGTGAAAGGGATCTTCAGAAATTTAATACCACCATCATCGATTGTGAAAAAGAAGATTCACACACCATATTAGAACAAGTAATTGCTTTTCCTTTCCTTTCCGAAAAGCGAATGATTGTGCTTGAACAGCTTCTCGCCTCTAAACACAAAGAACTACAAAAGACAGTATTAGAAAAAATAAAAAACAATGCACTTCCAGAAGAAAATATTGTCATTTTTTGGGAAAAAGAAGGAAAATATAAAACAAAACTTGCCAAAGAATTATTTGCTCAATTACAAAAAGAGCAATATGCTCAGGAGTTTGCAGAATTATCTGGCACACGCCTTGCACAGTGGATATCACAAGAAGTAACACAAAACAATGCAAACATTGATGTTCGTGCCACACAGTATTTGGCACAAAACATTGGAGCAAATACATGGCAAATGGCAACAGTACTTGCTCAGTTGAGTGCCTATGCTGATGACAAACCAATTACTGAAGAAATGGTAAAATTATTTATTGAAAAAAAAGAAGACGACAACATTTTTAATTTAGTTGACGCCATTTTATCCAAACAACATCAGCAGGTATTTGCCATGATTACCGAGCAATATAAATCGGGCAAAGATGCACAGTACATATTTGCCATGATTGTGAGACAAATTAAAATTCATACTCAAATAAAAGATTTAATAGACAGGACAGGAGAAACACAACACAGCAGTATTGCAAAACAACTAGGAATTCATCCGTTTGTTGTAAAAAAAACACTTCCCCAGCTGAACCGGTATACAATGAAAACGCTTATCAATATATACCAAGAATTATTACGTTTTGATACAAAAGTAAAAACAGGACAAGGAGATGCACAAACGCTATTGAGCATTTTTGTAGGGAGACATTGTATATAGCAACAAAAAAATACGCTATCAACATATGGATAGCGTATTTTTTTATAGAGTTTAATTATTTGCTCGCAACATTCACTCTTTTCATCAATCGAGATAATTTTCGTGATGCAGTATTCTTTTTTAATACTCCTTTTTTTGCGGCTTTATCTAATTTTTTTTGAGCAAATTGTACTTTTTCAGTAAGATCTTTCTCCCCTGCTTCAAGTGCTTTTCGTACAGCTTTTAGAGCTTGTTTATAAGCATCTTTAACAATCTTGTTTTCGGCTGCACGTTTTTTGCTTTGTCTTAGTGCTTTCTTAGCATTATTAAGAATTGGCATAATGTTAGTGATTTGATATATAAGTACTAGTTTTTTCCTAGACGTAAGAGCGTTAAGAGTATAGCCCATCGAAGTTTTTTTGTCAATAGAGCGCACTACTCTTCATCAAGTAGCGGTTTTTCAATCTCTTCTGGGTCAATTAAGCGCTCAGTTTGCGTAATCCGTACAATGTCTTTATCAATTTTTCCGAGTTCTTTGTATGCTTTATTATAGTGATTTACGGTTGTTCCCATACTTCCCCCTAGTTTTTTCATAAAAGATTCGTAAGCATGTATATGTTTTTGCAACATCATGACGTTTTTACGGATAACTTTGGCACTTTCTTCAATCTGTAGTGAATGAAGTCCAAACAAGACTGTCTGTAAATAGGCCGCAAATGTTGTTGGTGACACAATAATAACCTTTTTTTCTTTAAATGCGTATTGGATGAGACTCTGTGTATTAATCTTTACGGTACCCACCTCATTGACGAGTAGATCATAGTAAATAGCTTCGGCAGGAATAAACATGAACGCAAAATCGAGTGTCCCAAATTTTGGCTTAATATATTTACTGGTTTCATCAATTCGTACTTTTAAATCATTTTTAAAATTCTTCTCGTGAACAGACCGTTTTTCGGGGTCATGTTCATCAATAATACGTTGATAATTTTCTAAAGAAAATTTTGCATCTACAGGAATAATCCCATCTTTGGCAAAAATTGCCGCATCAACAACATCTCCATCGTCAAAGCGGTGTTGGATAGAAAATGCTGTGGGAGGCAAAATATTTTCTAATACGAGCTGTAATCCAGCCTCTCCAAGGTTTCCTCGTGTTTTTTGGCTAGTAAGCACCTTTTCTAATTGTGATAATTGTTCAGAAAAAGAGATTACTTGCTGATTTGTTTTATCAAGGTTGGTAAGTTTTTCTGTGATATTTTCTATCATTTTAGAACTGTGTCCAGTAATCCCCTGTATAATTTTTGTATTTTGAGAAAATTGTTCTTGCATGGTCTTGTTTAGTTCATGCTGATTTTGCCGTAATACAGTGTGTGTATCTACCATTTTTTGGTCTACGGTGTTCCCTAGTTGTTGAATAATGCGTCCTTGTTCTTGAATTTGGTTTTGTAACAAAATAAATAGTTGATTGTCAGTCGCCTCTTCTTTTGTTAATCTGGTTATTCTTTTATAAAGAAAGAAAAAACCGATAAAGAGAATACAAGAAAGAATAAGTAAGGTTACAATAAAAAGGCTGTTCATAAATGGATGTAATAGATTAGGTGTATAAACAGTATATCATGATTTTGAAGATAAAAATATGAAATTGTAAAATAAATTGTAAATCTTAATTTACAATTTATTTGCTTTGATTATAATAAAAAAAAGATTTATATTTATTTTTGTAAATTTTAATTTACAAAAATAAATTGATTTGATATACTTTGTCCACTATGAATTCCCTTTTTCAAAAATTTGGACTTGACGAAACGGAGGCAAGAGTTTACTCAGCTCTTTTAACTTTGGGATCTGGAACGGTAACAGAAGTAACCAGTACCGCAGATGTAACAAGAACGCTAGGATATTCAGTATTAGAAAAATTACAAAGTTATGGATTAGTAAAGAATGTTTCACGTGAAACATCAAAGAAAAAGATTTTTATTGCGGAGAGTCCCGAAAAAATAGTGAATTTTGTGGAGAAGAGAAAAAATGATTGGAACGATAAGCTAGAGGAAGCAAAAAAAAGTTTACCAAACATTCTCTCTTTATATAAAATGGGCTCAAAACCAGTATTGAGATATGAAGAAAATATTTCTATTGTAGAAAATGTTTCACGTGAAACATTTTCTGAGGGTTCGGAGATATGTTCGATTATTAACTTAAATGGCTGTAGTGATTCTCTCAAGAGTATTGTTATAAAGAATATATCCGATAATTCATTATCTAGAAAAGTAATTATTATAGATGAGGACGATCAATCTTTAATTGAAGCTTCCCATATAAAAAAGATATCTTCTGAAATGGTACCCAGTTTAAAGAACCTAAAAGGAGAGGTGAGTTTTCAAGGAAAAACAATGCTTGCTATAACACCTAAACAAATGGATGTGAGCGCCACTATAATTGAGTGTGATACCGTTAATATGATGTTAAGTGCATTATTTGACTTAGCTTGGAACAATCTATAATATAGATGACACGTGTTTCACGTGAAACATTTTGCTCCCATAGTTTAATGGATAAAACAAGGCACTCCTAACGCCTAGATTTAGGTTCGATTCCTTGTGGGGGCACAACACATATCTTTTGCAAATTATATAAAACTATAGGATGTTAGCTTTAAAACTGTATTTTAGTACTAAAATAGCGTCGTACAATTTTTATTTATAATTTCATGGTAATATTTTTAGGGCTACCCGTTTCATTAATTAGTAGCTATCTCCACGAAATATAGAGTGCATCTTAGTAAACAACGTAATAAAGCCCTTATCAGTACTTTGTCCAGAGATAAAAATGCGAAAGTTTATGAGAAAAATGATATACTAAATATCTATGGATAAAAAAATAATAAAATTATCACTGGTTATCGTTGTTATTACCAGTTTTATCTATTGTTCTCCCGTAAAAACGACAATGACCGGTGGAAGTTATGACATAATAGCGGATACCTTTAGTTTTATATCATCCCCACAGGGTTCTGCCGGTGGTGATTTTTTCTTGACAGATACAGGAGGAGAGTTTTTTGCTACAACAACAGCAAGTGGAGACTATCAACTTATGGCAGGTTTTCAGTCTGCAACGAGAGATCAATTATCACTTACATTAGACAACGCATCTTTAAGTCTCGGCCAACTTTCATTAAGTGCGGTATCCACCGATAGTATTACCGCAACGGTGAGCGCTTCTGACAGTGGGTACACCTTATCAATCACAGAAGATGGTGATTTACGTAGTGGGGCAAACACCATTAATGATGTCGCTGATGGCACGGTAACCGCAGGATCAGAAGAATATGGAATCAAAACAAGCGGAATAGATGGATTACTTTCAAATGATACTGCAATTTCGGGAACCATAAATGTTGCCTCATCGCTAACTTCAGCAAGTAATATAGATACAACGGTTCAATTTAGTGCTTCAATCAGTACAAATTCTATTCAGGGAAGCTATTCACACCAAGTTTCATTCACACTTGTTGAAAATCCATAATAAACATATGAAACAGTGGATCATTATCCTGAGCCTCATCAGTACTTGCTGTCTTTTTTTACCAACAGCAGCTTCTGCTATTGCAGTAAGTCCTTCACGACAAACAATAGTAGTTGCTCCAGGAAGCAAAACCACAGTTGAAATTACTGTAATAAATGATGAAAATGAAAACATTACCGTCTTTCCAGAAATTCAATCATTTGAAATTGATGAACAAACAGGAGAAACTCATATCGTAGATGTCACAGACCAAAAAGAATGGTTTCACGTAGAAGAAGAAACAAAAACACTTGAGCCCGAAGAAGAAACAAAATTTCAAATACAGATTACTCCGCCACAGCAGACTGAACCAGGAGCATACTACGTAGCATTATTTGCAAAAAAACAAGGAGATGGTGGACAAATTAGCGTGGGTACTCGCGTGGGATCATTACTTTTTTTATATATAGAAGGAAAAATACACGAACAAGTAACCACAGAAATATTTTCAACAGAAACTAATTGGTTTATTAACGATACGTTGCCACTAACACTAAAGTATAAAAATCAAGGAAACATTCATAGTATCCCTACAGGAAACATAATACTAACAGATAGAAAGGGAAATGAAATTCAAAAAGAGGAAATAAACAAGGAACAAACGAAAGTATTAGCAGGAGGATCCTGGGAGAGAGAATTTATTTTTTCACATATAGGAATAAAGTATATTGGGCCTCTGTATGTTCAGGCAAATATGAACTACGGGATCGAACAAAAAACAGTACATAATGTGATAAAAATTTGGTATATACCCAAAATGATTATCACCGGAGTAATTATCTGCGGTATACTCTTCTGTATAGGTATCATTGGAATACGATATGCAAAAAAAACATCATAAGAAAAAGATAATTATTACAGTATGTGCAGTACTTTGTGTACATGTATTATTTTTTTCAGATGTATTTTCAGAAACAGAATCAGTAACCATAAACGCCACAGTTCCTGCTATTTGTGGAAACGGAGTAACTGAGGGAGATGAAGAATGTGACGAAGGAGCCCAAAATGGTGGCGCAGTTTGTTCTGCTATATGTCAAAATGTTGTTGATAACGGAGGTGGCGGAGGAGATGCTGGCGGAGGAGACGCTGGCGGAGGAGACGCTGGCGGAGGAGATGCTGGCGGAGGAGA
>Ga0100379_10000225_pt1 | contig 62446 bp, 70 predicted proteins | sample CryGeymeta201503_FD_80418 | JGI IMG/M metagenome (GOLD analysis project Ga0100379, IMG submission 80418) | Groundwater microbial communities from Crystal Geyser aquifers in Utah, USA - Crystal Geyser metaG 2015-03 | ecosystem: Environmental > Aquatic > Deep subsurface > Groundwater | place...
CTTATTATTTCTTAAAACTATCTAGCAAACTATACATTTGTTTTAAATCAGTTTCACTTAAACCAAGCTTAACTCTATTTTGATAAAGCTTAAGACGATCTTCTTTTATCATAAGTCTTGTTGGCTCTATTCCCTTTATCGCCCTTTCTTTATATTTTTTAATTAAATCAAGAGCCACCTGACGATTAGCTTGATCTAAATTCTTAAAACGAGAACTAGTTGCCATTAAACGATTAAATTTCAAACTCATCCGCTCATTAGTTTCATTAGTTAAATTATTAGTAATATCAGTAATTTTCATAAATTTATAATTAAATATTTTTAAAGTAAAACCTAACTATATAAATTATATAACAAAAAAATGGCTTTGAACAGCCATTTTTAATGAATTTAATCTTTTAATAATTCTTTTTCAAGCTTTTTAATCAAGCTTCTAAACTTATAAAGCATCATATTCACGCATTGTTAATTGAGACTCAACTTGCTTAACGGTTTCAATGACAACTGAAACAACGATTAACAAACTAGTACCACCAATGGCAAATGACTGGACCCCGGTAAAGTAAACGACAATTAAAGGTAAAACGGCAATTAAGCCTAAGAATAAAGCGCCAGTGAAAACAATGCGATTAACAGTATATTTCAAATAGTCACTAGTTGTTTTACCAGGACGAATGCCAGGAATAAAACCGCCCTGCTTTTGTAAATTCTCGGCAACTTTTTTCGGATGAAAAATAACTTCGGTATAAAAATAAGTAAAGGCAAAAACTAATAAGAAATAAATAATACCATAAAAAATCTGATTGCCAAATAGTTCAATTGTTTTAGTTGCCGCTGTTGCTATCCAAGCGGTCTTAGCGTGAATAAAAAATTGGGCAATCATCGTTGGAAATAAAACTACAGAAATCGCAAAAATAATCGGGATAACTCCAGCCATATTAACTCTTAAAGGTAAATGGGTATTAGTACCACCAAAAGTTCGACTACCGTGCACTTGACGGGCGTATTGAACTGGAATATTTCTTTGACCTTCGTTAATAATAACAACGCCAACAACGGTTATAAGAGCAACAACAACGAAACCAATTAAAGTAAAGATTTGACTTTGGTCAAAAGTAACAATTAATCTTTGAATGGTTGCTGGTAAAGAAGCGACGATGCCGGCAAAAATTAATAAAGAAATCCCATTACCAACTTTTTTCTCAGTAATAAGCTCACCAATCCACATTAAGAAAACTGAACCAGCGGTAATTGTTAAAATCATTACAGCAAAATTAAAAGGAGAAATATTACCTAAAATATCAGTTGAACCATGACTAAGTAAAGTGACCATACCGTAAGCTTGAAGAGCTCCTAAAGGAACAGTCATAAGTCTAGTCCAGGTATTTATTTTTTGACGACCAGATTCCTCCTTATTCATTTCTTCAATTTGTGGTATAACCATGCCTAAAAGTTGGAAAATAATAGAAGAAGTAATGTAAGGCGCAACACCCATCATGACAATGGAAAAATTTTCCATTCCTCCTCCAGAAAGCATGCTCATCAGACCTAACATCTGGTTAGAGGCAAAAAGGCTCTTTAAAGCAGCGGCATCAACACCAGGGACGGGTACATGGGCGGCTAAACGAAAAATGACAAGCATTAAAAGAACGAAAATTATATTATTTCTTAAATCTTTCGCTTTCCAAATTTGGTTTATTTTGTCAAACATATTAATATTTTATGAAAAACTAAAATTTTATTCTCTTAAGACTTTGTCTCAGTTTTGATTTGAGCCTCTAAACCAGCACTCATTTTTATTTTTACGAAACTAACTTTAACTGTTAATTTTTCTTTACCCAAAATTTTAACCGGTTCAGTTACAACGTTAATTAATTTTTTCTCCACTAAAGTGGCTGGGCTAACAACTTCCCCATCTTTAAAATTTAAGTTTATTGCTTTAACGCTAACAACCTGATTTTTTGATTTCAATGATTTAAAGCCACGAAGTTTTGGAGTTTGTAAAAGTTGAGATCGCATACCAAGTCTCTTTAAATTAGAAACACCAGCTCTTTGACCTTGGCCCTTCAAACCACGTCCACTATAAGTTCCTAACCCAGAGGCATTACCACGACCAACCCGTCTTCTAATTTTACTCGCGCCTTTGGCTTGTTTGATAGTATTTAATGATAACATATTATTTAATCTTTAGATATATTGCTTTAATCTTTTAAACTGGTTTTAACAACTTCAACCACATCTTCTTTCTTAGTTTCTTTTTCAGCCTTAAGACCGTCTTTAGACTTCTTATTATAATCATTATCAACTTTTCTTAAAGAATCAAGAGCTTTAATAGTACAACGAGCATTATTAACTTTATTATTAGTACCAATTGTCTTAGTGGTTATGTTTTTTACTCCAGCTAATTCTAAAATAGCTCTCACAACACCGCCGGAAATAATACCCTTACCTTTACTAGCTGGTTTAAAAATAATTATCGCTGCCCCTAATTTACAAGTAACTGCGTGAGGAATAGTGTCTTTAACCATCGGCACTTTAATCATTACCTTCTTCGCCTTGTTAACCGCTTTATTAACAGCGATAGTAACATCGGCTCCCTTACCTAAACCAACAGCAACATTCCCTTTTCTATCACCAATAGCAACACAAGCACGAAAATTCATTCTTTTACCACCAGCCATAACACGAGTAACACGAGCAATATCTAAAATTCTCTGCTCAAATTCTTCTTTTGGTCTATCGTCTCTACGACCCCCTCTTTTAGATCCAGCCCCAGAACGACCGCCAAAAGATTTAGGCCCACGTTTTTGATTGCCACCATAAATATCAGTAGCTACGGTTTGAGCGACCTTATTTTCGTCAACTTGTTTTTCTTTGTTGGTGTTTGTTTTTTTGTCTTCAGACATATATGTTGCTTGAAATTTATTTTTTATATTGAAATTTTAACTAAAATTCTAAACCGCCCTCACGAGCGCCTTCAGCGACAGCTTTAACTCGGCCATGATAGCGATAAGAACCGCGATCAAAAACAACGGTTGTTATTTTAGCCTCCTTAGCTTTCTTAGCGATTAATTTACCGAGCTCAAGACCAATCTCAATTTTAGTTTTAGCTTTTACTTCAGAACTTGAAGCACTAACTAAAGTAACTGATTTTATATCATCAATAATTTGTAAGAACATGCCCTTATTAGAACGGAAAACGCTAAGACGCGGACGAAGAGCCGTGCCTTCAATTTGTGATCTTACTTTTAAGTGACGACGGGCGTCTCTAGCTTTTTTTTCTTTATTTTTATCCATATAATTAATTTTTTTAGCCAACTATTTCTTAGCCGCCGCTTTTCCAGCCTTTCTTCTAATAATCTCATCGCTATATTTAACACCTTTTCCTTTATAAGGTTCTGGTTTTCTAATTTTTCTAATATTAGCAGCAGTTTCTCCGACTAAAGCTTTATCAGTCCCAGTAATTGTAATCGCATTACCTTCAACCGTAGCAGTAATGCCTTTAGGAATATCAAAAATTATCGGATGAGAAAAACCAAGGTTCATGTTTAATTTATCACCAGCAACAACGGCACGATAACCAACTCCATTAATTTCAAGTTTTTTAGAAAAGCCTTCGCTCACACCGATAACGCAGTTTCTTGTTAGTGACCAATATAAACCCCAGAAAGCTCTAGCGTTTTTTACTTCTTTATCTTTTGGTAAAACGCTAAGTTCAGAGTCGCCAATTGTTAATTCAATATCATGACCAAACTTAAGTTTAAGTTCTCCTTTTGGACCTTTAAAAGTCGCTTCAAGACCATTTAATGAAACTTGAACTCCGCCTGGTAATTTAATTGGTAGTTTTCCTAATCGTGACATATATATTTTCTTAATTCAAATTATTAAAATATTTCTCCTAAAATCTCACCGCCGATTTTCTTAAATCTAGCCTCCTTATCAGTCATCAAACCATTTGAAGTAGAAATAATCGCCATACCAAAGCCATTTAAAATTCTTGGAATTTCGTTCTTAGAAGCATAAATCTTCAAACCCGGACGACTAACTCTCTTAATTGAAGAGATTTGTGGCTTACCATTTTTTCGGTATTTCAAAACAAGCTCAAGTTCATCAAACTTGTTATGAGCGCCCTCAAGTCCGCCTGGAATAACTTTAAAATTCTTAATCCAGCCTTCTCTTTGTAAAATAGAGGCGATTTCTTTTTTCAGCTTGCTCATCGGTAAAGCTACTGTTTCTTTTTTTACCGAAGAAGCATTTCTGATCCTTGTAAACATGTCTGCGATGGGATCCATCATATTTTTATTTATCTTAATATTTATTACCAATACTGCTAATCTACCAACTTGACTTAGTTATTCCCGGTAAATCACCATTGTCGGCTAATTCACGGAAACAAATTCGGCACAGTTTAAAATCATTCATGAAGCCGTGGTTACGACCACAACGCCAACAACGATTGATTTTTCTGGTAGAAAACTTTGGTTTTCTTTTTGCCTTAACAATTAATGCGGTTCTTGCCATATATAATTCGATTATTTTTTTTCTTCTTCTTTTTTAAATGGGAAGCCTAAAGCTCTAAATAAAGCTAAGCCCTCTTCTTTACTTTTCGCGTTTGTTGTTAAACAAACCTCTAGACCAAAAGTATTGTTAATTTCTTCAACCTTGATTTCTGGGAAAGCAGTATGATCCTTAAAGCCAACACTTAAATTACCCGCCCGATCCAAAGATTTAGAACTAATACCTCTAAAGTCACGAACTCGAGGAAAAGTAATAGCCACTAGTTTTTCCACAAAGTCATACATTCTCTCCCCTCTTAAAGTAACCTTAGCCCCAATTACTAAACCATCACGAATTTTAAAGGCAGAAATTGATTTTTTAGCTTTAGTCATGACTGGCTTTTGCCCGGCAATTAAAGTTATTGATCTTTCAATATCAGCAATATATTCTTTTTCTTTAAAATGTCGACCGAAACCAGAGTTAATTACAACTTTAGTTAATCGCGGCACTAACATGTTATTTTTTAGTCCTAATTCTTTTTTAAGAGCTGGAACTAATTCTTTTTGGTATTTTTCTTTTAATCTCATATAATAATTCTTTGGATTATATCACCTTCTTAATCAATACTTTCATTACACTTTTTACAAATTCTAAATTTTTTACTTTTACCAGTCTCAGATTTTATAATTTTATGACTCACTCTCGTTGCCTTTCCACATTTAGAACAAACTAAAGCAACATTAGAAGCGTTAATAAAGGCTGGAAATTCAATTCTTTGACCTTTTTCACCTTCACGATTAGGGCGTAAATGCTTAATTAATAAATTTAAACCCTCAACGCTAAGGCGTTTATCTTTTTTTGAAACTTGCAAAACTTTACCTGACTTACCTTTATCTTTACCGGCTAAAATTTTTACTTTGTCGTTCTTTTTGATATTCATATATTTAACAAAACTCTTATTTAAATTGGTTTAAAGTACTTCAGGGGCTAAAGAAGCGATTTTAACGCAACCAGCCTGTCTTACTTCTCTAGCAACCGGACCAAAAATACGAGTTCCTTTCGGATCTTTTTTTACCGGGTCATTAATTACGACGCAAGCATTATCATCAAAACGAAGATAAGAACCATCCTTACGACGAATTTCCTTCTTAGTTCTAACGATTACCGCTTTAACAACATCACCTTTTTTAATAGCGGCATGAGGTGTAGCTGATTTAACAGCAACAACAATAACATCGCCGACACCACCGTATCTTCTTTTGTAGCCACCCAAAACTCTAATGCATTGGACTTCCTTTGCACCGGAGTTATCAGCTGCGCGTAAATATGTTTGTACCTGTATCATATATAAAAACTTTAATACTAATTGAAATAATTTAAGCCTTAACGACTCGCCATCTCTTATCTTTACTTAAAGGACGACATTCAACAAAAGTAACTGTCTCACCTTCTTGATGTTCATTTTTCTCATCATGAACTTTATATTTTGAACTAACAGTAAAGCGTTTCTTATATTTTGGGTGAACCTTAACGGTTTTAACTTCAACCACAATAGTTTTATCACTTTTAGCACTAACAACCAGGCCGGAAAATTTCCGTCTATTAACTTCAGCTAAAAGCTCGCTTTTCTCTTCTTGTTTTTCTTTTTTTAAGGCGGTCATATTTATTTCTTCTTATTCTTAGTTAATATAGTCAAAATTCTAGCAATGTTTTTTTTCAAACTCCGAATTTCTCTAACATTTTTTAATTGGCGATTTGAATCCTTAAAACGAAGTTCTCGTTCCTTTTCTTGACTATCTTCAAGCAATTTCTTTAATTCTTCTTCGCTTTTAGTTGTTATTTCTTTAAAATCCATATATTTAAATTATTTCTATTCTTGAAATTACTCAACCTTGCTAATAAACTGACATTTAACTGGTAATTTATAAGCGGCTAGTTCCATCGCTTTTTTAGCTGTTTCTCGGTTAAGCCCTTCCATTTCAAACATCACCATTCCTGGTTTAATGATTGCGACGTAATGATCAACTGTTCCCTTTCCTTTACCCATCGGTAATTCTCCGCCGTGAGCAGTTACTGGTTTGTCAGGAAAAATTCTAATCCAAATCTTGCCGCCTTTTTTAACATATTTAGTCATAACCCTGCGAGCAGATTCTATTTGACGAGAAGTAATCCAACAAGCAGTTAAACTCTTAAGTCCATAACTACCGAAGCTAATATCAAGCATACGAGTTGCTTTACCACCACGACGGCGTTTATGATCCTTTCTCCATTTTGTTTTCTTTGGCATTAACATATAACAACAAAAATTAATTCTTAAATTTATTGAGCGATTACCTCACCTTTTTCTAATACGTCTTTATCAAAAATTTCTCCTTTGTAAACCCAAACCTTGATACCAATAGCGCCGTAAGTAGTATTAGCCGCTCCACGAGCATAGTCGATATCAGCTCTTAAAGTTTGCAAAGGAACTTTACCCCAAACCAATTTTTCACTTCTAGCAATTTCAGCGCCATTTAAACGACCGCCGATAACAACTTTAGCCCCCAAAGCTCCGCCTCTTTCAATCTTGGCTAAGTTTTGTTTCATTACTTTTCTAAAGGGCATTCTTTTTTCAATATCTAAAATCATTCCTTGAACAATTATTTGAGCACTTAAAGCTGGACGTGAAGCCTCTTTAATATTCAAATTAATTTCACCCATTCTTGCATCTTTCAAAAATTTATCATGAAGTTTCTTTTTTAAATCCTCAACTCCATTACCACCGCGACCAATAATTAAACCTGGTTTAGCAGTTGTGATAGTAATTTCAACCCTAGAAATACTTCTAGCAATTTCTACTTTATCAATCCCCGCTTCTCTAAATTCACGAATCATATAGCGACGAATACCTAAATCTTGTTTTAGATTCTTGATATATTTTTCACCACTCTCAAACCAGACCGACGGCCAAGTTCGATTGATTCCCATTCTTAGAATTTTTGGATTTACTTTTTTACCCATATTATTTTTTAATTTGTCTGTTCTAAATTTCTTCTAAACTATTTATTAACCAGCTTTTCTTCTAAACATTCTAGCTTTTTCTCCGCTAGCCGCTTTAATCTTATCACCAGCATCTTTTTTATCGCTAGCAGTCTTTTCACTTTCTTTAATAATCTTATCAAGCTTAACCGGTTCTTCAACTTTAACTACTTTTTTCTCAATTTTTCCACTAGCTTTAATCTCTTCGAGTTTTAAAGTAATATTACAACCTCTTTTTCTAATTGAGGTTGCGCGTCCGTGAGCTCTTGGCATCCAACGTTTTAAAGTAAAGCCTTCATCAACTTTTAACTCTTTAATTTTCAAATTATCTTTCTTTAAGCCATAGGTATTTTCAGCGTTAGCAATGGCGGAATTGATTAAAGTTGCTAATGGCTTAGCCGCTAATTTATCAGCAAACTTAAGCTGATCAAGAGCATCTAAAACATTTAACTTACGAACAACATCAGCTACTAAACGAGTCTTCTGAGCGGACATTCTTAAGTTTTTCAAACTAGCTTTTATTTCCATATAACAATAGTTAAATTAATTTTCTTGACTTGCTTATTACTTTTTAGCACCGGCTTGAGCCTTAGCCATCTTACCACCGTGGTTAACAAATTTCTTAGTTAAAGAAAATTCTCCCAAACGATGTCCAACCATATTTTCAACCACAAGTACAGGTACGTGAGTCTTGCCATTATGAACGCCGAAAGTAGCACCAACCATCTCCGGAGTAATGACGCAAGCACGATCCCAAACCTTGATAATGCTTTTATCGCCGGCGGGAAGATTTTTAACCTTATTGAGAATCCGTTGATTCACGTAAGGACCTTTTTTTAAACTTCTGGACATATGATATTCTTATTAGTTCTTTTTATTATTTCTTCTTCTTTTTATTAACCCTTCTCTTAATAATTAATTTATCTTTAGAGCCTTTTCTTCTAGTCTTAACTCCGAGTGCTTTCTTGCCCCAAATATTTTTCGGTGCTTTCATACCAATAGATTGATTACCTTCGCCACCTCCGTGTGGGTGATCAACCGGATTCATAGCAGTTCCACGAACAGTTGGGCGAATACCCATCTTTCTACTTCTACCAGCTTTTCCGATTGAAATGTGACTATGGTCAGGATTACTTACGCGTCCAACAGTACAAAGACAATCTTTTTTAACTAATCTAATTTCACCAGATGGCATTTTAATTTGAGCAAATTTTCCCTCAACACCCATAACGAAAACTAAATTTCCAGCGCCACGTGCAATTTTAGCACCTTCGCCAGCATTAAGTTCAACACAGTGGATAGCAACTCCGGCAGGAATAAATTTAACTGGCATGGTATTACCATTTTTAATTTCAATTAAATCTTTTGAACTTTCTATCTTATCGCCAACCTTCAAATCAACCGGAGCAATAATATATCTTTTTTCACCATCAGCATAATTTAACAAAGCTAAACGAGCTCCACGAGCCGGATCATATTCAATCGTCGCTACTGTTGCCGGAACGCCAAATTTATCTCTTTTAAAATCAACAATACGGGTAAATTGCTTAACGCCACCGCCACGATGTCTAACTGTAATCTTACCACTAGAGTTTCGGCCAGAAGTTTTCTTTCTTATTAAAATTAACTTTTTCTCTGGTTTAGACTTGGTAATATCAGCGAAATCGTCAAAAGTCGCATGTCTTCTTCCAGGAGTATTCGGTTTTACTTTTTTAATTCCCATATATTAATCAAAAATTTTATAAACTTAAAATAATTCTTTAAATTAGACACCTTCGTAAATTTGAATAGTCTCACCCTTCTTTAAAGTAACAATCGCTTTTTTAAAATCATTTCTTGAACCTTTGATTCGACCTCGACTAACAGCTTTCCCTTTCATCTTAATAATATTAACCGCTTCAACCTTAACACCATAAACATCAGAAACAGCCTTAGCCACTTCAATCTTATTAGCATTAACATTAACAATAAAAGCATATTTACCGTTATCTGATAAATTAGCGGCTTTCTCAGTTACTAAAGGTTTAACTAAAGTTCTAGCTGATAAAGATTTTCCTCCTGGTCTTCTTTTGTTATTAACCTTAGTGCCACCAGATTTTTTATCTTCTTGTTCAGCGTAAAGATCTTTCATTGTTTTATCAGAATCAGAAACAGCTTTCTTTTTGTCTTTTAAATCTTCGTCTTTTTTAGTTGTTTTATTGCCAAATAATGCCATATTTTTAATATAAAATAGATTTTAACAGTAAGTCTCTTCTAATAATTTAACAGTTTTCTCGTCAAGCAATAGGTATCTTGAATTAAGTAATTCAAGGGCGTTAATATTTTCTGGATTAATTATTTTAACATCTTTTAAATTTCTCGCTGAAAAAAAAGTTCTCTCATCTTTTGAGCCATTAATTATTAAAATATCACGACGTTTTGTTTCTAAAACTTTAGTTTCAATAGTTGAAATCATTTGAGAAAAATCTTTAGTCTTGTAATTTTCAAAAGCTAAATCATCTAAAACAACTAAACTTCCTTCAACCAATCTTTCTGATAGAACCATAAAAATTGCTCTTTGCTTTGATTTTTGATTGATTTTCTTTTTAAAATTTCTATCGTTAGTTGGACCAAAAGTAACACCACCGCCGCGCCAAATAGGAGAACGACTTGAACCAGCTCGAGCACGACCCGTACCTTTTTGTTTCCAAGGCTTTTTACCACCACCAGAAACTTCAGCCTTACCTTTAGTATCAGCTAAAACTTGTCTGGCATTAGCCATCTGACTAACAACAACTTGATGCAAAAGCTCATTATTAACTTTAACTGCAAAAATCTTCTTATTAAGTTCTAAGTCTTTAACTGCTTCAGCTTTTTTGTTGTAAACTTTTATCTTAAGTGACATATAGTATCAATAAATTAATATAGCTTATTTTGCCTCCTCGGCGTTTTCAGTTTTAACTTCTTCAACTACCGGAGTTTCTTCAACAACTGGAGTTTCTTCAACTACCGGAGTTTCTTCAACAACTGAAGCTTCTTCAACTACCGGAGTTTCTTCAACTACCGGAGTTTCTTCAGCTACCGGAGTTTCTTCAGCTACCGGAGTTTCTTCAGCTTTTTTCAAGTTAACTTTCATCTCACCCTTAGCGTTAATCATAACTAAACTATTAATCGCTCCAGGAATTGCGCCTTTAATAAAAATTAAATCATTTTCTTCATCAAGAGCAAGAATTTCTAAATTAGTAGTCGTTACTCTATCACCACCCATACGACCACCCATTTTCATACCTTTAAAAACATGAGCTGGGCCTTTAGGTCCAATTGAACCACTCATTCTTTCTTGATCCTTATTACCGTGAGTTTTTCTAAAACCATGGAAACCATGTCTTTTGACAACCCCTTGAAAACCACGACCCTTAGAAGTTCCACAAACATTAACAATATCACCAACAGCAAAAGTTCCAGAGCTAACAACATCACCAACTTTAAATTCGCTGGCTCCCTCAAAACGAAATTCTTTAACATGAGCAGGTTTAACACCGGCCTTTTTAAAGTGACCTAATTGAGGTTTGCTAATATTCTTTTCTTTTTTTTCGCCTAAAGTAAATTGAAGGGCTTCGTAACCATCCTTATCTTTATTTTTAACTTGAGCAATAACACAAGGACCAGCTTTAACGGTAGTTACGGCTGAAACCTTATCGTTAAACCACATCTGGGTCATGCTCATTTTTTTTCCTAAGATGAATTTCATATAAATATCTATTCTTTATCTTTTTTTTAAAACAAAAACTGGTCTTAAACCAGCTTAAAAAATAATATAAGATTACCAAACGAAAGTCTGGAATTTCTCAATAGAATTATTTTAACTGATTTTCCTCCAAATTAGGCGAATTTTTGCATAAACACTTTCTTGACAAACAAGAGTTATTTAAACTATCAAAAGCCTATTTAATCTTTTTAAGACGAACTTTACTACTATATTACATTTTTATTTCTAAGTCAACCCCTGCTGGTAGGTTTAAACCAGTTAAAGAGGCAATGGTTTCCGCGCTCGGTTCAACGATATCAATCATTCTTTTGTGAATACGCATCTCGTATTGATCACGCGCATCTTTATGAACGAAAGTTGAACGATTAACGGTATACTTTCTGATTTCGGTTGGTAAAGGAATTGGTCCAAAAAATTGGGCATCAGTCCTTTCAATCGTTTCAATAATAGTCTTAGTAGATTGGTCAATAATCTTATGATCAAAAGCCTTGATCTTGATTCTGATTCTCTGTTTAAACTCTTTTTCTTCTTTTTTAGTTTCAGACATAGTTTTCCCTAGAATTATTTTTAAATAAATACTACAAGCCCGCTCTCATTAAAGAGCGAGCCAAAGTAGTTACTTAATGATTTTTGTAACAACACCAGCACCAACGGTACGACCACCCTCACGAATAGTAAACTTTTGTTTTTCTTCAAGAGCGATAGGAGCGATTAACTTAACATTTAAGTTAGTTGTATCTCCAGGCATAACCATTTCAGTCCCAGCTTGTAAAGTAATATCACCAGTTACGTCAGTAGTCTTGAAGTAAAATTGTGGCTTATAACCATTGAAGAAAGGTTTGTGTCTTCCACCTTCATCCTTTGATAAAACATAAACCTCAGCTGTAAATTCAGTGTGTGGAGTAACTGTTCCTGGTTTACATAGTACTTGGCCTCTTTCAACATCATCTTTCTTAGTACCACGAAGTAATAAACCAGCATTATCACCAGCCATACCTTGGTCTAAAGATTTGTTAAACATTTCTATGCCAGTAACAGTTGTTTTACTTGTTGGGTGAATACCAACGATTTCAACTTCATTGCCAACATTGATAACACCTCTTTCAATACGGCCAGTAACAACAGTACCACGACCTTCAATTGAGAAAATATCTTCAATTGGCATTAAGAAGTTTTGGTCAACATCACGAACTGGAGTTGGGATATAGCTATCAATTGCTTCCATTAATTTCATAACTGGCTCAGCATCAGCTCCAGTTGGATTCTCTAAAGCCTTTAAAGCAGAACCACGAATAATAGGAGTAGCATCTCCAGGAAATTCATATTTCTTTAATAAATCACGAATTTCTTCTTCAACTAAATCAATTAATTCCTGGTCTTCAACCATATCACATTTGTTTAAGAAAACAATGATATAAGGAACACCAACTTGTCTTGCTAAAAGGATATGCTCTCTAGTCTGAGGCATGGGTCCATCAGTAGCAGAAACTACTAAAATAGCACCATCCATTTGGGCAGCTCCAGTAATCATGTTTTTAACATAGTCAGCATGACCAGGGCAATCAACGTGAGCGTAATGTCTAGTAGCTGATTCATATTCCACATGAGCAGTTGCAATAGTAATACCACGTTCCTTTTCTTCAGGAGCGGAATCAATTTCATTAACGCCTTTTTTAGAAGCGCTCATACCAGCGGCACCAAATACAGCTAACATCGCAGCTGTTAAGGTAGTTTTTCCATGGTCAACGTGGCCAATAGTACCAATGTTAACATGGGGTTTTGAACGGTCAAATTTTTCTGCCATTTTTTTTGTGCCGGGCCCTCGTTCCACTATGAGCGGAATGAAGTTTTTTTCCTTTGAAGGAAACCAACCAGACTTAATTAAATTATTTATTAAATTATTAAATTTTTTACTCTATCTTTTTATTCTACTTCTTTTGCGTTTTCTTTGACTTTAGGCGGAATTGACCAGGGCTTAGTTGGTTTTTCCACTTTTTGGTCGCCGGCAACAAAAGACGGATTTTCTTGATTTTTCCACAAGGAAATCTCTCGATTTATTTTATCAGTTAACTCTTCTTCTGTCAAATTTTTTATTTTTGGATCTTCAATTTGCTTTTGAATTGATAAATCACCAGGTTTTTCCTCTAACTTTAGCTCTTTTGAATTCATTTTTTCATAAGAATTAAAATCCATCAAAACAAAAGTTTCTTCAGTTTCTTGAGCATCATAAACAATGACACGGTCACCTGTCTTTTTAACTAAGTTAAGAATTTTTTTTAATTCTGGTGAAATCATATCTTAAAAAATAACTGAACTAATTTATCTTCCCTTCTTCGCTTTAATTTCTTCTAAAATATTTCTTGGCACTTCGTTATAATGAGAAAATTCCATGGAGTAGTTTGCTCGGCCCTGACTCATAGAACGAAGAGCGGTTGAGTATCCAAACATTTCAGCTAAGGGAACATGGGCATTAACTAACTTGATATTAGCGCGGTCAGTCATTTCTTCAATTTGACCACGTTTACTATTTAAATCACCAATAACATTACCCATATATTCTTCGGGGGTGGTAATTTCAACTTTCATAATTGGCTCCAAGAGAACTGGCCCAGCTTTAGCACAAGCATCACGGAAAGCAAAAATAGCCGCCATTTTAAAGGCAATTTCCGAAGAGTCAACTTCATGATAAGATCCAAAGAACACAGTTGCCTTAATATTTACCATCGGGAAGCCGGCTAAAGAACCGCTTAAAATAGCTTCTTTAACACCTTTTTCAATCGCTGGAATAAATTCTTTAGGAATAATACCACCTTTAACCTCATCAACAAATTCAAAATTCTTATCACTATCAACTAAAGGTTCAATGCGTAAAGAACAGTGTCCGTATTGTCCGCGACCACCAGATTGTTTAGCATATTTATGTTCTGCTTCAGCAACTTTAGTAATAGTTTCACGATAAGAAACTTGAGGATTACCAACATTAGCTTCAACCCCAAACTCCCTTCTCATACGATCAACAATAATATCAAGATGGAGCTCGCCCATACCAGAAATTAAAACTTGATTTGTTTCCTCATCAGTCTGAACTCTAAAAGTCGGATCTTCTTCAGCCAATCTTTGTAAAGCCACACCCATTTTTTCTTGGTCAGCTTTTGTTTTTGGTTCAACCGCAATTTTAATAACTGGTTCTGGAAAAATAATTGACTCAAGTAAAACTTCATTATTTTCTGCGCATAAAGTATTTCCCGTTGTTGTATTTTTCAAACCAATAATAGCAGCAATGTCTCCAGCAGCAATTTCTTTAATTTCTTCACGGTGATTAGCATGCATTCTTACTAAACGACCAATTCTCTCTTTAGCACCCTTAGAAGAGTTAGTAATATAAGAACCAGAAGTTAAAACACCCTGATAAACACGAACGAAACAAAGTTTACCGACAAAAGGGTCAGTCGCAATTTTAAAAGCTAAACCAACAAAAGGCTTGTCATCACTAGCTAAAATTTCAACTTTATCTTCAGAATCAACTTTATTAGCTAAAAGGACTGGTACATCTAAAGGTGATGGTAAATATTCATTAACCGCATCTAAAACAAATTGCACGCCGATATTTTGTAAAGCGGTACCACAAAGAACTGGATATAATTCATTAGCAATTACACCCTTACGAATTGCGATTTTCAATTCCTCTAAAGAAATTTCTTCACCAGCTAAATATTTTTCCATTGTCTTTTCATCACATTCAACCGCTCTCTCAACTAGTTCAGCATAATACTTCTCAACTAAATCCTTCATATCTTCTGGCATTGGAATTTCTTCAACATTAACACCAAAATTACCAGAAAAAATATAAGCCTTCTTAGTTAATAAATCGATAACGCCACTTAAATTACTTTCAGCGCCAATCGGTAATTGGATAGCTACGGCTTTTTGGTTTAAACGATCACGAATAGATTTAAGACTCATATAAAAATCCGCACCAGTCTTATCCATTTTATTAATAAAACAAAGTCGTGGAACTTTATATTTATCAGCCTGACGCCAAACAGTTTCAGATTGTGGTTCAACCCCAGCCTGACCATCAAAAACAGCGACAGCGCCGTCTAGAACGCGTAAAGAACGCTCTACCTCAACGGTAAAGTCAACGTGCCCCGGAGTATCAATAATATTAATTTTATTATTTTTCCAAAAACAAGTAGTCGCGGCGGAAGTAATAGTAATACCTCTTTCCTTTTCTTGTTCCATCCAATCCATATCAGCCAGACCCTCATGAGTTTCACCAATTTTATGTTTTTTGCCGGTATAAAAAAGAACTCTTTCAGTAAAAGTTGTTTTTCCGGCGTCAATATGAGCCATGATACCAATATTTCTAATGTTTTTTAATTCGTAGTCTCGAGACATATTAATTTAAGTTTATGATTTTTATTTCGATCTTGATCTTGAGAAATGAGCAAAAGCTTTATTAGCTTCAGCCATTTTGTGGACTGCTTCTCTTTTCTTAGCAGCTGCCCCTTCGCCATTTGAAGCATCTAAAATTTCATAAGCCATTTTTTCCGCCATTGATTTTCCCTTCCTATCAGTCGCTGCTTTAATTAACCAATTACAAGCTAAGAAATATCTTCTTTCGCCACGAACTTGGAAAGGAACTTGGTAGTTAGCACCACCAACGCGCTTACCACGAACTTCAACTAAAGGAGAAACTTTTTTAATTGCTTTGTTGAAAATATGGCGGGGGGCTTGCTTAGCTTTATCTTTAATAATATCAAAAGCACCGTAGATAATTTTCTCGGCTACATTTTTCTTACCTTCCTCCATCACATAGTTAATGAATTTGGCAATTGTTACATCATTATATTTTGGGTCACCATCAATGTCCCTTCTTGGAGCTTGTTTTCCTCTCATATTTTGTCATCAGCCGCATTTTATCAGCTATCTAAAAGCGGGCTGTTTTTTATTTCTATTTAAATTTTTAAATTATAAATTAAGATTTGATTCAGACTTACTTAGTCTCTTTTGGTTTTTTTGCGCCGTAGCAACTTCTTCCCTGTCTTCTCGCTTCAACGCCGGCGGCATCAAAAACTCCTCTAACAACTTTATATCTAACACCCGGTAAATCTTTAGTTTTTCCACCCTTAATTAAAACGATTGAGTGTTCTTGTAGGTTGTGTCCCATCCCTGGAATATAAGCGGTTACTTCCATTCCGTTTGATAAACGAACACGAGCAATTTTTCTCAAAGCGGAGTTAGGTTTTTTCGGAGTAGTTGTCGTTACCTTTAAGCAAACCCCTTGTTTAAAAGGAGCTCCTTTGGCTAATTCTTTTCTTTTGCGGTGCAAAGAATCAAGATTAACATGAAGCGCGATGGCGTTGCTTCTTTTTCCTACTTTTTTACGGCCTTTTTTGACCAATTGATTGACGGTTGGCATAGATTATTTTTTATTTCAAAATAATGAAATTTATTTTTTATTAAATTTATTTACACAAAAAATTTCCTGACAAGCCAGGTTTCTTTTTTACAATTTAAATACTCAATTAATTTAACAAAATAAAAATGATAAGTCAAGAGTTTATAGTTAAGAGAGAAAGAATTTTACATTCCGATCTCTATCTTGGTTCAAATCCGAAAGCTAATTCTTCGCTAGTTATTTTTTTTCAAAAACAACAATCGTTCAGAAAATGTCTTTACGCATTTTTAACTTAAAAGACAATTAGTCCCTGGCGATAAATATCAACTATTGACTTTTTCTTGTAAGTGTGCTATCCTTTAGAGTTAGTGTGTTAGAAATTAGAAATCTACGGAAAACTAAAAGTTCATTAAAAAACAAGATTTAATTTGGTTAATTACTAATTTTATCTAAAATTAGGTAAATTTAGTAATTAATCAAATTGTTAAATCTTTAAAAATAATTAAAAAATAAAAAAGTTAGCATCTTTTTTCTCTGTTTTTTTTGTGTTATTTGTTATGAGTTTCGTTTTCAACTCTTGCCAGGAAGAAGCTCTGGAAGAAGCGCTTGAAAAAAGCGAAATTGTGATTAAAATGGCCCTGCCGGAAGGCGCACAAGGCGATTTAAAATCGGCCGTAGCAGATCAGGTGATCGGTCATGGCGATACAATTGATATTTTGAATTTAAAAAACGTTAATATCGTTTTCTCTTCCGAGGATCAAAATGGTAAAAGCTTGCCTGGCGACTGGACAATTTATCTGACTGAATCAGATAATAATACAGATAACCAGCGATTGGCTGAAAGGCCATCGGCATTATTTTGGGGCTCAAATATAGCTTCAATAAAACCAACTGAACTTGGTTTGTACATGATTCATTTCCAAGCAGGAAATACCTGGTTAATGTTTTATCTAAGACATACAGGTTTGCCGGGTGATATTGGGGATGAATATCAAAATGGTTATGCCTTCCGGATGGAGAAAAAACTCATTCATGATGACGATAATGAAGGCAAAATTAAAACCGCCTATACCCTTTATCTTAAGGTCAATGAAGATGAGTTAAAAGGTTGGGGGCTATATAATGAAACTAGCCCGAACAATAAAGAGCTCTGGCAAGCTCTATTGTTTTGCGGTGGTGATAATCCTTTCACTATAAGCACGGGAATAACTTATAACGCCAAAAATTTTAAACTAAGAGAAGCCAAGTACAGTAAAAACATTTACTCTGATAACGAGAGTTATTACTGTTTTACTTTTTTTCCTAAAGACACGCCGCCTTCTAATCGTTTTGGTGGAGGAAAAAGCTACCAAATCCAATTCTATGCCGGAGAATATGCCGTAAATTGGTGGACTTTTCCCTCTAATGATGAAAGCGCCTGGAAGAGAGGTAATTCAGACCAAATTGAATTTATAACATTCTAAGCCTTCTAACAAAATCGGAAACAAGTCATTAAAAAATTTGGCCATCGTGCCAAAAACCCGAAGCTTCACAGTTTCGGGTTTTTTAATTTTCTTTTTCAATCACAATCATTTGTTTTTTAGTAGTTGAGGTAGGAGGAGTTGAAGTAGGAATAGACGGCGCGACAACTTCTTCATTTGAAACATCTTCTGGTTCTAAAATTTCTTCTGGTTCCAAAATATCTTCAGGCTCGAAAGTATCTTCCGGCTCCAAGGTTTCTTCCGTTTCTAAAGCGGTATTTTCTTCTCCTTGTTCAATATTATTTTCAAGTAATCGCCTCTCGCTCACAGCTTTAAAAATAAGTCCTAACAACAAAATTAGAATTGCTAAACTAAAGAAAATTGTAATTATTTTTTTAGATGACATAAATTTAAGCTCCGGCAAGTAATCTAAATAAAAACTCAACCGGCAAAATCATTAAATTACTAAAAAGAAACACAAACAATAAAACAAAGAGGAGGCCAAATTTCTCTAATGATAAATATTTCTGCTTAGCCTCTGGTGGTAAGAAGGCGGATAAAATTTTTGAACCATCAAGTGGTGGAATTGGAATTAAATTAAAGACCATCAAAACTAAATTAATATAAATTATCATCGCAATAAAGCCTGAAAAAGTAATATTAATAAAGGGCATAAAACGCCAAATCAACCCAAAAATTAAAGCAATCGCTAAATTAGCGAGCGGTCCCGCGACCGCTACTTTCGCATCTCCATATTTTCTATCACGTAAATTATAGGGGTTATAAGGAACGGGTTTAGCCCAAGCAAAAAGAAAAGATGATCCAGAAATAATTAACATGAGAGGAACAATAATTGAACCAAATAAATCCAAATGCTTAATCGGATTAAAAGTTAAACGCCCCGCATTTTTGGCAGTCGGGTCGCCTAATTTAAAAGCGGCGTAACCGTGCATATATTCGTGAAACACGGCCGACATTACTAAGACAATAATTAAAAATATTTTATCCATAAAAATTTTATAAAAAGCTTGAGATTCTTAAACTATTTGGTAGTTATTCAGTAACTATTCCATCATTATTTAAATACTATAACACATCTTGATTTATTTTTAAAATACTGATAAACTAAAGCTGAATTTAAAATAACATTAAACTCAAGTTTAGCCTGAGTCTTGTTTTTTTAAAAAAATATAAAATAACCTAACAAATATGGGCAAAAAATGTGACTTATGTCAGAGAGTAGCAACGAAAGGTGCTAGTAGATCTCACTCAAAAATTAAAACTTTAAAAAGACAAGGGATAAATTTACAAAGCAAAACTATTGATGGAATGAAATTAAAACTTTGTACTTCCTGTCTTAGAACTCTTGATAAACCGAAAAGGGTTAAGACCCCGAGAAAACCAGCTTTAAAGAAAGAAGAAAAAGAAGCTTTAGCTAAAAAGAAGGCAAGTATGAACGAAAAAAGAAATGACTTAAGAGTTAAAATTGCTAAGACAAAAGCTTCTCAAAACAAAGCAAGAGTTAAAACTAAAAAAGTTAAAGCTCCGGCAAAAAAATAGTTTAACAATTTTTTATAATGTAAAATTCCAAGTCTTCCCTTTCGGGAAGACTTTTTGGTTATGCTGATAAAAACAAAAATAATTTTTTAATGATATTTAAGCTTCTTATTAAACCTTCTAACAACCAAAATTAAAACAAAATAATAAATAACAAAAAATATAAATTTGAAAGAACCTCCCTTTAGAGCACTGGTTTCAAGAGCGGAAAATTGAAAAGCGGCTAATTTTTCGGAAATGAAAAAAATGAAATTGAGCAAAAGATAACTGGGCCAAAAAAAATATAAAGAAAAAATAGGTATAAGCCAACTTAAAAAAATTCCTAAAATAAGTAAGGCTAAAATAAAAGGCAAAGTCCAAGTTAAAAAAATATTAGCCAAGGGTGCAATTAAAGAAAAATATTCAAAACTAAATAACATAATTGGTAAAGAAGCTAATTGAGAAGCGATAGTTAAATTTAACAAAGAGAAAATAAATTTTACAAATTTTTTTAATTTCAAATTTTTAAAACTTTCTTCAATTACTGGCTCGCTAAATTTTTTTAAAATTGGCTCTAGATAAATTATTCCTAAAACTGCTAAAAAGGATAATTGAAAACCGAGATCGCGACTAAGAAGAAGCGGGTTAAAAATCAACATCAATGAGGCACTAAAAACTAAAGCGCGAACAGAACTTTTTGGTCGTTTGAAATATAGAGCCGAAAAACCAAAAAAACCCATAATCGCCGAGCGAATAGCCGAAGAGGCAAGACCGGTAATTAAGGGATATAGAAATAAAAAACTTATAACTGGGAAAAAAGAACGGCGACGACTAAAACCAAGAAAAGCAAGAAAGCTCAGCAAAAGCGAGGAAATTATTGTTATATGAGCGCCGGAAATCGCCATCAAATGACTTAAACCGACGAGAGAAAAAATTTCTAAATCTTCTTTTTCTAAAGTTCTCTTATAACCAAAAAGCATAGCCGAAGCTAAACCGGCTTCTGGCTCTTTTAAGTTTTGATTTAGGATTAAACGCGCGCCCTGTTTAAAATCTAATAGTTTTCTTTTTATTTTTTGTCCCCCGCTTAAATTTCCTGAGCTTAATTTTAAGACGGGAAAATATAATAAAGAATAAATATCATAACGAGCTAAATAAGCGGGATAATCAAATCCCTCAAAAACTTCTGGCGCTTCTAGCTTTCCGCTGACCTCAAGAAAATCGCCGTAATCATAAGCGGGATAAAGCGAAGTTGTCACTAAAACCTTGCCCGCTTTCCCGTTTTCTCCAGCGCAAAGCGTTAAGCGCCGACTTCTATAACTTAAATCCGCTTCTTCGCAAACAAAAGCTTTAAAACTTAATTTCTCACCGTTATGCTTAGCGATTTCAGATTCTAACTTTCTCCCAGAAAAAGCGTTAGGTAAAAGTCCGTAAAGAAAAATTAGAAAAATAAAACTAAGATTTAAGTATAAAAAAACTTTAGCGATTTTTAGCCCGCCCCCTTTTTTATTTATTTTTTTAGTCATAAAAAACCGCCTAATTTTAAGCGATTTTATTTTAACCTAAACTAGCTGAAGAAAAGATAAAGTTTATTAATTTCATTTATTGTTACTTTAATTTTATCACTTAAAGCCAAAATATCCATTCAAATTACTTCATCCTTAAATAAGCCGACATAAAAGCCTCTAAGTCCCCGTCTAAAACCGAGTCAACATCGCTCGTCTCATAATCAGTCCGATGATCTTTAACTAAACGATTGCCGTATAAAAAATAGGAACGAATTTGTTTGCCCCATTCCGCTTTCTGAACTTCGCCTTTTAATTTTCTTTCTTCCTCCTCTTTTTCCTCCATCAACTTCTTAAATAATTTATTGCGTAGAATTTTAAAAGCGTTTTCTTTATTTTGATGTTGAGATCTTTCGGTTTGGCAAGCAGCGACTAAGCCGGTCGGAATATGGGTTATTCTAACGGCGGAATCAGTTGTATTAACGCTTTGGCCACCAGGACCGCTAGAGCGATAAACATCGATTCTTAAATCTTCCTCTTTTATTTCCGGTGCTTCCTCCTCTTTTATTTCCGGTACAACTTCAACTAAAGCAAAAGAAGTTTGTCTTAAACCATCAGCATTAAAAGGTGAATTTCGAAGTAGACGATGAACGCCATTTTCACTTTTTAAATAGCCATAAGCTTGAGGTCCAGAGATTTTGATTTCCGCACTTTTTATTCCTGCCTCATTACCATAAACAATATCTAAAATTTCGGCTTTAAAATTTTTCTTCTCAGCAAATCTTAAATACATCCGCTCAAGCATCTCCGCCCAATCCTGAGCATCAACCCCGCCCGTACCGGAATGAATTGATAAAAAAGCGTTATCCCTATCATATTTACCGCCAAAAAGCGCGTAAAATTCTAAATTTTCCAAACGCTTTAAAAGTTCTTGATATTTTTTTTCTATATCATTTCCTAACTCATCTAATTCCCCGTCACCTTTTTCTTCCCTATCGGCTAAGGCACAAATCTCGGTTAAATCTTTTAATTCTTCGCCAAAATCATTCCAAGTTTTACTTTCTGCAAACAAGTTTTCTGCTTCTTGGCTTATTTTTATCGCCGCTTCCTGGTTGTCCCAAAAGTCGGGAGAGGACATCGTTAAACGCAGCTCCCTCGCCCTTACTTCCTTTCTATCAATATCTAAAAGCTCGCGAAGCTCTAAAGAACGCTGCCTTAATTCCTCAATTTTTTTTAAGGCTCCATCCATATTAAGCTTTTATTTTTAACCAAGTTCTTTTACCGACATTTAAAATCATCCCTTCTTTATTAAGGTTAATAGTTTCTTTTTCATCAGTCCTTACTTCCCCGTCCAAGCGAACGGCGTTTTGAGAAATAAGTCGTTTTAATTCTCCACCACTCATATCAGGTAAAGCTTTCTTTAAAATATTTAATAAAGTTTCCGACTCAAGCCCTAAAGAAATCTCTTCAACATCATCCGGCGCTTCTTTCTTTTGAATTTTTGAAATAAAATAATCCTCAGCTTTCTGCGCTAATTCCTCGCCATGAAAAATCGCTGTAATTATTTTTGCCGTCTTCATTTTTGCATCCCGAGGATTTTCTTCTGCTAATAATTTATCAATTTCCGCTAAAGGTAAGCGCGTATTATTTACTAAAAAAACTTTAATCATCTCGTCCGGTTGAGCCATAATTCCGCCATACATATCTTCCGGCGAAAAATCCAAAAATATTCCCGTCCCCCGACTTTTTGACATCAATTCCCCGTTTACCGGATTTTCCATTAAATTAACGGCGACAACAAACTTATCTTTATTTTTTAATTTCTTAAGTAAAGTTCGTCCGGCTAAAGCATTAAAAATTTGGTCGGTTCCACAAAGCTCAATATCAACTTCTAAAGCGACACTATCGTAACCTTGCATTAGCGGGTATAAAAATTCATGGAGAAAAATCGGCTTATTCTCATCCATTCTTTTTTCAAACATATCGCGCTCAAGCATTTGCTGAACGGTAAAATTTGAAGCTAAATTTACAACTTCCTCCATCGTTAATTTGGAAAGCCAGTCATGATTATAAACGACTTTTGGCGGATTATCTTTAGCCTCAAAATCCATTAAAGGTTTTATTTGTCTTAACCAACTTTTAACATTCTCATTTACATCCTCACGACTTAATTGTTTTCTGGCAGTACTTTTCTCAGTCGGATCACCAATTCTGGCAGTAAAATCACCAATTAAAACATAAACTTCATGACCTAATTGACGAAATTCTTCTAAAACCATATAGTTTTTTGCATGGCTTAGATGGAGCGCGCCCGAAGTTGGGTCGGCACCAATATAAATTTTTAATTTTTCCTCAGAATTTAGCTTTTTTTCAAGATCTTCGCGAGTTGGCAAAATTGTTTTTATCACTCCGCGATTTAATAAGCTATCAATTATCTCTTGTTTTTTGTTCATATATTTATTTCAGTATTTTTACCCCTTAATTATAGCAATAAATCAAAGGAAATCAAATTAAAAAAATCTTCCGTGCAAACGGAAGATTTCTTGAGTATATATATTGGTAATATAAAATATTAACGCTTTGACCATTGTGGCGCCTTTCTCGCCTTGCGTAAACCCGGCTTCTTTCTTTCAACCTGACGCGGATCACGAGTTAAGAATTCATTAGCTTTCAAAGCTTCTTTAGTTTCTGGATCAATAATTAATAAAGCGCGAGAAATACCTAAACGAACAGCGATAACTTGACCCTGTTTACCGCCGCCACGAACCAAAACTGAAAAATTATAATCTCGTAAATGGCCAGTAACTTTTAAAGCTTGGGCGATAATGCTTAAACCTTCGCCTGGAAAATACTCGGAAGCTTTTTTACCATTAATCATAATAACACCCTTACCTTTCTCGTAAAGACGAACCTGAGCAACGGAAGTCTTACGACGACCAATAGCTTTAATATATTTTCCAGAAAATTCAACGGTTTCGTTTTTCGCCCAATCTTTTTCTTCGTCTATTTCTGTGATTTTTACTTCTTTAACTTCGTTGTCAGAAGCTTTAGCTTGATTCTTATCCATATTATTTCTTAATGATTAATCTTTTAAGCATCGCTGTACGAAGCTTGATGTTTGGTAACATTTCGCGAACAGCCCGATACAAAACATCACCCGGGTCATTAGCAAAAACTTCTCCCATTTTTTTACTCTTTAAACCACCTAAATAACCAGAGTAGTGGTGGTATTGTCTTTGTTCAAGCTTTTTACCGCTAAATTTCATTTCGGAAATATTTGCGACTTCAACAATATCACCTAGATCCATGTGAGGTTGAAATTCTGGTTTATTTTTTCCACGTAAAATAGTTGCGATTTTTGTTGCTAAACGACCAGGAGCTTCACCGCTAGCGTCTAATTTATGGAGTTTTCTTTCAATATTTTTCATATTTTTCTGTTTGATTGCCAAAAGCGGCTTAAACTAATTCAATTTGAACCATTTCGGCGTGATCACCGGCTCTAGTTCCAAGCTTAGTAGTTCTAGTATAACCACCAGCTCTTTCTTTATAACGATCACCTAAAACTTCCATCGCTTTTTTAACAGCATTTTTTTGTAATAAAACCTTGATTAATCCTCGGCGAGAAGCTAAGGTTCCTTCTTTAGCGGAAGTAATCATCTTTTCAACTATCGGACGAATTGCTTGAGCTTTGGCTTTAGTAGTTTTAACTTTTTCATAAATTAAAATACTAGAAGCCAGATTTCTTAACATCAATTCGCGTGGCCCCTTTTCTCTACCTAAAATTTTATTTTTGTTTCTATGACGCATATCGGTTCAATATTTCTTTCTACCTTGCGGTAAGTTTATAATTATTTTTTTTCTTTTTTTTCTTTCTTTTCTTTCTTTTCTTTCTTTTCTTTTTTCTCTTCAATTACTTCTTCAGCAACTTCAGCGTCTAAATCTTCAACCCCAGCTTCAAATTCTTCAACTTCAGCCTCAAGTTCCTCGGAGGCGATTTTCCCTTCACCACCAGAAGATAATTGCAAGAAAGTAGAAAATTGATTAACTAAAATCTTAACTGATTCTTCAAAAGCTTCCTTAGCAGTAATTGTACCGTCGGTTTTTACTCTTAAATTAATTTTGTCCCAATTAGTCATCTTACCAACACGAGTATTTTCGACATCAATGCTAACTAAGCTAACTGGAGAGAAAATTGAATCAATTTCAATATAACCAATTTCTTTATTTTCCTTGCTATCACTATCAGTCATTTTATAACCAAGTCCTCTTTGGATAAAAATTTCAACATTTAAAGAACCAGCAGCATCAGTAATTTCCGCTAGAACTAATTCGGGATTCTTAATTTCAACTCTAGATTCAGATTTAATATCTTGAGCGGTAATAATCTTTTTTCCTTTAACATTAAGCTCTAACTTAACCTCCTCTTCGTCAAACATTTTAACGCGAAGTTGTTTAATATTTAAAACCATTTCTAAAACATCCTCTTTAATGTGTGGCAAAGACATAAATTCGTGACTTGCCCCCTTAATTTTAACCCCAACCACAGCTGCTCCCGGAAGAGATGAGAGTAAAACTCGGCGCAAAGAATTACCTAGTGTCATACCATAACCAGGAAACAAAGGTTCAATAGTTATTATGCTTTCGTTGGCAGAGTCACCCTCCTTAAAGTTTATTTTTTTAGCTAAAGAAATGTTTTGCATAAAATTGTTAATAAAAGCGTTTAAGTCGCTAATTTATTATTTTGAGTAATACTCAATAATTACTTGAGCGTTAACATTTTGTGGTAAATCAGTATCTTTTGGTTCATGTAATACTTTAGCACTCATATCTTCAGTCACAAAGTTCAACCAACTTGGTCTTTCCGCTTTAGCTACCTTTTCGTTAATATTTCTAAAATAAGGCGCTTTTAAGCTTGATTTTTTGATTTTTATTTCTTGACCCTCTTTAACGATAATTGAAGGAGTGGAGGCTTTTTTACCATTTAAAGTAAAGTGGCCGTGGTTTACAAGTTGACGGGCCTGAGCTCTTGAAGTTGCAAAGCCAAGACGATAAATAACATTGTCAAGTCGCATTTCCAACATTTTAAAGAAATTCTTACCAGTGTCACCAGTTTTCTTAGAGGCTTTATCAAAAGTTAAGCGGAATTGCTTTTCCATTAAGCCATACATCTTTTTAGCTTTCTGTTTTTCCATTAACTGTTGACCGAAATCGCTCAATCTCTTTTTCATTTTTGGTCCATGAAAGCCAGGAACATAATTCCTTTTTACCATCGCACATTTCGGTCCAATACATCTTTCTCCTTTAAGAAAAAGCTTTTCTCCGACGCGACGACATTGCTTACATTTATTGTCTATATTTCTTCCCATATTATTTTAGATCTTTTGAAAAATTAATTAAACGCGACGTGGTTTCTTCGGGCGGCAACCATTGTGCGGAACCGGAGTTTTATCTTTAATTGCAGTGATATTTAAACCATTAGCATTTAAAGCACGAACAGCGGACTCACGACCAGTACCAACACCGGAAACAAAAACGTCAACTTCTTCTAAACCATATTCTTCTTTAGCTTTTTGAACAGCAATTTTTGTAATAATTTGAGCGGCATAAGGAGTGGCTTTTTTTGCCCCCTTAAATCCAGCTAAACCAGCGGAAGCCCAAGAAATAACATTACCAGTCTTATCGGTTAAAGTAATAATTGTATTGTTATAGCTAGCCTGAATATGGGCGCTACCAGATTTAACTGATTTAACACCTTTTTTCTTCTTCTTTTTGATTAACTTCTTTTTAGAGCGAGCAATTTTATTTTTTTCAAGTTTAGCTTTAATTTCCTCAGGTAATTCCTCAATAGCAGAATCAAAAGAAAACGCATCGCTCTCTTTCTCCTCTGACATATCAGTTGGTTTAGAAATTGGAGCAACTTCTTCAATTACTTCCTCTTCTTTTTTTACTTCTTCAGACATATTTTAAAATCTTTAAATTTTTGTTGAATTATACTTTAAGTTTTCTGTAATCCAGCCTTGGACTTACCGCTACCCATGGTTAAACGCTTATTACCTCTAACAGTACGGCTATTAGTCTTAGTTCTTTGACCTCTGGCTGGCAATCTTTTAGTGTGACGAGTTCCGCGGTAGCAACCAATTTCTTTCAATCTTTTAATATTACTTTGGATATCGCGACGAAGATCACCTTCAACTAAATTCTTTTTTTCAATGATTTCACGCAAAAGATTAGCCTCTTCTTCTTTAAGGTCATTAACGCGTGTGTCTCTATTAACCTTAGCTTCAGCTAAGATTCTATTTGATTTAACTTTTCCTATTCCGTAGATATAGGTTAAAGCGATTTCAACTCTTTTGTCATTTGGGATATTTATCCCCGCGATTCTTACTGCCATAGATATTATAAAACTTTAGGGTTTCTAACCTTGTCTTTGTTTATGTTTTGGATTAGCACAAATAACATGTACTCTTCCTTTTCTTCTAACAACTTTACAATCTTTACAGATTTTTTTAGCACTTGCTTTTACTTTCATAATTCAAAATTTACATTATTTATTCGAAAACAGAACAGAGCTGAAATTAAACAAAAGACTAGACAAGCCTCTGTTCTTCCAAGAAAAATTAAAAATTTATCCCTGCTTAGAGACGATAAGTTATGCGGCCTTTAGTTAGGTCATATGGGCTTATTTGAAGTCTAACCCTATCACCCGGAAGAAGTCTTATCTTATTCATCCGCATTTTGCCGGATAAATGAGCTAAAATCTCGTGTCCATTTTCTAGGGCAACCTTAAAACTAGCCGCAGGCATAAGCTCCACCACTTCTCCCTGCATCTCAATAAAATCCTTAGCATTGAGAGTTTCGGTGTTATCGCTTTTGTTATTTTTTTCTTTTGACATTAACACAAAAAAATTTGATAAAAACAATTTTGCTTTATCAAAATTCTTTAAAAACTAATAAATTATTATTTATAATTTTTCTTACAAATTAATTATAGAGATAAGTTCTTGACTTGTCAATAGTTTTAATTAATTTTCCAAAATTGCCTTAATTCTCCTTATACCAGAACTAGAGGCCTCCTCTTTCTTAACTTTAAAATTACCTAATATTAAAGTATTTTTTACATGAGGCCCGCCACAGATTTCACTAGAAAAAATTTGGTTAAAATCATTGTTAGAGCCTTCTTTTAAATGACCGACTGTATAGACTTTAACTTGTTCTCTGTATTTAGATTCAAAAACGCCCATTGCTCCCCTAGCCTTAGCTTCTTTAAGCGGCATCTCCTCGCACACAACTTGATAATTATTTCTTATCGCTTGGTTAACAATATTCTCAATTTCAGCAATTTGTTCAGGACTCACTTTTTCCGGATGAGAAAAATCAAAGCGCAAACGCTCGGCTGTAATATTACTTCCCTTTTGCGTAACGTGACCGCCTAAAACTTTTCTTAAGGCGGCTAAAAGTAAATGAGCGGCAGTATGAAGTTTAACCGTATCTTCGCTGGCATCAGCTAAACCACCTTTAAATTTTCCAGCCGAAGCAGTTCGAGAAAGTTCTTGATGTTTTTTAAGTTCCTCAGTAAATTCTTTTTTAATTTTTTCTTCGTCAATCCATTGACTGGGTCTCATTTTTTTTATTTCCTCGATTGATAATTCTAAAGGAAAACCAAAGCTTTGATAAAGATTAAACAACCAAGTCCCATTAATTTCGCTAGGAATAAAACCTGGATCTCCATCTATATTATCTATTTTATTAATCATAACTTTTTCTCCTCTAATTTTATCATGGGCAATCATCTGAGTGCTTAAAATTTGTAACCCCTTTTCTAAAGTTCTTTCAAATTTAATTTGTTCCTTGTTTAAATTCTCAAATAAAAATTCTTTATTTTCTTTTAACTCAGAATAAACATCGCCATAAATATCAAGAACGATTTCTGCTAATTCTTTAAGCCAAAGTTCTGACTTTATTTCTAATTGACGACCGTAACGAATAGCTCTTCTTATCAGTCTTCTAACAACATAGCCTTGATCTGTATTTGAAGGCGCTACCCCCCTTGGATCAGTAATAATCATTACCGCCGCCTTTACATGATCAGAAATAATGCGCATTGAGTTTTTTATCTCCTCGCTCTCATTATATTTTCGTCCGCTCAAATTTTCCATCTTTTCTATTAAAGGCCAAAATAAATCGGAAAGATAATTATCATCAAAACCACTTAAAATAGCACTAACTCTTTCTAGACCTAGCCCCGTATCAACATTTTTTTGACTCAAAATTTCAAAAGTTCCATCAGCTTTCTTATTATACTCCATGAAAACATTGTTCCAGATTTCAACCCAAAAATCATTATCATCATTAAAGCTTCCAGGAATATTATTAGCATCCCCTGTCCAATAAAAAATTTCCGTATCAGGTCCACAGGGTCCACCGCTCTCTATGCCCCACCAATTATTTTTTTTCGGCAATTTAGCAATTCGTTCTAAGGGTAAATTATTGGCTTCAAAAATTTCCGCCCAAATATTATAGGCATCCTTGTCAAAGCCAGCGTCTTCATCGCCTTCAAAAACAGAAATGGCTAAGCGATTCTTATCAAGTCCAAGCCACTGAGTTGAAGTTAAAAACTCCCAGCTATAATTAATTGAATCTTTTTTAAAATAATCTCCTAAAGACCAATTCCCCATCATTTCAAAAAAGGTGTGATGGGTTCTGTCACCAACCTCCTCAATATCACCTGTTCTAATACATTTTTGGGCACTAGTTAAACGCCTTCCAGCTGGATGCTTCTCGCCAAGCAAATAAGGCACAAGCGGATGCATGCCCGCGGTTGTAAATAAAACTGTTGGATCATTTTCCGGAATTAAAGAAGCTCCAGAAATAACAGTATGAGCCTTTTCCTTAAAAAAATCTAAATATAATTGTCTTAATTTATTTGAATTCATATTATAATGTTTTAGTAATTATGCTTTATGTTGAGCGTATATGATTTCGTAGAGGAAAATCGAGCTTTGGCGAGATTTTGCCACAGACATCATCTAAGCGCAGAAAAAGCATAGTTACTTCTTATATTATATTAACTTCAGCCTCTAAATCAATAGCAAAGCGCTTTTTTACCTCTTTTTTAACTCGTTCAATCATTTTGACGATATCCCAAGCCTTAGCTCCACCATAATTTACTAAAATAAGTGCTTGCCACTCATACATTCCAACCGCTCCAAACTTTCTCCCCTTAAGCCCAGCTTTTTCAATCAACCAGCCGGCCGGAATTTTTATCATCCCCTTTTTGGCTGAGGAAAAAAACGGAATCTCGGGATAAGTTTTTTGTAAGTTCAAAAAAACACTATTTTTTATTTCCGGATTCTTGAAAAACGAACCAGAATTAGGAAGCACGGCTGGATTAGGAAGTTTTGAGCTTCTTATTTGATGAACAACTTGAGCCACATCTTTCGGTTCTGGGTTTTTAATGCCTCTTTTTTTCATCTCTTCACCGATCGCTCCGTAGCTTAAATTTAATTTTGCTTTTTTCTTTAATTTTAAAACCAGCGAATAAATAAAATATTTTCCCTTAGCTTTTCTTTTAAAAATACTATCGCGGTAGCCGAGCTCACATTCCTTAGCGCTAAATATTTTTTCCCTCCCTGTTTTTAAATCATAAGCAATTAAAGAGTCAAAAACTTGGGAAAACTCCGCCCCATAAGCACCAATATTTTGAATCGGGGCCGCCCCAACTGTGCCATAAATTGAAGCTAAATTTTCTAAACCATAAAAACCCTGAGAAACAGAATAATTAACAAGTCGCATCCAAGACTCGCCTGACATAACTTCTAAATAAATTTCCCGCGAATTTTCTTTTTTAATTTTCTTACCCTCTATCTTATTTTTCAAAACTAGAGCTTTAATATTTTTTACAATAACCGTATTAGAACCTCCGCCTAAAATAAAAATTGGCAAAGACTTTTTCTTAGCAAAATCAAGAGCTTCAAAAAAGTCCGCCTTATTTTTTAAAACCGCGAAATATTCCGCCTTCGCTCCAACCTTCATCGTTAAATAAGGTGCTAAGTCATGTTTTTTAAAAATTTTTAACATATTTTTATCTTAAATCTCCGCCCGTCTGTAGCTTTAATAGTTTAGCATAAAGTCCGCTTTCTGCCATACTAAGTTCAACATGGTTTCCCTCTTCAACTATTTTACCTTTTTCCAAAACAATTATCTTGTCCGCCTGTCTAATGGTGCTTAATCTATGAGCAATAACTATCATCGTTCGCCCCCGACTTATTTTTTTAATCGCCGCCTGAATTAATCTTTCGCTTTCGCTATCCAAACTAGAGGTCGCCTCATCAAAAATGATGAAACGCGGATTCGCTAAGATTGCTCTGGCAATACCAATTCTTTGTCTTTGTCCGCCAGAAAGCTTAATTCCCCTCTCGCCGACTAAAGAATCGTAGCCTTTTTCTAAATTATTTATAAAACCATCAGCATTAGCAATTCTCGCCACCGCCTTTATTTCTTCTAAAGAAGCGTCTGGTTTAGCATAAGCAATATTTTCGGCCACTGTTAAATCAAAAAGTTCAACTTCTTGAGGAACGATAGCAAAAAATTTTCTAAAAGCTCTTAAGTCATAATCACGCAAATCTTTTCCATCTAACAAAACTCTGCCCTTTTGTGGATCATAATGACGATAAATTAAACGAGCAATTGTTGTCTTACCGCCGCCAGAGGGTCCAATTAAAGCGGTCATGCTTCCAGAAATTATTTTTAAATTAACCTCACTTAAAGCAGATAATTTATTATCGCCATAAGAAAAAGATAAATTTTCAAACTCTATTTCCCCCTCAATCTTTTTTGGTTTTAAGCCGTTCTTTTTTAATTTCATCCCGTCATCAGTGTCAAACAAAGTTATTAAACGACTAACCCCTTCTCGCCCCTCTTCAATTCGGTCATAAAAACGGGACAAACTATATAAAGAAGAATAAGCCATCTCACTTAAAGTAAAAGCAAAAATTAAAGAACCAATTCCCATTGAACCCTTAAAAACTAAATAGGCACCCAAAAAAAGCACTGAAGCACGACCAATATCAACAATTAAATTTCTCCCCAAACCAACTTTCATCATCCAGCCCCACTGTTTATCCTCATTATCTTTAACCTTTTTTCTAATTAAACCAAAAGAATTTAATTCATTTTTTTCTTGAGTAAAGGACTGAACGGCGTTAATATTAATAATCGTTTGCGTCATCTTGCCACTCGCTTTTTCGTAGTCTGAAAAAATCGCCTTTCTCACCGGATACATTCTTTTATTAGAAAAATAGGTAATAGCAATAAACAAGGGGGCAAAAAATATAAATGACAAACCAATACGCCAATCAGCATAAAATAAAGCGACAATAGTAAAAATAAATTGAAGAATTGTTGGCGCCACCTCCCAAAAAATACTTTCTAAAAAATGACCAATTTTGCTAATCCCTCTTTCAATTTTAATTATCTTAGAGCCAGTATTTTCTTTTTCGTGATAACCAAGATTGAGATAAATAAGTTTCTCCTGAGCTTTCATGTTAAGAAAATATTCAACCTCAACCGCTAGACGCAAAATTTTTCTATCGGTAAAATATTTAATAAGCGAACGAAACTGATCGCTAGCTAAATATAAAACCGATAAAAGTATTAAATAGCTAAAGCCCTTTTCTTCAAAAGAGGAAAAGCCATCAATTACTAACTTTAGAATATAAGGCTTAACAATTGTTAAGGTTGTAGTTAAAAAAAGAAAAGAAAGGATAATAAAAAAGAACCTTTTAAATTGGCTTAAAAGTTTAAAAAAATCTCGCCAGAACGCCAGCCAGGATTTATTTGGCTCTTCAAGTTGTTCTAAATTAATTTCTGTCATTTTATTTTTTATTCTTAACTTTTAAAAAATCCCAAACACGAAAAACATCACCCGCTCCCATTAAAACTACTAAGTCTTTTTTTGTTATTTTTCCCCGCAGATAATCAGCTACTTTAGGAATTGTTTCGATATTTCTCAAGGGTCGTTTAATCCCCTTCTTTGTATCACCATCTTTTATCGCTTGAACTAATTCAGCACTAGTTACCCCGCCCTGCTCTTCGCGAGCCGAACCATAAATATTTAAAATTATTAACTCGTCGGTATCAGAAAAACTAGTGCTAAAATCTTTAAATAACGCTTTAGTTCTAGTAAAAGTGTGGGGATGAAAAACAGTAATAATATTTCTATTTTTATAAAACTCTCGCAAAGCTTTTAAAGTCGCTTTAACTTCGGTTGGATGATGGGCGTAATCATCAATAATTATCGCCTCTTTATACTTTCCTAAAATTTGTGCTCGTCTTTCCGTTCCTTTAAAAGAAGCGAGAGCGGTTTTTATCTTAACTAAAGAAACTCCCAATTCACGAGCCGCTGCGATTACTGCTAAAGCATTTTTAACATTATGGCGACCAAAAAGTTTAATTTTAAATTCACCTAAATTATTTACTTTAAACACTTGATTAGCTCCTTTAATTTTCAAATCGTAAGCAAAATAATTAACAACATTTTCATTTTTTAAATCATAACTAATAACTTTAGATTTAGAAGCTTGAGCTACTCGTTTAACTTTTTTGTCACTATTATCTACTACTAAAAAACCTTCTTCAGGAATCTTCTTAACAAAATCGCGAAAAACCTTAATATAAGCAGCCTCGTCTTTAAAGAAGTCAGGATGATCAAACTCAATATTATTTAATAAAACGCCAAATGGTTTAAAAAATTGGAGCTTATTCTGATACTCATCAGTTTCTGCTACAAAAATTTTAGAAGAGCCAAGAAGCATGCTGCCCTTAAATTGAGGAACTCTTGAACCAACTAAAACATTCGGACTCTTACCAGCCGCAGCTAAAACATAACCAAGCCAAGCCGAAGTTGTCGTTTTTCCGTGACTACCGCAAACAGAAATTCCTTGATAAGTATTAAAGACCGCTCCTAAAGACTCGGCGTAACTAAAAATTTTAACTTTCGAAAAAAGTTCTGGATTATTTTTAATATAGTTGAGCTCAAGATTGGTTTTATCATTATAAGCACTTGAATAGACAATTAAATCCGCATCCCTGGCAATATTTTTTGGATTAAAACCAGGATAAACTTTAATTTTAGCATCACGCAAAACCTTATCAGTTAAAAAGGATTCGGAAATATCTGAACCCGAAATATCAATCCCTTTCGCTTTTAAAAATTGAGCAAGCATCGTCATGCCAACACCTTTGATGCCAATAAAATATACCTTTTGTTTTTTAATTTTTAAAGAATTTTTTATCATAAAAGTATTAGCAATTAGAGTAGTTGTTTATCATCTTTTTTAATCAGTTCTAAAATTATCTTAGAAATTTTTTCAGCCGCTCCTTTTTCCATAATATTATAGGCGTTATTAGCATAAGTTCTCAAAGCTTCTTGATCATTCAAAAGTTTTTTTATTTCCTGACTAAAACTTTCTGCTTTTAAACTATTTTGTGACAAAACTAGCGCTGCCTCAGCCCTAGAAAAAATATTAGCATTATCTTCCTGATGACTATGAGGCATAGGAATTAAAATTGAAGCTTTCTTAAGAGCCGATATTTCAGTTAAAGTTGCTAAGCCACAACGAGAAACAACGAGTTTAGATCTATCCATGATAGCTAATAATTGATTGTGATTTATCAGCTCCCAGGCTAAATAAATCCCCTTGGATACATCCTCATACTTATCTTCTTCTTTTACAGTTTTTTCAGAATCAATCGTGCTTTTTAAATCACCTTTATTCTTACCAGTTATATGAATGATATTACAAAAATTTAATAATTCAGATTTTGCATCTTGTACGAGTTTATTAATAGCAACCGCGCCGGTTCCTCCTCCTAAAATTAAGATTAAAGGCTTATCTCCTTCTAATATTGGCTTTAGAGCATCATCAAATTCAGCAAATTTTTCCGAAATGCTAATCGGATTGCCCGTAAGAACAGCTTTGGGTCCATAATCAACTAAAGTTTTTTCAAAAACCGCGGTAATTATTTTAGCACAAGGCGCCATTAATCTGTTAGCTAAACCCGGTCTGACATCTTGTTGGTGAATTATAATAGGAATTCTTAAAAAAAACGCCGCATAAATTAAAGGCACGCTAGCAAAACTACCAACTGAAATAACTAAACTAGGTTTTTCTTTTCTAAGTAAAGGAAAGGCTTTAAAAAAAGCAGAAAAAATTAGAAAAATATCGGAAAAATTTTTTAAACTAAAGTAACGACGAAACTTGCCGGCTGGCAAAGATAAAAAGCGTAAATTACCAAAATTTTCCACCATTTCTTTTTCTGGTCCGTCTTCAGTACCAACAAAAACAAAATCAAGCTCTGGTTTTAAATGACGAAGCTCTTTCGTTATTTCAAGTAAGGGAATCACTGGACCACCACTCCCACCACCGGAAAGCATGATTTTATCCGTTTCCTTTTTATCGTCTTTGTCCATATTCTTTAGTATATTTACTAATGTTAATTAAAATTCCTAGGGCAAGCAGGCTTGATAAAATTGATGATCCGCCAGAAGAAATAAGTGGTAAGGGGACTCCGGTCATAGGAATTAAATTTATCATCCCACCAATATTTAAAAATGTCTGAACTGCAAGCCAAGTAATAATTCCTGTCGCTAAAGCTCCACTATAAAGGTTTGGAGAATTTTTAGCAATAAGCAGGCCTCGCCAAAAAATAAAGAGGTAAAGGAAGATAAGTAAGGAGCTAAAGACAAAGCCAAGTTCTTCAGCAATAACTGGAAAAATTGCGTCCCCCCAAACCTCAGGCAAATACATAAACTTCTGGCGACTTTCGCCTAAACCTCGTCCGAATAAACCACCAGAACCAACCGCAATTAACGCTTGATTAATTTGATAACATTTATCTTGTGAACTATAAGAAGGGTCCTTTAAACAGGCAAAGCGCTCGCTTTGATAAGATGAGCCAAAACTAACCATCAGATAAATTAAAACTATACCTAAAAAACCAGCCGCAAAAATATGTGTCATCTTACCGCCGCCAACAAAAAAAGAGGCAATAGAAGAAGAAATAATAATAAAGAGTGTCCCCATGTCAGGCTGAGAAATCATCAAAAAACTAATAAGCCCTAAAATAAAAATAAAAGGTAAAACTCCGCCACTTAAACTACCAACATGGGCTTTTTTCGCTTCCATCCAAGTCGATAAGTAAATTAAAAAAGAAAGCTTAACCAGCTCCGATGGCTGTAAAGATAAGCCAAAAACATTAATCCAACTATGCGCCGTGCCGTAATCCGATTTCAAGCCAGGAACAAAAACTAAAATTAGGAGAAAAATTGAAAAGAAAAGAAAAAAAGAGGCAAATTTTTTCCACCAAAGATAATTTATTTTTGATACCAAAAAAAATAAACCTAAAGAAAACAAAACAAATAAAAGTTGACGACCAACATAATGATAAGTTTTACCAAAGTCTTGATAAGCAATAACTGAGGAGGCGCTAAAAAGAGCCACCAAACCAAAAAATAATAATATTAAAATCGCCGTGATTAAACTTTTATCAGGTTTATGGCCATCCTCATTGCTAGCAAAAATATTGAGTTTATTCATTATTTTCCGTAAAGCCATAAAAGATTAAAAATTTCTATCAAGTAAAAAAATCATCAAACCAATCGCCGCCCCAATAATAGATATAACCCAAAAACGCATTACCACCTTAGATTCAGGCCAACCAAGAGCTTGAAAATGATGATGAACGGGAGCGGAAAGAAAAACTTTCTTCCCTCTTAGCTTTTTAGAGGTAACTTGAATAATAACTGAAAGTGATTCAATTAAAAATATTAAACCGAAAAAAATAAGTAATAAAGAATTATTGGTTAATAAGGCAATAATACCTAAAGTAATACCCAAACTCATTGAGCCGGTGTCGCCCATATAAAAACGAGCGGGCGGAATATTGAACCAAAGAAAAGCTAATAAAGTTCCACTTATAACGGCACAAAAAGTTGCTAAATCATAACGACCCATAGTAAAAGCGATTACTCCGTAAGCGGCAAAGGCAATCAAAAGTGTCCCCCCAGCTAAGCCATCAAGGCCGTCGGTCTCATTAACTGAAAAAGAAGTGGCGACGATAATGAAAATAAAAATCGGAATATACCAAGCACCAATTTCAAAATTACCCAAAAAAGGCACATGAAATATTGTCCAATCGAGCTTAAAATAAAACCATAGAGCGCCAATAAAAGCAATTAAAGTATAAATTAATAGACGATGACGAAGTTTTAAGCCGCCACCACCAAGGACGCCCTTAGTTCTAACATCAAGCCAATCATCAACTAAACCGATTAAAGCACTAGCCAATAAAGCTCCAAGGGGCAGAAGAGTTTCCGCTCTTGATAGGAAATTAAGTTGAGTCAAAATACTATCGGGAAAAATTAAGGACAACCAATAAAATATTAGAATTAAAATAAATAAAGTTCCCCAAATTAAAATCCCTCCCATCGTCGGCGTCCCCTCTTTATGGGCATGTAATTGACTAAAAACAGGGGTGGAGCCGCTATTTCTAATCTTTTTACCTAGTTTATATTTATAAAGGAAGTTAGTTAAAAGTGGAGTCAAAAAAAAACCTAAAATAAAAGCGAAGGCAGAAAAAAATAAAACCTTGATAATATAAACCTCCATCATAAAATTTAACAAAATTAAAAATATAAATAATGTCTAACGAAAATTAACTAGATAAACTGATAAAAGATATAGAATTGTTAAAATAGTAAAAGCTAGGGCGCCTCCTAATAACAATTGGGAAAAAAGGCGAAAATTTTTATGACGACTTAAAATAAGAACCAATAAAATATTAAATAAAATGATAAGTAAAGAAAAGAGGGGGTAAATAAAAATCAAGTTTGGATTACCGACAAGGTTAGCCCCAAAATCAATTTTATATCTTAAAACTAATAGTTCTCCACTTAAATTATTTTTAATAGAAAAGACCTGAATCCAAGCTAAAACCTGTAGAACAAAAGATATTATTAAATAATATCTATTTGGCAAATAACGCCAAAGTGATTTAAAAGCTAAATCTAAATGACCGAAGAATTCATAAGCCCCGGCGTAAAAATTGAAATAAGGCATAATTATAACTCATATTAAACACTTTCATCTTATCATATTTTAAGATAATATAAAACCATGCTATAATATACTTATATGAGCCAAAAAATAACCCATAATCTCTTTGTTTACGCCAAGCAAATAGATGCAGAAAATTTAATTATCACCGAAGATGAAAAAGAGCTAAAAATTAGCTATTATTTATCTGACTCAAGCCGCAAAGATTTTGTTTTAGATAAAAAATACGCCAAAACAATCAAGGCTGATATTTTAAATTTAATTGAAGGTAATGATTTCGAACTGACTAAAATAAAGAAGCAAACCGTTTATTACCAAAACAAAAAACTTATTTCCGAATTCCTTTTATCAGTCGTTCAAATTGGAAAGACTGAAAAAATAATTTTTGATTTTAAAAAAAGAGAAAATTCAAAAACTTGGCGCCTCTCAGAAACCGGAATGAAGAAAGAAGATCGTAAAAATTTAATGACTTTAATAAGAAAAGAACGAGGTTTAATTATTCTTTCTGGGCCAAAATCTTCTGGGAAAACTTCAACTTTATTAGCCCTCTTCAACGAGTTAAAAGAGGCTGATAAATCAATCTGCTTAATTGGTGGGACTAAGGAAGCTGACGGTTTAATGAGAATGGAGTTAAATAATAATGCTTTTGAACTAGCTCAAAAAGCTAATGTTGATGTCATCGCTGTTGACGAGATAAGAAATACAGCAGATTTAAGCGAAGTTTTTCGCCTTGCTACTTATGGAAAATTAATAATCATAACAATTGAGGCAGAAAATCTTAAACTTTTAGCTAAAAAAATAAAAGCTGTTTCTCGGTCGGATTTGGAAAAAATTAAATTAATTAAAATAATAAGTTTTCAAAAACTTGCCAAACTTCGTCGCTTGATAAATAATAAAAAAGATAAACGCCAAGAGATTGCCCGCTTTAAATTTTTGACTTTCAAACAATAGCCCATAAACACTCTAATACCATGCTAAAGATTGCTTGTGTTATTCCCGCCTGGAATGAAGAAAAAAATATTGCTCAGGTTATAAAAAATGTCCGTCCTTTTGTTGATAAAATTATTGTCATAGATGACGCCTCAAAAGACGCGACTTCTAAACTAGCGGAAGAAGCTGGCGCTTATGTAATAAGACATCTAATCAATCGCGGCCAAGGAGCAGCACTGCAAACCGGTAATGATTACGCTTTAAATCTCGGGATCGATATTATTGTTCACTTCGACGGCGATAATCAATTCTTAGCTGAAGAAATTAAAGATATGATTGCCCCAATTATAAAAAACGAAGCTGATATTGTTTTTGGATCGCGTTTTTTAGAAAAAAAAGCAAATCTACCTTTATTTAAACGGCTAATAATTTATCCACTAGCTCAAGCTTTTACTCGCCTAATTTTAGGAATAAAATTAAGTGACCCTCAAAACGGTTTCAGAGCTATGACTCGTCAAACAGCGGAAAAAATTAGAATAATGAATAGAGAAATGGCTCATAATAGTGAAATCCAAACTAAAGCCTTTAGCTATAAACTGCGAGTGGCCGAAGTACCGATTACCGTAATCTATCACCACTTTGGACAAAAACTAAGCGGTGGTTTTAAAATAATTAAAGATCTTTTTATCTATAAATTAAGTAAATAAAAATATGTTGCCACAACAAATAATTGCCCTTCTTATCATTTTAATTTTTGTCATAAAACTCTTTACACAAAAAAAGAAAGAAATAATAAATCAAACAGAATTTTTTTCTTGGTTAATTTTTTGGTTCATTGCCGGCCTTGCTATAATTTTCATTAAAAATATTGATGGCTTTTTAGCTGAACTCGGCGTTAGCGCCAGTGGTATAAATTTCTTATTTTATATTGGTGTTTTAATTCTCTTTTATTTTATCTTCCGTTTACGCTTAATCATAGCGAAACTTGACCGTCAATTAACTGATTTAACCAGACATGTAGCAATTAAAGAAGCGGAAAAGAAATATCAAAAATAAAAATCAAAAATAAAGAAATCCCTGATTGCTAATATTGATAATAAAGCTTTTATGAATAGCCAGCCTGAATTTAAAAAATTAAAAATTGCTAATATCGTTTGCGCCTTCCCGCCCTATAAAGGAGGAATTCCTAATAGCGCTAAACAAGTCGCCGAACTTTTAAGCGATAAATTTGAAGTAGAAAATTTTCATCCCAACAATTTAAAACCTTTACTTAGACGCGGTCACGGCGCCTTTGCTCCTGGGCTATTTTTTAAACTAAGAAACTTTGATTATATTTATCTCCACTACCCTTTCTTTGGCAGCGCTGAGGTTGTTTGGTTTTTTAAATTATTTTACAAAAAACCGAGACTAATCATCCACTATCATATGGATGTAAAAAATCTTAAATTTGCCGAAAAACTTTTAAGTTTTCCGAGTCGTTTAATTTTAAAATCGTTATTAAAACAAGCCGAATTAATTGTCAGTGCTAGTTTTGATTATGTAAAAAATAGTAAAATAAAAAACTATTACAATTTAAGACCTGATAAATTTAAAGAAATCCCTTTTGCCATTAATTTAGAAAAATTCAAGCCCAAGGAAATAAAAAAAGCCGGTGGAGCTGGCTTAATTGCTAAGGCTAAATCCTTTGTTAATTTTGTTAACAATCAATTTATTAAAAAAGATAAAATAGAGTTTATTTTTGTTGGCGGTCTTGATGCCGCTCATTATTTTAAGGGCTTAGAAAATTTAATTAAAGCCTTAAGCTTTACTCCTGGTAACTGGTCTTTAAATATTATTGGCGATGGCGACTTAAGAAAAAAATACGAAGAAGATGTTTATAAAGTTGGATTAGAGAAAAAAATATTTTTTAAAGGAAAGCTAAGTGATTCCGAATTAATTCGCGCCTATCAAGACGCTGACTGCTTAATTCTTCCTTCGGTTAATAATAATGAGGCTTTTGGTATTGTTTTAATTGAGGCGATGGCCTGTGGCTTAACTTTAATTGCCTCAGATTTACCAGGTGTTAGAAGTGTTTTTACAAATGAAAGAGAGGGTTTATTAGTTAAGCCGGGCGATGTACTTTCTTTAAAAGAAGCTTTAGAAAAAATTATTAATGATAGGTCTCTAAGAAAATCAATGTCTTTAGCGGCTCGAGAATTAGCAACTAAAAAGTATTCCGAAGAAAAGATGAAAAGTAGATTAGAAGGATTATTTAAATCTTAATTATGAAAATAGCTTTAGTTCACAATTTATACGAGCCCTACGCTAAGGGTGGAGCGGAAAAAGTTGTTAAAGAAATGGCGGAAAAACTATCATCACTTGGCAATGATATTTTTATAATTACTACCGAACCAAAGAAAAAAAGATTAATAAAGTTTGCGACAGAAAAAGACGCTGCCTCAATAAATTTAGACACCAAAAATAATTTTAAAAAATACTATCTCCCCTCTTCATATTATAATCTTAGTGATATTCCCAAAGCTCTTCGTCTTTTTTGGCATCTAAATAATTTTTATAATCCTAAAAAAGAAAAAGCTATAGAAACCATATTAGGTAACGAAAAACCAGATTTAATAATAACTCACAATTTAATTGGTATTGGGTTTTTTATGACAAAAGTAGCCGAAAAATTAAAAATAACCCACGAGCATTTTCTCCACGATATTCAATTACTTCATCCCTCTGGCTTAATGATAAGTGGTAAAGAAGAAAAAGTAGATTCTCTTATTGCCAAGTTATATCAAAACTTAACAAAAAAATATTTTTTAAATTCGGAAAAAATTATTTCTCCTTCGTCCTGGCTTTTAGATGAACATCTAAAACGAGGATTTTTTGAGAATAAAGACACGGAAATAAGGCCTTTGAGAGAATTGGAAATTGAAAAACTTGAAACGGAAATTATGAATAAAGCTCAAGATAAAGGCGAAATTCAAGATCAAACCCCCGCCTCCAAAAATAACTTTCTCTTCGTCGGGCAAATTGAAAAACATAAAGGCATTATCTTTTTAATTAAAACTTTTAAACTTTTAGAAGATAACTCGGCTAGCTTGAGAATAGTTGGTAATGGCGACGACTTAAAAGAAGCGAAAAAGATTGCCGGTGATGATAAACGTTTTATTTTTCTTGGTCGCTTAAATTCGGAAGAAGTAAAGGCGGAAATGAAAAAAGCAGGAGCTTTAATTGTTCCGTCTTTATGTTACGAAAATTCGCCCACGGTGATTTATGAGGCTAATGATTTAAATTTGAAAGTCATCGCCGCAAATATTGGCGGCATCCCAGAAATTGTTAAAAAAAACGATTTACTTTTTAAGGCTGGGGATGAAAAAGACTTGTTAGACAAATTAAAAAGGAAGTCTTAGTAGACTTCCTTATATAATTTTAAAGCGGCTTTTTAAATTTTTTGGCTAAATAGGCTAAATAGGCTAAATATGCCTATCAAAAATATCACTCCGCATAAATAAAGATACGCATACGGAGACATCTCTATGATTTTATCAAAAGCAATTTTTGCTAATGTTCCGAAAATTAAGATAAAGATCAAAAGTCCAACAGCTAATGTTTTAGATTCTGACATTTTTATGATGCCGTAAAATATCATAATTATAGCGCTGATGCAAATAATTATTATATTAGTAAGTGATAAAACATCGCTAAAAATTAACACAGCAACAAAAACCAGTGTGATTCCTATCCCGGAAAAAATAAGCGCGAAGGCTTTTTTCATATTCCGTCTGTCAAGTAATTCTGTCTTAGCATCAGTACTTAACTTAAGTCTGTGATTAACACCTTCGAGAGCATCCCTAACTTTATCTAATTCCCTCTGATAATCAGAGATTTCTTTTTCCGTCAATGGTTGTTTATACATAAACATTTCTACGTAAAACACCATGCCAACGACAAATACAATCACCAAATAACTAATAGTTGTTTCCATTTTTTCCCTCCTATTTTTTTAAGTTTATAATTTGATTAATTGCTAAATTTACCTAGTTTTAGATAAAATCAGCAATTAACCAAATTTAACCTTATTTGTCAATGTTCTCTCTTACAATATTAATCTTAACATGTAATAATTATACCATGCTTTATACAAAAAGTCAATAGGTGCGCTAATATGTACACACATATGGTGGTTTTCCAATTAAATAAAATTAGAGTTGTGCTCCAGTCTCATCTCCATTTCCATCCCCTTCTTCCCCGAGCCAGAAATCTAAAAACATCTCCCAATCATCAGCAATTTTTGGATCAAAGGCGTAAGCTTGGCGCAAATACTGCGCCGACAAATCATTCTCGCCCATAATCAAATAAATCTTGGCGACATTAAGAAAAGTCTCAGCATCATTTGGATAAAGGACGGTTAATCTTAAAGCAAATGTTATAGCTCTCTCAAAATCACCCTCATCAACTAAATAACCAATTGAAGAAGTAAGAAATTGAGAAGAACTAATACTAGAGGCTCCATTTAAATCAATACAACTATTAAGCGCTTCCTTTAAGCCGTCTTGAACTTGTAAATACATATAAAACTGAGCCAAGCGACAATAACCTTCATAATACTTGTCATTTAAACTAATTGCATATTCTACAGTCTCAATTGCCGCATCATTCTCTCCTCTAGTTAAAAGCATCTGTGCCTTAACTAAATAAACCGGTGCCCTTCCTGGACTCGCCTCAATCGCATACTCAATCGCCTGCATCGCTAAGCTTGAATAAAAATTAGCCTTTTCTAAATTATCATTCCCATAAAAACGAGCAGCAACATCAGCCACTTGCGAAAGTTGCATCTGCATTAAACTATCATAAGGATTATACTCAACATTCTTCTGTGCCAAGCCAATAACAAATTCAATAATTTCATCGGCACGAGCGGGCTCTAAAGTTTTAAGTTGTTCCCAATTTGAAGTAAATAAATTAATAACCACAACCCGCGCGTCTCTTTCCAGGGGATGGTCTTTAAGGACTTCTTGAAACATTTTATAACTCGCCTCAGCTTGCCCGCTTAAACCTAAAGAGTAGGCTTGAATGGCGCCCTCTAAAGTTCGCTTTGGTTTCAAATTAAAGTTAGCCGTAAAAATATAAGCAGATAATAATAAAATTATTAACAAGAAAACTTCAGTTGATTGTTTTTTTAGATAAATCTTAGAACTAGCAACAGTCTTAATTTCGGAAACCCCCTCAATAACACCTCGATCCTCTCTTTCACTTCGTAAATAATAGATAAACCCTAAAATAATCATCATCCCAAGATAGGTAACAAAAGAATCAAAAATTGCTAAATTTTGGATAAAGTAAGCCGCTAAAAGTGAGATTATGATAATTATTTCTAAATTTCTTCTTTGTTTCAATTCTCTTAAAGCAACTCTATAACCATTAGCTTTTAGTTCCGAAAATAAATAAAATAAGGCGGCCACAAAAATACTAAGATAAGCCAATAAACCAACCGTTCCGGTAGTAGAGGCAATATCAATTAAATTATTATGGGCTCTATCAAAATAAGTTTCAGAAGTCGTATAATTAAAAAATCTTGAATCAAAATGACGATCAAAAATTATCGCATAATTTCCAAAGCCGGTACCAAAAATCGGATGATTTTTAAAATCCTTAGCTGCGCCTTCCCAAGAAATTAAGCGAGTTTGAAAAGTAACTTTTTGCGGAGTTAAATTTCTTAGAAAACTCTTTTGAAACCAATCGGCTTGATATTGAGAAAAAAGTCCAACCACAGTAATAACGGCAATAATAAAAGTAATTAAAGAAAGGCGTCTAATTTTTTTTCTCTCATGTAAAACGCCAAAGAGAAAAATTAAAAGCATCAAGCTTAAAAACAAACCAATAATCGCCCCTGAAGTTCGACAAATCCAGAATTCCCAAAGCATAATTAAAATCGGAACAATATAAGCAAGACGCCAAAGTTTATGTTGCTCGCGGAAAAATAAAATTATGGCAAAGAAAATGTTAAAAATTAAATAACCACTAACATAAGCCGTGTTACCAATTGTACTAAAACGTTGTTCACCAAAAATTCCATTTAAACTAACAACCGTCGCTACTATAACTGAAGTTAAAAGCAAAATTTTATAATCTTTCCAAGAGCGGAAAGTTGAAATAAGCATCAAGAAGAATAGAAAGAAATGAAAAACATGAAAAAAGCCAAGCATTCGTTCGGCGTCGCCCCAAAGACTTAAAGCCGGATCAACACTAACGACGACCGACATCAAAATTGCCACAAAATAAGCAACTAAACCATAAGTTATCAAATTTTTCTTCGGCCGATATTTAGGAAATTTCAAAATAAAAACCAACCAAAGAGCAAATAATAATTCAATTAAAATATTAAAAGCAAATTGTTTAGAAGTTATGTAAGGAAAAAGCAAGGCTTTAAAAACAAAGAAAACAATAAATAAGGAGGCAATTAAACCAAACTGAATTAAACGCAAATAAGTCTTTTCATTCATATGTTTTGTAGAATCTAATTAATTATTTTTTTGTAAAATTTATCCCTAACTCATTCTTCTGTTTTTCAGAAATAACCGAAGGCGCGTTCATCGTTAAATCTTTACCATCACTAGTTTTAGAAAAAGGAATAACTTCACGAATACTTGGTTCATTCTCTAAAATCATCATTAAACGATCAAAGCCCCAAGCAATTCCCCCATGAGGCGGAGCGCCAAACTTTAGAGCCTCTATCATATGACCAAAATTTTGCTCTATTCGCTCGTCGTTATAACCCATAATCTCAAAAGTTTTTTTAAGAGCTTCTGGTTTATAATTCCTCAAACTTCCACCACCAATTTCAAAACCATTTAAAACCACATCGTATTGAGTAGTTAAAATAAGAGCGATATCTTCTTTGTTCATAAACTTTTCCATATACTCATCTTTCGGTTTAGAAAAAGGATTATGGGTAAAAGTCCATTCAGCTACTTCATCAACATTTTCCTCTTCTGGCTTTTCAAACATTGGAAAATCAACAATCCAAAGAAAAGCTAATAAATTAGGGTCATTTTTATCCCCTCTAATATCTGGTCTATCAGTCCCATATTTTTCCAGCGCCTCTTTATAAGTAATTCTCGGGAAAGGAATAGTTTGAATTTTTTTCTCCGGATAAAATTTTTGAACTATAGCGATTAAAAGTTTTTCATTTAAATTAATAACCTCCTCCTCACTAACAAAAGACATTTCCAAATCAAGTTGGGTAAATTCTGGTTGACGATCCCCGCGAGCATCCTCATCGCGCATACAGCGAGCAAATTGAAAATATTTTTCTAAACCAGCAACCATTAATAATTGCTTGTATTGCTGAGGGGATTGCGGTAATGAGAAAAAATTACCAGGCATTAAGCGACTCGGAACAACATAAGAACGAGAGCCTTCTAAAGTCGGGGCTGAAAGTAGTGGAGTTTCAACTTCAATAAAATTTTCGTCGGCTAAATAATTACGAACAAAGTTCTGAACTTTAAATCTATTTTTTAGATTTTTTTGCATTCTCGCATTACGCAAATCAAGATAGCGATATTTAAGACGCAAGGGCTCATTGATTAAAATTGTATCTTCGCTTAAAGGAAAAGGAAGAACTGAACATTCGTTTAAAACTTTTAAAGCTAAAACTTCTAATTCAATATCACCATTTAAAATATCTGGCTTTCTTTGTTTTTCTGGCCTTTCATTAACTTTAGCTTCAACCTCAACCACAAACTCGTCCCTCAAAGTCCCGCCAATTTCAATTGCCGCGCTACCTGGTAAAATAATACCTTGAACAACACCACTGATATCACGAAAATCTAAGAAAATCATCTTCCCTTGATTGCGACAAGAATTAACCCAAGCCTTAACAACAACTTCCCCCCCTTTCTTGGTTGGCAAGTCTTTAATATAAGTTCTGTTATTCATAATTTAAAAATTTTAAAACCAAGGTTTTGCTAAACAATTTATAATACTAAAATTAAAATATCATTATCTTTGCTAAAAAGCAATTTATTCCGCCCTTAAAGCTTCAACCGGGTCAAGTTTTGAGGCTCTTCTCGCCGGTTGAAAACCGAATAAGAAGCCACAAAGCAAGGAAAAAATAAAGGAAATTATAATCCCTTCTAAGGGGAAAATAAAATCAAAATTAATACCAAAAGAAGCAGCCACTAAAGCTAAGCCATAAGCGCCAGCAATTCCAATTATAACCCCTAAAAACCAACCCCAAAAAGTAATTAGAACTGACTCAATTAAGAATTGCCAAGTAATATCGCTACCCGTGGCTCCTAGAGCCTTTCTTAGGCCAATTTCCGGTGTTCTCTCAGTCACGGTGACATACATAATATTCATAATACCCACCCCGCCAACTGCTAAAGAAATTAAAACAATGGCTAAAAGTAAATAGGTAACAGCACTAGTAACAGTGCCTAAAGTATTAATAATCTCCTCCATCGTTGAGACGCGAAAGTCGTCTCTTTCTGGATCAGTAATTTCGTGACGGTCCCTTAAAATAAGTCTTATCTCTTCGGCGGTGTCATCACCAAGGCTAACGTCATTAAGTTGATGGGTAAAATACATTGAATAATCAACCCCTAAAATTCTTTTTTGTAAAGTTGTAACCGGAAGATAAACAATGTCGTCAAAATCAATAAAACCAAAACCGCCTTCAATTTTTTCTAAAACACCAATGACTCGAAAATTAGTCGTGCCAATTCTAACCGACTTACCAACTGCTGACTGATCACCAAACAGACTTTCTTTTAGAGCTCCTCCTAAAACCACGACGGTGGCCTGAGACTTATCTTCATTATCATCAAAAAAACGACCTTCTGCTAACTTAGTTTTCTTATCTATTCTTTGATAAGCTGGGCCAACCCCGAAAATCATAGTTGTTTTCCCTTCCTGTCCATAACTAACTCGACTTTGACCAATCGAGGCGGCATAACTTTCTTTAATATTTGCTAGCTTATTAATCTCCTCCATATCAGAAATTTTCAAACTTGTAACCTCTCCCGAGCTCGGACCATTAGTAGAGGGGACTTTTATTTCTGTTTGAATAATATCGCTGCCATAAGAATCAATTTCGCCATTTATCAAAGAACTTAGGGCCTCGCCAGCTGAAAAAACAATCACAATTGAAGCGGCGCCAATAACAACGCCTAAAACCGTCAAGCTTGTGCGCATGATATTAAGCTTTAAAGAGCGTAGAGCAAGTTGGAAGGCGATTAAAAATTTCATAATTTATTCATATCTTAACGCGTCTATCGGATCTAAACGACTAGCTTTCGCCGCTGGATAAAGACCAAAAATAATACCAATTAAAGAAGATAGTCCAATAGCAATAATAAAAGAAAGGGCTGAAACCAAAAAATCCCAATCATAACCTAAAGACTGAACAACAGTGGCGATTAAAAAGGCAAATAAAACTCCAAAAAATAAACCAATTAAGCCACCGATTAAAGTTAAAGCAACGGACTCAAAAAGAAATTGCTGACGAATTTGATAATTTTTCGCTCCAATTGCTTTGCGTAAACCAATTTCCCTTGTTCTTTCTTTAACGCTAACTAACATAATATTCATAATGCCAACGCCACCAACTAAAAGTGATAAAGCGGCCATCGCTGCTAGAAAATATTTTAAAGCATCGGTAATAGTAGTTACTAAATTTAAAGCATCGCGAATACTACGAACTGAAAAATCATCATCAGCCGGGTTATCGATATTGTGGCGCTCTCTTAAAGTAGCTCTAATGTCTTCCATTGCAAAATCGATATTAGCGACATCATCAACTTTAACTCGAGCCATGCTTAAATAATTAACGCCAGCTAAAACTTTTTGAGCAAATTCAAGTGGAACTAAAACTAAATTATTAGGATCAGAAAAACCACTCTTACCTTTTTCTTTTAAAACTCCAATTACTTCAACCGTTTGATTTTTTATTTTCATTTTTTGACCAAGAGGATTATTATCGCCAAATAATTCTTGGGCCACAGTCGGACCGATAACTGCTAGACGAGAAACAGAATCCATTTCATCCTGACTTAAAAAACGACCTTGATCAATTTCTCCTTTTTCAATTTCAAAATAATCACCAGAAACACCGCTAATACTAGCGTCATAAACTTGGTCGCGCCAATAAAGCGGGGCGTTAATATCATAATAAGCCATCGCATATTGTAAATTTAAAACATTTCGTTTTTCTCTTAAAGCATCAACATCCGATTTTTTTAAACTTGTTACTTTAACACCAAAAACTGAAGCGGGTGGACCTTTTTCATCCGAAGCGCCTGGTAAAATTCCAATTAAATCGGAACCAAAAGAATCGAGTTGACCTAAAATTAATGATTGAGCCCCAGCACCAAGAGACATAATTAAAACAACAGCGCCAACCCCAATCATAATCCCGAGCATAGTCAAAAAACTCCTAGTCTTATTACTAAGCAAAGCGCGAGCGACAATATGTAATAGTTGTTTAAATTCTTCCAACATTTTATTTAAGAAGACTTCCCTCTATTTAACAAACTCGCTTTATTTAACGAGTTCGCCTTCTTTAGCGAAGCGACGATTTTTGACTAGTTCATCACTTAAAATTTCTCCATCTTTAACCCGAACAATTCTTTTCGCATGTTCAGCGGTAAAAGTTTCGTGAGTGACTAAAATAATAGTTACGCCTTCATTATTTAATTCCTGTAAAATTTCCATTACTTGAGTTCCTGATTTTGAATCAAGATTGCCCGTCGGTTCGTCGGCAAAAATAACTGAAGGACTATTAACAAGGGCACGAGCAATTGCTACTCGCTGTTTTTCTCCACCAGAAATTTGATTAGTAAAATAATTTAAACGATGAGAGAGTCCGACGCTAGTTAAAACCTTAGTCGCCTTCTCTTCCATATTTTTTTTATCCTTAGAATAAATTAATGGCAGTTTGACATTATCTAAAACCGTTGTTCTTGCAAGTAAATTAAAGGCTTGAAAAACAAAACCAATCTCAGCATTCCTTAAAGCGGCTAAATCATCATCGTTAATTTTAGTTATATCTTTAGCTTCAAAATAATAATTTCCCACACTCGGCCGATCAAGTAAACCGAGGATATGCATTAAAGTAGATTTTCCTGAACCAGAAGGTCCCATAATAGAAACAAATTCGCCCTCGTGAATCGTTAAATTTATGCCCCTTAAAACCTCTGTTTTAAGTTCACCTAAAACATAAGTCTTACCAAGATTTTTTATTTCAATTAAGGCTTTTTTCATATTATTTACCGTTTTCTTTAATGAAGGTAATTATTAAATCATCTGTATTAATTACTCCTTGAATTTCCGTTAAGCCATTATCGCCACGCAAGCCTTCTTCTATTTTAACTTCATCATAAACATCGCCACGTAAAACTCTAACAATTTTTTTGCCTTCTTTTTCAATTATTGCTCGAGACGGAACGCTTAAAACATTATCCTTACTATCAGTTGTAATCACGGTATTAGCTGTCATCCCTGATTTCAGAGATAAGCCACGAGCCTCAAGTAAAGCAGAAGTTTTCTCTAAATCAGAAAAAATAATTTTTACTTTATAATAAACAACGCCAGCAATTAAAGTTTGGGCTGGTTCAATAAAACTAACAGTTCCCTCTAAAGTTAGGTCATCAGAAAAAGCGTCAAGCGTAATTGCGACTGGGTTTCCCACTTTAACTTTAGAAATATTTGATTCAGAAATATCAACCTCAACTTCAAAACTATTATCAACCAACATTTTTACCATTGCTAAAGCCCCACCAGAAAATTGTTCCCCGGCTTTAAAATTTACTTCAGTAATAATTCCGTCCATTGTTGCCACTAAATTTGCATCACTAATTTGCTTATCAATATTTTCTAAAGCGGCTTGGGCTTGGCTAATTTGCGCATTAACTAATTGTAAATCCTGGGAACGAGCCGGGGCAACGGTATTATTGTATTGGGCTTGAGCTAAACTAACATTTTTAATGGCATTTTCAAGTCTAGCAGCAGCGGCCAGATGTTGTTGTTCAGCGCTAAGTTTTACATTACTAACATTATTTTGAGCCGCTAAAATAGCATTACTTAAAGAGCTCTTGGCCTGGTCAAGCGAACTTTGAGCGGCAGCCATCCCCGTTTCATAATTTAAATAAGCGTTTTTATAGGCTTGAGTCGCGCCTTCAAGAGCACTGGAAGCAGCGCTAATTTGAGCGCTTTGAGAAATTATCAAGGATTTATAAGCATCAAGCTCGGCTTGAGAAAAAGAAGAGCTGGTAATTGTATTTTCAAGCATTAAATAAGATAAATCTAAAGCGGCCGAAGAATTAAATAAAATACTTGCTAATGATTCAGCCGCAGGAATTAAATCAGCTTTCGTTTCTGAAGTTCTTGCTTTTAAAAGTAAAGTTTCAAAAGCCGGCAAAGAATCAATAATTCTATTTTTTGCATTTTCCGTTTGACTTTTATAAGTTGAATTTTTAACACTTAAAATGTTTTTTACATCATCATCTTCAAAAATTTTATTAATATTATCCATCGCGACTCTAACCGTTAAAAGTTTATCACTTAAAACCAAAACCAAAGACCCCTTAGAATTATCAATCGTTTTTAAATAAGTTTTTTCCGAATTAGATAAAGATGTTTCTGCCGTTAAAACCGCTTGACGAGCGGCTGGCATAGAACTAGGATTAGCAGCAATTAAATCTGCATAAGTTTTTTCGGCTTGGCGAATATTTTCATTAACGGTTTTAATTGTTTTTTCTAAATCAAGACGAGCTGAAGCTTCAGCTGATTGAGCCTGTTCCAAAGATCGTTTAGCCACACTAACTGTTTCAAAGCTCGCTCCGCTTGAGGTTTTAGAATAATTAGCTTGAGCAATACTTAAAGCCGCTACCGCTTCTTGGCGCCTTAGAACTAAGGAGCTTGAATCAAGACTAGCAAGAACTTGTCCGGCTTTAACTTCGTCACCAACTTTAACGGCGACACTTTCAATCTTGCCGACACTTAAAAAATCCAAAGAAATTTCTTCAATCGGTTTAATTGTTCCCGTTTCACTAACAGTTTGAGTTAAAGGGCCGTAAGTCGCAGTCACAGTTGTATATACTGGCGCTGGTTTTTTGGAACTTATTAAAACAACAATAATAATTATTACTAAAATTGGTAAACCAAAATATAAAAGCCTTTTTTTTGCTTTTTTCATAATATAGTAAATATAAATTTTATTAAAATGAACATCTAGATTATAACATTTTTATAACGAAAAAACAAGACTGTATTTAAAAATAAAAAAAGCTCAGTTTTAATTTCTGAGCTTTGAATAGCTTTAAATAAAAAGACTTTTAATTATTTTTTTATCTAGCCCAGATTAAAATTTGACGAGAGCGCATTAATTTATCGTACTTTAGTCTTAAAGCACGACGGTCACGGGAAGAGTCGCGGCTAGCGATTTGGATTTGTTTTTTCTGGCTTGGGAAGATTAAGTTTAACATATGTTTTTAAATTAAATAATTAATAAATTAAATTTTTTTAAATTCTCACTAAATCACGAACTACTTTAACAACAATTCCTCTAACCTCAACTTCTCTTCTAAAAATCGGTTCATAATTAGGGTTAGCCGGTTGCAGTCTAATTTTATCCTTTTCTTTATAAAATCTTTTTAAAGTCGCCTCGTTATCATCAATAATCGCGACAACAGTATCACCATTACTCGCCCAGGACTGTTTTTTTATAATTAATAAATCATTCTCCAGTATTCCCTCCTCAATCATAGAATCTCCTTTGGCCCGAAGAGCATAGAGATCAGAGATATTAAATCTTTTATCTTGAGTAATCTCAATTTCCCGACCAGTTTCTTCTAAGGCTTCTAAAGGTTCTCCGCAAGCAATAGTTCCGACTAAAGGCACGGACATAGAAGCGCCAAATTTCGCTTTTATAAGTTCCAAGCTTCGAGCCGAGCCCTTAACTCTTTTAAGAAAGCCTTTAGTAATTAAATTGGAAATATGTTCGTGGATAGTTGAAACAGCAGAAATTCCTAAAGCATCTTTTATTTCATTAAGCGAAGGAGCGTAGCTAAAATCTCTTTCATATTCAGAAATAAAGTCAAATACTTCTTTTTGTTTTTTAGTTAATATCGCCATATTTACTTAATAATTTATTGATAATATTATTATAACCGAAACTAAACCGAAAGGCAAGGCCTAGGCTGTGGATAACTAAAAAAGAAGCTTATCTTCCTTGGTTCAAATATGGAAAGACATTTCTTTACTAGTTGGATTTCCTACGGAAACCAACAATCGTTCAGAAAATGTCTTTCCATATTTGAACTTAAAAAGACAACTAGCTTCTTGTTTAAATTTTTTAAATTATAAACCTATTCCCTCTAAACTCTTAATCGCTTCTTCTGCTTCCTGGCTTAAAGCCTTACTCCCTTTTAATTTTAAAGCCTGTGCTTTTAAAGAATTAAGTAAACGGCCATAAATTTTATTTTCCAAATCACTAACCTCATTATTTTCTTTTTTAAGTTCAGTTGCTAAATGAGATAGATCCAAACTACTTAAAGAGAGATAGAAAGTCGGAACATTCTCAAAAGAGGCCAATTTTAATTCTCCATCAATAAAAGTTGCGCCATATTTTATCTCTGCTCCGCCCGAAGCGCTAACTTTTTTCATCTTTTCTTTTTTCTTTGCCTCAGAATAATAACCCTGCATATCATCAACAACTTCATCAAAACCACAAATAACCGCTCCACTCTCTTTATCAATAATAACATTATCAATACCGTTGCAATAATCATCATATTCCGAAGCTCGGGCGACAATAAAACGCTCACCTAAAATTTTATCAAGCATTAAAGTTAAAGCTAACTCCGCCACGCTTCCCGAGGCTTTTTCCTTTCCGATCCGCCAAGCCTCAATATTCATTCCCTTTTCCTGGGCCCAATTATTTTCCAATTTCAATACTAAATTATTATCTTTCTCCGCTTCTTCTCCGGAAATTAAAATGCGACCCTCGGGATCTAAAAAATTCTTATTATAGATATCATTTATTTTTTCTGAACGACGAGCAAGACGGCTTTTTAAATAATCAACAAAAGTTTCCGGTCGTTCCGGCTTTTTAAATTTATCTAAATCAATTTTCACTCCAGGTCGGGCACCAGGTAAGTATTCAATGTTCATAGTTTTAGTTTTTATTTTCTATCATTTACATTTTAATCCTATCATTTTGACAGAATTAGGACAAATTTTTAGTTTTAGCTTGAAAGAAGTTCCTTTTTTTATTAAGTGAACTAGCCCAAACATCGAATAATCAATTTTAATATCTCTAAATATTCTAATTTATTAATTCTTATAATTTTACGCCTTAGTCTTTTACTACTGAAAACCCTGAGTTGAGATAAAATAACCGATCCAAAATTAGGAGTTTTTAAATCATAGTAAAAGACACTCTCTTTAATTTTAGAAGTTAAAGGGATAGTAATTATTAAATCTTTATTAAACTTTTTTAAAATTAAAACTGGTCTTTCAAAATCATTATTTTTCCCATCCTCCTCACTTCCAACATTAGAGCCGATACTAGCCCACCAAATCTCCCTTTCTTTAAAAAATCTTGGATATTTATTAGAGTTATTTATTTCAATTTTCTTCTTAGACCATTCTATTATATCCAAATTTTTTCTATTTTTTTGATTTATTTTTTCCATAAATTATTCACTTGATTTTTTAAAATAATTTTGCTATAATAACTTTACATGTTATAGAAATATAACCCTGAGGATTAGTTTTACTGGTCCGATAGACAATGTTTAGTCGCCTAGCGCCTAAACCCCGAGGAACTCTTTTTTCCCAAAAAGAGTTCCGTTTTTTTATTAAAAAAAGCTATCAAAAGATAGCATAAATTCCCTCAAGAAAACTTAAAAGAGTTATAAAATAAAGATAAAGTCTTTAATCACCGATGTTTTTGCTTTATAAAAATTCGTTTTAACTCTTAAAAGAAACAATTAATTCACTTTCAAGAGCCTTAGCGACTTTTCCTAAAAAATTTAAGCTAAAGTTTTGATGACCAGCCTCAAAGCGAGCAATATTACTTTGAGTTGTCCCGATTTTTTCTGCGAGTAAAGCCTGGCTCATTTTTCTCGCTTTTCTAAGTTTTATTATTTCATAAGAAACAGAAAGCTTTAAACCGTATTCATCAAAATCTTCTTTAAACTTTTTATTCTTAAGCTTTTTTTCTAAAACTGAATCCAGGTCAATCGCTTTAATATTTTTATTTTTCATATATTTGCAAATTATTTAAACAATCATAATAATTTAACTCTGCTTTTCTTATTTCTCTTTTCGGTGTTTTATTGCTTTTTTTCAAATATCCGCTAAGAATGATAATCACCTTATTTAAAACCAAAAAATAGAATAAGCGATAATGGTTATTAGAGAAATCAACTCTTAGCTCTCTAATCTTGCCCTTTATATGACGAGCATAGGGTTCATCTAAATAACCTTTATTTTCTCTTAAATAATCTAAATATTTATAAATCTTAGCTTGAATTTTAAGGTCAAGAGATTCTATAAATTCAAAAACCTCACTTTTATAAGTTTTACTATTACAGTAAAACTTAATTTTATATTCTTTATTATATATCATATATGATATTAAGTCAATAATGATTAAACTAACCCTCTTTTTTAAACCCTTCGAATTCAATGGGTTTAGAACTTTAATTTAATCATTTTAACAAATAGTATATGAAAAAATTTTAAATAGAAAATAAACAAAAAATAAATAAAGAAAAGAAAAAGCGCGACTTTTTCAATAATCGCGCTTTTTGTATTTAGTAAATTTAATCAATTCCGCACCCAACCAACAATCTTCTACCAACCCCCGCCGCCACCACCGCCGCCACCGCCTCCAGAGGAGCCAAAACCGCCGGCACCGCTTGAGGTGCTACTAATATGACTTGAGATATCGCTTGAGAGGCCGCCGATAACAGAATTTAGGGCGTTAAAATCACTAATCATTATCGCGCCGGCCATGAAGCTAAGGTGATGATTATTTAAATAATCTTCGCCGTAAATATTTTTTATATTATTTAACCACTCCTTAGTAATGCCAAATTGAATAGCGTAGGGCAGATATTTTTCCATTATTCCCTCTTTTTCATAAAAACGAGAGCGGTATTTCTCGGCCGTTGTCATATACAATTTAAAACCTTCTATTTTATGTCTTAATTCCGCTCCCTTGAGAGTTAAAGTATGAAGCGTTAAAGCACCAAAGATGAAAAAACTAAAAGAGGAAAGACCGACTATAATACTAATATCCATCAAGACAAAAAAGAGAACGATGCCAATAATACCCATCGCCATCCCAATAAAAAAACTTTTTTTATTTATAATTTTTCTAGCGCGTAAGTCCTCTGAGACGGAGTAAAATATTTCGTCTAATTCTATTCTACTTTCCTTCTTTAATTTACTCAGCTTAATTTCATCATCGTAAGAAAAAATATTTTCAAATAATTTTTCTTCGGCTTTATATAAATCTTGAGTTTCTTTATTTGCGTTAATAAATTTATAATCGGTTTTAGAGAAAATTCCTTCTTTCTCAATTTTTTCTATCTTCAAATAACCTTTAACCGCTAGGTTAATTATTGTCGCCGGTATTGAATTTTTACTCCGCCGACCTCTATTTAATAAAGAGCCAATTTCTATTGGACTCAAGCCTTCTGGCGGCTCATACTCGGCGATTAAGGGCTTATTTATTCTCGGGTCTCGGCCAAATTTAAACCAAACAGAGAAAGCTAGGATTAAAATTATTAAAGCAATAATATACTTAAGCATCGTTTTATCAATTGCTATAATAAATTTTTGCCAAAGATTATATTGATAAGGGCTAACTATATCTTTAGGGAAAGTAGCGGATAAGGTTAAGCCAGCTCGCATTCTTATAACATTATTTGATCTAAATTCTAATTCATTATCATTTAACCAAATATAATCAAAGCCGTCTTTGCTTTTACTTCCTAACATCCCGGCATAATAATCAATATCTATATCTTCCTTCTTTATCTCTTGAGGAAATATTATTTTGGCTCGGAAATTATCAATTTCCATATTCCAGAAATTACCTAAAATATTCCAATATAATTCATCAAAGGAGTTTCTTTCGGTTCTTACAGCATTTTCAACTTTATATTTGATAACATAAGTATTTTCTCCCTTAACCTCAACATCCTCATCACCAATTTTATATGTTATTGTATCTAAATCTCTTTCCTTAGAATATTCATAAGCTTTATTATTTTCATCGGTAATTGATTTTAAAGTTGTTGGCAAAATATATTCCCCTTCTTCAGTTTTATATTTAGTCGGAAGCGTACGAAAAATTCCATGTTTATTCTCAAGATCGCCACAGTCAGCAATAATAATCTCAGTAATATCTAAACTTGAATCAAGATTTACTTTTATTTCCGTACTAAAATCTTTAACATACCAATCATAAACATAATCCCGCGCCGAGGATTGATTAGCGAATAACAAGAAGCTAAAAATGAAAATTAAAAAAACTTCCAGGAATCTAATTTTTTTAAGACTAAACATAAAATTTTAGAAATTAATTATGTCTTAATTTTAAACTTTTTATTAATATTAAGCAATTAAAGGATTTAATTATCACCTTTTATAAACATAATCGTAAAATAACTAGTTGAGCTAGGAACAGAAATTAACCCAGTTGCTTCAGCCTGATTAACATTAGCTACTATCTCCGTCTTATCGGCTCCTAGGCGCGTCGCCGCCGCCAAAACGGCCACGGCAGTCATCGGTGAATCGAGATGGTCATCATTGAAAGAATATAAGCGACTATAGTCGCGATCTAAAATAGCCTCTTTAGTTTTTATATCTTTTAAATTAGCTTGTTCAGTTGAAAGATAATGAGAAAAATCAATTGAGCCAATAATTAAAGTGCTGCCAGTCAAATCATTCGCTTTAATTCTATCGGCTAAAGAATCGCCTAATAAGAGAGCCTGTTCTTGTCGTAAATTGCTCTTTAAAATAATTGGCACAATTTTAGCATCTGGAAAATAATGTTTAACAAAAGGGACAAGAGCATAAATAGAATGCTCATTTAAAAAACTTTCCGACTCTAAAGAAGCTAGCTTTTCCTTAACAAGCCAATTAATCCAATCTTTGTCCGTCTCTACCGCTCCTAAATGTAAGCGATAATCTATGGCGCCAGTAATAGCGTCGGCACTACCACTATTTTCATGGTTAGGACCAATAATAATCACAGTCTTAATCCCTGGCCGACTAATTTCAGAAAATAATTCGGCGCTATACTCAGCTGCTAAATCATGATGAGGCGCAATCGCGGCAATAATTTGTCCATTGATTTTACTATCATTATTGCCTATCGCCCCTTCCTTCGCCGCTTGCTTCTCTAAAGCAGTATAAAATAAAGGCCAATTATAAGGCACGGGAATAGTTAAATTTTGACCCTGTCTTACCTCTAATTGCTTGCTAATATTTTTCACTTGCCTAGAAAAGTTATTAGAAAAATTATCAGAAAAGCTACCATCTAAAAAGAAATAAGCCAAAATACCGACAACAAGTAGTGTCGGTATTAAGAGTTTATCTTTGTTTTTTAGTTTTCCTTGCATCATTATATAGCTATTCTGTTGGCTTAATATTAATCTTGCCGCTTAGTGTAGAAAAACTTTTAACGCTAGGCGCTAAAGAGGACTGTAATAAAACCGGCTCAACAACATATTTTCCAGGCTGCTTAACTCTCGCAAAATAACTAAAATAAGCATCCGTATTACCAGCACACAAGTCATTCTTTTGCCAATCCTTACTAATAAAGAATTTAAGCTCCTGACCATTTATACTATATGGATAACGCAAGTGACAATCAGCCTTTAGACCCGGGTGATATGTCGAGGTTAAAATCTCCAAACCGCTAGGTAAAATATCAGAGACCTCATACCAGCCCGTTAAAGCTGTTTCGGAGAAATTTGGTGTTAATCTAATTTCAATAATATCAGACTCAGCAAATTCTTGAGATTCTCGCCCCTTCACAAAATATTTTTTTTGAATACTAATTGAGCTATCATTTGTTAATGATTCTGTCGGTATATCATAATAAGTTGTGGCCAATAATTTACCAGAGCTTCTGGTCACGGTGAGGTGCTTAAGTTGCTCGGAGCTAACGCTAAAAACATAGCTCTCTCCCAAGCCTAATTCCTTTTCTTTTTTTTCACCATCAAGCTCAATAACAAAACCAGTACGATCAGAAGGGGCGCTTACTACAACTGCTCGTAAATATAAGGCCCGCTCTAAAACCACCAAATTATCTTTAGGCGCATTATTAGCGGCATACTTCCAAAATTTTTCTGCCTGCACATCTTTTAAGCTAGCTGATAAAACAGCCATTAAAGCAGTAGCACTTGAATTCTTATCATTATCTTGCTCATCTACTTTCAAACGCGCATAATCATCAAATTGCTCAGCATGTTTTACTAAAAGTTCAGAATATAAATACCTCGCTAAAGTCTCGTCACCAATCGCTTGTGCTCCTAAAGCTAAATATAATTTTTCTGAAGCAGTTAATGTTTCTAAACGGCTAAATTCGCGCAAAGAAATAAGGACCGGCTCCTCTAAAGCCGCTAACCCAGCCAGGACTAATACTAATTCTTCCTGAGAAACTTTTTCAGAATTATAAATCTGATAAAAATATTTTTTTAGACCACTGCGATCAAACATATCCGGAGCCACCATCGCTGCTAAAGCAGATAGGCGCGGATCGGCACTAGAATATGGTAAGAGCGAAACTCCACCTTCATCCGTCTGATAAACTTTTAAGTCTGAAAATGGCACTTCTCCGTCAAGACCATATAAGCTTGATAAAATATCTAAAGCAATAACGGCCGATAATTTTTGATCAAGTCGTGCGCCACCACCATAACTTAAATTGCTAACTTCTGGGTAATAACGACCGCGATTAGCATCAAGTAAAACTACTTGGGTAAATCCATCTTCTCCGCCAGCTAATTTAGTGCTGGTTGTAACTTCCTGAGATTGTTGCTTGCGCTCCTTAAGACGTGAATTAATAACAGAAAATTTCTTAACAACTGCGTCTTTTTTATTTTCAGTCTCAGCACTAACCCTAAGCTCAAATGTGCCTAACTTAAGTTCACCAAGCGAGAAATGAACGGGAGTAAAGGCAAGCACTTCACGACTTGATTTTTCTAAGTTAAGGGAAGATGATTCTAAGGAAATAATAGCCTTTTCATTTGCTAATAAATTACTACCAAAAACTCGCGCTTTAGCAATCGGTTCATCACCCACTAAGAATTCATTAATTAAATTGCTTTCTACAAAAAATGGTAAAGTTGCAATAATATTTGTCGTGGTTGCGCCGGCCTTTAAGTCATCGGAAATTGCCTGAACACCTAAACGCCAAGAAGTTATGTTATCAGGTAATTTAAATTTAGCTGTGGCCTCGCCGTTATTATTAGTTTCTACTTGACTAAACAAGGCAATGTCGGGAAAATCTGAACGATCACCGCCACCACCGCCACCGCCCTTTTCAGCCCCGCCTCCAAAAGTAAGATTAGCGTGGGTAAAAGAAGTAAAATTAAGTCCGGCACCAACCGATGCATAAATATTACTAAGTGGAGACATCTCTGAAATACCATCAAGCGCCCCCATAGCTTCATCAACCGCGCTTAAATTAACTCGTGCCTTAATACCACGCCCATCTTTATCATTAACTATTAATTTAAGGTTTACTTCTTCGCCAGGTTTATAAATTGCCTTATCTGTTTCTGTAAAAATAGACAAACTTCTTTCATCTTGAGCATAATCAATATGGAGCCCGCCTAATTCACGATAAGCCTCACCATCAAACCAAGCTGCATTTATAAAAACATTAGGAATATCTTGCTCGGAAAAATTAAAATTAAAACGAGAATCAGTAGTGACCTGATAATTGCGCAGACCGGATTGTAGAGTAAGAAAAAGATAGCGACCCTTAGGAGGTACCGGTAAACCGTCATTATCTTTTAGCAATAATTTTACCTCCTCCTTAATCTGATACCCATTTGAATGCTCCTCTTCTTCAGCTAAATAATAATACTTAAAGCGTGGATCATTTGCCTGTAAATTATAGGCGCTAACATATAGATTCCTCTTGATTACTGCTCCTAAGTTATCCGTTGCCGACAAAGTAATCTCATAAGAATACCTTGAGTCAACTGCTAATTCAAAAGAGCCAAAACCGTTAGCGTTAGTTACAAAAGTTTGTTCCGGCAAAACGCTCTCTTTTTTGTCATAGCTATAAGTCGGATAAGATACTTTATTAATAAAATCATAGTAGCTACCAGTTTGTCTAGAAATATATTCGGTCGCTATAATTTCTGCTTTAATTGTCTGGTTAGCTACTGGAGCTCCTTCCCAATTATTTCCCCGCTTACTTAAATCAACGTTATAAAGATTAGCGCTAACTAGAACCTTATTTTCTGTAGCTATACGTTCAGCTGATGATGTGCCAAAATTAACTCTGCTTCTAAAAACCTGAACACTATCACTAGCAGTGACATCACCTATTTCTGATGATTCGGGGGCGATACTAATACTGTCATAACAATACGGACTGGTTAAACTATTCGTGTTAAGACAACTCTTAGTAGAATCGTACTCTAAATTAATCCTACCTTTCATGTCAGTCGTAGCAGTTGAATTTTCACTATCACTACTAAAATCACGCTTTAGAGAAAAGCCTGTTTTAGCCAGAGGCGTGCCATCAAAAAATTTTACCTCAACATTATAATTAATTTTTTCAGCCACAAAAACTGCATCTCTTTCTGATTTAATAATTATTTGATAAGGCGGTTTCTGATAATTCTCAACCGTAATATAACGAGCGCCATATAAATCTTCACCATTTAAAGTTGCTTGAAACAAATGATAGCCCGGGCCAACCCCTGTCAAATCAAGTTCTCCTAAGAAAAAGCCCTGGCTATCAGTCCTAACTTCTGTCTGCGCTAGGACCATTGGCTCTAATCGGTAATCAAATGTTCTGTGATCAATGATACTAATAACTAAAGTTTGATTAGCAGTGCTAGTTGCTTGAGCTCTTGGCTTAGCAAAGCCCCAAAAATTTATTTTATCATCTGGGCGATATAAAGAGCGATCAGTATATAAATAGCTCCAATAATTATCTCTTGGATTCTTGTAATCACGATTATAGTGACTATCTGAAGTCATAATTA
>Ga0100379_10000226_pt1 | contig 62432 bp, 54 predicted proteins | sample CryGeymeta201503_FD_80418 | JGI IMG/M metagenome (GOLD analysis project Ga0100379, IMG submission 80418) | Groundwater microbial communities from Crystal Geyser aquifers in Utah, USA - Crystal Geyser metaG 2015-03 | ecosystem: Environmental > Aquatic > Deep subsurface > Groundwater | place...
ATGGCAGCGCCAGAGACTTTCGCATGATGCCGTTTGTCGTTTTTCAATCCCTGTGGAATGCCGTGACTCGAGTGGTAACTCTGTTCTACGTCGTTTTGGGTGGGTCAGTTCTCGTTAGCAGAGGGGGGTCAATTTTGGTGAGCGGCGAAGCGTAGGTCTTGTGCATGTCGCACCTCCTGCCCACCCGAAGGGCGAGGGGCGCGAGGAAGGCTTCCGGAGCGAGGAATAAATGGTGGGGCCCTACCTGGGAACCGCCCCCGCGAAGCGGGCTGGCGGCCCCGGGAACCGGGCTGTCCGGCGCGGTGGGGTTACGGCGGGGGCTGGGCCGCCGCGCCGGATTCCCGGAAGGGGTAACCGCTTATGCCGCAGCCAAGGGGCTTTCAACGCGAGTGCTGCTGCGGTCAGTCTTCGGTGCCTACCCGGAGGATCTCGATCTCATTGTCTGCCGGCGGGATGCGCAGACCCCTGAGGTCGCATACGGAATGTCTTTCCAGCGCAAGGACCTTCCGGCCGAATCCCCGGACCATCAATGCAAGGGGATGGTCACTTCAGGATGTCGTAACTGACAGAGATGTTGGACTGGTAGATAGCCAATGCGCTTTCCTGGCTGTTCAGGACCGAATCGCGTACAACGTCGCTCGTCATATCGATGACCTTCATTTGGCCATCGATCTTGTCGAGTGCTTCGATTCGGTGAAAGGCCTCTCCATACGTCTCGGAAAACCTCGCCAAAGCCTTGAGCTTCATCGCCGCATCATCAAGATGGTGTCCGTGTGGGTCGATGATTGACGCGACAACCTTCCCGCCGACCTCGTGGAAGAACACGAAGTCCGGATGCATGGATCGCCAGTTCCCACTACTATCGTCGCGATAAGCGATGCCGAGTGAGTCGACTGCCGCTCGGGAAGGGTTGCGGTACCAGCCGCGTACATTTGGCCGTTTGAGTTCGGCGAGGACTACTTCTCGCTCCCAGCTATTGAGTGACGTGAGCGGGAAGTCACCGTTTTCGTCGGACATGAGGTGTAGCGGCGCCAGCGGCGCCATGGCAATCTGCCCGTTCTCATCCTCGTAGGAGTAGCCTTCGATTCGAGTCCTCGGAGGACGCAGCACTCCCTCCTGGGGTTCGGTCGCCATCGCCCGGATATCCTCATATTCCTGCTGGCGGACGTCTGGAAGCCCCTTTATTGCGACGCGGTGCTGTGCGAAGAGGCGTTCTGTGAGCTCGAGGGATTCTTTGTCAACTTTGTCGCGAACTTCTTTTACGGTAGCTAGAGCCGCCGCCCTAACGTAGGCCTCGCGGAGGCTATCGTCATCAGAGGATTCGTCATCGGGTCCGGCGAGATGATCAACGTAAGACTGCGCGACATCCGCTCCGAAGGCTTTCTTGGCCGCCTCGAATCCGGTACGAATTGCGCGGTCATCGGCGCGTTCGATAAATTCGCTGTAAGTTAATCCAGTCTTTCCAAACTGGCCCTCGATCTGCTGAATGTGAACGGCCCAAACTTCTCGAATAGCCGTGTCGAGCTTGTCTTTGAAGCGCGTTGCGTACGCGTCCAGAATAGTGTGCAACTCCTTCTCGACTTGGCGAAGCGCTCCAGGGGAGACGCCATCGGCAGAGAGCGCTTGTGCCAACGCGATAAGGCGCTTCACGGGACGGGCCCCGCGCTGAGGGAGCGTTTGCGTCGGCAGCGACTCCCAAACCTGCCAAACGGTTTCGAGGATCTTCGGATTTGAGCGAAGTTCCTTCCCATCAAGGACAGCCTTCTTCTCGCCGCCGGGAATGGCGTCGAGATCACCAGTAAGGAAGCGAACAATCCTTGATGCGGTCGTGCGGTCAAAGAACGGCAGGATGCAGTCGACGGCATTGAGGCGCTCGTCCCCAGGAATGCGGCGCGCGAGCGGGTTTCGGACCATGCGCCCGAGCAACTGAGTGATGTGGGTATTATCTTTTGCCGGCCGAAACGACACCAGCACTTCAGCACGCGGGCAGTCCCAACCGGTTGAGATGGCGTCCTTGGCGACAAGAACGCGCACCTGATGGTCATCCTCAACGAGCTGGGGCTCGATCCAGTCGACATCCCAACTGCCGAACTTTTGGGTGGTATGATCTCCCAGTACATGGCGCACGGACGAAGCTTGAAGCTCCGGGTACTCGGAGAAAATCGTGTCTAGGGCAATCCCGACGTCGTCCGGATTGGGGGTATTGGGCGTTTGTAGAACTAAGAGCGGTTGCACGGCCTCGAGCAATCCTTGTGTGCGGGCGTACTCTGCCCACCTCTCCGTTGAGTCTTTCAGCTTGCGAGCGGCGCGACGCACGAGAACGGAGTCAAAGTTGCCCGCCTCATTCGGGATGTCGAGGACCAGAGTGTCCTTGACCAGGCCAGACTCTTGGACCCGGGAGGGGTCGACAGCGACTGATGGCAGTGCACGCCGGTTCCTAGTGGCCTCAGACTCCTGCATCGCGGTCTCAAAGTGATCAATGGTCGCAGAGATACCCCACACGATTGGGATTGGCGGACGAGCCTTCGTGCCATTGACAAGCTTACGCACGATCGTGGGCTTGTCAGATGTCGTTCGGGTGTTGAAGCCTCGGTGTGCCTCGTCCAGCACAAGGTAAAGGGTGAGGTCGTCAACTGCTACGGTGTTGGCAAGTGTTTCCCAAATCGTCCAACCCTGCATGTCGGGAGCGGCGATTCCAGGCAGCCCGGGGCGATTCGCTGATTCTTCGGGAGATTCATCGTGGCCGCGCGTCAGTAGAGAGCTTTTGGTGAGCTTCTGTGTATTTAGGAAGTACACCTTGCCGGGTTCTAGACGGGGCTTGGCGAACGGCGGCTCGATATGCACGAGATTCGAATAGGTGAACTTTTCAGACGCTTGCCTCAGACGGTTGAAGGTCTGCTTATTGAGGCTCGGGTCATCGGAGAACCAAATGACGACCGCGCCGGGATCGGCGTTAAAGTTAAAGGTTTCGCTACCCCAGAACAATGCTTCAATCGCAGCTGCCGCCATCACGGTTTTTCCCGCTCCGGTGGTGGCAGAAAGGGAGAAGGACGATATCTCGGATTTTCCCGGGTTCTTGAACATCTCCCGGGCGCGTTTTAGGTTGGATAGAACATCGTCGACGGCGTCGGCCTGGTAGTCCTTGAGGGTAAACTTCATAGAGACCCTCGGCCGGACTCGATCTCAAAATTGCGAAGGTAGGCCTCGTAGAGGCGAATTGGCTCGACATGGTCCGGTAAATCTTGCGCAACGGACTCGAAAAGGCGATCTTCATCGGTGACAATGTAGGCGATGCGAACGTTTTCGTTGGCGGCGATGGCCTTGAGGAAGTCATCGGTATGATCTAGGTCAGCGAGAACGCCGTAAAGGTCGGCGACATCCCAGCCCTTCGATATGCTGCCGATGCGACGACCCTGGGAACCAGCTCGCAACCAGAGGAGCGGAGCAATCTTGGTGAACTCTCGGTTGCTTGCCACGCGGAGTGGGGCCTCGTAGGTGAGAGTAAAAAACTCGACGTTTTCTTTTATGCCATCGGCCATCGGGAATTCATCGTTGAACTTGTAATCGCCTTTAATCGGATCATCTTCTGGGGTCTTTCCGGTGATGGCGGACTGGATTCGGGGCTTAGTGATGTATTCGCAAATACCCCACTGTTCCCACTTCGGGTCGCCTGGCCGGAGGTCTTTCTTTCGGAGTGTCTTCTGCTCATTGGCAGCAACCTCGTTGTTGGTGATCGAGATACACTGGCGCCGCCCGCCGTCCTGCTTATTGAGTCGCATCACAGCATGGGCCGTTGTTCCGGAGCCTGCAAAGAAGTCGAGAACAACGGCGCGGGGCTTGTCCCCGACCGCAACGCGCAATGAATCCTCGACCGCATAAAGTGACTTCGGGAAAGGGAATGAGCGGCTTGGAATAAGGGCACCGATCAAGTTGGTCCCGTGCCATCCCGCATGATGGCGAGCGCGGTTCCAGACAGTTTTCACCGGAAATGTCTTTTCTTCGGGGGAAACAACATCTACGATTTTAGCCCCCTGGCTATCGGTGCCTACCACAGCAAATTCACCGGCATCAATCTTCTTTCGAGCTGACCGGCCGAGATACCAAATTGTCCCTCTCCCACTGTCACCAACTGCCCCGGCTTTGGCGAACCCCTCTTTTGCTAGTTCACGAAGAGTCGTTGGAGAACAGCGCCACCGACCTTCTGCGCCACCGATCTTGAGTGGCCAAACTGCGACTGAGCCAGACGGCACGCGCCATTCATCGCGACGTGCTGTCAGTGGCTTACTGTCACCGCATCCAGTAATCGATCCCGATGTCCGATCAACATAGACTGGGAAAAATAGATTAGGGGAGCTCTTTCGCTCACTATCTGTCCCGCTGCGAAGGAGGGACTCCCACCGCACCTTTTTGGCGCTTGTTGAAGGAGCCTCGTTTAGTAGATCATCTGTCGATTGATGGGGCACGGAAGAACCAAAGAAGAGAAAAAAGGCATATTCCTCCACGCGCCCAAGCTCCCCTTTCCTATTGCTCCCCGCAGCCTGGATGACGATAGTGACAATTTGTCGAGAAGCTTCTGGAAAAATTTGCTCTAAAATAAGCCCGAGACGGTGAACTTCCTTTTCATCAATCGTGACAATTAACACAGAATTTTCTGGGCGCAATAACTCGCGTGCAATCAGTAGGCGTCGTTCTATGAACGCGAGCCACTTGCTGTGCCGATAGAGGTCATCCTTTTCAATGTAGTCGTTGTTGTACTTCCAGTCCTTGGCTCCGGTGTTGTAGGGGGGGTCAATGTAGATCGCGTCGACCTTGCCCCGGTGCGTAAAGAGCAGTGTCTCGAGCGCGTGAAAGTTCTCGGCGTTGATAACGGCATGGAACGGCTTATTGCCCCCACGTTCAACCTTGCCGGTTGAGACTAGGCCCGGATAGATCGGGTCGCGGAACTCAGCCACAACGACGAGATCCCCCACGGCAACGGTACGAGTCTCGAGACAAGCTTTGACTGCATCAGCCGCCATCTCATCTGAATCCATGACGGGTGTCGCAAGAGAGTCTAGAGTTGCCGTTCCTCCAGATCGGTTAATCCCGACCACCCGCCAAAGCTTGTCATCCGCCTTCTTGGGCATCTGGCCGCGCGGCGGCAGGACGCGTACTTTGTCTCCCTTACGGACCTTCCGCCCGGGAAGCTCGACAGCTTCCGGAACGTGTCGCTCGAAGTTCAGACCAAACGCACGCCGATTGGCCAGAGCGGCGACCTCCCGCTCGAGATCTCGGGCAAGAGAAGGCTCCCTGGTTCGGAGCTCACGCAATAGGTCGTTTAGTCGAGACATAGATGTGAATTGAGTAATTATAATAAAATCTATTTACTAAAGGCTTCCCATCATGACTCCATACACTCCGGCCCAAGATGAGGCAATCGCATGCCTCGATGAGCACCTGCAAATCATCGCCTGTGCGGGATCTGGGAAAACCCAGGTCATTTCTCAACGGATCGCGGCAATCCTGGCCCAGCCTGGGGTGAAACCGCGCAACATCGTGGCGTTTACGTTCACCGAAAAGGCCGCGGCGGAGCTCAAAGAGCGCGTCCTTTCGATCGTCGCGCAAGAGCGCGGGACACTCCCCGGCCTGGCTGAAATGTACATCGGGACGATGCACGGATACTGCCTCGACCTTCTGCAACGGCTGGTGCCTGAGAAGTTCAAGTTTTCTCTGTTGACCGACATCACGGCGCAGCTGTTCCTTGACCGCTACAGCAAAAAGTCCGGACTGACGACATGCCCGACTACGGCAAAGCAGGGCGTGTTGCGCCGCTACGTCAACTCAAAGCTCTACCTACAAGTCCTTAGTGTGCTGCGGGAGGACAAAATCGACCTCGCGCGCGTTCCGACGGGCGTGATCGAATCGTTCGACAAATATAGGGAACTTCTTCATGAGAAATCCCTATTCGATTACACTCAGATTATCCGTAGCGCTGTCGACTACATCGAAGGCGATCCGTACGAGGACGACGACATCGTGCGCGTTCGGGACCACATCAAGAACGACATCCGCTACGTCGTCGTCGACGAGTATCAAGACGTTAACCCGTTGCAGGAGCGACTCGTCCGCGGCCTCGTGCAGTTCGGAGCGAATCTTTGCGTGGTGGGTGACGACGACCAAACAATTTACCAGTGGCGGGGCAGCCAGGTATCAAACATCGTTAAATTCGCCGACCATTACACGAGCGTGCGGCAGACCGTTCTAAAAGACAATTTCCGGTCGAGCCGGGGCGTGGTCGAGGTGGGGCGTTCTGTCGCTGAGCGCATTCCTGACGGTCAACGACTGCCGAAAGCGATGGTTTCGGCCAGCCACCAGACTTGGGAACGAGGTGACCTGCTTGCGCTGACTTTCGACGACCCAAGCGCGGAAGCGGCATGGATTGCTGACCGCATCGAGCATCTCCGAGGAATGCCATTCAAGGACTCCCCTGAATCGGAGCCGAGGGGGTTGTCGTGGTCGGACTGCGCTGTGCTGTTCCGGTCGGTCGCAAAAGACTCTGAGCCTGTCGCCGCCGAATTGCGCCACCGGGGCATCCCGTTTATCGTGAAGGGGTTGAACAGGCTCTTCGACAGTCCTGAAATCCACGCTGTCGTTGGGATATTTCAGTTTGTCGTTGGTGGAATCGACGCTGACGAGTTAAAGGCGCGTTGGGATATGGCCGCAATGATCCCTGCGGGCAGTGATTGGGCGAAGGGGTTGAAGGTTCTGAAGCATGGTCGGGACTTCGACGCGAATAAGCGCCACGCCGTCTACAATATTCAGCGTCTCTACTTGGACTTCCTCGAGGCTCTGGAAATGCGCGAGGACGGTATGTCTGGCGACGCCAGCCGTGGAGAACTAGCCTTCTACCAACTCGGCAAGTTCAGCCAGGTGATTTCAGACTACGAACAGATCTACTTCACCACAGAGCCGAAGGCGAAGTATGAGGGGTTCGCCAAATGGCTCGAGTATCAGGCGCCTGGCTACTACGCCGACGCTGACGCTGACGTCGGATACGCGACCCCGGACGCGGTGACGATCGCGACAGTCCACCAAGCCAAGGGGTTGCAGTGGCCGGCTGTGTTCCTGCCCGCGCTTCGCAAGAATCGGTTTCCGTCACGCGTAATGGGCGGCGTCACGCTACGCCATGTCATCCCTGATGATGCGATTGATGACCCGGCCCGGTATCGAGGCACTGTCGAAGACGAAACGCGTCTGTTATACGTCGCTGTGACTCGGGCGCAGAAATACCTGTACGCTACGTTTGCGCCACTGGCGGACAATCAGCAGCAGCGGAAGCGGTCGACGTTCTTCGACCATTTAGCCGCCCAGCAGTGGGTTTCTACCACTTCAGCGCGTAGCGAGGGAGTTCGTCTGAAACCCCAGCCCGTACACGCGACTCCGCAAGTTGCGCTTTCGTTTTCGGAGCTAAAGTATCTTTTCGAATGCCCGTACCAATTCAAGCTGCGGTTTCTCTACGGCTTCAACGCCCCTATTCACGAAGCATTGGGGTATGGAAAGAGTTTGCACGACACTTTGTCGGAAATCCACAAGCGAGCGCTTGAAGGCGACATCGTCCCGAAAGACTCTGCTTCCGCGCTCATCAATCGGCATCTAAACGTGCCGTTCGCATACCCCGCCTTGCGGGAGCAACTGACGAAAGCCGGCATAAAGGCGATTGAGCGCTACTTCGACAGCCACGGCAAGGAAATCGTCAACACTGAATTCTCTGAAAAGCAGATTCAGGTTCACATCGCGCCGGGCATTACGGTAGATGGTCGCATCGACCTGATTCGTCGTCTGGATACCGGTGAGGTGGCAATCGTCGATTTTAAATCCAGCGAACGCGCTCAGGCGGAGGACGTTACCCGTAACCAGCTCCACGTTTACGCCTTGGGATACCAGGAGCTGACGGGGAAATCCGCCGACGTAATCGAGGTCCTAAACCTGGACGAGAAGGGAAAAACCACCCGTGAGCCTGTAGCCGACCCTTTGCTTGCCGCCGTCCGGGGCAAGATTCGTGACGCTGGTGAATCTCTGCGCAAAAACAGCCTGACGCGTCTTGAGGAGTGGAACAAGCACACTTGTGGATCGTGCGACTTGGTCGGGCTTTGTCGAGATCGCCCGGCAAGTTGAACAGCTATACCGTGAGAGCTCTACGCCGAGGCTCCCAGGCATGAGGGCATGGCCCGACGGCTGAATCTGTAGCAAGACCGGCGAGGAACGATGCATCGCGCTACAACGCTGAGAATACCCGCCGCAGGAACTCAGCGAGGACAGCGAAAACGCCCAGTTCCAGGCCGAGCGCCGTCCAGCGCGCACCGTGCCCGGGATAGGAGCGCGTCAATCTCCGTAGCGGAGCCTCGGCCGCGTCGTAGATCCAGTCGTTGAGGAGGACGAAGATCACAATCGGCACCATCATCAGCCCCAGATAGACATGGGCCACGACCGGCGAAACGAACATGAGGCCGAACGCGGTCCGCAGTATTTCACCACCCACGCCGACAAGCCGCGCGGCCGCCTCTCCCCAGCCAGGGACCACGAACGACGCGGCGTAGAGGCCGAGGCCTACCACGATCAGCCGCGTAAGCGGCCACCAATCCCGTTCCAGCCGAACCGAACCATCTAAAGACGCGGGGCGCCCGGCCATGTTCATGACCGGGCGCCCCTGCGCGAAAACAAGCCGAGGATGGGACTCGAACCCACAACCTGCTGCTTACGAAGCAGCTGCTCTACCATTGAGCTACCTCGGCAAAACCGAGTGTCCAAAAAGTGTCCACTCCGGGGCCAAAACGGGCCTCCGTGGCCACCTTCCATACAAAGAGCGACAAGACGCGATTCACCTACTTTCTCGTCGGAGAATCGCCTTCCCGACGGTGAGATAACCCTTGGCATCGCTCGCCTCCCTTCGGCTTACGAAGCGATTGCTCTACCGTTGAGCTACCTCGGCGCGTTGCAATGATTGTACTTATTTTCTCGGTCAAGCCGGAGGGGATGTTTCCCGCGTCCGGTGCCGGCACATCCAGCCCTTCTCAACCGCCCGCCTCCTTCCGCAGGAGGCGGGCCAAATCCTCGACGGTTAGGGCCTCGGTCGTTCACCAACGCGAACACCTTCACAAAACGCTAAAATCACGTTCACGCTGCCGAAAGGCTCCAGAGCCTTCGCGCAGCCGGAGCCGTTCTAATGAGACTCAGGAAGGAGTAGACCATGCCGAAGATTCCCGAAGTGCCGCTCGAAATCTTTAGAGATCTCTACTCGGCCGCGGCCGAGTTCGCCGCGCTGGAGCCCTGGGACTCCTTCAACGACAGCGAGCTCTTCGCCGTCCGGGAAACAGCGACCCGCCAAACCGGCTACGCTTGCGTCTTGGGCGCGCTCGGCGAAGTCTACGCGCTGTGCGTCTACCGCGGCGCAGAGGGCTTCGACATCCACCGCCGCATGCAGAGGCGCGAGTTCGACCTGGAGAGCGGCGAGATCATGGCGGCCCAGAACTGCCTTATGGCCGAGTTCGCGGACCGCGAGGAACTGGAACAAGCGGACCGCGAGACCATCAAGAAGCTTGGCCTCAAGTTCCGCGGGCGCAGGGCGTGGCCGCGGTTTCGCAGCCACCTACCCGGATTCGCCCCCTGGCATTTGGACGAGGCTGAGGCGAAGTTTCTCGTCCTCGCCCTGCGCTGCGGTACGGAGATCGCCCGAAAGGCGCAGGATGAGGGAGTCGATCTGGCGGAACGCCCAGGGCAAGTCCTGTGCTGGACGGCCGCTCCGGACCGGCAGTTGGATACGGCCTGGGAGCCCGAGCCGGTCTATGAGCGCCCCGAGCCCCGGCCGCTTGTGCTGGATTCGGAGCGCGTTGCGGCAATGCGCGGCATGAATTTGCGCCGCGAAGGCGCCTGGGAGGCCGGTGCGTCCTTCTTCCCCGGCGTGATGATGGACAGGGAGCGGCCCTATCTCGCCCGCAACACGATGGTCGCCGACGCCGAGTCCGGCTTCATTCTCAACGCCTTGGTCTGCGACGCTGAAACGCCGGTCCACCAAGCGCTCTCCGACGCCGTGCTCGGCGCCGCGGAACGCAACGGAGCCCTTCCCCGGGAACTTCACCTACGCGGCGAAGAAACCGCGCGCCTGCTGGAACCTCTCGGCCTCGCGCTCGGTTTCGCGGTCAGGGCCAAGGCGCAACTCGAGATGGTCTCGGCGGCCTGCGACGCGATTACGAACGAGGTGACTCCCGCCAAACTGCGGCAGCCCGAAAAGCGCTGGGACCGGCGCGCCATGGAACGGGCGACCTACAATCTCTCCCGTAGGCTGCAGGGACAAGTATTTGAGTCCGCTGAGGAGGGGAATCGCTATCTCGAAGCTCTCCGGGAAAGCGGCGAGTTGGACGAGGCCCCGGCTCCCCGCAGCGCACTGGAGGTCGCGCAAGGCGTCATGTACGACGCGTTCGAGCACCCAAGTCCGAAGATACGGGTGAAGCTGGCCCGGCGAGCGCTCAAGCTCTCCCCCGACTGCGCCGACGCCTACAACCTTCTCGCCGAGGAGACGGGCGGGACGCTGGAGGAGGAGCGTGCGCTCTATCAGAAAGGTCTGGAGGCCGGCGAACGGGCATTGGGACCGGAGTTCTTCGAACAGCAGGTCGGCCACTTCTGGGGAATGCTGGAGTCCCGGCCCTACATGCGCGCCCGCGCGGAACTGGCTCGTTGCTTATGGCAGCTCGGCGAGCACGAAGTCGCGATCGACCACTGGCGGGAGATGCTCCGCCTGAATCCCAACGATAACCAGGGGATGCGCTACATCCTCCTTGCGCGGCTTGGCGAGCTTGGCCGCTTCGAGGAGATGGAGGACACCTTCGCGCGCTACAAGAACGACTGCAGCTTAGAGTTCCTGCTCATTAAGGTCGTGGCGACGTTCGTTCGCCGCGGTTCCTCGCATGAGTCCGCCGCCGCGCTGCGCGAGGCCCTTGGGCAAAACAAACACTTCCCCGACTACCTCCTAGGCAAGAAGCGGCTTCCCCGCCGCATGCCGGACAGTCTCCAGATGGGCGGAGAGTCCGAGGCGGTCTATGCCGTTTCGGAGTGCCTGCCCGCGTGGAAGAAGGCGACCGGAGCCATGGACTGGCTCGCCGAGCAATTGGCCAAGTTCGCGCTCCCCAAGGTCGGCCGCAACGACCCTTGTCCGTACGGCTCAGGGAAGAAGTTCAAGAAGTGCTGCGGACCGGTGGCGGCATAAATCGGAAGAAGAGGCACCACGACAGGAGATCCAAACAGCATCAATCGCGCCCCTCTCCAGGACGCCATCCAGAAGGTTGGCAAGGAATTCGGGCGCACCCCCTCGCGCCGGAATTTTCTCAGAGTCAGGAATTTCCGAAAATCACCGGCGCCGTTGGGCCGAGGGAGGCTTGATGAACGACGATTTCCTCGCGCACTTCTTCAATTCTTGGTATTTCTCTTTGATACCGTCATTTACCACCCGGGCCAACTCTCTCGCGTCATGCTTCCCTAAATCTTTCAACCGATATTGCCGCCCCCCATACCAAAGCGGTTCGAATTGCACCCACCTTCGTCGCCAGGGAAACTCCGGAGTTCCATCATGGAGGGCCTCTGCGAATTTCTTTGCGCGCTGCTTTACTGCCTTGTCATTCCCACACCACGCCACGACGCGAAGCGAATATTCCGAGCCGATAACGGGCTCGGGGTCATCGGTCCCCACGATGAAACCAATGAAAAATCCGCGCGTCTTCATTGCCAATTCGTCCAACTCATCAAACCAGACTTTGATCTCACTCGGATTTGGAGCATCGTGCGGATATGTGTCGAAAGTAATATGCCCTTTGGGGTATTTCCTTTTCTTACGGACGTGAATGATTTCCTCTTGGAACCAATCCAGTTCCTTTCTAAGAAAGGGCGTGTGCTTTACGATAGCTTGAAGCGCTAACTTGTGCTCTTCGCTCGCGAGAAGTTTTTTTACATGACCTTTGAGTCCCATGCGCGAATCCTCCTTCGAGATGTGCCGATCCATACTGGTCAATAGGACGCGGAGCGCGCCCGTAGTCTTTCCGGCGACTTTCCGACAAGCCACGGCGACGGTCTCATAGGAAATAGGTATACAGGGACAGTGCTTTTCCCCCGAGGCGGTCTTCGCTTCACGCCCATCCGGAGTGAGATAGAGGACGGCCTTGCGGCAGGAGGAAGGGTAGGCTTTCGTCAAGACCGTTTGGTAAGCCTCCAACTGATCCTTTTGCTCGGGGGCATCCAACTTATTCTCGATACCCAAAACACAAAGCGGGTCCCCAAGAGCTCCCCGAAGTTCGATCACAATGTCTATAATCCGCGGCGACCAGGGCTGAGCAGACCACTGGAACTTGGCGCGGATTGAAGAAATGCCGCGACGCGGAATTCGAAATCCATGGCCGCCCTGCGGGCGTGACTCATTTTCTATAGCAGCCTGCCATTCCTTAAAGAAGTCAATGCCCAATCTGTGGTTTTCCATCGAGTCGCAGAGGAAGGCAAGGACGGCCGACCACGAGTTTTCCACGATGGCTTTGTCGAGCAGATCGAAGAGGTCGAACCTCGCCGGGCGGAACAAGGCCTTGTAGTCTCGGTGCCGAAGCAACCGGTCTATTGTCTGTACGGAGATTTCATCCTGCCGTGATGTCGCCCTCGCAGCCATCTAGTCACACCCTCCGGAGATACTGCCGCAGCGCCCGTCGAACTTCTTCCCGCAGGGCCCGCGGCTTGACCACGCCGACGTGGGGAATCCACCGTTGAACGACGGGGATGACCTCCATGAAATGGCTGACCGTCGTCTCGACGAGAAGCGAGCCGTCGCGCCGGGTCTTGATAATCGTCTGGCGCGGAAGGTACTGCGCCGCATGGAAAAACTCGGCCGCTTCCGGGGAAACTCTGAGCCGGACCTTGACCTCGCGCTTCGCATCAGTGCCGGACCAGATGCTGGTGCCCTGAGCCAGCTTCCGCATGAAGTTCTTGGGGGGCTGAAAGTTCTCTTGGCGAGGCTCGACCGACTGGATGCGGTCCATGCGGAAGGTGCGGAAGTCCGCTTTACCCTTCTTGCCGGCGATCAGGTACCAGAAGCCGTCGGCGTAGATGATCTTGAGCGGGCGCAGGCGGTGGACCTTCCCATTTGAGTAGCGGACCTCGATCTCGCGGCATTCCTCCACGGCCGCCTGAACGTCGGCCATCGCCGGACAGTCCCTCCTCGCGGCCGCCGTAGGGATCGCGTGGTAGGGGGAGGCGCCGTTTCCTCCCATGACGGCCTTGGCCGACAAGCTCTTGAACGAGTTCGCGAACTTGCCGCCCATCGACTGCGTCACATCGCACAGAAATGCGAGGAGCGAGGCTTCCTCGCCGCTAAGGGGCATATGCTTGAGGGAGAATCCAGGCATGAAGGAGTAGCTGCCTTTGCTCGTCGAATACAAAGGGAATCCAGCCTGGTCGAGGATCTCGATGCTCCTCTGAGCCGTCCGCATGCTGACGTTGAACTCGGCGGCCAAAGACCGGGTGGAGACCTTCCCGTCGGTCTCCAACTTGTTCAATATCCGCACGAACCGAGACAACTTCTTCGAGTAGTCCTTGTTCTTCACCACGCCGCAATATTCTCCCAAATGTCGCTGCGCACCGTAAACTCTACTGCGAGCGCATGCCGTTCGCAGCGGCGAACCCGACCTGGCACTCCGCCTTAATCGCCCCGTCCTTTTTTCGGCTTTCGCGAACTTGCCGGGCGAGGATCTCGACACTCACGGCCAGATCAGAGTCCTGCGGCGGCCGCTTCTCGTGAACGGCGGACAATAGCGCGCTCACGACGGCCTCCTGCGTGTACGCCATGGTGAACCCGCTCGACCGGTCCGCCGCGCGGTGCAAAGCGTCTCCAGAGAAGTGCTTGCGGCCTTTCTTCTCCAGGAGGCGCAGTCTTTCGATGCGCCCGGGCAGCGGGAAATGCCAAACGCGGTCAAAGCGGCTGGGACGGTGCAGGAGTGCCTGGTCCAAATTCTCCGGCGCGTTGGTCGTCGCGATCACGAGGACGCCCTCCCTGGGCTGCAGGCCGTCCAGCAGGTTCAAGAAATAGGACATCGATACCTTCTTGCTATCCACAATCCTGTCCAGGTCCTCGAGCAGCAGCACCGACGGCGTGTCCTCGGAAGCACACCGGAAGGCCCGGCGCAACTCGTCATCGTCGATCTCCGCCTTCAAGTCGAACGCATAGGCGCTCGCTCTCAGTTGCGAGAAGATCACCTTGGCCGCGAAAGTCTTACCGACGCCCGGCGGCCCGGCGAACAGAAAGCCTCGGCGGTACGGAAGGCCTAAGCCCCTGTACTGTGCCCGCGCCGAGATAAACGACTCGGCGCCCGTGCGTATCTCCTCGGCCATGCGCTCGGGGAGAATCAGGTCGCTCCACGACAATTTGGGCTTCTTGATCCAATCCCCGTTCACGATGTTGATATCTTTGCGCGCCTTGAAATGCCGGCGGTAGAAGCGCACCAAGGCGCGCTGGAGGTCCTCGAACGCCGCGCGGTCCTTCGTGGCGATCCACGTGGTGTCCGTGGACGAGAACCCTTGATAACGTTGGCGCGTGTAGCGGCCGTAGTGGATGTGCGTCCCCCGCCACTCCAAATCCAGTTCGCCGAACCAACCGGTCTCCGCGAAGCCGAGACCCCGGCGCTTCCATGGAATCTCGCTGAGGAGCGTCCGCCTTCCGCCGTCGCTCCAGCCGACGTCGTAGTATAAGTCGCTGCGGACCACGGCCTGCGGGGCTTCTGCCAGCAAAAAGGCAGGCAGATGCGGGGTGTAGACCCCGCGACTGTTCAGATCAATCCGGAAGACGATCCAGCCGTCCTCCGCTTTGTGCTTCACCCGGAAGCCCCGGCCGCATTCCTCTATGTAGTGGGATTCGCTCATCGTCTTTCCCCCGAACTACTTCAGATCCTGGATATTGGGGTTCGCAAAACCCGCGCAGTTCGCCCGTCCGCCGAAGAGCAAACCCTTTCTAGCCACGCACGAGCCCAGAAGGTTGCTCCGGGCGTCATAGGTCTTCACATAGGACGTACAAGCCGTCGCGCCGACAGTGACGGCAAGCAACGCGGCGATTCTGGTGAGGCGCATATCTATCCCTCCGTGCGGTAGGTTCACGACTGTTTCGCTCGAAAGCATAGAATGCGACCGCGACAGCCTGGTGTCGCGTTGCTGGATGGGTTGTCGGGCGGCCGCCGATGCGAGCGGGGAGAGTAAAGCGCTCAGCAGACCCGGGGGATTTGCTCTGCCGTTGAGCTCCCTCGTCGTCGCGCCATTTAGTAGATTCTATCGATGAAGCCTTTGCTGCTGCTCCTTCTGCTCGCGGCGCCGTCCGCCTCGGCGCGTCAGCGCAAGGACCCCTCCTGCCCCGAGGGGTACCGGACTTACGTGGATACCCGCATCTCCGGGGCGGGAAACCCGAGCCTGCAGCGCCACCAAATGGACAACCGAAAACTCTTCAGCAGCTACGCCTGCGAGCGCTGCGCCAAAGGCGCCATCACCGTCGTCGACGGATACGGCTGGAACGTGTGCCTCGGCGGGCGTCCGAAGCTTCCCTGCGGCCCCCACGCCGCCCCGGTTGGGACCGGAGACCCGGATCGTCCCGAAGTCTGCGTGCCCTGCCCGGCGGGGCAGCGCCAAGTCGTCGTCAACGGCAGCCTGCGCTGTCTGCCGCACGACTGCAAAGCAGGAACCGCACCCGCGCGCCATCGCGGCGTCGTCGAGGAATACCGCTGCGTCGACCCGTACGAGGATCCCGATTTGATCGTTTGGGAAAACGTCGTCCCCTCCGCTCCGAAGGCGCCGCCGCCCGTCCCGTCCTGCGCCGAAGGACAAGGCCTGCTCTGGGACGCGACTGCAAAGGAGTACCGATGCGAGGCGTGCGGGGAAGGACGGACCTTGCTGTCGCGCTACGGCTATCCCGTATGCGGACGGGAAACCGTTCCTCGCTGCGGAAAGCGCGAGGCCTTCGTGGACGTGCACGATTTGCGCGGGCGCGCACAGTGCGAGAAATGCCCGAGGCGCTACACCCTCAGCGAAGAGTCGGGCGTTCCGCGCTGTCTGCGCCCCGGTTAAGCGGCCGTTTCGGCGGGCTTCTTCGGGCGATAGACGTGAGTGCTGTGTCCGAGGAAGGCCTCGGCGGATTCCATCAAGGTTTCCGAGAGAGTCGGGTGGGCGTGAATCGTCAACGCGACGTCCGACGCCCGCGCCCCCATTTCCACGGCAAGCGTTCCTTCCGCGATCAGTTCCCCCGCTCCGGGTCCGACGATGCCGACGCCGAGCACGCGCTCGGTCTCCGGGTCGACGATCAGCTTCGTCATCCCATCGGTGCGGTTGAGCGTAATCGCCCGTCCGGAGGCGGCCCACGGGAAGCGCGCGACCTCGATCTTGCGGCCCTGCGCGGCGGCCTCGTTCTCGGTGAGCCCGCACCAGGCGACTTCAGGATCGGTGAAAACGACCGCGGGGATCGCGACGGGTTCAAAAACCGTCTTCTTTCCGACGATCGCGTCCACGGCGACCCGGCCTTCGTGGGAAGCCTTATGCGCGAGCATCGGCTCCCCGGCGATGTCGCCGATGGCGAAAATCGTCGGCTCGCCGGTTCGGCGCTGGGAATCCACGGTCACGAAGCCCCGCTTGTCGATTTGGATTTTAGTGTTCTCGAGGCCGATGTTTTCCGAATTCGGACGGCGCCCGACCGCGGCCAGAACCACGTCGAACTCGGCCGAGGTTTTCCCTTCCTTCCCCTCGAATTCGACCTTGATGCCCGTCGCCGCCGGGGAGGCGGAAACGACCTTCGTCTCCAGCAGCACGGCCTTCGCCGTTTTCGAGACGCGCCGCGCGAGCACGTTGGCCAAATCCCGGTCGCAGCCCGGAAGCAGACCCGGGGTCATTTCGACGACCGTGATCTCCGAGCCGAGCGCCGCATAGACGGTCGCCATCTCCAGTCCGATGTAGCCGCCGCCGATCACGAGCATGCGCTTGGGGACCACGCGCAGTTCCAATGCCCCGGTCGAGTCGAGAACGCGCTCGGAGTCGGGGAGAAACGGCAGCCGGACGGGCCGCGACCCGGTCGCGAGAATCGCGTGATCGAACGCGAGCGTTCGCTTGGAACCGTCGGCCGATTCGACTTCGAGCGTCGAAGCGTCCAGGAAACGCCCCCGGCCTTGGACGTAGTTGATCTTTCGCTGCTTGCTCAGTTGACCCAGCCCTCCGGTCAGTTTGCGCACGACGCTTTCCTTCCATTCGCGCAGTTTGTCGAGGTCGACGACCGGTTCCGAAAATTGAATTCCGATGGACTTGGCTTCTTCCGCCTCGGTGAGGAGGGCCGCGGCGTGAAGCAGGGCTTTCGAGGGGATGCAGCCGCGGTAGAGGCAGACGCCTCCCGGATTGGGTTCGATGTCCACGAGAGACGTCCGGATGCCGCAATCGGCGGCGTAGAACGCGGCGGCGTATCCGCCCGGTCCGCCCCCGAGGACGACGAGTTCGGTCTTTTCCATCAAAGGGAATCCTCCAGCGAAAGGTTCAACGGCTGTTCGACGGTCTCGCAGACCCAGCGCAAAAAGCGCGCGGCGTCGGCCCCGTCGATGACGCGGTGATCGTACGAAAGCGAGAGCGGCATCAAGGTGCGCGGAGAGAACCCGCCGGGCGAATAGACCGGCTCGACGCGTCCCCGGGAGACGCCCAGAATCGCGACCTCGGGCCAATTGACGATCGGAGAGAACCCGGTCCCCCCGATGCCCCCGAGATTGGTGATGGTGAAGCATCCGCCCTGCATGTCCTCGAGCGCCAGCTTCTTCTCGCGAGCCTTCTCCGAGGCTCGGGCCAGTTCTCCGGCCAACTGAGGCAGCGTCTTTTTGTCCGCGTCGCGGATCACGGGCACCAACAGACCCCGGTCCGTATCGACGGCGACCCCGATGCTGCGGTACTTCTTCAAAAGGATCTCGCCGGCGGATTCGTCGACGCTGGCGTTAAATTGCGGAAACTTGGCGAGCGCCGCCGCGCACACCTTCAGCAGCAGGGCCGTGACCGTGATGCGGACTCCCGTTTCCTTCGAGGCCTTTTTGCGCCACTCCTCGAACTCGGTGATGTCGCACTTATCGTTCTGCGTGACGTGAGGAACCGTCGTCCAGGAGGCGCGCATGCGCCTCGCCGTGGCCTTTCGGACATTGGACATGGGAACGCGTTCGAAGGCGCCCCACTTGGAAAAATCCGGAAGCGGAGCGGAGGCCGCCGGGGGCGCCGCGGAGGTGGAACCCGGAGCGGCGGCCGCGCGCGCGCGGGAGTACGCCTTTACGTCTTCGATGGAGACTCGTCCCCCAAGCCCGCTGCCGATCACTTCGGAGATTTCGACCCCGATTTCGCGCGCGAAGCGCCGCACCGACGGGGCCGCCGGGCCGGAGTCGGACGCGGTTTCGACGGGAACGGGCGCCCGCGAAGGCGGGGGAGCGGCCGCGGGTTCCGGCGTTTCGGACGCGCCGTTTTTTTCCGCGGGTTTCGAAACGGGAACGGGCGCGGGGACCGGGGCCTCCGGCGGCGCGAACTTCCCCGCGGTCTCCTCGAGCGTCAAGAGAGTCTGACCTGGCTTTACCTTGTCGCCGGGCTTTACCTTCACTTCCGCGATCACGCCGGCGACCGACGCGGGGACTTCGATGGCCGCCTTGTCCGTTTCCACTTCGAGAACAATCTGATCCTTCGCCAGCGTGTCCCCCGCGGAAACCATCACGCGGACGACGTCGCCCGCGCTGATATTTTCGCCCAGTTCCGGAAGTTTGAATTCGACCGCCATCTGCGTGCCTCGTTCAGGAAAAATAGGGGTCGCGCTTATCCGGCGCGATCTTGAAATCACCCAACGCCTTCGCGACGGTGCCGGCGTCCAGCGAACCGTCGCGGCGGAGCGCGCCCAGCGCCCCGAGGGCGATGAATCGTGCGTCGACCTCGAAATGATCCCGGAGGGCTTCGCGGGTCTCGCTGCGGCCGAATCCATCGGTTCCGAGCGTCACCGGGGGCTTGGGGAAACCCCGCGCGACGCTCTCCGCCAACGCCTTCACATAATCGGAGACGGCGACGAACGATCCCTCTTCCCCTTCCAGACAGGTTTCGAGATACGATTTGCGCAGGGGCTCGTCCGGGTGCATCAGGTTCCAGCGCTCGGTCTCCCGCGCGTTCTTGTAGAGCTCCTTGTAGCTCGTTACGCTCCAAACGTCGGCCGAAACGCCATACGCCTCCAACAGGCCCTGCGCTTTCAGGGCCTCGTTGAGAAGAGGGCCGCTGGCGAGCAAATGCGCGGGCTTGCCGTCGGGGTTGGGAGCCGCCCGGAACTTGTAGAGCCCTTTGAGGATTCCTTCATCCGTGACGTGCGCCGGGCGAGCGGGCATCGCGTAGTTCTCGTTGCCCACGGTGACGTAGTAGAAAATGTCTTCTTGATTCTCGTACATCCGTCGGATTCCATCCCGGATGATCACCCCGAGTTCGTAGGCGAACGCGGGATCGTAGGCGACCAGGTTCGGGATCGGATAGGCGAGCAGGTGACTGTTGCCGTCCTGGTGCTGCAGCCCCTCTCCCGCCAGCGTCGTGCGCCCGGCGGTCGCCCCGATCATGAAGCCCTTCGCCCGCATGTCGCCGGCGGCCCAAGCCAAATCCCCGATCCGCTGCAGCCCGAACATCGAATAGTAGATGAAGAACGGAATCATATTCACGCCGAAGGAGGAGTAGGCGGTCCCCGCGGAAATGAACGACGACATCGAACCCGCCTCGGTAATCCCTTCTTCCAGGATTTGCCCGTCGCGGGTTTCTTTGTAGTAGATCAACTGATCGGAATCCACCGGCTCGTAGAGCTGACCCACATGCGAGTAGATGCCGCATTGCCGAAACAGCGCTTCCATCCCGAACGTGCGCGCTTCGTCCGGCACGATCGGAACGATTTGCTTTCCGAGTTCGGGCTCCTTCAGCAGTTTCGCGAGGAGGCGCACGATCACCATCGTCGTGGAGACCTCGCGGCCCTCGGTGCCGGCGTCGAATTCGGAGAACAACGCGGCGGGCGGGGTTTTCAGCGGTTTGGGAGGAACCGAACGCCGGGCGGGAACGCTTCCGCCGAGGGCGGCGCGGCGTTCCTTCAGGTATTTCATCTCGGGCGAGTTTTCCGCGGGCTTATAAAAGGGAGCCTTCGCCACGTCCTCATCCGAGATGGGAATGCCGAAGCGTGAACGGAATTCACGAAGCTCCTCTTCGTTGAGCTTCTTCTGCTGATGCGTAATGTTTCTGCCTTCGCCGGCTTCGCCGAGCCCGTAGCCCTTGATCGTGCTGCACAGAACGAGGGTCGGCTGCCCTTTATGGCCGAAGGCCGACTTAAAGCCCGCGTACACCTTCTCCGAATCGTGTCCGCCGCGGCTCAGCCGCCGCAGATCCTCGTCTGACAAATGCTCCACGAGCTTCAGCAGCTGCGGGTACTTTCCGAAAAACTTTTCGCGGGTATAGGCCCCGCTCTCGACGCTGTACTTCTGAAGTTCGCCGTCGACGAGTTCGTTCATCCGTCGGATGAGGACGCCGTCGTGGTCCGCCTTCAAGAGCGGGTCCCATTCCCCGCCCCACACGACCTTCACGACGTTCCAGCCGGCGCCGCGGAACATCGCCTCGAGTTCCTGCATGATCTGGCCGTTGCCGCGGACAGGACCGTCCAAACGCTGCAGGTTGCAGTTGACGACGAAAATCAGATTGTCGAGCTTTTCGCGGCCCGCCAAAGAGATCGAGCCCAGCGACTCAGGCTCGTCGGTTTCCCCGTCGCCTAAAAACGCCCAAACCTTCGCGTCGGACGGCTTCTTAAGCCCGCGATCCTCGAGATAACGGTTGAAGCGCGCTTGGTAGATCGCCATCAACGGCCCTAAGCCCATCGAGACGGTCGGAAACTTCCAAAAATTCGGCATCAGCCAGGGATGCGGGTAGGAGGACAGGCCCCCTTCCGGCTTGAGTTCGCGGCGGAAGTTCTCCAGGTCCCGCTCGCTCAGCCTGCCTTCCAAAAAAGCCCGGGCGTAGATGCCGGGCGACGCGTGGCCTTGGAAGTAGACCATGTCTCCTTCGAAATCGTCGGTCTGCGCGCGGAAAAAATGATTGAACGCGACCTCGTAGAGGGTCGCAGCGGAAGCGTAGGTCGAAATGTGCCCGCCGATTCCGTCGGCCATGCGGTTCGCCCGTACGACCATCGCCATGGCGTTCCAGCGGATGACGCTGCGAATTCGCCGCTCAAGGTCCCGATCGCCCGGATATTTCGGCTCGCGCTCGACGGGAATCGAATTAATGAAAGGGGTCTTGGCGCTGAACGGCATGCGCACGCCGCGCGCGTGGACGCGTTCTTCGAGCAGGTGCAGCAGCCGGATGGCCTTATCGTGACCCTCGCGATCCAGAACCGAATCGATGGATTGGATCCACTCGCCGGCTTCGATATCGTCGAGATGGGGCGAATTCTGTTTCATCGGGGGCATAGTACCATTTTCCCCCCGCAGGCTTCATGAGCGGAGCGGACGAATCTTAATGACTTCCTTCATGACGAAGGTCAGCGGAACGTCGACGTACGCGCGGGAGCCGTCCTTCCACTCCCCGGTCCATAGCCGCAGTTCGCTCTGCGACATGCCGGCGACCACGCCTTTGTATTTTCCGATCTCCACCGTGTCGCCCACGTTGAAGGGAAGATAGGCGGCGATCATAAGACCCCCGACCAGATTGCCGGAGACGGACTTCATGTAGAAACCGGCGGCCGCGGAAAAAATACTGAGGGCGCCGACCATGCCGGAGACGGGAACCCCGAACAGGTGAAGGACCAAGCTCATCCCCGCCATGTAGACGCCGTTGCGGAACCACCAAAGCACAGTCGCCCGCTTGCGGAATTTCCGGAACGATTCAAGATCCGTTCCCCGGAAGCTCTCGGCCTTCGCGTCGGTCGCGCGGTACCAGGCGCTGAGTCGGCGGCCCAGCCAGGCGCCGCCGGCGAGAATCGCGATCGACTGGCCTACCTCTCCTAGGGAAGTCCAGAACGCGGCGGCCGACGCCAGCGAAAGCCCGGCCGCGCCTTGGAAGCGGCGCGACTCGGGATCGTTTTCCGACGCGACCCCTCCGATCCCTTCTTTTTCCATCTTTTCGTTCGGAATCAGAATCCGGTCCCATTCCGCCCCGTCCTCGCCGGTTTGATCGACGACGATGAAGCGCGGATTGGCGGCTTCCAAAACTCCCTTCGCCCCGAGGGCTTCAAACCGCTCTCCGATTTTTAGAGTTCGGTTTTGATAGAGGAAAAATCCGTCCGCGACATTGGCGGCGACGTCGCTGACCGCGAGGGTGGTCGTCAGCGCGAAGACTGAGCCGTTCACGGCGAGCGCCTGCCAGCCGCCGACCATGCCGACCGCATAGGTGACGGCGCCGAACCAGGAAGCGTAGGCGACGACGCTCGTCAGCCAATCCTCGCGAAGCTGATTCCACTCGACTTGCCGGAAAAACCATTTCGCGACCGGGCGGACGATCTTCGGGGCGACCGACGCGGCGCCGAATCCGGCCCCGACCCAGAGGCCGGTCTGAGCCCAACCCGGAAGAAGCGTGAACCATTGAATCACCGTCTCGACGCCCGGAAGCGAGGCAATCCATTCGATCAAGCGGGCGGGCAAGGTCGGGTCCGCGGCGGCGGTCGTGACCGCGGCGGCCGGCGCGGCCGCGGCGGCGAAACGGCGCAAATCACCGGCGGAGGCGGGCTGCAGACCCGCGATCGCCCGCGCCCTCGGAGCGGCGTCGGCGGCGATGACGGCGCCCTCGGGAGCCTTCGCCGTCGCGTCGAAAAAGCGGGTGGAGATCCCTCCCTTCGCGGCGCTTTCGGGTGCCGGAGCGTTCGAAGACAAAGCCTCCGCGACTTTAACGAGAGAGGCGCGCGCCGCGGGCGCTTTCGCGCTTGTCACGGAGCGCGGCGTCTTGACGCCGGGGGACGACGAGGGAAACGACGCGGCTCGCGGCTCGCCGGGAGCGGACGCGGAGACGGCCGCGACGGACGCAAGCGGGAGCGTTCCCGAGGGCAGCGTAGAAAGAGTCGGCAGCGCTCCGGAAAACGCGGGCGAGATCCGTTCGGCGCCCATCGAGACGGACGGCGCGAGAACACCGACCGGCGCTCCTGACACGGCGGAAGCGGAGGTAGGCGCGGAGGCGGCGCGGGTCAACACGGCGGCCGCGGCCGGGGCGGCCCCGGGACCGGAGGTCCAGAGCAGGACTGCGGAAAGCGAGGCGGCGAAGGTTTTCTTCATCGAAATCTCCGTGCGGCAGAAACTCCCCTTTATTATGCCCCAGCTCCGCAGCCGCGGGATAAGCAGAACGACCCGGTACTGTCTAGGCCTATTGGGCGAGCAGGGCGCCCAGGTCCGCCTGCGGCTTGACCCCGAGCGACTGGAACACGCGCAGTTGGCGGTCGAACCGGTTCGTCGCCCGGCGGGATTCCTGGAAACCCCCGCCGAGAATGGCGGGGTAGGAAAAACACGGAAGCGGATAATCCGTTCCGAAAACGAGACGCTCAAAAAGCTCGGGACGCCGGCTGATGCGAATCAGCGCGCCGACACGGTTGGGAAGCGTAAGGGCGGAGAGATCGCTGTAAAAATTCTTGTAGCGGCGGACCATTTGCAGCATCGTCTTAAAATGCTTCTCGACGAAAAAAAGTCCCTGGCTGCACCCGTGCGCGGCGATGACGGTCGCCCCCTCTTCGAGCGCGCCGATCAGGCGATCGGGATCGCCGACGCTCTGATCCTGCCCGATCAGGCTGAATTCGTAGCCGATATGACTGAGCAGGGGAAGCTTCAGTTCGCCGAGCCGGCGGTAAAATCGCAGCAGGCGCCCGTCGCCCGGATCGAACATTTGCGCGTTCGGGAGTACCTTGACCAGTTTTGCCCCGCGTTCGGCGCAGCGTTCGAGTTCGTCGAGCGCGTCGCGACGAAACGGATTGATGGAAACTCCGGCCAAGAATTGCGGCCGCGAGGCGACGGTTTCCAGAAGGGTGTCGTTGGAGATAAGAAAGTCCGTGCGGTCTTTGTCGAGTCGGCCCTGAGCGTCGTAGACGCCGTCCATCGCCAGCAGAACGGCTTTCTCGACCGACTCAGAAGCGGCGAATTCCGTTTCCAGACGTTCCAGATAGCGCCGATTGGCCGTTTGGGCGTCATCAAGCGGAAGATCCAACGACCACGCCACCATCCTCGCCACCGGCGTCTTCAGCATGCGCGGGGAAATCCAGCAGCCGTTGCTCTCGGTCGGCAGCGCCGCCAGGTGCACATGCGCGTCGATCAGGCCTCGCGTCGTCATTCGTTCGCCTCCGCGGCGGCGCGCCTGAGCGCCGCCAAATCCAGCTTTCCCGATCCGAGGACGGGAAATTCGGCCGCTTCCCGGAAAGCGTCCCGCGCGGGAATCCACAGCTTCGGCAGGCCGCTGCTTTGGAGAGCGGCGATCACGGCGTCGAGATCGGGGACGGGCTTGTGCAGAACGACGAGGCGTTCGCCCTTGCGTTCATCGGGGACGCCGACGACGACGAAGGTCTGATCGACGGCGCCCGCGGCCTCGTGCAGCTTCTCCTCGACCTTTATGTGAGGCACCATTTCTCCGCCGATCTTGCTGAAGCGGCTCAGCCGATCCGTGATGGTGACGAACCCGTCGTCATCGATGGACGCGATGTCCCCGGTCACGTAATAGCCGTCGCGCAGCGCCCGCGCGGTGCGTTCGGGGTCGTCGAGATACCCCTTCATGACGTTGGGCCCCTTGACCAAAAGGAGTCCGGGCGCGCCCGCGGGAAGTTCCTCGCCGGAATCCGCGTCCACGATCCGCATCAGGACGCCGGGAAGCGGGTGTCCGATCGTGCCCAGCTTCGTACCCAATTGGCGCCCGTCGCCCGCTTTGAAATCGGGGATATTGATCGCGGCGACCGGGGAGAGTTCGGTCGCGCCGTAGCCCTCGAGAGGAAGCACGCCGAAGCGCTCCTCGAACGCGCGCGCGACCTCGGCTCTCAGCTTTTCCGCGCCGACGACCACCGTGCGAAGCGTTCGGAATTGATCCGGCTCGACCCTGCGCAGATAGCCGAGAAGGAAGGTCGGAGTCCCGAGGAGAAAGGTCGCCGAGTGTTTTTTCGCCAGGCGGCCGATCAGTTTCGCGTCGAGAGGATTGAAATGATAGACCGCGCCGATGCCGGCGAGCAGCGGAAACCACAAACACCCGGTATGTCCGAAGGAATGGAAGAAGGGCAGCACGCCGAGCAGACGATCGTTCGCGTCCACCTGAAACAACTGGCAGAGGGCTTCGATATTCGCGTGAATGTTCTCGTGCGTGAGCATCGCCCCCTTGGGATCGCCCGTGGATCCGCTCGTGAAGATAATCGTCGCGACGGAGTCCGGGGGCACGCGGGGTCCCAGCATCAGACCTTCCACCAAGCCGGCGGGCAGCAGCCGGCAGGCGGCGGTCAGCGCCGCGCCCCTGATTTTGGAGAGTCCGGAAACGAGATCCTCGAGATACAGCGCTCCCTCCGGCTCGGACCAGCCCAGTTTTTCGAGGAATTTGCGGGACGTGAGGACGGCGGCGGACTTCGCCTGACGGGAGCATTCCATCGCCGCCGCTTCGGACATGGTGTAGTTCAGGTTCACCGTCGCGCGCCCTAAAGCGGAGACCGCGATATTCGCCAAAGCCCCTCCGACGGAAGGCGGGAGAAGCAGGGAAACCGGACCGTCGGAGTCGAGCCGGGCCGCGAGCGCGGAGCGCAGCAGAAGAACGCGCACCAGCGCCCCGCCGTAGGAAAGGGAAACCCCCGTGGAATCGGCGAGCGCGGGCCGCGACCAATGCCGCTTCGCCTCGCGTAAAAAGGCGGCGGGAAGCGGGGCCTTTTCACGCAGCCGGTAGCAGAACGCGTTCGACGCGATCTCTAGGATGCGTTGGCGCACGGAGTAGGCGTTGGAAGAACCCGGCATCGGCGCACCGAAACTGACGGTCACCGGATAAGGCAGGCGGCGGGGCCGCTTAAAAAAGAAACGCCCGCGCTCAAAGCTGAAGATGCTCCCCCAGACGCGGTCGAGGTGGACGGGGACGATCGGGACCCCGTCCATTCCTTTCAAGATGCGTTCAAAACCTTTTTTGAAGCGCAGCATCTGCCCCGTTCGCGTGACCTGGCCCTCGGCGAAAATGCAGACGACTTCCCCCGCCCGCAGCGCGTCCTTGGCGCGCTCCAAAGAGCGGATGATCTCCTTCGCTCCGTCGGTTTCCGAGATCGGGATCGCACCCATCGCACGGCAAACCGGATTCATCAGCGGATGCTCGTAATAGGGCTTGTACATCAGAAACCGCACCAGGCGCCTCGACGCCGCCGCGATCAGAAACGCGTCCACATGTGAAACGTGGTTGGCCACAAGAAGCGCCGGGCCGCGCAGCGGGATATGGACTCCCCCGTCGATGCGGATCCGGTAGGCGATGTTGGCGATCGGATACAAAATCAACCGGAGCAGGAAATCCGGCAACCGCCGCGTGATGAACGCCGCGACCGCCGTGGTCATGATTCCGGTCGCGAGAAAAATCTGGCCGGGATGGAGACGGAAAAGGTCGCTGAAGGCCCAGAGGAAGCCGGAGGCCGCGAGGATCGCGGTAAACGAAAAGAGGTTTCCCATTGCGATGAATTTTCCGCGTTCGTTTTGGGGAGAGCGCTGCTGAACGAAGGCCATCAGAGGGACGACGAAGCACCCGGCGCTGGCTCCCAGAAGGATGAGACCCGCCAAGGTCGCGCCGGTCGAATGGAATGAAAATGCGAGCGCCAAAGAGAAAACCACGAGCCCGAGCGCGCCCACGGGGACAAGACCGAGTTCCACTTGATCCCGCGAAAGCCTGCCGGCGAGATAGCTGCCGCCTCCGATTCCAACGGCGACGGCGACTTGAAATAGCGTCAGCCACGCTTCCGAGAGGTGCATCAATTGCTTCCCGTAAACCAGGAGGTTCATCTGAAGAATCGCGCCGATGAACCAGAAGTAAGCGCTCCCGGCCAACGCGAGCATGACCCCGCGATATTTCCGCACCGATTGGAAGTTCTCCAGCGCCTGAGCGAGGATATTGAAGCGCAAAGGCTCCGCGCCGCCGCGCGCGGGAGGTTCGGGAACTTTCAGACTGGCCGCGAAGCCGGCCGCGGCCGCCGCGATGAAGACCGCCCCGGCCCAAACGAGGGAGTGGGAAAATTTTTCGATCATCACTCCGGCGGCGATGGTCCCAAGGAGGATCGCCGCGAACGTGGAGGTTTGCATGAGGCCGTTGCCGTGGGAAAGCGCTTCGTCCTCCAGAATTTCCGGGAGTATCGCGAGCTTGACCGGGCCGAAGAACGCGCTTTGCGCGCCCATCAACACAAGCAGCGCCAAGAGCAGCGGGACGCTCTCCAGGGCCAACGCCGCGCAGGCGCCGACCATGAGAACGAATTCAACGCCCTTGAATAGAACGATCAAACGCTTCTTTTCCCAACGATCGGCGATGGCGCCGGCGGTCGTGGAAAACAGGATGAACGGGACGACGAACAGCGCGCCGGCGAAAGCGATCAGTGCGCTCGAGCGTTCCGGAGGGAGACGCGAAACCGCCCAGAGGGCGATCAGCGTCTTGAAAGCGTTGTCGTTGAAGGCTCCGAGACCCTGACACCAGAGTAGGGCCTGAAACCCGGGGGAATCAGTGACTCCGCCGCGCTCCCGCGGCACTACAGCCGCAATCCCGCCGAAATCGTATAGAAGTTCTGATCGGCCGCTGAACCGGTGACGCTCACATGCTGGTACGCGGCTTCAATCGCGACCAGCTCAAGCCCGACGCGCACGCCGGCGGCGTAGGCGCGCGAATCGCCGGGCGCGGTCGCGGCAAGCGCCGCGTATTTCGTATAGGTGTAATTGGCGAAGGGGCGGATCATCGGGAATACCGGAATCTCCGCGTTCGCGTGGAACGAGGAATCGGCGAATCCGTTCACCGAATTCATGTGGCCGACGAGCGGGGTCCAGAAACTCCCCGGAACCGCCGTGGCCGCGCTGCGAAGATCGGCGTTGTAGCCGAACTTCGACACACGACCGCTGACCAAAACCGCGCCGAGCACGGACGCGCCGACGAAACCGTGAAGCTCGCGCTGGGTGAGCTTGGCGTCGGAGGTCGTCGCGCTCTCCTGGCGATGCGCCGTCCACTTGACGCCGCCGCCGAAATCGACGCGCGCGATGCCCTTCCCGGCGGGGACGCCTCCGCGGCCGGTGCCGCCGATGCGCCGGATGCCCTCGTCGCCGAGCGGGGAGAGGGTGAACGCGAAATCCCCCCCGCCGTAAACGGAGCTGTACCCGTTGCGGGGGAAGCTGCGTCCGGCGGTGGCGCCGAAGCCGAACCAGCGCATGTCGTAGCCCGCCCGGACGGACGCGCTGTTGTAGCGTCCGTTGCTTCCCTTGAATTGGTACGTCGTCACCTCGGGCGCGATCGAGAAGTGATCCCCCCCGATCCCGAGGTAGACGTTCCATCCCTCGTATTCGTTGCTTCCGAAAACAGGCGAGAGGCCGCCTTTGACGCGCGGCGCCGCATCGGCGGCGTGAAGACCCGTCAGAAGAAAAAAAGCGGCGGTTAAAACGGCGATTCGCATACGGCCTCCCGACCCGGATTCCGGATCAGGGGGATTATAAAGGAATGGCCCGAAGATTGTCCATCTTAAAACCCCTTAGGAGGGGTGATTCTCGAGCGCGGGGCGGGGGCGCGCAGCGCGTCCCACGTGTAGCGATTCTGCGGGTTCCAAAGAATCCAACCGGGAACTCCGCGGCCTTCGAGCGCGCGGAATTGCTCGCGAACTTCGTGCTCCCGGTAACGAACCCCCAAAGAGAAATCCTGGAGGTAGGGGCGCAGTTTGTAGGCGTCCGCGCCGAGGCGGCGAGTCGCGTCGCGCAGGCCGTAGTCGATCACCTCGAACGGACGCGCGTTCGGGTGGCCTAATCCGTACGCTCCGCGCGCGTAGTGGGACGGATACATCATCGGGCTGACGGCATCCACGAGCGCCGCCATCAGGTCGATGTCCTGCCCGATGCCCAGATCGTCATCGGCACTCGTCGTCAACCCGAAAAGCGCCGTCGAGACGGGGATCCCTTGGGAATGAAAGCGCGAGCGGGCCGCTTTCAGGAAATCCAGCAGATTGGAAACCGCAGTCGAACTCGAGTGGTGCGGATTCGAGTAGCGACAGCGTTCGAGTTCCCCGTCCGACGGATAGCGGATGTAATCGAACTGAATTTCGTCGAAGCCGGCATCCGCCGCCCGCTGAGCGATTTCAAAATTATAGTCCCAAACTTCCCGACGGTAAGGGTCTGCCCAGGTCAATCGCTTGCGATTTTGCCAAACCCCGCCGTCTACGTCTTGGATCGCCCACTCCGGTTTGCGGCGCGCAAGCAGGTTGTCTTCGAAGACGACCACCCGGGCGACCGCCTTCATCCCTGCCGAATGGATATCGGAAACCAATTCTTCGGGGCGCGGGATCGCCAGGCGTTGCGTCCCATATTCGCGCGCGGACGCGACGCCGGGGATGTAGACGTGTCCGTCGATTTCCTTCACAGGGACGATGATCGCGTTGACCACCGTCCCCGAAGCCTTCTCCAGAAACTGACGGCGCAGTCGCCCCGTCCCCGCCACCCAAGCGGTCAGGTGCAATCCGCGCATCGGTTCAAATCCCGGCGGGGCCGCGAGTTCGGCGGCCGGAGGCGTTTTCACGGGCGCCTCCACAATGGCTGCTTCGTCCTCTCGATCGTCTTCCAGCGCGACTTCGTTCGAAACTTCTTCCGTTGAAACGGAGACGGACTCGACGGCGACCGTCGGCTCGGTCGAAAGCGCCGCGGATTCGGCCGCAGCCGCGAAGGTCGAGACAGAGATCGGCGCCGTACTCACGGACGTTCCGGGAAACGACTGCGCGAAAGCGGCCGGACCAAGGGTCAGCGTCGTCGCGGTGATCCAGAGCGGAAGCCATCGTGGGGAAGCAGCGCGCAAGGGCGGGTTCATTTGGCGTCGTTAGGCCGAAAGGCTATCATTTTCCCGTGAGACGGCCGCTGCTCTTCGTTGCCCCAATTCTTCTTTTCGCGGGTTGTTTTGGTTCCGCGCCGCCGATGCGAGAGGGCGGCCGCGGAGCAGCCGTCGCCGCGAAAGCGCGATCTCAATCGGGGGTCCGGTACAGATTCGGAGGGCGTTCCCCCGACCTGGGCTTCGATTGCTCCGGACTCGCTTGGTGGTCGCATCGGCAGGCGGGCATTCCGATTCCTCCCACAACGCGGACGCAGTACAGAAGCGGGAGGCGGATACAAGCCGACGCCCTGCAGCCGGGAGACCTCGTGTTCTTCGCCACCGTCAAGAGAAGCGTTTCCCATGTCGGGGTCTACCAGGGGCACGGAAAATTTATTCACGCCCCGACCTCGGGAAAAGGCGTTCGCGCCGGCGACATGAGCAATCCGTATTGGAAGAAACGCTATCTCGGCGCCCGCCGCTATTGGTGATCCAGTCTCAGCAGGAAAGAGCGGGACTCCGCGTCCGCCTTCCAGATTGAAATTCGCCGCTCGCGAACATCCCCTTTAGCGTCGAAGCGCGTGCGCCCCAGGATTCCGTAGCGGTCCGTCCTGCGCATCGAGTCCAGAAGCTTGGCTCGATCCGGACCGACTTGGGCGATCGCGTCTAGAAGCAGTTCGGCGGCCTCATAGGCGAAATGATCATAAACGCCGAGCGCCTCCCCCGGATAACGGTTTCGGTAGGCCTCGAGAAACCGATGGGCGTCGGGCAAGGCGTCGGGCGGGAGCCCGGGCGTGCTGAAATAGGCGCCCTCGACGGCGGAACCCGCGACATCGAAAATCTCCGGAGCGCGCGCGCCGTCCCCGGCCAAAAACCGTCCCTTCCATCCAAAATCGCGCAAGCGCTTCAGCAATAGGCCGGCTTCTACATAGATCCCGCCGTAAAAGACCCCGTCGACGTTCTTTAATTTTGCGGGCCAGGCGGAAAAATCCTGGGACCCGCGCTGGATCGCCTCGAAGAGCGGAACCCCTCCGCCCAAGGATGTGAAGCGCGCGCGGACCTCCTGAGCTAAGCCTTCCCCGTAAAGCGTTTTTTCGTGGATCACGGCCAGGCGCCGAAGCCGCAGCGTGTTAAAGGCGAACTCGGCGAGCGCTCTCCCTTGGATTCCGTCATGGGGGAGGAGCCGGAACACATTGCGGGGACCGGGCCAATCCGGCGACAGCTGCCGCAGCGTCAGGTCCGGGTTCGTGGCCCCCGGAACCAGAAGCGGAAGTCCGGCTCGGGCGTACACCGGCGCCGCGCGCAAGGCGGTCTCGGAATGCAAATGCCCGATCACCGCCACGACATCCGGTTTGGAGACGATGAGATTGGCGACGTTCACCGCGGTTTCCCCGTCGCCCCGGTCGTCGACGGGAACGACTTCGAGTTTATAAGGGAAAGCCCCCGTCCCCTGAGCCTCAGCCACCGCCAGTTCAATCGCGCGCAGCGCTCCCGTCCCGGTCGGGGCGGTGGGACCCGTCAGCGGCATGGCGACGGCGATGCGCACGACCCGGGACTCTCGGCCGCATCCGGCCGCGGCCGCGAGCAGGACGCAGAGCGCTCCCGAAAGTGTCGAACTTAAGTGATTGCAGACAACTCTCGGAATAGAGTATAATCGTGCACTATTTAGTTGCCGATGCCGCATCTTTGGAGTACGACCGATCTATGGTAAGACGACTTGTCACCGAATGGCTGGTTCCCTTCGGACAGCCCCGATTTCGCAAGCCCGACGCCTGGGCTGAAAACCTTAAACCCATCCCCCCGAAAGCCGCTCCCGCCTCGTTCTGGGACGCGCTTCACGACGGTATTCGCCGGGCGCAACAAACGATTCTGCGCAAGCAAAATTTCGAGGACGGCTATTGGTGCGCCGAACTGCTGGCCGACACCACCCTCGAATCCGACGTTATCATGCTACTGAATTTCCTCGGGCGAGGGAACTCTCCCAAGGTTCAGAAGCTCGCGAAGACGATCTTGGACGCGCAGAACCCGGATGGAGGCTGGCCGATCTGCAAAAACGGACCCTCCGAAATTTCCGCCACGGTGAAGGCTTATTGGGCGCTCAAGTTCGCAGGACTCAACGCCGAAAATCCGGTTTTGGCGCACGCCCGCGAACGCATCAACGCGCTCGGCGGAATTCATAAGGTCAATACCTACTCGAAGTTTTACATGGCGCTGTTCGGCCTTTACAGCTGGAAAGGCGTTCCGTCGATCCCTCCTGAGATCATGCTGTTCCCGAACTGGTTCTATTTCAATCTGTACGAAATGTCCTCGTGGACGCGCTCCATCGTGGTTCCCTTGGCGATCGTCTGGTCCGAACGCCCTGATGTGCTTTGCCCCGAGCACGCCCGGCTCGACGAGCTCTTTCCCGACAGCCGACGCCATGTGCCGCTCAGCGAGACCGTCAAGGAAAAGGGATTGATCTCCTGGACGCGCTTTTTCCTGCTCTGGGACGATATGCTGAAAGGGATGGAAGGGAAAGGCCCCCACTGGGTGCGCTCCTGGGCCCTGCGCCTCGCCGAGAACTGGATGCTCGAACATCTTGAAGATTCCGACGGCTTGGGCGCCATTTTCCCGGGAATCGTCAACACCATTCTTGCCATGAAGTCTCTCGGCTACTCCGACCAGGACCCGCGTTTCAAGAAGGAACTGCGCGAACTGGAGAAGCTCGAACTCGACCGCGGCGACCGCATCGAAATGGAGCCGTGTCATTCCCCCGTCTGGGACACCGCCATCGCCGTCATTGCGCTCGCCGAATCCGGACTTGACCGAAAGCATCCGGCGCTCACCAAATCCGCCGAATGGCTGCTGCAAAATGAGATTCGCCGCCCTGGGGACTGGCGCGTCAAGAACACCGAGGGGCCGGTCGGCGGCTGGGCGTTCGAATTCAACAACGCGTTTTACCCCGATATCGACGACACCGCGATGGTGATGCTCGCGCTGCGCCACGTCGACCTGGGCGATTCGGTCGCCCAATGGCGCGAAAAGGCCTGCCTGCGCGGTCTGCATTGGCTGATCTCGATGCAATCCAAGAACGGAGGTTGGGCCGCCTTCGATAAAGACAACACCAAAGCGATCCTCACTAAAATCCCGTTCGCCGACCACAACGCGATGATCGACCCACCCACCGTCGACATCACCGGTCGCGTGCTCGAATTTCTCGGCTACATCGGCTACGACATGAGCTACCCGGTGGTGCGCTCGGCGGTGAACTTCATCAAGCGGGAGCAGGAAGCCGACGGGTCCTTCTTCGGCCGCTGGTGTGTGAACTACATTTACGGGACCTGGCAGGTGCTGCGCGGACTGCGCGCGATCGGTTGCGATATGGATGAGCCGTGGATTCAAAAAGCCGGGAACTGGCTCGAATCCGTGCAGTTGGAGAACGGGGGTTGGGGCGAGACATGCGAAACGTACCACGACGTCTCCAAAAAGGCCGCCGGGCCCGCGACCCCCTCCCAAACGGCCTGGGCCGTGATGGGACTGATCGCGGCGGGCCGGCTCGACAATGAGTCCGTGCGCCGCGGCGTCGATCACCTTTTAACGACTCAACGAGAAGACGGCACCTGGGAAGAGACCGAGTACACGGGGACGGGTTTCCCGAAGGTCTTCTATCTGGAATACACGATGTACCGGGACATGTTCCCGCTGACGGCTCTGGGAACCTACGAAGCGGAAATCCGCAAATCCCGCCTCGTCCCGGCGTTCCAGTAATGAAACAACGGAGAAAATAGACATGGCCTCACCCTTGGGAATGCAGTTGTCGGTTTTTAAATACATCCTCACGCAGAAGCTGAAGGGAAACAAGCGCTATCCGCTCGTCATGATGCTCGAGCCCTTGTTCGCCTGCAACCTCGAATGCGGCGGGTGCGGGAAAATCCAATACCCGACCGACATCCTCAAGAAGCGCATGACGCCCCAGGAATGCTTCGACGCGGCCGAAGAATGCGGCGCGCCGATCGTTTCGATCGCCGGCGGGGAACCGTTCGCCCACCCGCAGATTCAGGAAATCGTCGAAGGGCTGGTCGCCCGCGGCAAATACATCTATTTCTGCACGAACGCCATTCTGCTGGAAAAGAACATCCACAAACTGAAGCCCTCGAGCCGGTTCATCTTCTCGATTCATCTCGACGGGCTCGAAAAGACGCACGACGCCGCGGTATGCCGCGACGGCGTCTTCCGGACCGCCGTATCCGCCATCCGCAAGGCGAAGTCGCTCGGGTTCAACGTGATGACGAACACGACGATTTTTCAGGGCAAGAGCTCCGAGGAATTCCGCCGATTCTTCGATGGGGCGATGGAATTGGGAGTCGACGGGATGATGATCTCCCCCGGCTACGCGTACGAGAAGGCTCCCAAGCAGCAGCTCTTCCTCCAGCGCGAGCAAACGAAGAACTGGTTCCGCGAGACCCTGAAGAATTGGCGCACGATGGGCTGGGAGTTCAACCATAGCCCGTTCTACCTCGATTTCCTCGAAGGCAAGCGCGAGTACGACTGCACGCCTTGGGGGAACCCCCTGCGCAACATCTTTGGATGGCAGAAGCCCTGCTACCTGATGGACGACGCGGGCTACGCGAAGACCTACCAGGAACTGCTCGACTCGACCGACTGGGCGCACTACGGTCAGAAATCGGGAAATCCTAAGTGCACGAACTGCATGACGCACTGCGGCTACGAGCCGTCTTCGGTCGAGGAAGCCTTCTCGAGCGTCGGCAAGTTCGTCGAACTCGTCAAAGATATCGCCTCGGTCGCCAAGCGGCGTCCCGCGTCGGCCTACGCTCGAGACGGAAAGCCGGTGATTCCGGCGGAATTCCCGATCAGCGAACCCGCGCGCGAAACGGTCGCCTCCTAAAGACGGCGTGTCGGATCTCGCCTTCGTCACGGGCGGAACGGGATTCGTCGGCGCAAGCCTCGTACGGCTTCTGCTCGACGAGGGCCTACGCGTGCGCTGCCTTGCGCGTCCGGGCTCGGACCACTCGAATCTGAAGGGCCTTTCCGTAGAGCTGATCGAGGGAGACCTTCTCGACCGCGCCTCGCTCGCGCGCGGATGCGAGGGGGTCCGGTACGCGTTCCACGCCGCCGCGGACTACCGGATTTGGGTTCCGGACGCGCGGGAAATGTACCGGACCAATGTGGACGGATCGGTGAACGTGCTGCGCGCCGCCGCCGCCGCCGGCGCCGAACGCATCGTCCACTGTTCCAGCGTCGCGGCGATCAAGCCCCCCTCGGCCGACGGCTCGTCCACGGAGACGGACGCCTACGCCGACGACGCCGCGATCGTCGGGGTCTACAAAAAATCGAAATGGCGCGCCGAACAGGCGGCGCTGGCGCTGGCCGCCGAAGGCCTGCCGGTCGTCGTGGTGAATCCGACGGCCCCGATCGGCCCCCGAGACATCAAACCCACGCCTACCGGGAAAATCGTGGTCGATTTTTTGAACCGGAAAATGCCCTCCTACATCGACACCGGACTCAACGTGGTGGATGTTCGTGATGTCGCGAGCGGGCACTGGCTCGCGGCGAAGAAGGGAAGAGTCGGCGAGCGCTACATCCTCGGCGGCGAGAACATGACGCTCAAGGCGATCCTCGACGGATTAGCCTTCCTCACCGGCCTTCGCGCGCCCCGGTTTAAAACGCCTTATGCCGTCGCATGGCTGGTTGGAGCGGTCGATTCCGCCCGTCTTTCGATGTTCGGCGGAACTCCCGTGGCGCCGCTCGACGCCGTGCGGATGGCGCGCTGCCGGATGTACTATGACGCGTCGAAAGCCCGCAGGGAACTCGGGTTCAGCCCGCGTCCGGCGCGCGAGGCGTTGGCCGCGGCCGTCAATTGGTTCTGCGCCAACGGCTACGCCCCCCGCCCCCCCCAATTCCCGCGCCTCAGCGAGGAGTCCGAGCGATGATTTTGCTGACGGCGGCGACGCCGTGGGAGCGAAGACCGCTTGAAAAGACCGGGCTGGAAGTTTTGGAAACCGGCATCGGCCCCGCGAAAGCCCGCGAGGCGCTCGACGCCTGGCGGGGCCGCGCGAGCGTGGTCGTCAGCTCGGGTTTCGCGGGGGCTCTGCAGCCCGGTATTTTCTGCGGGGACATCCTCTTCGACCCTCTCGAGTCGCCGGTCGCCCTCGCTCAGGGCGCGCGGGAAACCGCCGAGGAACTCGGAATCCCTTTGCACATGGGACGGATTCAGAGCGTCGACCGCGTTTTGGAGTCTCCTGACGATAAGCGCCGTCTCGCCGCGCAAGTCCGGGCCGCGGCCGTCGACATGGAAACCGCCGCTGTACGCGACTGGGCGAGGTCCCGGGGAGTGACTCCACTCGGAGTCCGAGTGATTCTCGATGGGCTGGACGACCGCCTTCCCCGGGGGCTCCCCAAGGGCGACTCCTTGGCCGCGGGAGTACGCTACGCCTTTTCCCGACCCGCCGAGATTCCCTTTCTCATCGGCCTCGGATTGCGTCAAAGACGGGCGATCGCCGTTTTGGTACGCTTTCTCGAGGCCTACGCGCCTCGAATTCCATCTTTTCTTGAGAGATCCCATGCAGAAGAAGCTTGAGGCGTATCTTAAATCCCGAGGGACTTCGGTCGAAAAGGCCCTGCTGCGGCTCGTACAGCGGCGGGGACGCGCGGCGATTCCCTTTCTCTCTCCGATGCCGGAATCGATGAAGAAGTCGATGCGTTACTCTTTGATGGCCGGCGGCAAGCGCCTCCGCCCGGTTCTGGTGATGGCCGCCGCGGAATGCCGCGGGCTCGATGGGATGAAGGTGATGAAAACCGCCTGCGCCCTCGAAATGATTCACACCTACTCTTTGATTCACGATGATCTCCCCGCGATGGACGACGACGATCTGAGGCGCGGGAAACCGACCAATCACAAGGTATTCGGGGAGGCCCTCGCGATACTCGCCGGAGACGGACTCCTGACCATGGCCTTCGAATTGGCGGCCGAAAATGCGGCGGATTTGAAGCTTTCCGGCTCGAATGCGGCAGAGCTCGTGCGCGTCATCGCGGCCGGGTCGGGTGCGAGAGGGATGGTCGGCGGCCAGGCGGCCGATCTGGAAGCCGAGGGAGACGGGAAGCGCCTCATGAGCGACGGGGCCGGCGCCAGGGCCAAGAAGGCTTTGGAGTACATCCATACGCACAAAACGGCCGCATTGATTACGGCGAGTCTCGAGGCCGGCGCGGTGCTCGCGGGCGCCGCCCCGGCCGAGCGGTGCTCGCTGCGGGAGTACGGGCGCTCGATCGGACTCGCGTTTCAGATCGTCGATGACATTCTCGACCGGGTCGGCGACAAGAGCAAATTGGGGAAGCGGGGATCCGACCTCGACAACGATAAACTAACCTACCCTCGCCTTTACGGGCTGGACGGTTCCCGGACCCTAGCCCGCCGGTGGACGGCGAAGGCGCACGCCTGCCTGAAACCCTTCGGAAACCGCGCGGAGCCCCTCCATTGGCTGGCCGATTTCGTCCTGGAACGGGATCGATAGAGAGAATGCCCAAACGCGCGTCCGGAAGGACTCGAACGGTGCTATAATGTCCATTAACATTTGGTGTCGGACATAGTCCGTCCCGAGCCCCCCCAAGGGAACGCCGGACTTAGAGAGGAACTCATGGAACTTTTGCCGAAAATCAACGACCCGAAGGATCTCCGCGCGCTGCCGGAAGACAAGATTCCCCAGGTCTCGCAGGAAATCCGAAAGTGGATTTTGGACTGCGTTTCCAAAATCGGAGGCCATCTAGGGTCGAGTCTTGGAAGCGCCGAGATCACCACCTCGCTCCACTATGTTTTTGATACTCCACGCGACCGCCTGATCTGGGACACCGGACATCAAACCTACGGCCATAAGATTCTGACCGGCCGACGCGAAGAGCTCAAACGGATCCGACAGTTCGACGGAATTTCCGGGTTCTTGAAGCGCTCTGAAAGCGAGTACGACTGCTTCGGCGCCGGTCATGCTTCCACCGCAATATCGGCCGCGCTCGGCATGGCCGCGGCGCGCGATCTTAAGGGCGAGAAAAACAAGGTCGTCGCGATCGTATCCGACGGCTGCATCACGGGCGGCGAATCGTACGAGGGGCTTCAGAACGCGGGACAGGTGCAAAGCGACCTCATCGTCATCCTCAACGACAACCAGATGTTCATCTCCCAGAAGGTCGGAGCGATGAGCGCCTTTCTGACCCGCCTTCTGACGCTGGGTCGAATCCGAAACGCGCAGAAAGAAATCGAGAAGTTCCTCGCCCGCTTCAAGCTTTGGGGAGCCGTGGTTCTGCGGGTGGCGAAGCGTGCAAAGGTGCTGCTGTTTCCCGGGATGCTCTTCGAAGAGATGGGATTTTCCTACTTCGGGCCCATCGATGGACACGACACGCATCAGTTGATCAAGGTCTTCCAACATATCAAGGAAATGAGGGGCCCGATTCTGGTACATTGCGTCACGAAAAAAGGAAAGGGCTACGATCTGGCCGAAAAGGATCCGTTGACCTGGCACGGGCCGGGGAAATTCGACGTCAAAACCGGCCAAATGAAAAAATCGAACAAACCGGCCCTCCCGACCTACACGAAGGTGTTCGCGAAGGCGTTGGTGAAACTCGCGGAAGAAGACCCGCGGATTACGGCAATCACCGCGGCCATGCCGGAGGGCACGGGCACGGACGCCTTCCGCGACCGCTTCCCGAAACGCTTCTACGACGTCGGACTCGCCGAACAGCACTCGGTGACCTTCGGGGCGGGGCAGGCCTGTGAGGGATTCCGACCGGTCGTCGCGGTGTACTCCACCTTCCTGCAGCGCGCCTACGACCAGATCGAGCACGATGTCTGTCTGCAGAAGCTGCCGGTCGTCTTCGCCATCGACCGCGGCGGTCTCGTCGGAAACGACGGGCCGACCCATCACGGTACGTTCGACTACGCCATGCTGCGCCAAATCCCCAACATGAACGTCATGGCTCCGGCCGATGAGAACGAACTTCAGCACATGCTGAAAACCGCCCTCGCAATGAACGCTCCGGTCTCGCTGCGCTATCCTCGCGGCGAGGGCGAAGGCGTCAAGATGGACAGCGTCATGCACACGCTTCCGATCGGCAAAGGCGTCCGGATGCGCGACGGGTCGGACGCGACGATTCTCGCGATCGGCAACCGCGTTTGGCCGTCGATCCGAGCGGCTGAAGCGCTCAAGGGAATCGGGATCTCCGTCGGCGTCGTAAACATGCGCTGGGTGAAGCCCCTCGACCGGGCGCTGCTCGAGCAGATCGTCGCCAAGACTCCGCGGATCATCACGGTCGAAGACCATGTGCTCGACGGCGGGTTCGGATCCGCGATTCTCGAAGCCCTCGCCGATATGCGCTTAAATACGGAGACGCTGCGCATCGGCATCGCGGATCAGTTCGTTCAGCACGGATCCATGGAACAGCTTTACGCCTCTCTTGAGCTGGACGAGAACGGCATCGCCAAGCGCACCGCGGCGTTCCTCGGAAAGACCTACGCGCCGGTCGCGAAGGTCATCCCCGAATTCACGGGCGGCGCGGCGGGGCTGGCGTGACGACGGAAACCCTCGCGAAGCCCAAGGTCGAGACGCTCGTCCTGGCCAAACTCCGCGGTTTTTGCGCCGGGGTGGTTCGCGCGATCGACGTCGTGGAAAAGGCTCTCGAGGTGTGCGGCAAGCCCGTCTACGTAAACCACGAGATCATCCACAACAAATTCGTTGTTGCGGACCTGGAGAAGAAGGGCGCGATTACCGTCGAGAATCTCGACGCGGTCCCGGAGAACGCCTGGCTGATTTTTTCGGCGCACGGCGTGAGCCCGGCCGAGCACAAGAAAGCCGCGGCTCGAAACCTCAAGGTGATCGACGCCACCTGCCCGCTGGTGACCAAGGTGCATTTGGAAGCCATTAAGTACGCGAAGGATGGGTACACCATCATCCTGATCGGACACATCGACCACGTCGAAACCATCGGAACGATGGGAGAAGCCCCCGCCTCGATCCGCGTGGTCGGCGACATCTTCGAGGCCCAAGCGGTCGAAGTCCCGGACCCGGAGAAGGTCGCGTTCCTCACCCAGACCACGCTGAGCCTCGACGATACCGCCGAGATCATCGCGACGCTTAAGAAGCGCTTTCCTAAATTGAAGGTCCCCCCTAAGGACGACATCTGCTACGCGACCCAAAATCGCCAAAACGCGGTCAAATCGCTGACGCCGAAGGTGGACCTCCTGCTGGTTCTCGGCGCGCCGAACAGCTCGAATTCCGTGCGTCTGCGCGAAGTCGCGGAGGCCAAAGGAACGAAGGCTTATTTGATTGAACGCGCCTCGGATATCAAGCCCGAGTGGCTCAAGGAAGTTTCCAGCCTCGGATTGACCGCCTCCGCGTCGGCCCCCGAAATTCTCGTTCAGGAAGTGATCGAATACTGCAGGAACGAATTCGGGGTGGAAACCGTGATCGAGGACGAGACCGTCGAGGAGCACATGAAGTTCTCGCTTCCCTACGAACTCGAACAGGTCATCAAGACGACCGCGGCTTAAGACGCGTCTTCCAGACGCCTGAGCACCTCCCGAAGGAAGCCTGCTTCCCGAACCGCGACTCCGCGGCGGCGGAGCAGGCTTCGCAGCTTCTCCCGGCGGGATTGAGGAGTCAACGACGGCCGGTAGCCGATACGGCGCAACGCGCGTTCCGCCTGTTCCGCGAGACGTTCGAGCTCCCCGTAGGGGATGCGGGGCGCCGGCGCAGGCCCCTTGCCGGGTTTGCGCGCGATCTCATAGCACACCACGGCGACGCTCTGCGCCAGATTCATCGACGGACAGGCGGGGTCGGTGGGGACGCTCAGCAATCCGTCGCAGAGGGCGAGGTCCTGGGCGGTCAATCCGCGTTTTTCCTGTCCGAACACGACGGCGTCCGCGGCGGAAATTCGTGCGGCCGGAAGCGAAATCGCTCCGGACTCGGGGGAACGGCCCTTCAGGCAGGTGGTCCCCCAGACAAAGCGCCGATCCGCAAGAGCCTCTTCCATCGCGGCGAAGACCTTCGTCTCACTGAGGAGGGCGGCGCCATCCGTCGCGCTGGCCCGGGCCTCCGCCCAGACCGGAGGATGCGGAGCGACGACGCGCAGATCGGTGAACCCGAAATTCGAAAGGACCCTCGCCGCCGCACCGATGTTGCGGGGATTACGGGGGCGGACAAGAACGATGGCGGCGCGCTTCATCTTCCCTTATAATACCACTATGCAAATCGGCAAATGGCTGCAGCCCCGTTACCCCAATAAAGGCATCTTCGAGAAGGACTATCCGCAAATCGACATAAAAGCCCTGAGCGTCAAGTGTCCCGGATGCTCGGGAGAGATTAAACTTTTGAGAAAGGCCGCCAACGGGAGAATCGGCGGCTGGTGCGGCAAGTGCGACCGCGGCGTCGTCAGTTCCTGAAGCGGCGCAATCCCTCGAATAGGACGATCGCCGCCGACGAGGAGAGGTTGTAGGAGCGGATGTCCGCGTTTTTAGGGATTCGGAATAGCCGGTCTTGGTACTGCGCGCGAAGCGCCTCCGGCAAACCGGTCGATTCCTTCCCGAAGACCAAGTAGCAGGATGGCTCGTACGGGGCGTCCCAAAAATCCGTCCGCGCTTCGGCGGAAAAGAAAAGAAGGGGGGCGTCGGCTCCCACAGCGGTCAAGAAAGAATCCCAATCGGAATAAAGCTTTAGATCGAGCTTGGGCCAATAATCCAAACCCGAACGGCGGATTTGCGCGGAGTCCAAAGAAAACCCCAGCGTGCCGACAAGATGCAGGGAACTGCCGGTTCCGACGCAGGTGCGCCCGATGTTCCCGGTGTTGAAGTGAATCTCCGGTTCCAGAAGAACGACGTTCACCGGAACAGGTCGGGGTCGGTCATCCCCCAAACGGTATCGACGTGAATCCAGCCGTTGGCGTCCTCGAGATCGGAGACTTCGAGCCAGTCCCCTCTCCGGCTGAAGACGCGAAGGGCGTACCCGTGCTCCAGTTCCCAAAGAACCGTCCCCCCCGGGGTCTTGCGGAGGTTGGCGGTCTTCCCCTTGACCTGCACGCAGGGAGTCCCGTCGAGATCATCCTTGTGGACCCATCCCTCGTCGCCCTCGAAATCGCGCACCCGCCGCCAATCCCCGCGATATTTCAGGATTTCGACGACGAAGTATTTCCACATTTTCCAAGCGCTTTTAGCCTTCTTATCGGAGTCCCGGCGAACCTCGGCGGTCTTCGTCTTCACGCTTCGAAATTCAGGTTGCAGGGACCGCGCCGGCACCGCCATGAGCAGGCAAAGGGAAGAAAGAACAATCCATCGTTTCACGCCGATAGTATATCGGCCTGGCACGCCGATAGCAACGCCTCAACAATCTAGGCCTCTAGGCCTATAAATCCCGAGGTCCGCCGCCCCTGGGGCCTGGGCCTTTCGCGCGTATCCTATGGACCGGAGGCCCTATCCGGGGCCGGAGGTGGAGATGAAGAGTTTCTTAGCATCCGTCGTCATAGCAGTGCTCGGGGCCGGGCCGGCAGGGGCCGCGACCGCAAGCGTATTCCCCGCGATCGGGGCGTTTCTGCAAATCGGCGCTGTCCCTGTAGCCGAGACGGGACCCGACGGAGCCGCGCCCCAGGACCCGTTCGCTCAAGCCGCCAAGGTCGTCTTCGGCCGTTTGCGCCTCGAAGGAAGGACTCTCGAGTGGGACAAACGCGACTATGAAACCAGTTCCACATCGGCACAAACGGCGCGCGCGGAGATCGCCAAGAAGCAGGGACTCGGCATTCACGACATGGGAGAGGTTCTGACCCAGGCCGGCCCGGACGCCTGGGTCATTCTGCGCGACGCAAAGACCGGCTCTTCCTTTTTCGTTTTTTCCAAGACCGACGATGCGGGTGAAACCACATTTCCGAACGCGGAGATCACGAGCGCCCGCGAACGCCAGGTCATCGACGGGAAACTCTGGTTGAGTTTTCCCAACGGAGAGGCGGGATCCTATCAACTCGTTCGCCTGGTCCCCGACTCGAAGCAGGCCATCGATCGGACCTTCTCCTTCGTGAAAGGACGCCTCGAAGGCACCGTTGAAGTCGCCTCGCGCTCGGAGTTGGATCTTCTCCTCAAGCAGCCCGCTTTCGCCGAAGCGGTGACGTCCATGCACGCGGCGAAACTAAACGATACGGCGACCTATGCCGAGGGAATTCGCGGTTTCGTAGATGGAGAGGGGCAGAGCCTCACCCTCTCCCAGCGGGAAGACGGAACCCTCTCCGTGGGGCTGAAAAAGGGCCGCGACGCGCTCTACGAGATTACGGCCAATAAACAGGGAGCGGAACTCACCGCCGTCGGCCGCTGAGCTCCCTTTTCTCCTGCTTTCGAGAGCGGAAATTGACCTGCCTCAACTCTTGAGGCAGGTCGATTTTTGTTATACTGCGGCAGGACTTCTTCCCAATGGCCTCCACTATCTCAATTCGCCGGGGCCTCGATCTTAAGATCGCAGGTCGCCCGGCCTATAAAATCGTCGACGCTCCGCGGCCCGCTCGCACGGCCCTGCAGCCCGGCGATTTTCGTTATTTCCGACCGCGTTTGCTCGTACGAGAAGGAGACGCGGTCAAGGCGGGGACTCCCCTCCTCGAGAGCAAGGACGACGCGCGCGTCGTTCTCGTCTCGCCGGCCTCCGGAACGATCGAACAGATTCACCGCGGAGAACGCCGAAAGCTCCTCGAGATCGTCGTGGCCCTCGCGGGGGAGGACGCCTTCGAGGAGTTCGGCGCGCTCGACGACTCAGACGCTCGCGCGCTGACGCGCGAAGCGCTTGTCGAGAAATTGCTCAAAGGCGGGGCTTGGTCCCTCATCCGGCGGCGTCCCTTCGCCTGCATTGCGAATCCGGACGAACGGCCTCAATCCGTCTTGATTTGCGCGACGCCCCAAGACGCGTTCGATGCCGATCCGGATCTCGTGCTGCGCGGGGAGGAAAAGGATTTTCAGTTGGGCTTGGATCTTGCGGCCAAGCTCACGGACGGCCCCGTCTTCTTGGCGGTCCCGGCGAACGCCGTCTCTCCCGCGTTGACCGCCGCGACCGGCGTCCGTACGCTCCGGTTCTCGGGCCCTTACCCCGCCGGAGATCCGGCCGTTCAGATCTATCACGCCTGCCCCCCCAAGGCCAAGGAATCCGTTTGGTATCTGCGCGCCCAGGATCTGCTCGCATTGGCCCGCTTCGTAAGAACCGGTAGAGTTTCCCCGGAGCGCGTCGTGGCGCTCGGCGGGCCCGCCGCGACCGAGCGGCAGTTGTTCCGCACCCGGTTGGGCGCGTCGGCCCAATCACTGACTGAGGGCCGTTGCGAACCGGGCGAACTGCGCCTGGTTTCCGGCTCGGTCATGAACGGGCGGAAAATCCCTCGAACGGGATTTATCGGCTTTTACGATACGGCGCTCTTCGCGCTGAAAGAAGGGCGCGAACGGGAGTTCCTCAGCTTCTTCCGCCCAGGACTCGATAAGTACACCGTCAGCAGCACCTGCCTTTCCTCCTTCCTCGGGAAAGCGGAATACGCGCTGGACACCAATCTCCAGGGCAGTCTCCGCAATTTCGTTCAGAGCGGTATTTACGAAGACGTCTGCCCCGTCGGGATCTGGCCCGACCAGACGGCGAAGGCCGTGATGGCCGGCGACATCGAGGAGATGGAGAAGCACGGCATCCTCGATTGCGCCGACTGCGGGCTGTGCACCTTCGTCTGTCCGTCGAAAATCGAAGTCGGCGCCATTCTGCGCCGAGGGATCGATCTGATCCGAAAGGAAGGATGAACGTGAACCCGATCAAATTGCTCGAAGAGAAGCTCGAGGCGGCCCGGCCGCTTTTCGAGAAAGGCGGAAAATTCGAGATCTTCTTTCCCCTCTACGAGGCGAAGGAGACCTTCCTGTTCTCCCCCGCCACAGTCACGGCGGCCGGTCCTCACGTGCGGGACGCGCTCGACATGAAGCGCTTGATGATCCTGGTCGTGGTCGCGATACTCCCGACATTCTTCGCCGGCTCCTATAACGTAGGATTGCAGGCGCTCGCGGCGCAAGGACTGCCGACGGATCCGGTCTCTTGCATGCTCAAGGGCTTGATGGCCACGGTGCCGATCGTGATCGTCTCGTACGCGGCCGGCGGGATTTGGGAAGTTCTGTTCGCGGTCGTTCGCCGCCACGAGATCAACGAGGGATTTCTCGTCACCGGCCTGTTGTTTCCGCTGACGCTTCCTCCGTCGATTCCCCTGTGGATGGTGGCGCTCGGGATTTCTTTCGGCGTCGTGTTGGGCAAGGAAGTCTTCGGCGGAACCGGGATGAACGTTCTCAACCCGGCGTTGACCGCGCGCGCCTTCGTTTTCTTCGCGTACCCCGCGGCGATCTCAGGAGACAAGGTGTGGACCTGGGTGAATCCGGCGAAGGACAAACTCGTCGACGGATACAGCGGAGCGACTCCCCTTTTGGTCGCGGCAGGATCCAAGGGCCCGCAAGTCGTCGCCGCGCTCACGGACGCTGGCTTTACGATGAAGCAGGCCTTCCTCGGTTCGATTCCCGGATCCATCGGAGAAACCTCGACTCTGGCCTGCCTGGCCGGCGCCTATATTCTCGTCGCTACCGGCGTCGGCAGTTGGCGCATCATGGTCTCCTGCGTTGCCGGAGCGCTCGGGATGGCCGTCGTGATGAACGCCGCGGCCGGGCCGGAATCCGCGGGCATTATGTTCCTCCCCGGCGTCTGGCATCTGATGCTGGGCGGCTTCATGTTCGGAACGGTGTTCATGGCGACCGACCCGGTTTCCGCCGCGCGCACGAAACGCGGAAAGGTGATCTACGGACTCCTGATCGGCGCCTTGGTAATTTTGATTCGAACCGTCAACCCGGCGTATCCCGAAGGGATGATGCTGGCGATCCTGTTTCTAAACATCCTCGCCCCGCTCATTGATTATGCGGTGATGCAGGGGCATTTTGCGAAACGAAAGGCGTGGAGAGGCGCTTCAAATGTCTAAGACCCCCTCGACGAGCTATACCCTCACGTTCGCCGCCGTCGTCTGCGTCGTTTGCAGTCTCGTCGTTTCCTCCGCGGCCATCCTTTTGAAGGATCGCCAGGAACGCAACGTTCTGCTCGACAAGCAAAAGAACATCCTCGGAGCCGTTGGGCTGCATGCCTCGAACCCGGATGAAATCGCCTCGTTGTACGCGTCCAAGATCAAGGAACTCGAAGTGACCGACGCTAAGCTCCCGCTCTATGCGCGCGAGGAAAACGGCGCTCCGGCCGCCTACGCGTTTCCCATCTCCGGAAAAGGCCTTTGGTCGACGCTCTACGGCTACCTGGCGCTGGAGCCGGACGGCGACACGGTCAAGGGGATCACCTTCTACAAGCACGGCGAAACGCCGGGCTTGGGCGCGGAAATTGAAAAGCCCTGGTTCCAACAGAATTTCGTTGGAAAAAAAATCCTCGGCTCCGACGGATCGCTCGCCTCCGTCGCGGTCGTGAAAGGGAAGGTCGCCGAATTGATCGCCCCCGATCAGCAATCTCACTTCGTCGACGGCATCAGCGGAGCGACGCTCACCAGCAAGGGCGTGACGAAGCTCGTACGCGCCGGACTCGAACGCTACGAACCCTTTCTAAAAACGATTCGCAAGGAGCAACAGTGATGGCGACCGAAACCGCCGCCCCTCCCGCCTCGCCCCCCCTGGGGCTCACGAAACGCGAGAAGAAAATTCTGACCGATCCCCTTTGGGACAACAACCCGATCACCTTCCAGATTCTCGGAGTGTGCTCCGCTCTCGCGGTCACCGTGCAGATGAAAACCGCGATCGTCATGGCGATCTCGTTGACCGTGGTCACAGCATTTTCGAATCTCGCGGTCTCGCTGCTTCGCAACTATATCCCGTCGAAAATCCGCATCATCGTCCAGTTGTCGGTGATCGCCTCGATCGTCATCGTCGTGGACCAAATCCTGAAAGCCTACCTGTACGGGATCTCCAAGCAGTTGAGCGTCTTCGTCGGTCTGATCATCACCAACTGCATCGTGATGGGCCGCGCGGAAGGTTTCGCGATGGGGAACCCGCCCCGGGAATCCTTCATCGACGGGATCGCCAACGGGCTCGGCTATAGCCTCGTGCTGATCACCGTCTCGTTTATCCGGGAAGTTCTCGGCAGCGGTTCCGTGCTCGGCTTCAAGGTCGTTCCCGGCTTCCTCTACGCGCACGGCTATGTCAACAACGGCTTGATGGTTCTCGCCCCGGGGGCCTTCCTCATCGTCGGGCTGCTCATTTGGGGCCAGCGAACGCTCATGGGAGTGGAAAAACATGATTGAGCATTATCTCAGCCTGGCGACGAAGTCCATCTTCGTCGAGAACATTCTGCTCGCCTACTTCTTGGGCATGTGTTCCTTCCTCGCATGCTCCAAAAAGGTCGAAACGGCGGTGGGTCTGGGAACGGCGGTCACCTTCGTATTGACCTTCACGGCTCCGCTGAATTGGATCATCTACACGGTTTTCCTGAAACCCGGGGCTCTCTCGTGGGCCGGTCTTCCCGGGGTGGACCTCAGTTTCCTCGCCTTCGTCACCTTCATCGCGGTGATCGCCGCGGCCGTGCAAATCGTTGAGATGACGATGGACCGCTTCGCGCCGAAGCTCTACTCCGCTCTGGGCATCTTCCTCCCCCTAATCGCGGTGAACTGCGCGATTCTCGGCGCTTCGCTGTTTCTCGTTGAACGCGACTACGGGTTCGGGGAATCGGTCGTCTTCGGCTTCGGGGCCGGCTTGGGCTGGGCGATCGCCATCGTCGCGATGTCGGCGATGCGGCATAAGATCCGCTACTCGAACATCCCGCGCGGCCTGCGCGGCCTGGGGATGACCTTCATTCTCACGGGACTCATGGCGATGGCGTTCATGTGCTTCTCGGGGATCAGCCTCTAATGGGAACCTTGGGATTCATTCTTCTCAGCGTCGTTGTCTTTACCGGCGTCATCCTCCTGCTGGTCATCCTCGTTTCGGCCGCGGAAAGCAAGCTGGTGCAAACCGGCGACGTCACCATCACCATCAACGACGACCCGGAGAAATCCGTGACCGTCCCGGCCGGGCAGACCCTGCTCTCGGCGCTGTCCTCTCAAAGCGTGTTCCTCCCCTCCGCCTGCGGCGGCGGCGGGACCTGCGCAATGTGCAAATGCAAGGTGCTGGCGGGCGGCGGAGACGTGCTTCCGACGGAAACCGGTCATCTCACGCGCGCGGAGCAGAAGGAGCACTGGCGGCTCGGCTGCCAGGTCAAGATCAAACAGGATCTCAAGATACGGCTCCCGGAGGAAATCTTCGGAATCCAGAAGTTCGACTGCACGGTGAAGTCCAACGACAACGTCGCGACCTTCATCAAGGAACTGGTCCTGGAAATCGACGGCGGTAAGAGGATCGATTTCCAGTCCGGCGGCTACATCCAAATCGACATCCCGGCCTACAGCGGACTTCGCTACCGCGACTTCCAGATTCAGGAGAAATTCCACCCGGACTGGGACAAGTTCAAGGTCTGGGACTTCACGGCGAACAACGAAGAACCGTGCTACCGCGCCTATTCGATGGCGAACCACCCGGCCGAAGGGAACATCGTGATGCTCAATGTCCGCATCGCCTCCCCGCCGCCGAGGACGACCGGAATCCCCCCGGGCATCGCCTCGTCCTACATCTTCAATTTGAAGGCGGGCGACAAGGTCGTCGTTTCCGGCCCTTACGGAGAATTCTTCATCAAGGAAACCCAGCGCGAGATGATGTATATCGGCGGCGGCGCCGGCATGGCTCCGCTGCGATCGCATATCTTTCATCTGTTTCACACGCTCAAAACCGGGAGAAAGGTCAGCTACTGGTACGGCGCGCGCTCCAAGCGCGAGATCTTCTATGAAGACCACTTCCGCGAGATCGAGAAGCGCTTCCCGAACTTCTCGTTTCATATCGCCCTCTCGGACCCGCTGCCCGAGGACGATTGGAAAGGAGACGTCGGGTTCATCCACCAGGTCGTCCTCGACAACTATCTCGGCAAGCACGAGGACCCCGGTGAGATCGAATACTACCTCTGCGGTCCGCCGATGATGCTTTCCGCCGTCCAGAAGATGCTCTACGACATGGGCGTCGAGAAGGACATGATCGCGTTCGACGACTTCGGATGAGCGTCGCCGCGTTCGCGAAAAAAGGCCGGGGACTGCTCCCCGGCCTTTTTTTGCTGCTCGGGGCCTGCTCCCCAGGCGGAGAGGGTCCGGTGCTGCTCACGGGGCAAACGATGGGCACGCGCTACACCCTTAAAGTTTCCGAAAAACCGGATTCCGGCGCCCGGGCGGATCTTCACGCCGCCGTCGAGAAACGGCTTTCCGAGATCAACGCGCTGATGTCGACCTACGACCCGCAAAGCGAACTCTCACGGTTTAACGCCGGCCGTCCGAACGGGGACTTTCCAGTCTCCGGGGAAACCGCGTTCGTCGTCCAGGCGGCGCTGAGAGTCGCCGCCGCGACCGGAGGCGCCTTCGATCCCACCGTCGGGGCGCTCGTCGATCTATGGGGATTCGGTCCCCAGGCCGTCCCCGAGACGATTCCCTCCGCCCAAGCCCTCGCGACCGCGCGCCAAGGCGTCGGTTGGCGCAAGGTCCACGTGCTGGAGCAGCCTTGGCGGTTAAAGCGTTCGACGCCCGCCCTGCGCTTGGATCTCTCCGCGATCGCGAAGGGATACGGCGTGGACGCCGTGGCCGCGCTGCTCGCCGCCCGCGGACACGAGAACTTCATGGTTGAGATCGGCGGGGAAGTTTTTGCGCGCGGCAAAAACTCGCGCGGCGAACCGTGGAGGCTCGGCATTGAAACGCCGCGAGACGGCGCGGGGGTCGGTGAGTCCTTTTCCGCCGTCGTCGCTCTCGACGGGAAAGGTTTGGCCTCGTCCGGCGGCTACCGGAACTTCTACCTTCGCGACGGCAAGCGCTACTCCCACTTCATCGATCCGCGCACGGGGAAGCCCATCACGCATCGACTGGCGGCTGCGTCGGTGATCGCCCCGTCCTGCATGGAGGCGGACGCGGCGGCGACGGCGGTGATGGTGCTGGGGGAAATCGAGGGGTTGGCCTATTTGGAAGCCGACCCGGAACTCGAGGGACTCCTGATGATCGGTGACGGTTCGGGCGGATTTAAAACCGTTGCGACTTCGAACTGGCCGAAGTAGGGGAGATGTTCGCGCCCGAGGCCAGCATCAGGCTTGGCGTAAACGCGCAGAAACGCGCTTAAGCCGGGGTTCTCCCAGGTCCTGACCATAGAGCCTCCGCAAAAGCTGGACACGGCACTCGAGGTCGTCCATCCCGGGCCGTTCGGCCCGCAGTCCTGCCAGGGCGATGGCCTTGGCGTCATCGAACATCGAACATCCCATGGCCAAGCGCGCCTCGTCGCTCTTGGACATGAGCAGGGTACGCAGCAGGCGCTCTACCTTGCGGTCGGTGTCATTCATACGGCTTCCCCTCGGGATCGGTGTAGAAGATCCTTGACTCCGAGTTCGCCGGCCCATCGTTTAAGGTATCCCCAGTCAAGATCCTGCCTGGACAGGACGATATTGCGCGCGTCCTTCAACTGCATCCCGGAGTCGCCATCGAGGGCCCAGCGAAGCTTCGAGAGCAGCAGGTCTTCAGGGGAGACGATGCTGATGGGAGATCCTTCTACGGGCATGGTCTTTCGACGGTCAAACTCCATTTTTCGGTACGGGTCCTCCTTGCGGACGATGAAGTCGACTTTCACGATGGATGTGTTGTGGATGATGTTGAACATTCCTCGCTGACGCGCGGCTTCGTTCACGTCATCGGGATCGATGTAGAAATCGGGCGCGAAGAGACCCGGGAGGCGGCGGGCAGCATCAGGTGTAAGCTCCACGATGATGTCGATGTCGCGGGTCATCCGTGGCTGGGCGTAGAAGTTCATGGCGACAGATCCGCTGACCATGTACGGAACCCCTGCTTGAGAGAGCCGTTGGGCCACTGTCTTGAGGACTTCAAGCTGTTCGCTCATCGGATAGGGGCCAGTTTAAAACCGTTACGACTTCGAACTGGCCGAAGTAGGGGACTCGCGTTCGCACTTCGCCGGGTCACCGCCGCAGGCGGGGCAGTCCATGTCGGCGCGTTTGCCGGAAGCCCCTCCGCAGGAACCCTGAAGCGGCTTCTTCCATAGCAGGCCGACCGCCATCGCCGCCGCGCAGGCGCCCACGACCACGACGGAAAGCAGGATCGTCGTCATGCCCCATTGTAGCAGTTCGGCTTAGCGTTTAACCGTCACGGTTACGACGGCCCCCGCGCCCGGGTCGCCGGTCCAGCCGATCGTCAATTTGTCCGCCGCCAACGTCGAAAACGAGGTGATCGCGGTATTGTTCGCGCCGGCCGTCTTCTGCGTCACGGCGAGAATCGTATCCGTGGCCGCAAGGCCGGTGACCGTCATCACCTCGATGGCTGCGCTGCCGAGGCTGACGTTGGAATCAAACGCCAGGATTTGTCCGAAGTGAAGCGCGTCGCCTGAAGCCGTGGCAGACGCGACGCCGGTGATCTTGTTGCTGCCCATCGCAACCGCGCCCGTCATCGTTCCGCCGGCCAAAGCCAATTTACCGTTCAACAATGTCTGAACATTCCCGGTGATGCCGGTCAAGCGACCGAGCTCCGTCGTCGTAACGCTGGCCGCTTCCAGCGCGCCGCCGGCTCCAAACTGGGTGGCTCGGTTTGCCGTTGCCGCTCCCACCTTGGAGAAGGTCAGAGTTCCATCGGCGAGGTCCACCAGGTCAGCATCGAGATCGCTGATCTGGCTTTGCGTGATGCTGATCGAGGAACAGGTTAGGGTTCCCAGAGCGTTCACGGCCGTGAGCGTCGCCCCCGTCCCGCAGCCGGAAACCTCCAGCCAAGAGTTCGTACCGGTGTCGTCGTAGATATTCGCGACGTTTTGGATGTTTCCCGTTTCGTTCGCGTCGCCAAAAACAAGGTTCACATCCCCGGACACGCTGTCGTTATCATTAAGTGTCAAGGTCCCGATCGCGCTAACCGCCCCGCCGCTGATCGTCAACTGATTCGGAGTCCCCCCCGCGCCCAACCCGAGTGTTTCGGTATTGTTGTTGTAGAGTACGATCCCTCTGCTGGCACCGCCGGTGTTTCCGAGGTTCAACGACGCGTTTCCGGTCGCTCCAACGACGACATCGATCGAGCCGGATTCGCCCGGGATACTGCTCTTCTGAAACGTCGCGATCGTATCCACCGTCCCAGCGCCGGCGGTCCCGCTTTCGATGACGTGCAGGCGCACCATCGGGTCGTTGGTTCCGATACCCACGTCCCTCGCGGCGGTTTTTTCGTAGAGCATCGATCCGGCCGTTAAGCTCCAGTAGGTCGAAGTCCCGATATGAGAGTCGACATAAGTCCTATTCGTCAGGTCGTTCCCCGCGGTTGGGGCCGCCGGTTGGGTCACCTTCCCCGCTCCGGATATCGCGATGTTGGCCCCTGACGCCATGTTCAGCGTCCCGCCGGTGGTAAACCCCGACTTCGTGCCCGCGTTTCCGAACTGGGCCGAGCCCGCGACGTCGAGCGTCGTCGCCGGAACCTGGGTTCCGACGCCTACGGAACCGGCCGAATCGATCGTCATGAAGGTGGACGTGCCATTGGCTCCCAAGGCCAACCTGTTCGAACCATGATCGTATCCGACGCTGCCCACGCAGGCGCTCGCCGTGTCGCCGAAGCAGACCTGACCCCGTCCCTGAGCGCCGGTGATGACCTCGACGATCGCGCTGCTGGCCCCCGCCGCGGAATTCTGCACGCGCAGAAAGGTGTTCGCCTGAGCGGCGGGCGTAGCCGCCGTTCCGGCGTTGAGGATATGCGTTTTCGCCTGAGGCGAGGCGGTGCCGACGCCCACCCGGCCGTTGCCGACGAAAAAAGTCGTGCCGACCGACAATCCCGCCGAAGTGTTCAGCTGCAGCGCCCCGGTCGCGGTAAAGGTCGATTTCGCCCCTCCCGAGCCGAATTGCGCGCTGCCGTTGACGTCGAAGGTGGTCCCTGGAGCGATCGTCCCGATGCCGACCCGGCCCGTATTGTCGATATTCAGGTGCTGATTCGCCGCGCCGTAGCCCATCGTCACGATATCGGCGCTTTCATCGTAAATAATCTGCCCGGTCTGCGTGTTCGTGTTGTTGACGAAGACCACCCCGGCGTCCTGGTTTCCCGAATTGTTGTCGCTGTCCGCGTGAAGGCGCAGCAGCGCGTTTCCGCTCGAGCGGGCGTCCATCAACTCTCCCGGCGAATTCGTACCGAGCCCCATGAAGCCCCGGTTGTCGACCACCATCACCGCGCTGGCGTCCTGACTTGAAATCTGCACGATCAAGGAGTCGTCGCTCTGCGGCGTCACCGAAAACTGCGCCGGGGAGTTCGTCGAACCGATGCCGATGTTGCTCGTGATCGAGGAAATAACCAGCGCGGCGATCGCGCCGACCTGAAAGCTCAGTCCCGCCGTCGAAATCTCGATGTCCCCCTCGACCGTCTCGGCGATCGCCGCGTAGGGAACCGTGCGGATCGGGTCGCGCGGCAGAAGCGTGATGCCGTCCACGGTGACCTCCAGGTAGCGCTGCGCGGTGCCGTTGAGCGCGGAGGTGGGAATGGCCAGAACTTCCGCGAAGATGCCCTGGGTCACGGTGACCGTGGTATCCCCGCTGTCCCAAAGGGCGGTCCCGTCGGCGGCGACATCGAAGAGCTTGAAGCGCATGACCTTGTCGCCGGTCACGGGGAATCCGTCTTTCTCAAGGCGGCCTTGGTAGTTCATCCCCGTCGGGACGGTGCCGGGCTTCGCCGTCTCCAGAGTCCGGTATTGGGCCGCGACCGGCGCGACCGCCGCGGCCCAGGCCAATGCGAGCGCCGCGAAAATCCGAATGGACGGGTGATTTTTTAATCCGATCATAACTTCCTCCGCGAAATTCCTACCACAGCTTCAACTCGTGCTGCACGCGATCCTTTCGGTCGTAGGTATTGCCCTTGTACCCCCCGAAGCGGATCGTGACGCTGACGCGATGCGAATATTTAAGAGGTCCGTAATCGACGAACGCGTAGTCGAGCAGAAATTCCGGCCACCACGCGTAATTTTCCACGAATCCTGCCTCAAGAGAACTGAATCCGAAGCCCGCCGAGATTCCAAGGCCGGAATCCTGATTTTGACGGTACCCGACGCGGATGGTCATTTCCTTCACCGGGCTGAACTCAAGGCCGCCCGCGCCCGTCGGGTAGCGATCGACGTCCATAATCCCCTCGGCGCTCCAGGTCAAATACGACCCGGAAAACGGATAATCCAGCGGCGTATGATACGAAACCCCGGCTCGAAGCGACGCGGGCAGATCGAAGCGCTGCTCGAGGAATTTCAGCCCCCGCCCCAAATTGCGGATTGACGCTCCATACCGCCACTTGTCTTCCGGACCACGCAGAAGCACTCCGAAATCGGCGGCCACAGTGGTCGTCTGGCGGGTATACAGCTTTGAACTGATGTATTTCGCCGCGCCGCCCCAGGCCCAGCGGCGGTCGGCGCCGAGCTCCTTGCCCCAGCCGATCGTCGCCGCCAAATCCGTCGCGGAAACTTCCCCGGAAGGCCGGTCGAAGCGGTCGTAGGCGTCGAACGGCTTCACCCGCAGCATCTGAATTCCCAGCGCGTAGGTGCCGTACTTTTGCGTCGGAAGCGCGTAGGCCGCCCACTCCTGGGAGACGCCCTCCACGAATTTGTTGTGCATCAGCGTCGCTTCCTGACGCTGAAGAAACGCCAAGCCCGCCGGGTTGTAGTAAATCGCGTTGACGTCCTCGGCCAACGCGGTGTACGCCTCGCCCAAGGCAACCGGGCGCGCGCCGACCCCGATCTTCAAGAAATTAGCCGACGTCGTTCCGGGCCCCTTGATGGCGAACGCCGGGGAAGCCAGGAAAACCGCGGAGGTAAAGACGAGAAGAGCGCGCACGGGTTCTTTTCCGGTTATTTAATGATCATGAGTTTGCCGATTTTTGTCTTTTTCCCGGAGTCTTCGGCGACCCAAAGGTAGACGCCGCTTGCGACGGGATTTCCCCGTTCGTTGGCGACCGGAAACCAGGAGACGCGATCGGTTGCGGCACTTTGCTTCTCGATCTTCTTTACGAGTTCTCCGGAAATCGTAAAAATCCGGATTGTCGCGCGCGCCGGCAGGCGCGTAAAGACGATTTCACGGTCCCCGTTCGCCGGGATGAACGGAACGGGAAAGGCATGGGCGCTTCCGACCTCGGTCTGCGCCGGCCGCTGAGAGGCGATCACGCCGGGGCCCAATTCGAAGCCGCCCCCGCTCATTTTCGTGACCGACGTGACGCCGAGCCGCCCGATAAGTTTCGTGGTCCCGTCCGCGGCGACGGTGCCGTCGCCGGCAGCGTTGAACTCGGTATTGGCGAGATTGAAGCCGGCGCCGGTCATCCTCGCCGAGGAACTAGAAGCGCAATAAACAATTATAAATGCGAATAAAATTAGACAAGCCCGAAGCATCGCCTCTCCCTTCCGTTCGCCGCGTCCAGAACGGAACCTCCACTAGGATGCCTTCGAATCCCGGTTTATCAAGTACGGAATTGTTAAATTTGATATACTGATGTACGTCTTATGGCCCCTGTTCTGGAAGCCAAAACCGCCCCTAATTCGCACGTAGGTGACCCGTACCGCCGCGAACGCCGTCGGACCCGCGTCGTGGCGGTCGGCTCCGTCCTCGTCGGCGGGTCCTACCCCCTCCGCCTCCAGTCGATGACGACGACCGATACGCTGGATACGGCGGCGACCGTCGCTCAGGCCCTGCGCATGGTCGAGGCCGGCTGCGAAATCGTGAGGATCACGGCCCCGACGGTGAGGGCGGCCCGCGCTCTCGAGACCATCCGGAAGGCACTCGACGACTCCGGTTGCCGCGTCCCCCTCGTCGCCGATATTCATTTCGACCCCGCAGCCGCGATGGCCGCCGCGGAGTTTGTCGAGAAGGTGCGGATCAATCCTGGAAATTTTGTGGACTCCAAGCGCTTCACCGTGCGCGAATACACCGAACCCGAGTACCACGCCGAACTCGGACGCATCGAAGAGCGATTCACGCCGTTGGTGGAGAAGCTCAAGCGCCTCGGCCGGGCGCTTCGGATCGGAACCAATCACGGCTCGCTTTCCGACCGCATTATGAACCGCTACGGGGACAGTCCCCTGGGGATGGTCGAGTCGGCGCTTGAATTCGTTCGCATCTGCGAGAAGAACGATTTTTACGATATTATTCTGTCGATGAAGGCGTCGAATCCGAAGATCATGATCGCGGCGTATCGCCTGCTCGCCGCGCGAATGGCCGCGCTCGGCATGGAGTACCCGTTCCACCTCGGCGTCACCGAAGCCGGGAACGGGGAAGACGGCCGCGTTAAATCGGCCGTCGGCATCGGCAGCCTGCTTGAGGACGGCATCGGAGACACGATCCGCGTCTCCCTGACGGAAGACCCCGAATTCGAGATTCCGGTGTGCCGCGATCTCGCCGCGCCGTACGCGGCGGACGCGCCTCCCAAGGTCTATACGCCGAATCCCGGCCTTCCCTACATCGAGAACTGCTTCGACTACAAGCGCCGCGACACCGACTCGGTGAAGGTCGGTCCCTTCCGTCTCGGAGGGGTCCACCCGGTGCGCGTGATCACCCGCTGGAAAGCGCCCGGCGACGAGATCCTGGCGTTTCTCGAAGCGCAATTGCAGGCCCCGCAGGCGCTGGAACCCGAAATTCTCGAATGGACGATCTCCTCGGACGAGGACTTGCTCGCGCTTCGCGAAGCGAAGTCCCTCCTCGCCGGTGAGACATCCCGCCTCGCCTTCCTCGGCAGGTTTTCCGACCCGCACGCGCCGTGGGAAGACGCCCTCCCCGATCTGGACATGGCCGTTTGGAGCGACGGGTTCGACCGGGAAGTCGGCGCACGATTCCTCGCGCGGGCGCTTGAAACGCAGACCCCGCTGTTGATCGAATCCGAAACGGTGGAGGGAGTCCTCCTCGGCGAACGGGCCTGCCGCGCGGCGGGCGTCGCCTGCGTCGTCTCTTTAGCGTCCGACCCACAACGCTCCTCGCTTCACGAGACCCGGCGTCTGGCCGCGGCGCTCGCGCACGCCGGCTCCAAAACGCCCCTGCACCTGAAGGCATCGCGGGAAGGCCTCGACGCCGCCGTCCTCCTCGGCGCCGCGCTCTGCGACGGTCTCGGAGACAGCGTCCAGATTCTCTCGCAAGACAAGCCGAAAGACGCCCTGCGCTTCGCCTACAACGTCCTCCAGGCCGCGGGCGTACGCATCACCAAGACCGAGTACGTCTCCTGCCCCTCCTGCGGCCGGACGCTGTTCGATCTCCAGAAAACGACCGAACGCATCAAATCGCAGACAGGACACCTGAAGGGCGTGAAAATCGCAATTATGGGCTGCATCGTAAACGGCCCGGGTGAGATGGCGGACGCCGATTTCGGCTATGTCGGCGGAGCCCCGGGGAAAATCAATTTGTACGTCGGGAAAGAATGCGTCCAAAAAGGCGTCCCCACCGCCGATTCGGATCGGGCGCTTATCGAACTTATTCGAGCTCACGGGAAGTGGGTCGAACCCGCGAACGGAGAGGCCATATGACCACGGAAACAAAAGTCACCGGAGACGAATTGCTCGCCGAAATCCTCGGCTCGGCCCGAACCGAAGAGGAAACCGCCGAGAAGAAAGACGGCGACGAGGACCTCGATCTCGATAAGCTCAAGCAGCGCACCCCTCCCAAAGACGGAACCTGCCGCCGTTGCGGTGAGGACCGCCCCATCAACCGCATGAAGCTCTGCTACAAATGCTGGGTGATCTCGAATCTGGAAGATCAGGTACCCGGCTGGAAGGCCGGCGACCCCCATCCCGCCTGGTGCCAGTGCGAGGGACTCCCCGGGCACGAAACGACCCGCCGCGGCAGCCACAACTAATTTTACGGGGGTCTGACCCCGGTAAAATTAGGGGAGGGGGCGGAAGAATCGGTCCCGGTAGCGCTTCAGTTCTTCGATCGATTCGCGGACGTCGTCGAGGGCGAGGTGGCTTTTCTTCTTGGTCATCGGTTCGAATTCCGACGGGTACCAGCGCTCGACGACCTCCTTCACCGAACTGACATCGACGATCCGGTAGTGCAGGTAGTCGTTGAGCCGCGGCATGTACTTGACGAGAAAGCGGCGATCCTGGTGGATCGAGTTGCCGCATAGCGGGATTTTTGCTTCCGGGCAGTACTTGCGAAGGAAGTGGAGGGTCTCGATCTCCGCCCGGTCGAGAGATATCTCGGACTCCACGCAGCGTTTTGTCAGTCCCGATTGCCCGTGGTGCTCGACGCACCACGGATCCATTGCGTCGAGATCCTCTTTCGAGTGACGGATCGCGAACACCGGACCTTCCTCGATGACGTTGAGGCGATAATCGGTCACGATCGTCGCGATCTCGAGGATCGTGTCGGTTTCGGGGTCGAGACCGGTCATCTCGAGATCCATCCAGGCCAGATTTTTTTCGTCCTGCACTCGCTTCTCCCGTGTCCATTCTAACAGAAAGCCGCGGGACCCGCCAGGATCGTGAATGATAGAATACCCGCATGAGCCCGCGATGGATCGATCGGATGGAGCGCCGCTTCGGGGACTGGGGCGTGCCGAACCCGGCCCTGTTTATCGTCGGCATGAACGCCGCGATCTGGGCTCTCTCCCAAGTCAAGCCCGAGTTTCCCGCGCTTCTCGTTTTGGAGCCCTCCTTGATCGCGCGGGGAGAATGGTGGCGCGTCTTTACCTTCCTGTTCCTTCCCCCGCGTCTGAGTCCGCTGTTTATGCTGCTTTGGCTCTATTTGCTCTGGATGTACGCCCAAGCCCTCGACAACGAGTGGGGCGAATTCAAATTCACGATGTTCTACGGCATCGGCGCCGCGGCCACCGTCGCGGCCTCGCTCGTGATGGGCGTCGGGCTCTCGAACCTCACCTTGAATGCGACGATTTTTCTCGCCTTCGCGGCGCTTTACCCCGATTTCGAATTGCTTCTGTTCTTCATCCTGCCGGTCAAGGTCAAATGGCTCGCCTGGCTCACGTGGGCGACGATTGCGTTCTCGTTTCTGACCGGAACCTGGGAAGTCCGCGCCGCTTTGTCCGGAGGACTGCTCGGCTACGCGGTCTTTTTCGGGGAAGACCATCTTCGAGGCGTCCTCAACTGGTGGAAAATCCGTCGGAATCGACGGAAATACGGGGACGCGTTTAAGGACGACCGGTGAGCGCCCAATCGCCTGAGCGCATTCTCTGGACCGAGCGGCCGAGTTTTTGGAACTGGTGGCCGAGGCTTCTCATCGGCGATTTAAGCCTGGCGCTGATCGGCGCCCTTTGGTGGACCGGGCAAAGCCGCTGGATCGCCCCCGCCGCCGCTCTCGCGGCGGTCGCCTATCTCTCGGCCGCGGCGGCGCGATGGGGCGTTCGCTACACCCTCAGCGATCAGCGCGTCATCGCCCGGACCGGATTGTTGTCCAAGCGCGTCGATGAGGTTGAGATCTCCGACATTCGCAACATCGTCCTGGAGCAGAGCTTCTTCGACCGCCTGTGCGGCATCGGCTCCGTCGGGATCGCCTCGGCCGGCGGGGACGGCATCGAGGTTCGCTTCGAGGGGATCAAGAACGCCGATGCGTTGAAGGAACGCGTCCGACAAGCGCGTTTGGGCGCCGCAAAAAGACCCGCCGCGGAGGCGGGCGGAAATGAGTGACGCGCCCGTCTACTCGAGCGATCCGAACTTTTGCGCGGCGTGTCGGAAAAGTCCGTGCGGCTGCGCGAGCGCCGGGAAACGGCGGCAGCCGGAACCCGTCCGACTCCTCTTTCAACGAGGCGCGAAAGGCAGCGGCGTCACGCGCATCGAGCGGCTCAACATGCATCCGAGCCTGAAAGAGAAACTTCTCAGCCGATTCAAGAAACGCTTTGGATGCGGCGGGACGATTAAGGACGGGGTCTTGGAACTTCAAGGAGATCGGCGTGATGCGCTTCAAACCGAATTGGAAAAGGACGGCTACCGCGTAAAGAGGATCGGAGGATGAGGCTTTGGAAATGGCTCGCCGGCGGGGCGATCATCGCGGGCGCGGCCGAGTGCTGGGTGCGGTCGCGCCGTCCGGATCCTCCGCCGAAGCGCCGCTTCGCGGCCGCGGGGGACGGCCATCGGCTCGCCCTCGATGAATATACTCCGACCGTCGCCGCGAAAGGAACGGTCTATCTGCAGCACGGTTTGGGTTCGCGCGCGAATACCTTCGATCTGCATCCTCATGGGCCGAGTTTGGCGCGCTGGCTCTGCGCGCGCGGCTGGCGCGTTTTTTTGGGCTCGATGCGCGGCCGCGAAACGGGAAGCGCTTTTGACTGGACTTTCTCGGACTACCTGCTCCGGGACGTTCCGGCCCTCGCTCGCTCGGTGCGGGCTAGGGCAGGGGAGCGTTTTCATTGGGTGGGGCACAGTCTCGGTGGGGTTCTCGGCCTCGCCTATGCGGCGAACTCCGGCGGGCGCGAATTAGCCTCGGTGACGACGATCGGTTCGGCTCTTCATTACGGCGTCGGAGAAACCGATTTCGGGGAGGAGAAGCGCCGAGAATGCACTCGGAGAACGCTGCGGGGCCGCCGCAAGGTATGGAACCGCCTCTACCACCGCATCGCCGCTCCCGCGGCCGCGCTCGGACTGCTGCCCCGCCGGGGACTTTACAACCCCGATCACATGAGCGCCGACGCGCGCCTGGCGTTTCACGGTCACACCATGGCGGACATGACGGTTCCCGAACTCTTCGAACTGGCATCGACATTCGAAGGGGACGGGATCGAATGCGCGGAACTCGGACGACGGCTGCCGGACCTCGCCCGGAAATTGCCCGTGCGCTGGCTTTCCATCGTCGGAGGGAGGGACTCGCTATGCCCTCCCGAAACGGCCCGCTGGACGTACGATCGCGTCGATTCCCCGGGCAAGCGCTGGCATCTCGCCGAATCCTACGGGCATGTCGATCTGGTTTGCGGGACGAACGCCGACCGGGAGATTTGGCCCGTTCTCGAGTCGTTTCTAGACGGCTGAATCAGCAGTCGGCGCAGCGGCCGAACAAGGTGAGTTCATGACGCTCGACCGAAAATCCATCGGGAGCGGAGATCCGGGAGATCGCGTCGGCGCATCCTTCGAGTTCGAACACGCGCCGGCACGCCGAGCATTGAAAGTGATGGTGATGATGCTTCCCCGCGCGCTCGTATCGCGGCGCTTCGTTGGGTAAAGCGACCTCCGAAATCCAGCCCTCTTCCACCAAGGATTTAAGATTCCGGTAAACGGTCGCAATCCCAAGGCCGCGGTGCCGGGACTTGGCGGAATCCAGAATCTCGTTGGGCGTCAACGGGCGCGCGCCCGCCTCGATCGTTTTGCGGATCGCGCGGCGCTGCGGCGTGTCGCGCGGCGTGAACGCACGACCGCCGGGCCCCTGAACGGGACCCGGCGGTCGTTTCGCTTTCACGTCGGGACTCAGACCTTGACGCCTTCGGCGCGCATTTCGCGCAGCACCGCGTCGATGCCCTTCTTATCGATCGTGCGCAGCGCTTTGGCGCTGAGGCGAAGCCGCACGAAGCGTTGCTCGCTCTCCACCCAAAGCCGCTTGCTGTGCAAATTGGGAAGGAAGCGGCGCTTCGTCTTGCGGTTCGAATGGGAAACGTTGTTCCCGGTCGACGGCCGCTTACCCGTTACTTGACATACCTTAGCCATGACTCTTAACTCCGGGCGGATCTTTCCGCTCGGTCCAGTATACCAAAAAATTGAGCGTCAGGCAGCATTGAGACTTATGCGTATCGGCCAGTTGACGGTACCCCTCGAGGGGTTGTATCCTTTGCCTTCGCATGGCGCGTCCCACCTTTCCCCGGTCCCTTCCTGAATTTTTCCGGATGTTCCCGGATGAGCGAGTATGCCTCCAGTTCGTAATCGACTCGCGCTGGCCTGACGGGAAGCCTATCTGCCCGAAGTGCGGGATTGACGCGACCTATCCCCGCAAGGACCGGCCTGAGGGGCGCGAGTGCGCCAAGTGCGGCTACAGATAAAGTTTTTCATAAAGTCAAGAATGGTCTGCATCCGGAGCGGTCGACAGGGAACATGTCTACCTGCTACACTATCCTTGTGGCGCAGCTCGATCAGGAAACTTTAAGGAGCCTGGCGCGGCGATATCTCTGGTGGCGGTCGCCCGCTGAGGCCGCTTCGACCCCGAGACGCGTTTTCGCGCAGGTGATGGATATCGGCGACTACGAAGATGTCCAGCGCCTCGCCCACGCGGTCGGCGATGATGTGTTGCGGGATGTGCTGACGCATGCCGAGGCCGGGCAGTTTCGACCGCGTTCATGGGCCTATTGGCATTACCGGCTGGGGCTCTGCC
>Ga0100379_10000231_pt1 | contig 62216 bp, 57 predicted proteins | sample CryGeymeta201503_FD_80418 | JGI IMG/M metagenome (GOLD analysis project Ga0100379, IMG submission 80418) | Groundwater microbial communities from Crystal Geyser aquifers in Utah, USA - Crystal Geyser metaG 2015-03 | ecosystem: Environmental > Aquatic > Deep subsurface > Groundwater | place...
CATCCAGCCGCGCTCCACCGCCACCGGATAGGCCGACAACGCGAACCCGACCACTCCGATGCTGCACGGCGAATTCTCACGCGAAGTGTCGGCAATCAATCCGTTAGCGGGATTTACCGCCTCCAGGAAATAGCCGAACGCGGCGCACTGGAGTCGGTCCAGCGTAGCCTCGTCCATCAATGTCTCGCTCTTCATGCGGTGTCGCCTTCGTCTAAAGGCTCGGGAGCGAACTCCAGCGTGACGGCCGCGACCGCGTGCGCGGGGAGATCGACGACGAGGCGGATCGCGCGGTTTTCGAACGAATAGCCGAGCGGCTCCTTGACCAGTCGCGAAGCCGCCTCTAGCTGTTCCACCTGCGAACGGCTCAAATACTCCGGCTCCCCCATCTCCTCCCAGCGCCGGCGCGGGTTCGCATGATCCTCGTCGATGCGTTCGACGTAGGCCGCCAGCGGTGCGGCGGCGTCCGTAAGATGGATTTCCACGGTCTGCGTCGCGATGTCGTGACGCGGCTGAGCGTGGTTGGTGAGGAACACTGTGATCGACCGGCCCTTGCGAACAACCCAGGCATCGACCGTATCGTGCGTACCGATGACTGGAAGCTGCTCGGTGCCCAGAGCGTGCAGGAGTTGGAAGGCGCGGTACACCGGCTTCGGGACGCCGTAGAGATTGAGCAGACCGAACCCGCCATGAAACGGGATCGAGGGGAAGTAGTTCTCCTCGAAGATGTCCGTGAAGGTCCAGTAGCTGTAGCCATCCACGAATGGGTCGGTCTCCAGCACGATCTTGGCGACATAGGCCGCGGCGAACGGCTCGTCGTGGTAGTGGTCGCGCGGATTCGAGGACATATTCCACTCGGTGAAATAGACCGGTCGTGCGCCTGACTGTTCGCGCACCTGTTGCGCGTGATCGCGCAACAGATGGCGCGGGCTGTTGGCAAGCTGCTCCTCGGTGTCCGCGCCCTCAAAGCCGAGGGGGTCGGTCGGGTAGATGTGCGTAGTAATGAAGTCCACCGGAAGACGGCTCTTCTCGCAGTAGTCGATCAGGTCGTCGATCCACGCTGTCATGGCCGTCGCCGGGCCGCCCACGCGCAGCGACGCGTCGACGGTCTTGATGGCCTGAGCGGTATGGCCGTAGAGCTTGAAGTAGTCGTCCTGCGTGCCCGTCCAGAAGGCCGGAAGGTTGGGCTCGTTCCAGACTTCAAAGAACCACCGGCGCACCTCGGCGATGCCGTAGCGTTCAACCCAGTGGCCCACCAGCTTGCGGATGAGCGTGGCCCAAGCGTCGTAGTCCGCAGGTGGGGTGATGTTCCCACGGAAGTGGAAGACGGTCTCGCGGCCGGAGGCCAGCATCTCCGGCATGAAACCCAGCTCGACGAAGGGCCGCATGCCGATCGACAGCAGGAAGTCGCAGATTCGGTCGGCGTTGAAGAACGAGTAGAGGGGTTTCTCCAGGTGCGAGATCAGGGTACCCATATCGTCATTGAGCAGGCCGTGGAAGCGCACATGTCGGAAGCCGAGATCGTCGCGGCAGCGTCGGAGCTGCGCCTGCCAATCCGCGCGCAGCGCGAGGACTGCTCGACTGCTGCCGACGGTGTGCTCCCAGGCGTGCTTCAGCGCTCGGGGCTTCGCCGACAAGCAGGATGTGAAAGAGACGGTCATGGGTTGTGCCAGCCACCGGGAGGCACAATGACCTTGTCGACCACAGTCGGCCCCCAGGTATTTTGCTCATATTCGTGGACCGGCGTATCCGCCTTCAAGACCGGATCGACGATCCGCCACGCCTCTTCCGCATAGTCCTGTCGGGCGAACAGGGCGGCGTCTGCCTGCATGGCGTCTCCCAGCACGCGCTCGTAAGCGGACGGCTCATCGGCGGTTTGCTGGCGGCACGCCACCATCTCCACCGACTGGCCCGGTTTCTGCTCGTTAGAGCCAAGCACATTCATGCCCAGCGCGAAGAGAATCTCGGGACTGATCTGCAAACGCAAAGCGTTTTGTTTGAGGTCGAGTTCTTGAAACCCAGCTGCGGGCCGGCGGAGCCGGACCACGATTTCGGTGCAGGTGATGGGCAGACATTTCCCGGCTCGGAGGAAGAAGGGGACGCCTTGCCAGCGTTCGTTCTTAATTTCCAGTCGCATGGCGGCATATGTCTCCACCTTGGAATCGGCCGCCACGCCCTTTTCGTCTCGATAGCCCACGAACTGTCCGCGAACGACATGCTCCGCCCCAAGTGGAGTAATGGCCTCCAGGACTTTGACCTTTGCATCGCGAATGGACTCGCTATCGCTGCCGCCCGCCGCTTCCATCGCCAGATGGGTCAATACTTGGAACAAGTGGTTCTGGATCACATCCCGGATAGCGCCGGTTTCTTCGTAGAAGCCGCCCCGGCCCTGGACTCCAAAGTCTTCCGCCAAAGTGATCTGCACGCTCTCGATGTAGTGGTGGTTCCAGATCGGATCTAAAAACGCATTGGCGAAGCGGAAGAAGTGCAGGTTGTTCACCGGTGACTTCCCGAGAAAATGGTCGATGCGGAAGATCGCCGACTCATCGAAGGTTTTGAGCAGAATTCGATTAAGTTCCCGGGCAGAAGCCAGGTCTCGTCCGAAGGGCTTTTCGACGAGCACGCGCGCGCCCTTGGCGCAGCCGGACTTCTCCAGGTGTTCCACAACCGTTTCGAACATTTGAGGCGGGATGGCCAGGTAATGCGCGGGCCGCTCGGCGGCGCCCAGTTCTTTGCGCAGCGCCTGAAACGTCGCCGTCTCGGTATAGTCGACGCTCACATAGCGCAGCAGACCAGAGAGTTTTTCAAAAGCGATGGGGTCCACTTCCCCCTGCTTTTCCAGGCTCTCGCGGGCCCGCGCTCGGAGCTGGTCGGCAGTCCAATCCGACCGGCCGACCCCGATGACCGGCACATCCAGCCGGCCGCGTTTAGACATCGCCTGCAGCGCCGGAAAGATTTTCTTGAAGGCCAAATCGCCCGTAGCGCCGAAAAAGACCAGGGCGTCGGATTGGGAAGTACTCATGGCTTCCTCATTTCAAGTGCGCGCGGTTTAAGTTGCGCCAACTCGTATTGAAGCAAGTCGCTAATCGAATCGAGACTGATGTCCGCGGCCGGATAGTCGGCCAGAATCTTCGGGTCAACGCTGTAATGGCCCTGGCGCACAAACACGGTGGTGACGCGCGAGCCCCAGCTTTTCTTGACGGCGCTGAGGATGCGCAGCTTGTCCTCTACCAGTACGAAATGTTCGGCGGGACAGCGCTGCTCAACATCGGCGAGTTCCTGTTCTTTGTGGAGGTAAATCAAGGCGCGCCCGGCCACCGCATCCGAGAGTCCGGAGCGGTCCACTTTGCGCGGCTGAAAGACCGCGTCTCCGTCGGTCAGCAGGGCCGCCGGCCCCCATTGCTTGACGTGTTCGATGACCTCCAACGCGCGTGGAAAGAGGCGGTCGGCAAACGGATAGTCGAGCAAAAAGCGGGAGACGGTGAGGATGTCGGGATCGTGAGGATACTCGCCTCGATATCGTTGCAAGGCGCCCAAGTAATCCGCGTAGCCCAGCTCGGTTCGCAATTGTTCGAAGATCGTCCAATAACACTTGGCGCGCGCGGCTCCGACCTCGTGCTCAAGGTGGCTTCGCAGGTCGGCGATGACACGGTCGTTGTCGAGCAGCGTGTTGTCCACATCGAACAAGAACGCAATGTCGGATTGGGCTGGGCTCATGGTGTGGTCCTCCGTCGCGTCATTACACACTGGCGTCTTTCTCCTTGTGCCCGCCGAATTCGAACCGCATCGCGGAGAGCAGCTTGTCGGCGAACTCCGATTCGCCCCGCGAACTAAAACGCGAATAGAGCGCCGTGCTCAGCACCGGCGCCGGCACGGCCTCGTCGATGGCCGCCTTGATCGTCCAGCGTCCTTCGCCGGAATCGGAGACCCGACCGTCGAATTTCGAAAGCTTCGGATCCTTGGCCAAAGCGGCCGCGGTCAAATCCAACAGCCACGAGGCGATCACGCTGCCGCGCCGCCAAACCTCGGCAATCTCAGGAAGATCGAGGTCGAATTGGAATTCTTCGGGGTTGCGCAGCGGGGTCGTCTCGGCATCGTGCGCCTGTTCGTCTTTCCCAACATTGGCGTGAGCCAGGATGTCCATGCCCTCGGCATAGGCCGCCATCAGGCCGTACTCGATGCCGTTGTGCACCATCTTGACGAAGTGGCCGGCGCCGCTGGGTCCGCAGTGCAGGTAGCCCTGTTCGGCGGTGCCTTTGTTTTTCTTATGCCCCGGGGTGCGCGGGATGTCGCCGACTCCGGGTGCGAGCGTCTTGAATACCGGATCGAGTCGCTGGACCGCCTCATCCGGGCCGCCGATCATCAGGCAGTAGCCGCGTTCCAGGCCCATGACGCCGCCGCTTGTCCCACAGTCGAGGTAGTGGATATTCTTGGCCGCCAGTTCTTTGGCCCTGCGGATGTCGTCCACGTAGTAGGAGTTGCCGCCGTCAATGAGTATGTCTCCCGGTTCGAGATGGGACCTGAGGTCGACGATCAGTTGATCCACGAACGCCCCCGGGATCATCATCCAGATCGCCCGCGGCTTCTCCAGCTTCTTCACGAGGTCGGCAAGAGAGGAAGCACCTTCGGCTCCTTCTTTGGACAGGACCTCGACCGCTTCGGGCGACCTATTGTAGACCACGCACTGGTGGTCTCCCTTGAGCAACCGTCGCACCATGTTGGCGCCCATTCTTCCCAGACCGATCATTCCGATTTGCATAACAATTTCCCCTTTCCGTTCACTCCTTTACGGATCCCCGCAAGCTTGGCCAGTCTGAAAATGCGAGGAAATACAGCACGGCGAGATTGACAATGGGCACTCCCATCAGCAGGCCGAGCCACGGCGGGTATCCAGCCTTTTTGAAGATGAACCAGAATGCCACGATAATCAACGCTGCACAAACCAGCATCATCATCGGTCCGAATGGCCACATCGATCCACTAGACATCATTCCACCAGACATCATTTCATTCATGACGACTCTCCTTACTGTTGAAAGACCTAACGCGGTATGCCGATTTATTTCCTCCTTTGTCCTTAAACACCTGATCGCCCGCGGCAACAAAAAGGACCAAGGCATCGGACTGGGATGTACTCATTGTTTTCTACTCCTCTCATTCAGTCGCTCAGTAAACGATGACGAGATCTGCCTGCATAAGCAGCTCTGCCACCCGTGTGTAAGTGACTGGTTCGACAAAGTCGTATCCGGCAACTTTCGCTTGGACTTGTTCGGCGTCTCCCGTGACAATCAACATAGCGGTGTTGGCGAAGGCGCGCGCTCCTCGCTGATTCAACAGTTCAAGATACTCCTTGTAGTTGTTCGGCATCTGCTCCAATGGCAGGTTCATCTGCGCGGCGATGACCTTCTTCAGCCGAAGCGGAACGCCAGTCGATTCCAGATTGTGCCATTTTCCCGTGAGGTCGAGTAAGGCACCGGCGTCAAACACCACTGTCACCTTGGCGCCCGCTTCGAGGGAGGCAAGGATGACATTGAAACCGACGCAGATCTGGCTGTCATCCTGATCGAGTCCGGTCTTCATGTGGAAAACGATTGTCTTCCCTTTCAGTTCGGGTGCAATCTCCGCAGGCGGTTTGAACTGTTCCTGGTACGTCCGGTCGAGATGGCGCCATGTCATCAACTTCGAGGCGAAGCGGTAGCCGAAGTAGCCTCCCGCGCCGACCACGATCAGAATGACAATGACGGCGCGTTTTACGGACATGTATTCACTTCTTTCGAGAGTGCGTTGGTGAATCTGTTTTCATAAGTGAATATCCCGGATTGGATGAGTGCGGTGGCTTGGTTGGTAATGAGCGACTTCGCCGCGGGGATGCATCGCGGCCGCTCGCATCCTCCCACATACGAAATCCTCCCAGGAACGCATTGGCGTTGTCGCCAGCCCGGCAACCCGGCGGCAGCTCTTTGAGTTCATTCACATTGCCGCCCCCTAAAACCACGTCATGGGGTTTGAGCGCAGCGGTCAAATAGGCGACCACCTTCGCCACGTGTTTGCGCCATTTCTTTTTCCCCCGGCGCTCCAAGCTGTCGGCCCCGACATAGTCCTCGTAGGTCCCTTTCTTATAAGGCAGGTGACCCAGCTCCATCGGAGCGACGATGCCATCGACCACCATGGCGGAACCCAGCCCCGTTCCTAAACCCAGGAAAAGCAGTTTGCCGCCCTTGTAGCTCCCCAGGGCCTGCATGGCCGCATCGTTGATCAGCTTGACCGGACACGCGAAGGCGGATTCGAAGTCGAACCCGACCCAGCCTTTGCCTAGGTTATGCGGCTCCGACACGACGAAATTCCGGATCGCCGAACCCGGGTAGCCGATTGACACCACATCATACTTCCAGCCGGCAACCAATTCCTTGACGCCGGATACCATCTTCTCGGCCGTCATCTTCGGCCCGGAGGAAAACTTTCGCGGCTCGTCCTGCTCCGTGGCGAGAATCTTGACATGCGACCCGCCTACATCCACAACCAAGACCTTCATGATGCCGCGCTGAGAGCCGCGGTCTTGGATGCGATTGCCTCGATGAGCGTGTTCCAGGACTTGACGAACGACGCGGCCCCCTCGTCCTGGAGTCGCAGGGCCAGGGCATCGATGTCGACGCCCGCCTTGGCGTACTCGGCCAACACGGCCTCGCAATCGCCGCCGTCGGCCGGCAGCAGCGGGCCGATCTCGGCGTGATCGGCGAATGCTTTCAATGTGCCCTCGGGCATGGTGTTGATAGTGAGCGGAGCGGCCAGTCGTTCGATGTACAACACGTCGGAGGCTTTGGGGTCTTTGGTTCCCGTGCTGGCCATCAACAGTCTCTGCGGGCGGGCGCCGCAGTTGAACGCACGCTGCCAGCGCGGCGAAGCCATCAAGTCGCGGTACGCTTTGTAGGTACGTTTGCCGATGGCGATGCCGAGCTGGTTGCTGAGCGCATCAGGCACATCTCCCATCACGGCGGCATCCCAACGACTGATGAACATCGAGGCGACCGAGGCGACATCGGGCGTAAGCCCCGCCGCGATCCGCCGTTCGATGCCCCGCAGGTAGGCGTCGGCCGCCTCGAGGTATTGCTCGCGAGAGAACAGCAGGGTGACATTGATAGGCACGCCGGCAAAGGTCGCTTCCTCGATGGCGGGCACGCCTTCTTTGGTGCCGGGAATCTTGATGAAGAGGTTCGAGCGCCCTGACCGGGCGTGCAGGTCTTTGGCCACGGTGAGCGTGGTCTTGGCATCATGCGCCAGTAAGGGGGATACCTCCAACGAAACCCAGCCATCCACGCCGCAGGTCCGGTCAAAAATCGGCCGCAGCAGATCGGCCGCCTGGGTGAGATCTTCGATCGCTAGTTCGAAAAACAAATCTTCGCCGGACTTTCCACGCTCCGCGAGCTTGCCGATTGCGTCGTCATACGCGGTGCTGTCCTTCATGGCCTTGTGGAAGATCGTGGGATTGGACGTCAATCCGGTCACGGAGAACTCATCGATGTAGCGGCGGAGTGTGCCGCTGCTGAGCAGCTCGCGAGTGATATTGTCGAGCCAGAGCGACTGGCCCAGGGTTGCCAACATCTTTACCGGATTGCGTTTCATGATTTCGCCTACTGATGATCGTCCAGCAAGGCCAGCGCTCGCGCGCAGACGTTCTCCACCGTAAAGCCGTACTCGCGCAAAACCGTCGCTCCCGGAGCCGACGCGCCGAAACGCTCCACACAGAGCGCGCCGCCCCGGTCGCCGATGTATCGACTCCACCCTTGCGCCACGCCCGCTTCGACCGCGAGCCTCGCTCTGATCGCCGGCGGCAGCACGGACTCCCGATACTCGGGAGTCTGCGCCTCGAACAATTCCCAGCTGGGCATGGAGACCAGCCGCACGGGGATTCCCCGTTCCTCGAGCATTTGCCCGGACGCGACGATGAGCCCGACTTCCGAGCCGCTCGCGATCAGAATCAAGCGCGGCCGAGCCTTCGGCGCGTCGGAGAGGATGTACGCCCCCCGGCGGAGGCCTTCTGCCGACGCAAAGCGCCGGCGGTCAAGCGTGGGCACGTCCTGCCTGGACAAGACCAGGGCCACGGGCCGGTCGCGCGCCTCCACGGCGACGCGCCATGCCGCGGCGGCCTCGTTGGCGTCGCCGGGACGGATGACGAGAAGATTCGCAACGGCTCGAAGCCCCGCTAGCTGCTCAACGGGCTGATGGGTCGGACCGTCCTCGCCCAAGGCGATGCTGTCGTGCGTGAAGACATAGACCACGTGCAGACGCGACAGCGCGGCGAGGCGGATCGCCGGGCGCATATAATCGGAGAACGTAAGGAAAGTCGCGCCGAATGGAAGGACGCCGCCGTGCGCGGCCAGGCCGTTGAGGACGGCGCCCATCGCATGCTCGCGCACGCCGAAATGGATGTTGCGGCCGGCGCGGCTCCAGCCGCCTCCGGAGGAGCCCTGATGATCGCCCTCAGCCCGCTCGGGACTTTCGAAATCCCCCGCGCCCTTGAGCTCCGTCTTCGTGGATGGATCCAAGTCGGCGGATCCTCCGAGCAACTCGGGCACTCGCGAGTTGAAGGCGGTCTCCACCTTGCCCGCCGCGGCGCGGGTCGACATGCCTTTGACGTCCGCCGGGAACATGGGGATATCGGCGTCCCAGAATTCCGCTAGATTTCCGGAAATCAGACGGCGCAGTTCGCAAGCGGCCGCAGGGAACTTCTTTTCATAGGCGGAAAAGAGCTCGTTGTAGCCCGCTTCCGCCTTTGCGCCGGCCGCAACAGCCCTTCGAAGATGCCGCTCCACCTCCGGAGGCACCAGGAACTTGGGCTCCAGGGGCCAGCCCAGCTTCTCTTTCGTCTTTTTCACTTCCTCGACGCCCAGCGGCGAACCGTGGGCCTCGAAGCTGTCTTGCTTCGGCGAGCCGAACCCGATGTGAGTCCGCACAAGGATCAGAGAGGGGCGTCCCGTCTCCTCGCGCGCCGCCGCGAGCGCACGCTCGATGGACGGGAGGTCGTTGCCGTCCGAAACCGACTGCGTGTGCCAGCCGTACGCCGCGAAACGCGCCGCGCGGTCCTCGGTGAAGGTGAGCTCCGTCGAGGCGGCCAGCGTGATGCGATTGTCGTCATAGAGGCAGATCAGCTTGCCGAGCTTGAGATGGCCGGCCAGAGATGCCGCCTCCGACGCCACGCCTTCCATGAGATCGCCGTCGCTGATGATCACATAGGTGAAGTGATCGATCACCTCGAAACCGGGCCTGTTGTAGCGCGCGCCCAGATGCGCCTCGGCCACGGCCATGCCCACGCCGTTGCCGAAGCCTTGCCCCAAAGGGCCCGTGGTCGCCTCCACGCCGGGGGTCACGCCGCGCTCGGGATGCCCGGGCGTCATGCTTCCCCATTGGCGGAATCGCTTAAGCTGCTCCAGGGGCAGGGCGTAGCCGCTCAGATGCAGCAGACTGTAAAGCAGAGCCGAGCCGTGGCCGGCCGAGAGAACGAATCGATCCCGGTTGAACCAAAGCGGATTCATGGGGTTATGCCGGAGAAACCGCGTCCAAAGCACGTATGCCATGGGCGCCGCGCCCAGAGGCAGGCCGGGATGGCCGCTCTCCACCTTTTGCACTGCGTCGACCGACAAGAAGCGGAGCGTGTTGACGGATAGTTGATCCAAATCCGTTGCGACAATCGTGGCGGTGGACGAGGTGTCGTGCTTGAGAATCTTATCGGCCATCGACGCCGACCCCCCGTCATGCTTAGCCATATTCCTTCCCCCTCGATGAATCTTGCTTCAAAATATGAAGAACGAAACGAGTATCCAATGGACAAAAGGACACAGTAACGTCTATCTTTTGTGACGGAGTTCGCCGATCACGGGGACGGCGCGCTTTGAGGACGTCAAAGACCACCTCAAGGTCTCGGTGACATTGACCGGCGTCCCCAACGGCATGCGGCCGCCTACCGGGTCCATTTGAGCCACCTGCCGAGCACGTCCTTGGCCAGAGGCGTCAGGCGCGTCCTGTTGTAGGCGTCCGCGACCTTTTTGATGGCCTCGGCCTGGGTGGGATAGGGATGGATCGTCTGGGCGATGGTCTTTAAGCCCGCTCTCGCGGCCATGGCCAGGGACACCTCGCTGATCATCTCCCCGGCGTGCCGGGCCACGATGGTCGCGCCGAGAATCTGGTCCGTGCCCTTGCGCACGTGCACCTTGATGAACCCTTCGCGCTCTCCGTCCAGGACGGCGCGGTCAACGTCCTTGAGCTGCACGACGATGGTCTCGATAGGGATGCTTTTCTCCTTGGCCTCCTTCTCGTAGAGTCCCACATGGGCGATTTCGGGGTCGGTGAAGGTGCACCAGGGGATGGTCAGCGCGCCGGCCCGCTTGCGTCCCATAAAGAGGGCGTTCTGAATAACGATTCGCGCCATGGCGTCGGCCGCGTGCGTGAACTTGTAGGCGGAACAGATGTCGCCTGCCGCGTACACCTTGGGATTCGAGGTCCGTAGGCGTTCGTCGACCTTGACCCCCGCTCTCTTCTCATATTCCACCCCGGCTGCCTCGAGGTTCAAACCCTGGACATTCGGGGCTCGCCCCACGCCCACGAGGACGGCATCGAAGATCGACTCCCCGGCGGGGCCGTGCTTTGACTTAAATCGCACCCCCTTCTCGGCGCCTCGCAGGTCGACGCGCTCGATCTCGACACAGCACAGGAACTCGACTTGGTCGCGGCCCAAAGCCTTGCGGATCAGCTCGGAGGCGTCGGCGTCCTCGCGGGGCAAGACCCCGTGCATCGCCTCGAAGAGAGTCACGCGCGAGCCGAAGCGCGCGAAGGCCTGCGCCAGCTCCACGCCGATGGGGCCGGCGCCGATCACGAGGAGGCGTTTAGGCAGCTCAGTGAGGCTGAAGACCGTCTCGTTGGTCAGCGCCCCCGCCTCCCAAAGCCCCGGGATCGGCAGCCGCGCGGCGCGGGCTCCGGTAGCGATCACCGCCTTGGAGAAGTTCAGGCGCTTGCCGTCGACCTCCAAGGCGTCCGGCGACACGAATTTCCCCTGGCCCAGGAAGACGTCGACGCCGAGGCTCTTGAACTTCTGGACCGAATCGTTGGGGCTGATGTCGGCGCGCAGGCGCCGCATCCGTTCCATGACCTTCGAGAAGTCCACCGTCGTCCCCGGAGGGACGCGCACCCCGAAGTCCCCCGCATCCCGTACGTCCGCGTAGGCGCGCGCGGCCCGGATGAGCGCTTTGGAGGGCACGCAGCCCACGTTCAGGCAGTCGCCGCCCATCAGGTGCTTCTCCACCAGGGCTACCTTCGCGCCCAGGCCGGCGGCGCCGGCGGCCGTCACGAGCCCCGCCGTGCCCGCGCCGACGACGACCAGGTTGTAGCGCCCGGCCGGCTTGGGATTGACCCAGTCGGGAGGGTGGCCGTTTGAGACCACGGCGCGGTTGTGCTCGTCGAAAGGCTCGATGGTCAGTGTTTTTTGCATAAGGCTCCGTTCTTCTAAGTCAATGTCTACTTTCATGGAGATTCCACCTGATCAACGTTCAGTTTGCCTCGGCACCGAGAGTCATGCGCTCGTCCTCTTCTCCAAGGCGGCGCGCGCGATGCGTGTGATATACAATGTCACCGCCGCCGTGGCGATGAGCCCTACAACATATAGCGCCCATTCCCCCGTCGTCCGGGAGCGGGCTTGCGAGCCTAACCCCGCCAGACTTCCCGCCAGCGAGCCGATGTAGACATACATCACGGTCCCCGGCATCATCCCCACCCAGGAAGCCAGAATATAATCCCTTAAAGATACTCGCGTCAGACCAAAGGCGTAGTTCAATAGATTGAAAGGAAATATGGGAGACAATCGAACCAGCCCGACGATTTTCCAGCCTTCTTTAGCCACGGCTTCATCTATGGCCTTGAATTTTGAGTGACCCTCCATTTTCCTGGATATGGCTTCTCGCGCTAAATAACGCCCGATAAGAAAGGCCAGGGTCGCTCCCACGGTTGAGGCGATGGAAACATAAAGGGACCCCCACGCCACCCCGAAGAGCACGCCGGCTCCAAGGGTCAGGATTGAGCCTGGAATAAAAAGCACGCAGGCCAGAATATAAATGGAAATGAACGCCGCGGGTCCCCAAGGCCCCAGGCCGGCAATCCCGGCCAATGAACTTCTCAAAAGCTCTTGAATATGGAAATACTTGGCCCCGCCGAGCGCGGCCGCGACCGCGCAAGCCAAGAGGAGAAGTTTCAGATTTCGATTCATAGGCTCAAGTTCCTGATCGTGACTGCGAAATCCCTGCCTTCCCAGCGGCCGCCCTCAAGCCAAAAGAAGGTGAAGCGCACGGGGGGCCTCTGTCGTTTGGGAATCGCGACATCTACGAAATGAATCCCTACGGCCGTGGTAACGGATGTGCTGTCCTGAGAACTCTTCCAATCATCCAGGGTAGAGCGGAGACGGAACGAGGCGGGTGACTGTATCCGCAAAGTAGCTCCGGCGTCTGCCGACTGCGCCTGACGGTTGAATTTCCAGACTTCGAGGGGTTTGTTGCGGCGTCTGCCCGATTGGTATCGCCGTGCCACCGCGTCGATGCGGTCGAATACGGCACCGTCACGGGCGGAGCGTAGCAGCTTGATGTATTCGGCGTGTGCCCACATGAGAGGCATGGCCGCACCCGTGGGGCGGCCCAAGCACAGCTTGGCATCCGGGCAATCCGATTCGTCCCAAACCTGCTCGGGCAGCATTCCTCCCTTGGAGGCGAAACCTTCCATCGCTTTGATATAGGGTTTTACATCTCGGCCCGAGGCCAGCTCATAGTGGCCTCGCTCGCCGGTCAAAAGAGGCCAGGCACGACCCTTCCCCCAACCGGCGTAGGGGCCTCCGTCGGGCTTCTGCCCATAGCCATCGTGGTTATATCGTCGCCAGCAAGGCCCGGAGGGCATCTCGACCCGCAAGACCGCATCCACGACCTTAAGCGAATCCTCGATCAGCGAATCGCCTCCCTTGAGAATACCGTAGCGAACCAATTCCAAAAAGCCCGCATCCACGATATCTTTAGCGAGGAACTCAAACGGCGATCCGGGCGGGCAATTGCGAATTTGGAGGATGCCGATATTGGGGTCCTCCGGAGGTTGAGGATTCCCGGGATCAACAGGATGGATGCGGATAAAATGCCGGGGGATGCCGGGCACGAGGGAGCCCTGCGTGGTGACCGTCCAATCTTCGATATGGGATTGCAGAAAATCCGCGTACTCCTCCAAAAACCGAGCGGTCCCATCGTCTTTGTGCATGTGGGCGAATTGAGCGGCACAGATGAGCGCCGCGACATTGGAGGCCAAGGTCGAAGGTGAATAGCCGCTGTTCTCTTCCCATCTTTCCTGCTGGGTGGCGGGGCCTTGCCGGATAAGATAGTGTGCTGCCTTCAGGACCATGGGATAGGGATCAAAATCCTTCAAAGCGCCGAGTTCATGAAGCCGCCAAGCCAGCATGACCGGAAACGCCACTTCGTCGAGCTGCACTCCATGCCAATAGGGGTCTCCGTTGATCCAGAAGTTCTGGTAGAAGCCTCCGTGGGGAAGCTGCGAGGCCGCCAGGAAAATGAGCGCCCGTAGCGGCGTGTCCAGGTTCCCCGCCGCAAGAAGCCCCGTGGCGCTGTTGCACATGTCGCGCGTCCAGACCAGGTGGTAGCCTCCGAGGCCCTCATTATCCCCATGGACCTCGCCCCATGGGATGCTCATGGAGGCGATCAGGGCTCCGGGATAGGTCTTGTCTTCATGGGCCAAGAGCAGGCTATGGCTGGTCCGGTAGAGGATGCCACCGTCACCGGAGGATTTCTCGAAATCCAGGATATCGCAGCAAACGCGATGCCACTGCTCCGAGAAGCGTTTTTGCTGCTCCGCAAACGGGTTCCCCAAGGATTGCAGAAGCGTGGTGGTCGCTCCATGCAGCTCAAACCCAAACGCGAGTCCAAGCGTAAAAGTCCGAGTCCGGGAAAGGTCGAGCTCTCCGGTCAAGGCCACATTCCCGTCCCTGGCGTGGTCGAACTCCCAGTCCATCCGGAAGTCTTGGTGCAGGTCGGTCCAGCCGTCGCTGATCCCCACAAATCCGCATGAGGAGCGCGAGAAAGGCACCGTGGCCGCCGTGGCCAAATGAAGCTGATTGCGATGGGCGACGAGAATATCTCTGCCCGCTACCTTCACTTTCTCCGCCGTATTTCCCCAGCCCCGTCCCTCCAGATGCGGCGCGAGCAAAACATAGAGACGCAGCTTCTTAAGAAAGGCCTCCTCGCCCTCCAGGCGGGTGTGGATCAGCACGCAGGGCAGATGCGGATCGGCGATGATCTCTTTGACGATGCGATAGCGGCCTCCAGGATCGCTGTTGGTCACGCGGTAGCCGAGGGCGTGGGGGTCGATATATTCCAGTTCGCTTTTAAGATCTCTTTTTTCTTCGTGAAAAAAGCTTTCTCCATCGGTGATCAGATACTCCAGATCCCGTATTTGCGGAGAGTCCACCGTGGAGAAGTAGACCTCGTTGAGGACTCCATGGGAAAGCGTGAACCACACGCGGCTGGAGGTGTGGTAGGCCGTGCCAATTCCTTCTTTCTTGCTGCTCGTCCACCGGGGCGGCATTCCGGGCTTCCCGAACGCTTCCGATCCCGGGAAAATGGGACGGCTCATTTTGCGCCCCCAAGAGCCCGGTCGAGATTGAACGCGGCGCTGATGAGGGCCAGATGGGTTAACGCTTGTGGAAAATTTCCCAGGGCATGGCCCCGGGGCCCCGTTTCCTCAGCATAGAGGCGGACGGCTTCAAAGGTTTGGAGCAGTTTTGGGTCCGTTGGCGAAAGAAAAAATACGAGCGGCATCATGAACACGGATGCGTCCAGGCTCTCCCCGCCGTAGGCCTGGGTAAAATCCCGGACCTTGTCCGCTCCCCGGTTATAAGCCGCCGCTTCGTGCCCGCCTTTGATGAGGCGGCGGGACATGTTCATTCCCATGCGGCCCAATCCGATCATTCCTATTTGCATGACGAGTCCTCCTATGCCCGCAACGACGCTTGTCCCGCCGTCTCAACGGCATTGAGAATCGTACGGATGGCATCCTTGGGATTGCCCTCCATCTCGATAAAGACCGCAGGACGGTCCATGGCGTCCAAGGCTTGGAAATCCCCGAGGGACTGCGCCGCGATCAGCTGGCCGAATGTGTAGGGGCTGCCCTCAATGCTAAGTTCCGCAGCGCCTCGCCTGGACAAGATCAAGAAGACGCCTGAGTTAGGGCCCCCTTTATGGAGTTGTCCCGTGGAGTGAAGGTAGCGCGGGCCGTAGCCGAATTGGACGGCGGCCTGGGTCGCCCCCAGCAGGGCGGCTCGCAGGTTCTGCAAGCCTTCTTCGTATTCTCCAGACGGCGAAAGGTACGGCAGCAGGCCGACATAGTTTCCCGGCTTGACCTGCGCGAGGAAGCGATGGAGAGCGGACTCAATGGAGATTTCCGATCCTGCCGCGCCTAGACTCCGCCGAGCGGCCTTGGAGAAGGCCAGCGACAGGTCCCCTTCTTTCACATGCTTGTCCAGAGCGGGCATCGCTCCCCGGCCCTTCGCTTGATCCAAGAGGTCCTTTGTGCGGTCTTTCGCCTCTTGAACGTTGGGCTGATCGAAGGGATTGATCCCCAGGATATGCCCGAGCACCGCGGTGGCGACTTCCCATCGGTAGAACTCGGCGCCCAGTTCGATGGGATCGGCCAGGGGAATCCGGATAACGGGATGCCCGGCCTTTTCAAGACGGGGCGTCAGCTCATCCAAGGACCGGTCTTGGGCCGAGTCCAGGCGAATGTGGATGAAGACCCTGTCGTTGCCGTATTTTTCCGGAGACATTATGGGTTCCCCGGAAATAGGGATGACGCCTTTCCCTTCTTTCCCCGTGCTTTCCGCCAGAAGCTGCTCGAGCCAAAGGCCCAGGCTGGAGATCTCGGGCAACACCAGAAACGTCACCTTGTCCCGTCCCTTGAGCGCCAAGGTTCCAAGGACGGCTCCCAGCCACAGGCCAGGGTGCTCGGAGGGCGGCACGCAGGAAGCGCAGGCGTTTGACAGTCTCTGCGCGCGATCCAACAAGGTGGAGATGTCTACGCCCATCAACGCGGCGGGTACCAGGCCGAAGTAGGAAAGAGCCGAGTAGCGGCCTCCGATGTATGAGGGGTTGATGAAGACGCGGCGGAAGCCCTTCTCCCTGGCGAGTTTCTCCAAGAAGGAATCCGAATCGGTGATGGCCACAAAATGCTTCCCGGCGTCCTCGCCCTTGGCGGCGCGTGCCTTGGAGTAGAAGTAATCGAAAAACCGGAGTGGTTCGGTCGTGGTTCCTGACTTGCTGGCCACGATATAGAGTGTTTTTGCCGGTTCCGTTTCGCGCTCGGCGAACAGAACCGCCTCGGGATCGGTGCTGTCGAGCACATGCAGAGTGGGAAACCCGGGCCTCGGAGCGAAAGTCCGGCGGAACACCTCGGGGGCAAGGCTCGATCCCCCCATGCCCAGCAAGAGCACATGGGTGATGCCGTCTTTGCGGACCTCCTCCGCGAATGCCTTGAGCTCATCGGCCTTCTCCGCCATGGCCTCCGGCATGTCCAGCCAGCCCAGAGCATCTTTGATGATCGCTTGGTGCTTTGGGTCGCTTTTCCACAGGGAAGCGTCCTTTCTCCATAAGCGATCGGCCGCCTTTCCCTGCTTAAGGGACTGGATTGATTCCTCAAAGGCCTTCTGGAAGTTACCCAGCGCGGCCGAGGGTTTGCGGCCGGCCCCGGCCCGGATCATCTCGACTTTTGCGGTTATGCATCGCCGCAGGGCCCCGAAGGAATCGGCGAATGATTTTACGCCGTCCGCCTCGAGTTTGGCGGTGATCGCGCCTAAGCTCACATCGGCCGCTTTCAGCCGGGCCAGGACATCTTGGGCGCCCTCCACGTCTTCTTCCAGGCTGGCCCGGGGTTTCCCGTGATCTCTGAAAGCGTTCCAGGTGGCCGGAGGGATGGTGTCGACGGTGTCGGGGCCGATCAACTCCTCAACGTAGTACACGTCGCTGTAGCTGGGGTTCTTGGTTCCGGTGCTCGCCCACAGGACCCGTTGCGCTTTGGCCCCCTTGTCTTGAAGAGCCTCGAAGCGAGCGGAGGAAAAGATCGTTTTAAATGTCTGATAGGCGACCTTCGCATTGGCGATGGCGGTCTTTCCCAGGAGGGACTGGAGGGACGCTCGCGCCGCGGGGTCCTGCGCTCCGGATATTTTCTCCTCCAATTTTTTATCCGCCGCGGCGTCGATTCGGCTGATGAAGAAGCTGGCGACCGAAGCCGCCTGCGCAAGCTGCTTGCCGGACTTGGCCAGACGCTCAAGACCCGCCAAGTAGGCGCCGGCCACCGCTTCGTAGCGCTCCAGGGAGAATATCAAGGTGACGTTTACGTTGATGCCCTCGCCGATCAGCTGCTCGATGGCGGGGATGCCCGCAAGAGTCGCCGGGACCTTGATCATCACGTTGGGGCGGCCGATCTCCGAAAAGAGACGCCTGGCTTCGCGCAGAGTGCCTTCCGTATCATGGGCCAGATCGGGCGAAACCTCCAGGCTCACGAAGCCGTCCGCGCCGCCCGTTTCTTTGTAAACGGGAAGGAATATATCCGCCGCGTGACGAATGTCATGGACCGCCAAAGTTTCGAAGATCTTTTTAGGGTCTCTTTCTCCCCGACGGACAAGTAGTCCCAAGGTTTCGTCGTAATCGGAACTCCCGGCGATGGCCTGCTCGAAAATGGTGGGGTTAGACGTCAAACCCTTCAGCCCATCCTCCTTGATCAGTCTCTCCAGCTCGCCCGAGGTGATCAGGCTGCGCCTTAAATTGTCGTACCAGGGGCTTTGCTTGAACTGAGCCAGCTCTTTCAAAGGGTTCTTCATCTTTATTTTCTCCTTGATCCGGCCAATAGTTCCTTGGCGGCTGCGGCTATCTTCTCGGGCGTGAACCCGAATTTTGTCTGTAATTCCTTGAGGGGGGCCGAGGCCCCGAACGTCTTCATGCCGATGATGCGGCCGCGGCTGCCGGCATATCTCTCCCAGCCGAAAGTGGAGGCCTGCTCGACCGCGACGCGCGCGGTTATATCGGGCGCAAGGACCTTGTCGCGGTATTCCCGGCTCTGTTGCTCGAAGAGCTCCCAGGACGGCATGCTCACCACGCGGGCCCCGATGCCCTCGGCTTGAAGTTCTTCGTAAGCCTGAAGGCACAGCGCCACCTCACTTCCGCTGGCCAATAGGAGGACCTCCAGCTTGCCCTTGGGAGCATCGGCCAGCACGTAGGCGCCCTGGGCCAGGCCCGAGGCCGGAGCGTACTTGGAGCGATCCAAGGTCGGCAACGCTTGCCGGGACAGCACGAGCGCGACCGGGCTATGCCGCAGCGGGGCGATGACGCGCCAGGCCTCCGCCACCTCGTTGGCATCGGCGGGCCGGATCGTGATCAGTCCCGGGATCGCCCGCAAGGAGGCCAGTTGCTCGACCGGCTGATGCGTGGGGCCATCCTCGCCCACGCCGATCGAATCATGCGTGAAGACGTAGAGGACGGGAAGTTCCATCAAGGCGCTCAAGCGGATCGCGGGGCGCGAATAGTCGCTGAAGATGAGAAAACCCGAGCCGAACGGGCGGACCTTGGAGAGCGAAAGCCCGTTTAAGATTGCCGCCATGGCATGCTCGCGGACGCCGAAATGGAGATTGCGGCCGGCGCGATTTTTCGCCGAGAAGTCGCCCGCTTCCTCGAACGCCAGCCGAGTCTTGGTGGAGGGCGTCAAATCCGCCGAACCGCCGATCAGCCAGGGAAGGCGCCTGGCCGCCGCGTTGAGGACCTTGCCGAAAGCATCCCGTCCGGCCAATCCCTTCGAGTCAGGGGGAAAAACGGGCAAATCCTTGTCCCAGCCTTCCGGCAACTGGCGATGCTGCATCCGGTAAAGCTGATCCGCCGGTTCTGGATAGCGGGCTTTGTACTCCTCAAACTTGCGCATCCAATCACGGCGGAGCGCGCGGCCGCGCTTGCCGAGACCTTCCGCAAAATGCTCCCGCACTCCGTCGGGAATGAGGAACTTCGCGTTCTCGGGCCAGCCGTAGTTGCGCTTGGCCAACCGGATTTCTTCTTCGCCCAGGGGCTCGCCGTGCGCCGCGCTCGTGTCTTGTTTATGCGGGGCGCCGTAGCCGATGTGGCTGTCGATGATGATCAAGGTCGGCCGGTCATCGGTATCTTGGGAGGTTTGAAAGGCCCGCGTGAGCATGCCGAGGTCGTTGGCATCCTTGACCCGCGTCACCTGCCAGCCATAGGCCATGAACCGCACGCAAACGTCCTCGCTCAAAGACAGGCTGGTGGAGCCCTCGATGGTGATCCCATTGTTGTCGTAAATCCAGCAAAGGTTGGAGAGCTTGAGGTGTCCGGCCAAGGAGGCCGCCTCCGAGGTCACCCCCTCCATCATGCAGCCGTCGCCGCAAAGCGCGTAAACCTTGTGCCCGAACATGTCAAAGCCGGGGCGGTTGAAGATCTGCGCCATCCAGAGCCCCGCGACGGCCATGCCGACGCTGGTGGCTACGCCTTGTCCGAGGGGGCCCGTCGTCGTTTCCACGCCGGAGGTCCAACGGTATTCAGGGTGGCCCGGACATTTGCTCTCCAATTGCCTAAATCGCTTGATGTCATCCAGAGTGACCGACGGGCTGCCCAGCCTTTCATACTGAGGGTTGACTGCCTTGACGCCGCAGAGGTGCAACAAGGAATATAGAAGCGTAGAGGCGTGGCCTATGGAGAGAACGAACCTGTCCCGGTCTGGCCAGATGGGATCGTCCGGGTCAAAACGCAAGAACTGCTGCCAGAGGCAATAAGCCGCCGGTGCCATGGCCATCGGGGTTCCCGGATGGCCGGATTTGGCCTGCTCGACCGCATCCATGGACAGGGTGCGGATGGTATTGATGCAAAGCGTCTCCATCCGCTGGTCTGCGGAAGCATTTATTTCCTTTGTCTTCATTTTTCTGCCGCCCCTGAGGGTTTTGTCTTGCGCTCGTTGAGCGCCCAGTCGTATTCCGTGTGTCTGATGGAGTACCCGCCGGCAGATGGGGGACAACTGGCCATCCGTCTTTGGCTCTGCCCCGAATCGGCTAATATTGGATGTAATGACATTGGCGTCCTCGGTTTGAATTCTAACAGTTTGATTTCTTGTTTTTTTTTTATTTTTCGTAGGCATTTTGTAACCTGCATATCCGCTACTTGAAACCAGCCTCTACCATCGCCGCCCCGTGTGGGGTTTGGCGTGAAAGAACTGCTCCCGACCCGGTGGCGTAGAGGGCGTTTCGCGTCGGTCCCTCGACCTTCCCGGCGATCCCGAGCATGGACTGGAAGGCGGCGAAAAGGTTGTGGCGCCGGTTGAACCTAAAAGCGAACTCGTTCAGGTAAGGTCATGTAAATAAATAAAGGTATCAATCAGAGCTTCGTCCTGGGTCGGATGGTGTAGTTCCACTCCCCGTGGAACCTCTTATGGCGCTGCAGATTCAACAGCAGCATCTCTTCGTCTGTTACCTTGCGGCCGATCGGGTATTTCCGCCGATCGAGGCGGCAGGTCACCTTAAGACCTTTGGCCGTGACCGTCCGAGAAATCAACTTGACGATCGTCTCATAGTCTCGCAACGGTTCGCCGCGCCAGTTGGAGGAGATAAAAGAGAACAGCCGGTGTTCGATCTTATTCCATTTGCTCGTTCCCGGCGGGAAATGGCAAACGGTGATGAAGAGGCCTGTTTCATCCGCCAGGGTCTGTAGCTCCAGCTTCCACAGTCGCCGCCGCCGCCCATTGCTGCCTCCGGCGTCCGCTGTGATTAGGACATCCTTCGCTCCGGGATACAGCCGTCGGCCCTCATGCCGCCACCATCCTCGGATGGACGCTACAGCGAAAGCGGACGTATCGTGATCGATCCCCACGCTCACGAAACCTCTGTTGCGATCGATGTCATAGACGCCGTAGGGATACGCCCGGGGAACCTCCGGGTCTGGAAAGTCGTGTCCCTGGACTTTGGCAGGATTCTTCTTCGGGCGCCATTGCCGTCCAGCGTTCGCGTAGTTGCCAACCAGTTCCTTCTTCTTGGTGTCCACCGAGATGACGGGGGCGCCTTTCGCCAAGATGCGTTTGACCTGCTTGTTGATGTGGTGGAACTGCGCGTCCCGGTCGGGATGGTCGGCGCCCTCTTCCGTCTTGCGGTTGCCCTGCAGGCTGTACCCCTGCGCGTGGAGGAGTTGGGCGACTTTCATGTGACTGATTGGGTGCCTCCGCCGGGTGAGTTGCGCGGCCAGAGTCCGTGTGCTCTTGCAGGTCCAGCGCAGCGGTGTCTCTGGATCGCCCCGCGTGTCCGGTTCGATCAGACGTTCCAGTGCGCTCGTCAACCGGGGATCGCGGGCGGTGATCTTTTTGCGTCCCGCTCCCGCCGCGCGAAGCGGCCCGGCAAACGGTTGGAACCCGTAGTCCAGCGATAGTCCTTGCCCGAGATTCAGCCCCACGCCCCCCGCGAGATTCTCAAGGCCCGCTCCTTCCGCGCCGTCGGCGACGAAGGAGTAGTGCGCCCGAAGAGTCAGCGGAGCGTCGGACCAGGCCTCAAATCCCAGTGAGAATTCGTTCGCGCGGGTCCTGACCCTCCGATTTGCGCTCGCCGTAACGGTTAACGGGGTCCCGGCGCGATACGCGACCGAGAACAGATAGCTCGTGGGGAGGCGGGACTCTTGGTCAATGTAGGCGGGACCTTTCCCTAGATTGCGAACGGACACGCCGAGCGTCAGGGGAAGGGATTTGAAGGAAAGACGCGCCCCGGCATCGGCGGCGTGAGCCGAGGCGCCGTACGAGTCAATTCGGGAGAGGAGCAGTTTATAGCCGATTCCCAGATCCAGAGCAGGACCGTCGCCGTCGAATTGGAACGGGCGGCTCACGTATACGCCGATGAGGCGGTCCACGATGGAAAAATTTCCGGACGCCTTGCCGAAGGAGTCCCGCCGGTCGAAGCCGCTCGAGCGCATCTCGAGAAGCGAGACGGCGAGGGTTTCTTTCGCGTCGAACGCGTTCAGCGGGTATGCCGCTCCGATCATTCCTACCGCGGTTTCCTGGGAAAGGTACTGGAATTGGGCCAGTATCTCGCCCCGGGGGACCGTGAGGGCGGCCGGATTGATCCCCAGTGCGTTGAGCCCCTCAACATGCGCGGCCCCGTCTCCCAGCGCGAGTTGCCGCGCTGTTCGCTGCAATTCCGGCGTCAGAACCGTGCTCATTCCCTGGGCGCGGGCACCGGCCGCGCTGAGGCAGATTAGAGAGAGTAAGAACGCCATCATCGGTATCGGCCGTCTCATGCCGGTCAGTATGCCGGAGCTGTCGAATTTTCTTCTGCTTCGAATCTGAAGAAATTCTGTCGAAGCCTTCGGATTTTCGCTTTCCGGACTCGATCTCCGAGGGAAGGTAAATCTTCGGTAAACCCTCTGGCGTGATCTCAAATCCGCGTATATAAAGGAAAGTACTAGGGGGGGCTGCGCCATGCCGGGTCCCAAAAAAGCCGCTCTGACGGACCGGATCTTTCAAGATCCGAAACTGATGTTCGCCGCGCTCGGAGCGATGGGTGCGGTCGTGATCGGAGTCTGGGCGGTCGGGATGCTCGGCCCGGGCGCTTCGACCGAGATGGTCCGCACGGAAAGCGGGCAGTCCAAGTGGACGAAAACCGCGAAGGCGGAACTCGAAGTGCGCCGCCCCTTCTCCAGCGCCTCCGCGGCCGCAGGGCTTTCCGGGCGTGCGGACAGCCTCAATCTGACGAATTCGAAGGACGCGGGGCCCAAGGTCGCCGTTGCGCTCGCGAGTCCCGCCGCCGAGTCGGCGCAAACCGGTTCCTCTCAAGGCGCCGAAGCGCCTGAGCGGCGCCAGGACGCGCCGGCAGGACTTCCGGGACACGAATCTCCGAGCGTTCATGATGACGCCGTCCCGGACTCGACGGCGCTCGTCCAAGAACACATCCAAGCGCAGGGCGGCGCGCTCAACGGTTTCAATCCTTCCTCGGCGAACGGGAAGTTCGTCTCGACCGGCTACGGCGCCCCCGCGGGCGCGGCGTCCGGGGCTCCCGTGCAGCAGAAAACCGAGTCGGCGCTTCTCGCCTCGGCGGGCGGAACCACCCCGGCCGTTCGCGGCCAGATGCCGGACCGCTCGTTCGCGCGGGGTTCATCCGGAGGCGGGGCGCGGTTGATCCCCGGATCCAATCCGAACCGTCAAGCTTCCGCGACCGGCGCCGGCACTCTCGGCTCCGGCCAATCGGCATTTCTCGGAGGGGCTGCCGCCGGATCGGGGTCGCCGGCCGGGGCGGGCGGATCGGGCGCGCGCAGCGCGTTCGAACAGGCCGGCGCGGCGGGGAAGGGGGGCGGCAACGCTCTTCAGTTTCCGGGAGGCGGTTCCGGAGGGGCCGAACGCGGAGATATGTTCGGTTCCGGTTCTTCCGGAAAATCGGGGGACAGGCCGGTTTCTCCGGCGACGAAGACCCAATTGAAGAATCAGGCGAAGGCCCATTACGACGCGGCGGCGACCTATCGCACCGGCGTCGCGCTGCCGATGCTCAATCGCCAGCGCGCGAGCGCGACCGCTCAGGCGGCCGCGCTGAAGGTTCAGTCGCTCGCCTTGAAGTCGCTCGAGACGGCGGTCGACAAGAAGATCAAGGAATTCTCGGACCTGCCCGAGGCGCGCTCCCTTTTGGTGGACACGAAGCATTCCATCGGGGGGAAAGACGGGCTTCGCGCGCGTTTGGATTCCGCGGTGAAGGACATGGCCGATGGGGCGGTGAAGGCCAAGTATCTTCCCAATAACTGCACGATGAAGCAGACCGTGACTCAGAAGGTTTGGGTTCCGAACATTTTCGGCGGCGGTCGTTACGAGAATAAGCAGGTCACCACCGAGTACCGAACGCTGTCGCTCGCGGGGCAGGATTTGATGGACGCGGGTCTGCGCCGGGCGAAGAACGTCGGGATCGAGGCGAAGGCGGGGGCCGACATGACCGGCGCCGCCTTCGGGCCGGTGATCGACGGCCTGAGGGCCCATCCGGATCCGAAGCAGGCCGCCCGGGCGGGAAGCTTGGAGGGCATCGCGATCCGCATTCAGAACGACCTGGATTCCATCTCGTCGAAGATGCCGGGGGCGATCGCGCGGGTGGGGTCCGTCGCGGGCAAGCAAACGCCGCACAAGACGGTTCAGACCGCGGCCCTCGCCGGCGTGCGGAAGTTCAAGGAGTTGAACTCCCAGATCAGCGAGAAGGGTCCGGGCTACCCCGAAATCCCCGCGAAGCCGGCGGTGTTCCGCGCGATGACTGAGACGCTGTTGTATTCGGAGAACGCGCTGATCACCATCAACGGGATGAACGGTTCGGTCAACGACAGTCTCGACGCGCTGCACGCCTCCGGACAGAACGCGACGAAGGCCTACGTCGCCGTCTGCGACAGCTACCACGATCTCAAGGCGCTCGAAGCGAAGGCGAAGAAGTAGAGCGTTCCCCAAAATCCTATAATGAGGGAGTGAAGCACGCTCCCGGTTTTCTTAAAATCGTCGAAGACGCCCTGACGCGCGTCCGCGAGATCGGCGCGGACGAACTCGTGCGCCGTCGCGATGAAGGGGAAGACCTGCTGCTCGTGGACGTGCGCGAGGACCGCGAGTGGGAAGCCGGCAGGCTTCCCGGCGCCGTCCACTGCGGAAAAGGGATTCTCGAGCGGGACATCGAGGGCTTGTGTCCCGAACCGGGCCGGACTGTGGTGCTTTACTGCGGGGGCGGGTTTCGCTCGGCGCTCGCCGCCGACGCGTTGCAGAAGATGGGCTATCGCGAGGTTTTTTCTCTGGCGGGGGGGTGGCGCGCGTGGACCGAATCCGGAAAACCCGTCGAAAGTTAGCGTCGGGTTTGGTAAGATAGGACCGCGCCGGTATGGAAATCGGAATCGTCGGCCTTCCGAACGTCGGTAAATCGACGCTCTTCAACGCCCTGACCGCGGGTCATGCGGCGAGCTCCAACTATCCCTTTACAACCATCGAGCCCAACGTGGGCGTCGTTCTCGTCCCGGACGACCGCCTGGGACGCCTGAGCGAGATATTCAAACCGAAGAAAACGACTCCGGCCGCGGTCAATTTCGTGGACATCGCGGGGCTTGTGAAGGGCGCCTCCCAGGGAGAGGGGCTCGGCAATAAGTTTCTCGCCAACATCCGCGAGGTCGACGCGATCATCCACGTGGTGCGCCTCTTTAAAGATGAGGACGTCGTGCACACGCTCGGCGAAGTGGACCCGGTGCGCGACATCGAAGTCATCGAAACCGAGTTGATCCTCGCCGATCTGGCGAGCGCGGACAAGCAGATCGACAAGCTTGAGGGAAAAGCGCGCAGCGGCGACAAGGAGGCGATCAAGAGCCTCGATCGCCTGAAAAAGGTCAAGGAGACTCTCAACGGCGGCGGGCTCGCGCGGGCGGCCGGATACCGTGAGGACGAACTCAAGGAATTTTTTCTGCTGACGTCCAAGCCGGTGCTGTATGTGGGCAATACCGACGAAAAGCCCGATCCCGCGGTGCTCGCGGACTTCGCCAAGGTCGCCGAAGCCCGGGGCGCGAAATCCGTCGCGCTCTGCGGCAAGATCGAGGCGGAAATCCTGCAGCTGCCGGAAGAGGAGCGCGGGATATTCCTCGAGGATCTGGGCGTCGAGAAGACCGGCTTGGAGCGCGTGATCGTCGCGGCGTACGATTTGCTCGGACTTCAAAGCTACTTCACCGGCGGACCCGACGAGGTCCGCGCCTGGACCATCGTGCGGGGGATGACCGCTCCCCAGGCGGCGGGCGTGATTCATACCGATTTCGAAAAGGGCTTCATCCGGGCGGACGTCTACGCCTACGCGGATCTCGTCGCCTTGGGCAGCGAGAGCGCGCTTCGGGAGAAGGGAAAGATCCGTTCGGAAGGCAAGGAATACGTGGTTAAGGACGGCGATGTCTGTTTCTTCAAGTTTAACAACTGAGAGCGAATTCACCGCGATCGACCCCCGCTGCGCCCACTTCGGCGAGTGCGGCGGCTGCCGTTTGCAGGACATCTCCTACGAGGACCAGCTCAAGAAGAAGGGCGCGGTGCTCAAAGAGCTCTTGGACCGGATCGAATGGCAGACGGAGATCCCGCTGCACCCGTCTCCCGACTCGTGGTACTACCGCAACAAGATGGAGTTTTCCTTCCAGGATGTGTATCCGGTTCCGGAGAACGGCGGGGACCCGATGCTCCTAGGGCTCAAGGTCCGCAACCGCTGGGACCGCGTGATGAACCTGACCGAGTGCCATTTGATGAATGAAGACGTTTCGAAGCTTCTCGATTCCGTTCACGCGTGGGCGGTGGAGCATAAGCTCGCGCCGTACAACCTGCACAAGCACAAGGGATTTTTGCGTCATCTTGTCGTTCGCCACGGCAAGAACACCGGGGATCGCCTCGTAAACCTCGTCACGACGAAGGGAGAATTCCCCGCGGACTCGTTCGTGAAGGCCGTTCGTTCGGTTTATCCCAAGGCGACGGTGCTTCACGGGATTCACGAGGGTAAAAGCGATCACGCGTTCGCCGAGAAGCTGGAGACCCTCGCCGGCGACGGCTTTCTCACCGAGAAGGTTCTCGGGAAGACCTATCGCGTTTCCCCATACGCCTTTTTCCAGACGAACACGCGCGGCGCGGAGTTTCTCTACGGCCTGATCCGCGACTGGGTGCAGGACATCCGGCCGAACACCTTGCTCGATCTGTACTGCGGCAACGGGGGGATCGCGCTCTCGCTCGCGGACCTCGCCGAACGCGTGATGGGCGTCGAGGTGATCGCGGAAGCCGTCGACGACGCGCGCCACAACGCGGAGCTCAACGGCGTGAAGAACGCGGAGTTCATGGCCGCCAAGGTCGAAGATCTGCTTCCGGGCTTCGCGGCGCAGAGCGTCGATGTGGACGTCGTCGTCGCCGATCCGCCTCGCTCCGGGCTGCATCCGAAGGCGGTGCCGGCGCTCAAGGAGTTGTCTCCCGCGTGGATCGTCTACGTGTCCTGCAACCCGAAGGCGATGGTCGAGGATCTGCGCAGGCTTTCCGAGCTCTACGACGTGCGCAAGATCGAAGGCGTCGACATGTTCCCGCACACCGATCACATGGAATCGGTCGCGCTGCTTCAGCGCATCTACTAGCGGGGCGGAAGCCCCGCTGTGCCGGCCTTCGTGGGGGTTATCAAGAGGGCCGGCCTAGCGGGGCGGAAGCCCCGCTGTGCCGGCCTTCGTGGGGGTTATCAAGAGGGCCGGCCTAGCGGGGCGGAAGCCCCGCTGTGCCGGCCTTCGTGGGAGTTATCAAGAGGGCCGGCCTGATCAGGCTTTCGGCGCGAGCGTCTGGAGGGCGGCCCAAAATTCCTTGGCGTTCCGGAACCGGTCGGCGGCTTTCGGGGCCAAGGCCTTTTTCATAAACGCGTCGAGCCCTGCGGGCAGCGCGGGATTGAGAGCCGTGGGCGGATCAAACTTCCCGGCGTCCTTGGCCTTGTACATTGCCCCCGGCGTTCCCGAAAACGGGGTCTTCCCGGTCGTGAGTTCGTAGAGACAGACTCCCAGCGCGAATAGATCCGATTCGACGCGGATCTCGCCTTCTTCGGCTTCGGGCGCCATGTAGGCGGGGGTTCCCCAAATCGTCGAGGCCATGGTCTTCATCGCGTCGGGTGCGTGCCGGGCGAGTCCGAAATCCATCACCTTGACCGTTCCATCGTCGGTAAGCATGAAGTTCTCGAGCTTGACGTCGCGATGGATGATCAGCCGCGTGTGGGCGTAATCGAGCGCGGCGCAGACCCCCTGGAGCACCCCGAGCGCTTGCCGCAGTTCGAGCGCCCCGCGTTGTGCCAGGATTTCCTTCAGCGTGCGGCCGGGAACGAATTCGAAGACGAGGTAGAGATCGGGACCTTTCTCGACGACGGTGTAGATTTGGACGATATTGGGATGCAGCAGGCGCCCGAGCAGGTTCGCTTCCTTCAAAAACGCCGCACGCAGCTTCGGATCGTCGCGAATCTCCCCGCGCATTTTCTTGACCGCGACCTTTCGCCCGAGCGCGGTGTCGACGGCCTCGTAAACGACGCCCATCCCTCCCGTCGCGAGAACCTTGCCGAGTTCGAATTGGTCGATCGAGCCTCCGTGCGGCGGTTCGCCGGAGGCTTCGCGCCTGCGAATCAGGTTGGAAATGGTGCTTCCGATTTTTCCGCGACTCTCCGAGCTCAGGATATGCGAGACGCCCAGCGCGATCAGGACGCCTCCGGCGAGAGTGGCGAGGATCATTCCCAGCAGCCGTCCGGCCCCGCTTTCAGCGTCCTTCTTTTCCCGGTACGGCTTTCGCGCGTCCATGATTCCCGAGAACAACAATTCCGTGTCGGCCCCCTTCGGCAGGCGGGCCGCGTTTTCGGCGACGCCGGAAAAACGCGGATCGAGCCGCGCCGCGTTTGAGAGCGCGTCGACCATTTCTTCGCGTTTTCCGAGTCCGCCGTAGGCCCGGGCTTTCCCGGCGTGGGCGAACGCGTTCATCGGGTCTTGTGCGAGCGCGCGTTCCGCCGCCGTCAGCGCGCGGTCGTATTTCCCGAGTCCGCTTTCCGCCCAGGATTTCGTGACCAGCGCTCCCGCGTTGTTCGGGTCGATGGCGAGCGCGCGTTCGGCGCTGGTCAACGCTCCCTTCGAGTCGCCTTTGCGCAGGCGCGCCGTAGCGAGAAGATTGTGCGCGCGCGCGTTGAGCGGGTTGAGCGAGACGGCCGCTATGGCCGCGCGCAGCGCCGCTTCGGCGTCTCCCATGCGAAGGCTTTTCTGAGCGCTCGCCGACAGCGCGTCTGAACGGGCGACCGGCGTTTGAGTCGTCGCGCGCCCCTCAGGCGTGACAACCGTCTTTTCTACGCGCGCCGCTCCCGGCTCGACCGGCCGGCCCGCTCCGGCGGAGACGAGCCCGGGGGGCGGCCCCGCGCCGGAGGCGGCGCGGGTCTTGCCTGTTTTCAAGTCGATGCGGACGTCGGAGGGGCGCCCCGTCGTGAGCTTGACCAGCGCCTCGGCGCGCGCGTCCTTCGGGTCCATCGCGAGCGCGCGCTGCGCGTCGAAATGCGCGAGCTCGTGATCTCCGGCCCGATCGGCGGCGAGGCCGCGGCCGTAATAGACCCCGGGGGTTTGGGCTCCCAAATCGATCGCGCGGGAGTAGGAAAGAACGGCGAAGACATAGTCGTCGCCCACAGACGCGTCTCCCAGTCCGATATGCGCGCGGGGATCGTCGGCGTTTCTCAGCGCGTACTCGCGCCACAGGCGGCGGCGCATGCGGCGGATCTCCTGGTCGGACGGGTTCCGCCCGCCGTATTCCTTCATGATTTCGGCAATCAGCGGCCGAGACTGCCGTCCAAGCTCGTCGGCCAGGCGGCCGAACGCCGCGGCGCTGCCTTCCACGTCGCCGCCGTTCGCCGCGCGGAGGAACTGCCGCCATAGCGGCGCTAAGCGGCGGGTGCTGACATCCGGAGCGGGGTCTTCAGGTTCGCGGCTCGGACGCGCCCATGGATCCTGGTAGCGCGCTCCCGCCGACGCGGCGACGGCTGTAAGAAGCAAGGAAAAGACGACGCTTTTCATGATCAAGCTCAATCCCGAGTATAGAGGGCCTCCCGTGGGGTGTCAAGGAGCCGGGGGGGCTGGCAGGGATCGAAATTTTCGTTAGACTATAGGCCCATGCCGTTCGAGATTCGGGCGCTGGTCGCCAAGAAGGTCATTTTGACCGAGCTCGCGCATAAGTTCGACTCGGCGCGGGTGGTCGATTTAGTCGACGATCTCGGGCTTTTTCCGCTGACCGAGGCGTTCGAACACGAACTCGGCGAGGACATCGCGTTTCCCTTCGAGGGACTGCGGCTGTCGGCCGGAGTCGCCGGACTCGCCGCGGAGGAATCGGTCTCCGGTCCCGTGGTGTACATCGAGGCCGAATACGGCGGCGGCAAGAGCCACCAAGCGAGTGTGCTCTACCTGGACGGGCGCATCGACAAGGGACCGATCATCGACGATTCGATCTGGGACCCGCGCGAAGCCGGCTTGCAGGACCGGCCGGTCGACCAGGCGCTGCGCGCGGTGGGGATCGTCGCCGCCCCCGAGAGCGACGAGTGGGACGCCGCCGGTTTGTCGCGCTATCATCGTACCGACGACTGGAAGTAGTGCGCTTCTTCTTACTTGCGCTCGCCGCGCTCGCGGGTCCGGTCTCCGCCGCCGTCAAAAACCCCGATACGCTCGTGATGCTGACCGGAATCACCGCCCGGTCGCTCGATCCCGCCTCGGCCTACGGCGGGAGCGATCTATTCGTCAAGTACAACGTCTACGAAACCTTGATCGAGAACCCCGCCGGGGATCTCTCCCGTTTCGGGCCGCTGCTGTCGACGGAGGTGCCGTCCCCGGAGGAAGGGGGGACGGTGTTCCGCTTCCCGATCCGCGAAGGCGTCCGCTTTCACGACGGAGGGGAGTTGAGCCCGGAAGACGCCCGCTATTCCTTGATGCGCTTTATGCTGGCCGACCGCGCGGGCGGGCCCTCGTCTCTGTTGTTGGAAGCCGTCACCGGTCTTGGTTCGACGCAGGACGAGGGTGGAGCGCCGCGAAGCGATGTCTTCGCGCGCGTGTCGCGGGCGGTTTCCGTGGAAGGAAATACCGTCGTCGTCCGGCTCGAACGCCCGTTCGCGCCGTTTTTGTCCGTGATCGCCCGCTGGGGGGTCGTCGTCGACAAGGAATGGGCGGTTGCGCGCGGGGACTGGGACGGCACCCGAGAGGACTGGCCGAGACTTAACGGCTCGAAATCGGAGGACTTCCCGTTTCATTTCGAGACCAACGGCACGGGACCGTTTCGCCTCGCGCGCTGGGATCGCAAGCAAGATGAGATCGTGTTCGAGCGCAACGAGCAGTATTGGGGAACGCCCGCGAAGTTGTCCGCGGTCCGTCTGATCAAGAACGAGGACTTCAACACCAAGCGATTGATGCTGCTCAACGGCGACGCGGATTCCATGCACGCCGATCCTACCCAGCTTTCTTTGCTGCGCGGCGCCGGCGGCGTCCGCGTTATTGAGGGGCTGCCTGTGCTCGGCGTGCAGGCCCTTTATTTCAACGCTTCGATCAACACTAAGGAAAGCCGCTTCGCTGGAGAAGGCGTCGGGCCGGATTTCTTTAAGGACCGCGCCATCCGCGAGGCGTTCGCGCATTTGATCGATTACGAGGGGTTGATCGATCAGGTCTACCGCGGCAACGCCGAACGCGCGACCGGCTTCATCCCGCGCGGGATGCCGGGCTATGACACGGAGCTTCCCCCGTACCGGTACGACCTGAAGAAGGCCGAGGCGCTGTTTAGAAGCGCCCGCCGGGGACGCGTTTGGGAGCGGGGCTTTCATCTCGTTTTGCCGTACGCGTCGTGGAAGGATTCCGACGGCGTCGTCGCCCGGCAGATCGCGGCCGCCGCGCGGAAGATCAATCCAAAGTTCGTGATCGAAGTTCGCGAGTTCGCCTATCCGACCTTGGCCGACATGCTCAAGAAGAGGGCGATCCCTCTCTATTTCGGCGGCTGGCGCGCGGATTACGCCGATCCGCACAACATGGCCCGGCCGATGCTCCGTTCGGGCGGTTTTTACCAGTCCAACTTCGGCTTCGGCGACCCGGAAACCGATCGCCTGATTGATTCCGCGCGCGGGGAACCCGACCCCGACAAACGGGCAGAGTTGTACGCGAAAATCCGCAGGCGCTGGCTTGAGACGCTGCCGTTTATCGCTTTGTTCACCGAACAATGGGCGCGCGTCGAGCGCTCCTGGGTCCGCGGTTTCGTCCATAACCCGATTTACCCCGGGGCCCCGTCGTACTCCCCGCTGGCCCCGATGTTTAAGAAAGAGTAACCCCCATAGGGCCTATTCGGGAGGCCTACCCCTCCTTCCCCAACTACCCTGGGTGGGGAAGGATTCCACGGCCATCCTTTCAGTAGGATGACACGCACATCCCTCCCCGCGTTCGTTCTCTGCGCGCTTCTCATGCCGGCGTTTGCCTACGCCGATGGAGCGATCCTCCAGAGAGCGGGCGCGGCTCATTTAAACTCCCAGGCGGGGATTCAGGCCTCCTCTATAGAGGGGGCCAAGGCCAACACGCGCAGCGCCTTCGAGGGGGGAGCCGCCGACGGGACGGTCTACGCGGGAGACACGGAGTATCGCGGCACCGGCCTGATCGCTCCCAAGAAAATCGCCGATTCCGGGGCCGTCGCCGTCCCCGGACCGCAGCTGCCGGCCTCGGAAGAAGGGCGCAGCGAGTCCAAATTTCCCAAGTGGGCCTCGTATGCGGCGGGCGCCGCGCTCGGGGGCTTGCAGGGCGCGTTGAGCTACGGCCTGGTGGGCGCGCTCGGCGGGGCCGCGATGGGACTCGGGATCAGCTACTTGTACGCGAAGGGCGATTACGGCGGCGCTCTCGGCGCCTCGGCCGGTTCGATCCTCGGCGGCGCCTTGGGGGGTCCGATCGGCGCGATCGCGGGCGCTTTGCTCGGCGGCCTTCTGGGCCACTTCATCGGCAAGCTGTTTTCTTAGAACCGCTTGGGAACAATTGCGGGGAGTCGATCGTATTGAAGTGTGCGACCATTGTCCCTTGTCGCCGTTTCGGTATGCAGTTATAATCGGTTCGAAGGCCGATTCGGGAGGCCTGCTATGACAGTCCGCGGAATATTCAGAAAAAAGTTGGGTGAACGAAAGTTCCGGACCCTCCCTAAGGAGTGGAAGGATCACATCCGGCGGATCGACTCCCTCCCCCGTCCCAAGAAACGACAGACGGCTCACGCGTAGCGGCCGTCGGTCGTGCACTACTTCCTTCTCGACGCGAACGTTCTCGTTCCCTATTATTGCGACGATGGGGAGGATAGGAGCGTTCGGCGGAGAATCGGCGAGTTGATGGCGTGCTGCGCCGCGAAGAAGGTTTTTCTCTTCGTTCCCAACTTCTGCGTGGCGGAAGTGCTGAAGGCCTTCGCGAAGAAATGCTGGCAGGAGAAGATTTACGGCGGACGCGCATCCGACGCGAGGGAGGCGTTTGATAAATTCCGCGAAGCGTTCCTCGACGATGTTGTCGACAGCAAGCTCCTCTATTCCTACGAACTTTCGCGAAGACACATCCGCCGGTCCGATGAAATCTATGAAGCGGCGGCGAAGCACTCGTTCCGGGAGGGCGCTTTCCCGAGCGCGTTCGATGTCTTGATCGTCTCGATGGGGATGAATTTAGCCCGGATTCATGGGCCTAAAGGTTTGACGATCATTACTGCCGACAGGCCGATCTACGACATTTACAGAACGGATGTGAAATTCTTCCCCCACACCATCAACATCCTAGAAACAGACATTCCTAAAGACCTTCTGTAGTAGGACCCCGCGGCGTCAATCCTTTTTTCTGCTCAATTTATACAACAAGGTGCTTTCCAGCGCTTCGTTGGCGATCGCGTTGTCGGAAGGGTAGTCGGGCTTGGGCACCGCGGGGTTTCCGATCGCTCCGAACACCGCCCGCTCGATCCGTTCCCGGCGAATCGTCTCGTCTTCCAGGCCTTTCTTGACCTGGGAGTACACGCGGGACGGTACCCGGTTCGCGACGAAGCCCGGCGGCCGCCGTTCGTAGGCCTTCTCCAGCGCGTCGAGCCCGTCCTTGGCGGTTTTCTGCGCGAACGCGTCGAAGAGGGTTTTCTCCCCGTAGGGGATTTCTTTGGCCGCCGCGACCCCCGCCGAACAGACCCCGTTGAGGCAGTCGGTCAGCACGCGTCCCGCCGGGCCGGAGCGGTTCGCGGCGATCCGGGTCGCGGCCTTGTAGAGTTGGGCGTGAAACGGGTACGGGATCTCCGAAGCTTCCTTGCCGACGCTCGCCGCGCGCGCGCCCGGACCGATCGGAACCTCGGCGAGCAAAGCGGAGTCTTCTCGGTCGCCTAAAAGAACGGCGTTCTTCTCGAGCTTGTGTTCTTTTAGAAACGCGGCGAGACCTTCGGCGCGGCCGGCGGGGCCGCGGTTTTCCAGGTATTGGTCGAGATCGGTTTTCTTTTGAGGGGACGGGTTTTCGGCGTGAAGCGGGGTTTGGAGCAAGGTCGCGGCGAGTAGGGGGATGAGGAGTCGCATGGGATAGTGTTGCGGCTAAGGGGCGGTAAGGGCCAGGCCCCGGAGGCCTGCGGTCGGCTTGGGCATGAGGGCCCAGGATGTTGAGGTGCGTAAATCTCCGCCCTGGCACGCACCGTCCCCATCATGTAAAATGACTGGATCATGCCCTCCTCCGTCGGAACCGGGCTCAATCCCGAGCAGCAGCAGGCGGTCGAATACCGCGGCGGACCGTTGTTGGTGATCGCCGGCGCCGGCACGGGAAAAACCCGGGTCATCGTCCACCGCATCGCCTCTTTGATCGATTCGGGGGTTCCCGCCAACCGGATTCTAGCGGTGACCTTCACGAATAAAGCCGCCGAAGAAATGCGCAAGCGCATCGACGCGCTCGTGCCCGGACAGGCCTCGAAGATCTGGGCGCATACCTTCCACGCGTTCGCCGCCCGGATGCTGCGAAAGCACGCTTCCGCGGCGGGGCTCCATCCCCATTTCACGGTGTACGACGCCGCCGATCAGAAACGCATTATCACCGAGACCCTTAAGGAAGTGGGACTCGTCAACGAAAAGAGCAAGGCCGGGCTTTACGTCAGCGTGATCTCGCGCGCGAAGGACGATTTGCTCGACGCGGAATCCTACGCGATTCACGCGATGACTCAGCCGGATTCGTTCCGCGAGACGGTCGCGAAGGTGTATACCCGCTACCAGAAGAAGCTCGACTCCGCCGGCGGGGTCGATTTCGGGGATCTGCTGCTGAAAACCGCCCATCTGCTCAAAAACGACGAGCGGGTGCGCTCTTATTATCAGGAGTTCTTCCGGGAAGTGCTCGTCGACGAATATCAGGACACCAACCACGCGCAGTACGTGATCACCAAGACGCTGGCGGCCAAGCACCGGAACCTGTGCGTCGTCGGCGACCCCGATCAAAGCATCTACGCCTGGCGGGGCGCGCATATCCGCAACATCCTGGAATTCGAGTCCGATTTCAAGAACGCGAAGACCGTCAAACTCGAGCAGAACTACCGCTCGACGCCGAACATCCTCAACGCGGCCGGCGCGGTGATTTTGAACAACCGGCAGCGGCACGCGAAGTCCTTGTGGACCGAGGCGCCGGAAGGCGATCCGGTCGAGGTCGAGGAGCTTTCCGACGAGCGGCAGGAAGCGAAATACGTCGTGCGCCGCGTCGTGGACCTCGTCGATCACGGGGCGTCGCTCAAGGATATCGCCGTGTTCTACCGGACCAACGCGCAGAGCCGCTCGTTTGAAGAGGCGCTGAGCTTGGCCCAACTGCCGTACCGAGTCGTCGGGTCCGTCCGGTTCTACGAGCGCAAGGAAATCAAGGACGTGCTGTCATACGCCCGCGCCGCCTTGAATCCGGCCGATTCCGTTTCGTTGTCCCGGGTATTGAACGTCCCCGCTCGCGGGATCGGAAAAAGCGCCGAAGAGGCCCTGAAGATTTTCGCCCGCGACGCGGGCCTGACGCTTCGCGACGCGCTTTCGCATCCCGAGGCCGCCGCGACCCTTTCGCCCTCCGGACGGCGCGGAGCCCGGGAGCTCGCCCATGTGCTCGACCGTCTGAGCGCCGATTTCGCGGTCCTTTCCCCCAGCGAGGCGATGAACGCCGCGATGCAGCGGAGCGGTTATTGGGACTGGATCGAAAACGCGGTCGAGACGGATCCCGAGGCGGCGGGGCGTTTGGGGAACCTGCAGGAACTGCTAAACGCGCTGAAGGAATTCGAAGAGGCCCAGGGCGAAGACGCCGATCTCTCGCGTTTTTTGGAGGAAGTGGCGCTTCAGTCGGGCGCCGACGGCTACGACGCGTCTCAGCCCGCGGTGACCTTGATGACCGTGCATCTGGCGAAGGGACTCGAGTTTCCGGCGGTTTTCGTCACGGGTCTGGAGGAGGGGCTGTTTCCGATTCAGGCGGGCAACGCCTCGGCCGAGGAGGTCGAAGAGGAGAGGCGGCTGTGCTACGTCGCGATGACGCGCGCGGAGAAGCGGCTGTTTCTGACGCATGCCGCGTCACGCCGGCTTTTCGGACGCGCGTATTCCAATTTGCCTTCGCGCTTCATCCTGGAAGCGCGCTTGTTCAGCCGCGAGGAAGGACCGAAGCGGGAACTCGACGAGTCCCCCGAACCCCGGACTCAGGAGTTCGTCGAGCCCGACCGGACCTTTGAGCAAGGCGATCGGCTGCGGAAAATCAAGCGGGGGATGCTGGTTCGCCACCCCGAGTTCGGGGAAGGCAAGATCGTCGATTTCTCGGGCGCGGGGGAAGCGCTGAAGGTGACGATCCATTTCCGGAACGGAAAGACGGCGAAGCTGCTGGCGCGTTTCGCGCCCTTGTTTCCGGCTTGACCATGAGCGACGCGATTTCCGAAGAAGAGACGCGCAAGGTGGCCTCTCTCGCGAAGCTCGCGCTGAGCGCCGACGAACTCGCGTTGTATCGCGCCCAGCTTTCACGCGTGCTCGAGCATGTCCGCGAGCTCGAGTCGCTGGATGTGGAGGGCGTCGAAGAGGCCGTTTCCGCGTCCGCCGCCGGAAAGGCTCTGCGCGCGGACGATCCCGTCCCCGCCGCGAACGCCGCGGACTACGCCGCGTTGGCGCCTTCGTTCGCCGATGGTCATTTCCGCGTCCCGAAGGTGGTGGAATGAGAATTCGTCCGGCGGTCGCGGCGTTTTGCTTCTTGGCGGCTCCGGCGCGGGCGCAGCCTCAGGAAAGTCGTCCTTCTCGGGAAGCGATCGGCGTGATGCGCGAGGGCGTGCGCGCCTATATGGATGCTCGCTTCGACGACGCGGTCTCCCTTCTTTCGGAATCTTTGACGATGCGTCCGGCCTGGAAGACCGCCGCCGGATTTCGGGCGATCTGCCTCTGGACGACGGGGGATTTGGAAGGCGCCCGCGCCGACGCGAAGCTCGCCGTGCGGCTGCGTCCGAACTCATCGGAGTCGTATACCGCAAGGGGCTTCGCGTACTTCGTGCTTCGGGATTTCAAAAAGGCCTCCGACGATTTCGTCGCCGCCGCGCGTCGCGGACGCAATTACGGACCGGCGTATTTCGGCATGGGGAGCGTGCTGAGTTCCCAGGAAAAGCTGCGCGACGCCCTCACCAACCTGGATCTCGCAGTGAAGCTCGAGCCCAACGCCGCGGCCGTGCGCATCGTGCGCGGCACGGTATACGAGAAGACCAAGGAGTTCAAAAGCGCCGCGGCCGATTACAGCAAGGTCGTCGAGCTCGCGCCGGATTTTCACTGGGCGCGTTTTTACCGAGGGCGCGCCTATCGCGAGTTGAAGGATTTCCCCAAGGCGATCGCGGATCTCTCGGCGTTTCTTAAGCGCAATCCGCACTACGAGAAGGCCCTCTACTTTCGTTCGAACGCCTATTTCCTGACCGGCGACTATCGGAGCGCCGTCGATGACTTGGGACGGCTCGTCAAGCTCAATCCCAAGCACGGTCTGGCCTATGCCAATCGCGGCGTCGCGCGCAGCGCCCTGGGCGACAAGACCGGAGCGCTCGAGGATCTCGAGCGCGCGAAGGCGCTTCTGCCGGAGAAGGCCGCGAAGATTCAGACGCAGATCGAAGCGATGCGCGCAGAGGGGGACGCGGGGGCCGAAGACGGAGAAGAAGAAGCCATGGGGGAGAATTCGATTACTGGGACCCCCGGAAAGGATTTGACGCCTCCGCCCGCTCCGGCGGATGTATCGCTCGAGCCGCTCCCCGAAGAGCTTCCCGAGGATAAGCCGCGTTTCGGCGTTTTGAGCGGGCAGCCGCCCCGGCCGAGTTTTGCGGCCCCCCCCACGGAGTCCGCCGGTACCGAGAACCCATCGCCCCCGGCCCGACTCCCGGGCGAGAAGACCCCGGACCCCGATGACGAAGAAGGCGGGGACTTCATGTTCATCCGATGACCGAGCCTATGCGCGGACCCGCTTCCGAGATCTCCGGGCGCGTGCGTGCCGGTCTCGAGAAGGCCGAGGACGCCGTCGCCGGATGCCTCTCGCGCATCGAGGCGCAGAACGGGGCGCTCAACATGTTCCTGAGCGTGGACGCCGAAGGGGCGCTTGAGGCGGCGCGCGCGATCGACCGCCGCGTCGCGGCCGGCGAAGACCCGGGACCTCTCGCCGGCGTTCCCGTCGCGCTTAAGGACAATCTGCACGCGAAGGGTCTGCCGACGACATGCGGGTCGAAGATTCTGGGCGGGTATCGCGCGCCCTACGACGCGGATGCCGTTTCGCGTTTGCGCCGGGCAGGGGCGGTGATCGTCGGCAAGACGAATTTGGACGAATTCGCGATGGGTTCCTCCACGGAGAACTCGGCGTTCGGACCGACGCGCAATCCCTGGAATCCGGCGCGCGTTCCGGGGGGCTCGAGCGGGGGGTCCGCCGCCGCGGTGGCCGCCGGCTGCGTTCCGCTCGCACTGGGCAGCGACACCGGCGGCTCGATTCGGCAGCCCGCCGCCTTTTGCGGAGTCGTAGGACTCAAGCCCGGTTACGGGTCGGTGTCCCGGTACGGACTCACCGCCTTCGCCTCCTCGCTCGACCAGATCGGTCCGCTCGCGGCCAGCGTCGATGACGCCGAATTATGCTGGCGTGCGATCGCGGGACACGATCCTAAGGATTCCACTTCGTCGCCGGAGCGGCCCTCTGCGCCCTCAAAAGAATCTGTCGCCGGAATGCGGATCGGTTTGCCGCGGGAGTATTTTCAGGAGGGACTTTCCCCGGGCGTGGAAGCCGCGGTCCGAGACGCGGTCGCCGCTCTCGAGCGGGCCGGCGCCGAGCTGCGCGAGGTTTCTTTGCCGCATACGCGCTACAGTCTGAGCGTTTATTACTTGATCGCCCCGTGCGAGGCGAGTTCTAATCTCGCCCGCTTCGACGGCGTCCGCTTCGGGCACAGAAGCGGGGCGGCCGGCACCCTCGACGAACTGTATGCGCGCACCCGCGGAGAGGGCTTCGGGCCCGAGGTGAAGCGCCGCGTGATGCTGGGAACCTACGCCCTGAGCGCGGGCTACTACGACGCGTTCTACCGCAAGGCGCAGCGCGTTCGTTCCTTGATCCGCGGCGATTTCGACGCGGTTTTCGAAAGCGTCGATCTGATCGCGACGCCGACCGCTCCGACGACCGCGTTCGCATTCGGAGAAAAGACGCGCGATCCCCTTTCGATGTACCTGTCCGATATCTACACGCTCGCGTGCAACCTGGCGGGGCATTGCGGCATTTCCGTGCCCTGCGGCCTTTCCGACGGTCTTCCGGTCGGAATACAGTTTATGGCGCCTCTTCATCGCGAGACCTCGCTGTTTAGAGCCGGCCGGGTGATCGAGTCTTGGCGGCCGCCGGCGCGCTGCCCGGAGCCTGCGTCGTGAAGGAGCGCTTCGAGGAAGCGGCCGGCGGTCTGGTGCTCCGCGGCGGGAAGACTCTTTTGGTCCAAATGAGGCTGAGCGGCGAGCCCAAGATCGAGATCGCCGGATACGGACGGGGAGCGTCTCCCCTGCGCAAGGGCGACACGGTGTGGACGTTTCCCAAAGGCCATCTGGAGCGCGGGGAATCCTTCCGCCGGGCGGCGTCCCGCGAGGTGTTGGAGGAGACCGGGTGGCTGTGCGCGATCAAGAAAACCTTCGCGGAAGTGCGGTACTCGTTTTCTAGAAACGGGCGTCCGACGCGCAAACGGGTTCGGTGGTATTTGATGGAGCCGCTCAAGCGCGAAGGGTCCCCGGATCCCCGCGAAATCCTCGCGTGCCGCTGGGTTTCCGTGGAGCGCGCCGCGTCTTTGCTGCGCTATCCCGCCGACCTGCGCATTCTCGCCCGCTTGCGGAGACTGCGGTGAGCGGGGAATGGGAACTCGTCGTCGGGTTGGAAACCCACGTCCAGCTCGCGACGCGAACGAAGCTTTTTTGCGCCTGCCCGGCGGCGTTTGGAGGCGGGCCCAACGAATCGCTGTGTCCGGTGTGCACGGGACAGCCCGGCGCCTTGCCCGTCTTGAACCGTAGGGCCGTGGAACTGGCTCTGGCCGCGGGCTTGGCGTTGGAGTGCCGCATCCGCGAACGCTCCGTGTTCGCCCGCAAGAATTATTTTTACCCGGACCTGCCGAAGGGCTATCAGATCTCCCAGTACGACCGTCCGTTCGCCGAGGACGGACGTCTTTTAGCGGCGGACGCGATCGTCGAGATCGAAAGGATTCATCTGGAGGAGGACGCCGGAAAACTCGTTCACGAGCCGGCGTCCACCGGGGTCGATCTCAATCGAGCGGGAACCCCGTTGATCGAGATCGTCACGCGCCCCGTGATCGCCTCCGCCGAATGTGCTCACGCGTACTTAGGCGCCCTTAAGTCGGTTTTGCGCTACTGCGGCGTCTCCAATTGCGACATGGAAAAGGGCGAACTGCGCTGCGACGCGAACATCTCTGTGCGGCGGCCGGGGGGGGCTCTGGGAACGAAGGTCGAGCTGAAAAACCTCAATTCCTTTAAAGCGGTGAAGGACGCGATCGGCTACGAATTTGAGCGACAGACCGCCGCGCTGGAAGCCGGAGAGCGCATCGTTCAGGAAACCCGATTGTGGGACGCCGCTGCGGGACGCAGCCGGACGATGCGGGTGAAGGAAGAAGCCCATGATTATCGGTACTTTCCGGACCCCGATTTGCCGCCCCTGGAGGCGGATGAGGACCGCCTGTATAGTATCCGGGCCGCTCTGCCCGAACTGCCGGCGGCGAAACGGCAACGGTTTATCAAGGAGTTTGATTTGAGCGTATACGACGCCGAGGTGCTGTCTTCCGATCGCCCCCTCGCCGACTATTTCGAGGCGGTGCTCGCCGCGGCGGGCGAGGAGAACGCGAAGGCGGCCTCCAATTGGATCCAATCGGAACTGCTCGCCAAGCTCAACGGGGCGGGATTGCCGGTTTCCGACTCTCCAGTCGGGCCGGAATCCATCGGCGAACTGCTCGGTCTGATGCGCGAGGGGCGGATCTCCGGAAAAATCGCGAAAGAGGTTTTTTCCAAGGCGTGGGAAACGGGAAAGAGTCCCGCGGCTATCGTCGAGGAACTCGGCCTGGTTCAGGTGTCGGACGCCGGCGCGATCGAAGCCTGGGTGCTGGAGGCGCTCTCCGAGAACCCAAAAGCGGTCGAGGATCTGCGCGCCGGAAAGAAGCGGGCCGCGGGGGCGATCGTCGGGGCCGTCATGAAGAAATCGAACGGAAAGGCCAATCCGGCCTTGGTCAACAAGATCATCGAGGAGAAGACAGCATGAACGCCATTTTCCGCATCGCTCTATTCACCGCCTGCTGCTTCGCGACGCGATCGGCGCGCGCCTACGACATGATCAAATTCCTCGGAGACATCCGGGCCGACTTTTCTCCCCGCGTTATCGCCGTCGCGTCGGCCGGAGAGCGGGTTTACGCGATCGATGAGAAATCAGGGAAGCTCCATATTTTCGATGAAGGCGGAACCTTGATCCGCTCGGCCGCCGGTCCGGGCTTTCTCTCCGGGCCTCGGGGGATCGCGGTGGGGCCCGACGGAAGCGTGTTCGTCGCCGACACGAAAGGGTCCCGCATTCAGGTGTTCGACGCCGAGGGGAAATTTCTGCGCACGATCGGAACCAAGGGTTCGGATCCGGGCGAACTGAGCCGTCCGCTTTCGGTCGCGCTCGGCACCGACGGTCGTGTTTACGTCTCCGATACGGGCAACCACCGGATTCAGGTGTTCACCGCGGAAGGCGTTTTTCTGTTCGGCTTCGGCGGGAAGGGCGAGGGGCAGGGGATGTTCAAGGATCCCGGACGCATCGAGGTTGATCCCGCCGACCACATCTACGTGCTCGACAGCGGAAACGACCGCCTTCAGAAATTCAAGGAGGACACGAGTTTCGCCGCAACCATCGGGCTTTACGGGCAGGATTTCGCCGTGGACCGCTACGGCTTCATCTACATGCTCGATCGAAAGCGCAGCAAGGTCAAGGAATTGAGCCCCAAGGGTCTCGTGCTCGGAAATATCGGAACGAAAGGCTCCGGTCGGGGCCAATTCAACGATCCGCGCGGGATCGCCGTGGGGCCCGAAGGCGAGCTGTTGATCGCCGACACGAAGAACGACCGCGTACAGCGCATCGAAGTGCAGAACAAGCTCAAGTCGGATCCGATCCGGCCGAGCCTGCGGACGAAGCTGCTGGTCACCGGTCCCGTTCGTTCTCTGCGCATCGAGGCGAACGTGATCGCGACCGCCGGTGAAAAAACCGTGGTTTACGACGCGGATAAAGGTCAGTACGCGGTCTTCGACGCGGCGGGAAAAGAGGAAAAGCGCTTCGGGAGTTCCAAGGGCAAGGAAGAATCCGTTACGCGCCGGGCGGCCGGGCTCGCCGTCAGCGAGCAAACCGGACTCTACGTCAGCGACCGAAAGGGCGGACAGATTCAGAACTTCACGCTTTCCGGCGAGCATAAGCTCAATTTCGGAAGGAAGGAAGGGTTCTTCGGAAACAAGGAGGGGTCCGTCAATTCCCCTACCGGCATCGCGATCAACGAAAAGGGCAGCATCTACGTGGCCGACACGGGGGATCGTCGGATCGAAGCCTTCGGGCCCGACGGGGTTTTTCTCTTCGGTTTCGGGCCGCTGGTGGGGCCCTACGAACTGTCCGAACCGGTCGGCGTCGCCTGGGATCCTGCCGGCTTCCTCTACATTCTCGACCGAGGACTTAAGAAGATCTTCAAGTGCGAACCCTCCGGCGGATACATCAAGTCGTGGGGCGAGAAGGGGGGCGGAATCGGTCAGTTCGAGGATCCCGTCGCGATCGCGTACGACGGACGCAGCTACCTCTACATACTCGACAAAGGCATGCGGAGGGTTTCGGTCTTTGACGGGGACGGCAATTGGGTGACCAATTTCTTCGCGGGCGGCGACGATGAACGCAGTCTCGACGCGCCCGAGGATTTGACGGTTTCCGGTTCGACGCTAATGATCGCCGACCCCGGCAAGGCGCGCGTCGCGTCCTTCCGTCTCCTTCCGCAGCTTGCCCCTCCGCTGTCGATCTCAACGAATGCCGTCGAGGGATCGGTGGCGTTGGAATGGAAGGCGGTCGAAGATCAACTCGCGGCGCGCTACCGCGTGTATCGTTCGAGCCGCCCCCGCGGCGGGTTTTCCGAGATCGGCGTGACCGAGAAACCCGTATTTAAGGAAGCCGACGTGGAGGCGGACCGCGATTACTACTACCGCGTCGCCGTCGAAGCGGATACGGGCGACGTGGGTCCCCAGTCCCGTGCGGTCTCCGTCACGATTCCCTCGACCTTCAATAAGGCGCCGGTCGAAATTTCAACGATCTCCGCCACGAGCGTTTTCTCTTCAAACTACAAATGGTACGGGAAGAACGCGTTCGGAAAGGCGGTCGTGACGAACAATACCGATGCGGCTTTCCGAAACGTGAAGTTCTCGTTTAGGATCATGAAGTACATGGATTTCGCGACCGATAAGACGATCGACATTCTCAAGCCCAAGGCGAGCGTCGAGATTCCGCTGCTGGCGACCATGAACAACTCGATCCTCGAGATCACCGAGGACACTCCGATTCAAGCGGAGTTCTCCTTGACCTACTTCCGCAAGGAGGAGGAGCAAAAGTACTCGATCACCGCTCCGATCAACGTCTATTCGCGAAACGCGATCACATGGCAGGACTCCCGGCGCATCGGCAACTACATCACCCAGCGCGACACGCCGGTGCTCGACCTCGCGCGGGAAATCCTTCGCGACGCTCCGAAGGGCCCCCCCGGGACGGAATATCTCAATAAAAATCTGACCACCGCGATGCGGCTCTGGGCGGCGCTCGGCGCGCTCGGCGTGAAGTTTTTGCCGAGTCCGAACAATCCGTTCGAGACGATGTCCGAGGACCCGGCGTTCCCGGTCGACTATACGCAGTTTCCGCGCGAGACGCTGCGACGGCGCAGCGGCGAATGCGACGACCTGGTGACGCTGCTGTCGGCGATGCTCGAAGGCGCGACGGTGAGAACCGCGATCCTCGATTACCCGGGGCATCTCGCGGTGATGTTCGACACCGGTTCCAACGACCTGATGGATATCGGGCTTCCGGCCGAACGCATGATCGATTACGAGGGGACTTATTGGATTCCCCTCGAGGCGACGATGATCGGGAAATCCTTCGAGGACGCTTCGCGCAAGGCGATTTTCGCGCACAACGAGATGAACAAGGACGGTCGCGCGAAAATCATCGATCCGCGAAAGGCCTGGGAGGAGTTCGAGCCGGCGACCTTGCCCGCCTCGGACCAAGCGCTGCCGACGATCGAGAAGCCGATGGTCGCGAAAGCCTTCGACAAGGTCGTCGAGCACTATTTGAAGCGCCGCTACGACTTCAAGAGCGAGGAGCTTAAGAAGGCGATGGCCGACGCGGAAAAATCCGCGGAATTCCTGAACCGGCACGCGATCCTCGACTCGCAGCACGGCCGCTACAACGAGGCGCGCAAGGGCTTCGAGGCGTCGCTGGCTCAAGAGCCGGGAGATGCCGCGGCGTTGAACAATCTCGGCAGTCTCGCCTTCGTGCAGGAAAAGTACGACGAGGCGATGAAGCGCTATGAGCAGGCTTCGGCGGCGGATCCGGCGGACGCCGGGGTGTGGATGAACCTGGTGCGGACGGCGTTGAAGCTCGGGGACCGGGCGAAGGCCGAGGAGTATTCGAAACGGGCGACGGCCGTGGATGCCTCCGTCGCCGAGGCGGTCGACGCCTTGCTGAAGCAGTGACCGAATTGGAGAACCTTATGAAAAAGATATTGATTGTGGCGGCGCTTGCCGCGTTTTCACCTTCCTGCGCTTTCGCGGAGGAAGCGAAGGTTTCAAAAGCGGTCGAGTCCATTAAGACCTGGTTCACGCATTGGGGACAGGCGTTGAAGCGTTCCGCCGTCGAATCGCGCTATCGAAAGGTCCGCACCACCTCGGTCGCCGCGGTGCGCGGCGCGGGGCAGGGGGACGAGGACCCGTCGCTTCCCTATTGGAAGGGGACCTGGTCCGAAAAATTGGAAAAGGAACGCATCGCCGAGCGCAAAGAACTGGAGGGCGCGGTCGAACTTGCGCTGGCCGGAGATCTCGACGGCGCTTGGGCCAAGCTCGACGCGTTTGAAAAGTCCCATCCGAAAAGCTCGCTGCTCGCCGACATTCAGGAAGCGCGCGCACAACTCGCCGCCATGAAAAAGGAGCTGGCGCCTGCGGCGCCCGAGGAGGCGAAGCCGGCCGAAACCCCTCCCGCAGAAGCCGCTCCCGCCGAAGCGGCGAAGCCGGAGCCCGTTCCCGAGGCTCCCAAAGAGGCGGCCCCCGCTGCCGCCGAGTAGCCGCGCGCTCCGATACGCGGAGTTGCTGAAGGGATTGCGTTCGGCGCTCGACGGGGAGACCGATGCGGTCGCGATGCTCTCAACCGTCGTCTGCGAGCTGCATCACGCCTTCGAGCATTTCGACTGGACCGGGTTTTACCGCGTCGATCCCGCCAAGGAGCGGGAGTTGGTCGTCGGTCCGTACCAGGGCGCGCATGGCTGCCTGCGGATTTCCTTCGACCGCGGCGTTTGCGGAAAGGCAGCGCGCGATAAGAAAACGGTCGTGGTCGACGAGGTGAGAGCCTTTCCGGGGCATATCGCGTGCTGCGCGTCGACGCGTTCCGAGATCGTGGTTCCGGTTTTTTGCGCCGGCGAGCTCTACGCCGTTCTCGACGTCGATTCCAACACGCCCGCGGCGTTTACCGCGGAAGACCGCGAGGGCCTTGAGGCGATTTGCGCGGAGCTGGGGCGTGCGCTACGTGTGGCCGCATGATAATGGCAGTTTGCGTGGACAATCCATCTCGCCGCTCTGTCCTTCGGCTTCCTGGATTCAGACCCCTGCGTCAACTCAGACCTTGATCTGGAAGTCTCTGACCAGGCATTGAATCGCGTGCTCCAGGTTCGGATTAGCCTTGGCGCGGGAGTTATAAAGAAACCAAACGACTTCCTTAAGGCCGGTCGGCTTCGCATGAAGCTTTACAAGACGTTTTGCCTGGAGATCCTCATTGACCGTTAGCGTGTCTATGACCGCCGCTCCGCGACCCTGAAGCGCCAGCAGGCGGACCAAAAGCGGGTTCTCAATCTCCGCCTCGATATTGGGCGTCACACTATGTCTGCTTAGGTAGCTATCCACGGTCCTGCGGATAGGGTTCTCCGTTGTGCGCACCAGCAGAGGGACTTTGGCGAGGTCTACCGGAAACTTCCGGATCCTCTTCTTGAACCGGGGGACTCCCACGAAGCTGATCGGGATCTTGGTGATCATTCGGCTGGCGAAATCTTGGCCGAGAGCCTGCGAATAGTCGAAATTGGTGACGGCGATATCCAGGGCATGCTTGCGCAGGCGCGTCTGAAGCTCCGTCTGGAGACCGCCGAACACGCTGACCCTGATATCCACGCCCAGGTTCTCAACGAAGTCTATGATGCGCAGTACGAGCCACGCTGAGATGGACTCTTGAACCCCCAATCTAAGGAAGGCGGGCAAAGCCTGCGGCCCTTGCTTGACCATGGATACCAGGGCATCCCCGGCGGTAAAAATCCGCTCACAGTGCTCGTAGACCGATCCTCCCTCGGGCGTCAGGGAGACTCCATGGCGGTCCCGATTGAACAGCCTGAGCCCCAATGATCGCTCGAGTTGCGATATCTGCAGACTTAGTGTGGATTGAGCTAGAAGAAGTTTTTCGGTCGAGGCCTTAAAGCTCCCCGCCTTGGCGATGATCCAGAAGTAGTAGAGCTGGTGGTAGTTGACGGGTATCATGCGGGCTTGCCTCTCGCTGAGTTTTCATCAAGCTTTTATTAAAACAAATGTTAACTGAGATAATATCTATTTTACAAAACAAAAGCGCCTGTCTAAACTATCAGCATGAGTGGTGAAGCGCACTGGAAGAAAAGGCGCACGCGCGACATGCGGAAACTCACCAGCGTCAATCGTAGGATCGCGGAGCTTTGCAACGAGCTTCAGTCCCTTCAGCAGATCCAGGAGGGGCTCGAGGATGAGATCGAGTCAGCCGACCGGGAACTCGCTGAGCTAAGGATAAATAGGAGAGGCGGATGCGGCGAAGGCGCCGAACATCCGAAACGCATGAATGCGTGAATCGAGAATCTGTAAAACACGAATAGGAGGTAGATTGAGATGGAGAAGGAACTGATTCGCCGTGACAACGATCCCTTCCGGGATATGGTCGGTCTGCGGGATACGATCAGCGGGCTGTTTGACGACTTGTTTAACGGAAGACCGATGATGGCGTCCCGGTCCAGGCAGATGGACATGGGCATGGGTTGGGTCCCGGCCGTGAACATCCGCGAGACCGAGGATGCATTCCATATCCGGGCCGCGCTGCCGGGCGTCGAGAAGAGCGACCTGGAGCTGGAAGTGAAGGACAGTACCCTCATCCTCACAGGGAAAGTAAAGGAAGCCGACGAGAACGAAGAGGGGTGGCTGCGTCGGGAAATCCCCTCCGGGCAGTTCTACCGTGCGTTCACTCTCGGGACTGATGTGGAGAGCACCAAGGTGAGCGCGAACTGCAAGAACGGCATCTTGGAAATCAAGCTGCAGAAGGCGGAAAAGTCAAAGCCGCGCAAGGTTCAGATTAACTGATGGAGCCCGCCGAGCGGGGTCCCGGGTTTCTCCCGGGGCCCCCGATTCGGTGTTCAAGAGGCATATGCAAGAGGCGCAGTGAAGGTAGGTGAGTATCATGAGGAAATGGAGGCGGAGACGCCCGGCAGGGCTGTGATCGGCGACGGCATCTCCATCTAGGTTATGCGAGGAATCCATCGCTACACGCTCAGGACCCAGTTGGGAATTATTGTGGCGTTTATGGTTGTGTTCGCACTGGGAGCGAGCGTTTCGCATTGGGTGCGTAGCCAATCGCAGTCTGAAGATGCCGCCGCGTTTCGTCGAGACCTGGCTATCGCGATAAAACTTCCCCGGATTAAGGCCCTCCTGCGATCACTTGATTTGACCACGGCGCAGTACCTGGAGACCGGAAACCCGGCCTGGCTTGAGGAACATGAGAGGAGCCTTAGCCTCTTGGACAAGACCCGGCAGGACCTCAATGCGCTGATGCCGGGAAAACGCGAAAGCGATATTTTGAAAGAGCTCGACAAGCGCCTTGCTGAGCACTTCATCGAGGAAAAAGAGTGGATGCTTCAGCGCAAGACCGGAACGCTGACGCCGGCTGCCGCCGCCAAGTTGATCGGGGCTCGCAGGTCCTACGAAGATATCCTTGAGATCGTTTTAGGTATGCACGATATCAAGATTGCCGACTTCCAGGGCCGGATGGAGGCGGCGCGGAAATCAGCCATGTATGGATTCGTCACAGTGTTGTCTATAGGACTCCTGGTGAGCGCCTTGTTGGCGTTGTTTTTGTTGCGTTACATCATCTTCCCCATACGGACCTTGGCTGAGTACGCGCGTACGTGGAAGCTGGGAGAGGAATGGAATTGTCAGGTTCTATCCGTCAGCCCTGAGATCAACGGCTTGGTCGCGCGCATCAAGGAGTTGATGGAAGACCTGAATAGGGAGTATCGGAAAGAGAAGGACCTGGGCCAACTCAAGACGAAGTTGGTGGCGACCGTGAGCCATGAACTCAATAATGCCCTTAGCGTGATTTACTCGGCGGCCGCGACCTTGGAGATGAGCGAGTTGGAAACCATCGATGAGAAGCGCGGGAAAATGTACCGGATAATAAAGGGCCAAAGCCGTTCGCTGAGCACGGCGATCAGCAATCTTCTTAATATCGGGCGCCTTGAGTCCGGCAAACTCGCACTGGCTAAGAAGAAGATGGACATGGCTCAGGTGCTTCGGGACTGTGTATCTCTGACAGAGATCCTCTGCGAGAACAATCAGTTGGAGGTGTCGACCAGCCTTCCGGATATGCCGGTACCTGTCTATGCCGATCCGGACGCATTGACGATGGTCATCACGAACCTCCTCAGCAACGCCATTAAATACACAGAGAAAGGCGGCACGATTTCGGTCGGGTTGTTTCGAGAGGACCACGACCCCAAGCATCTAAGAATCTATGTCAAAGATACCGGCATCGGGCTGAAGCCTGAAGAGAAGGAGCGGATATTCTCGGGATACTACCGCTCGGAGAGAGGCAAGATGCTGGCAAAGGGGTTCGGGATCGGGCTGTCGCTTGCCAAAAGCATTATCGAGGCGCATGGCGGCCGGCTCGAGGTGGAGAGCGAGCCCGGCAAGGGTTCGACATTCTCCTTCCTCCTACCGGTCTGGGTCCCCCCAGCGACGGGTCGAAGCGAGAGTGCCGCGTGGGACGTCTCGCCCGGCATGGCGAAGTCGGCTCCGATCGTCTGAGGCCCCGATTCTTGGATTAGGGAGGTGCGGCGATGGTGCTGAATGAAAACGATGAAAGACCGCTTGTGGTCTGGGTGGAGGACGATCCTGATTTCCAGGATATCGTTCGTGATTGGCTCATACCACGGTACGATCTGATCACCTATAAAGACGGGGGGGCTTTTCTCGATGAGATTGCCGAAAGCGAGCCCGCTGTCATCATGCTCGATGTAGGGCTCCCCGGGCCCGATGGATTTAAGCTCTGCCGTGCGGTCCGCAGAGACAGGCGCTTGGCAGCCACGCCCATCCTGTTTTTGACCTCGTGCCAGGAGGATGTGGATTATGTCAAACATTTGAAGGTGGGTGGAACGGCCTTCTTGACCAAGCCGGTGGACCGCAAGGAGCTGCTCAGCACTTTAGACGAGCTTGTTCTTAAGAAATACGGGGAGCCCTTATAGGCTCCCGCATGTAGACATATGGAGACGAAATCCAAAGCGTAAAGGAGGAGGCAATATCATGAAAAAGTATGTGATCCCAACAACCTTGGCCCTGACTTGTCTCGTCTTAGTTTCCGCCACTGCTTTGGCGAGCAACGCCGGCATCGACCCTAAGGTCGAGAAACAGAGCCGCGAGGCGGTCAAAAAGCAGGAGAAGAAGTCCTCTGAGCTCATAAAGGTCCTCAACGAAGACGTCACCAAGGGACTGGAAAATGCGAGGAAGGCGGTCAATGCGTTGGATGAAGGTAAGAATAAGGAAGCCTTGACCCTGTTAAAAGAAGCTGTCGGAGGCTTCGAGGTTGCCCTGGCGGCCGATCCGAACTTGCACTTGGTTCCGGTCAGCAGCGTGGTCCAGGCGCAGGAACTTTATAGCAACCCCGGGCTGCTCAAACGAGAGCTGGCCTACGCCAAAGATTTGCTAGAAGACGGAAAGGTGCAGGAGGCAAGGCGCATATTATTGCCGCTTCGCAGTGATATTTCGGTAAAAACGACATTTCTGCCGATGAGGACCTATCCTGAAGCCATCCGAACAGCCGTCAAGCAACTCGTTGATGAAAAACCTGAAGAGGCGAAGCAAACCCTCTCGGTCGCCATGAGCACGCTGCTCGTGACCGAGGAAGTCGTGGCCCCCATCCCTCTCGTCACGGCGAAGAACTTCGTGGAGGAAGCCTCCAAGATGGATAAAGAAAAAAAAGATGAGGTCCTCCAAAAGCTCAATATGGCCAGGGAGCAGCTCGAAGTAGGCAAGCTCCTCGGGTATCTGCCGGAAGATGGGAAGCAGTATGAAGAGATGGAGGACCGCATCAAGGAGATCGTGACCGAGGTCAAGGGCGAGAACAAGGCAAAGAAGATGTACAAGGACCTGAAGGCCGCCCTCTCCCAGTGGCTGCCTTGGGGCAACTCGGAATCATAAGGGGCTCGCAGCTTAAGGTGGGTCCGGCCTTAGCTCTACGCCTCAGGCTGGCCCGCCTTGGGCTCTGGGGAGGTAATCAAGATGATGGTTAAGGACGCTGAATTCAAGCAGGCGGTTTTGAGGGGAGGCCAAGAACAACCGGAAGGCATGCGGCAGCGGGTGGAGCAAATTAACATGGAGTCGGGCGACTCTTACTGGAGTGACGGAGCCATGGGCACAGGAGCGTCGCGTTTGGCGCGCATGCCGGACTGGATTGCCGACATAGATATGCACGAGAAGTCCGACGCGTTTAAGGCGACGACGGCGACACGTCCCCGGCGATCCCCTCTTCATCCTCGATCGCCTCATCGGCGAGCGGGTTGGGGAAGCCCCCCGGGGGCGGCAGGAAGCCTTCGGGCGGGGGTAAGGGGCCGCCGGGCGGCGGAGGGGGAGGTCCCGGCGGAACGGGCAGGTTCGCCAGCGCTTCCATCTTGACGATTTCCTGGGCGACCTGCTTGACCAGTTCGGCCTTATTGGATTCCTTGCGGGCCTTATCCGCTTCTTGTTGGGCCTTTTGGGCGCCGGCTTTGTCGCCCTTCTTCTCGGCGTCCTTCGCCTTCTTCTCGGCCTCGGCCGCTTTCTTCTTCGCGCTTTCGGCACGCTTCTCCGCGTCCGCCGCGGCTTTTTTCGCCGCCGCTTCGGACGAGGGCTTTTTAGCCATCGTCGTGCCTTGAGGCAGGGACTGGGGTTTGCTGCGGGAGATGCCGGTATTCGTGTCCGACGTGAGCTGTTGGCCGGGAAGCAAACCCGTTCGGTTTCCGAAGCCGTCGGTTACGTCGAGCGAGCCCGTAAAGAGTTCGAAGACCGTATCGACCGAAATCGGGGTATTCGATTCAATGAGCTGCTGCAGACTCGCGAAGTCCCGGATCGTTCCATCCGGGGAGACGAGGCGGATCACGAAATCCGTGCCTCGAATCGCCGCGACGCCCGAAGGCGTCCGAACGCGCCAGCGCCGCGTGCGCAGTTTTTTCACCCAGGCCTCAAACACGCCGAATTTGACCTCGAGCTTTACTTCCTTCTCGTCCATCTGCTCCATGACGAACGCCGCGTTTTGCGAGAGCCGGATTTTGGAGCCGTCCAAGAAGAGCACGACGGCGGTGCCGTCGGCGTCGGTCATGACCATGTCGCCCGGATTCAAGGTCTGCTGGAGCACCGCGGGTTCCCAGGTTTCGGAGTCCCGGCTCTGGGTTTCTACCTTCCCTGAAAGTTCAACGATGACGGCGCCGACCGGTGTCGTCGCGGCGGGCTCGGAGCGTCCCCAGCCGAAAAACGCTTCGGCGGGCACGGTCAAAGACAAGGAAACCACAACGGCGACGGCTTGGAAGGTTTGTTTCATGGTGTCATAGGATCGGGAATCGGGCGTCAGGAATCAACGGTCTTTTGGAGGCGTTATGCGTCGGCCATCGACGCCCAGACTCGGCCGGCGTGCACGGTTACGGTAAAGGATTTTCCCAAGCAGATATTGCTCAAACCGCGGCTTCCCGGAAGGATCCGCTCTTTTTTCAGCGCGTAGCGCAGGCCCTTGGTGCTGAGCGTCGCAGAGGCCGAATCGCTGATTAAGGAAACAGGGTGGCCGGGGGCGCCGGGAAAGCGGTAGGCGCCGGGCCCGAGCAGGCGGGTGATTCCGCCGTCGACGACGGCCAGTTCCAAGCGCCGCGACCATGCCCGGACGATGCCCCAATTGACCCGTTCGTGGTCGACGCGGCCTCCGCGCACTCCGGAAACGAAAACCCGGTTGAAACCGGCTTCCTCGAGCCACGCAAGGGATTTTTCGAAGTCCGAGCGGTCTTCGTCGAAATCACAGAGGTAAACGGTGTCCGGTAGTTTCGGCAGGCGTTTAGGGCGCGAATCCATGTCTCCGATGACGATTCGAGGAACGATGCCGCAGTCGACGGCGGTGCGCAGTCCGCCGTCGGCGCAGGCGACGAGATCGACCGTTTTCGCGACCGCGCGCAACATCTTTTTGTCCGGGAGGGGCGCGTTGAGGATGAGGAGCGCGTCGCTCACGAGGCGAGCCGTTGGAGCAGGCGGGTCGTCGAGTAGCCTTTTTTCAACCGCAGCAGCGCCACGCGCTTCGCGTGTTCCCGCCCGGCGACCTCGTGAGGCTTGTAGTCCGCGCCTTTCACCAATACGTCCGGTTTTAGTTTCGAGAGCAGGCGTTCGGGCGTGTCTTCCCCGAAGGCTACCACCGCGTCCACGCAGGACAGGGCGGCCAGCACGCGGCACCGATCGGCGAGTTTATTGACGGGCCGTTTCGGACCCGATTTCCCCAGACGCCGCGCCGAGGCGTCGCTGTTGACCGCCACGATGAGCCGGTCGCCGAGAGCGGCGGCTTCTTCCAGCAGTTGAACGTGTCCGGGGTGAAGCAGGTCGAAGACGCCGTTGGTGAAGACCACCGTTTCGGACGCGCGCGCGCGCGCGCGGCGCCACGCGGCCGCTTTGGGGGCGGAGAGCGTTTTTCCGGCGGTGTTAGTGCGCTTTCGGGGCATCCGGGAATAGCGCGTCTTCTACCAGACCGCAGAGAATCTGGATCGCGGTGATGTGGACTTCTTGGATTCGTCCGACGACCTTCGACGGGACGCAAAGGCAGTGATCGCAAAGCCCCTTGAGTTTCCCTCCGGTCTCGCCGGTAAAGCCGAAGACGGTTAGGCCTAGTTCTCTGGCGGCTTCGACGGCCTTCAGGACATTGGCGGAATTTCCGCTGGTCGAGATCGCCACCGCGATGTCCCCGGGTTTGGCGTGCGCCTTCAGTTGGCGCGCGAAGACTTCGTCGTAACCGAAGTCGTTGGCGATGGAGGTAAGATCGGAGGTATTGACCGTCAGCGAAAGCGCGGGCAGCCCCGGCCGGTTGCGTTCGTAGCGTCCCACGAGCTCGTCGGCGAAGTTCTGCGCGTCGCAAGCGGAGCCCCCGTTTCCGAAGCTCATGATCTTGTTGCCGGCTTTGTAGGCGGCGATCAGCGACTCCCCCATCGCGGCGATCACGCCGGATCGGGCGATCGTCGCTTCGATCGTTCTGGCGCTGTCCGCGAGTTGGGTCCGGACGGTTTGTTCCAGGGTCGTGGTCTCGGGCATAGGCGTGTTCACGCGGCGACGGCCGCTTTCTCCTTGTCTTCGGCTTGCAGGTGATCGGCGAAGCGCGTGTCGAAATCACCGGAGCGGAAGCGTTCTTCCCGGAGCACGCGCGCGTGAAACGGAGTCGTGGTTTCGATTCCGACGATTTCCATTTCCCCGAGCGCGCGCAAGGACCGGCGGATGCAGGCCTCGCGGTTCTCGGCGCTGACGATGAGTTTCGCGAGAAGGCTGTCGTAGTATGAGGGAACGGTGTATCCGGGGTACAGGTGAGAATCGACGCGGACGCCGGGGCCCGCCGGGAACACCAACGAATCGATGCGCCCGGGGCACGGGGAAAAACCGGTCGCCGGGTTCTCCGCGTTGATGCGGTGTTCGATCGCGTGGCAGCGGATTTCCGAGGCGCGCTCTTGGGTGAAGGAGAGTTTTTCGCCGGCCGCGAGCCGGATTTGTTCCTGCATCAGATCCACCCCGACCACCGTTTCGGTGACCGGATGCTCCACCTGCAGGCGCGTGTTGACCTCAATGAAGTAGAAGCGTCCGTCGGTATCGAGCAAAAATTCCACGGTTCCGACGTTGTGGTAGTCGCAGGCCTTCGCGAGCCGGATCGCGGCCTGCTGCATGGCTTCGCGAATTTTCGGGGTCACGGCCGGGGAGGGACTTTCCTCGATAAGTTTTTGGTGGCGCCTCTGTACCGTGCAGTCGCGTTCGACGAGAGCCGCGACATTCCCGTATTTGTCGGCGGCGAGCTGAATCTCGACGTGGCGCGGCTTTTCGATGTACTTCTCGATGAACATCGTGCCGTCGCCGAAGGCCGCCTGGGCTTCGGCCGAGGCCCGTTCGATTTCCGCTTGGAGCATCGCCGGGTCGCGCACGACGCGGAGTCCTTTGCCGCCGCCGCCCGCGGAGGCTTTCGCCATGATCGGAAAACCGATTTCTTCGCAGCGCGCGAGAACCTTCGCGTCGACCTTCCCTTTGTCGAGGGTCATTCCGGGAACGCAGGGGACCTTCGCCTTATCGGCCAGGCGTTTGCCGCTGAGCTTGTCGCCCAGCGCGCGGATCGCCGACGACGGGGGGCCGATGAAGGTGATGCCTTGCCGCTCGCAGGCCTCCGCGAAACTCGCGTTTTCCGAAAGGAAACCGTACCCGGGATGGATTGCGTCGGCCCCGGTCATCGTCGCGGCCGCGAGGACGCGTTCTTGATTCAGGTAGCTTTCGAGCGCCGTCGCCGGACCGATGCAAACGGATTCGTCGGCCATGCGCACGTGCCGTGAGGGGCGGTCCGCTTCGGAGTAAACCGCGACCGACTTGACGCCGAGTTCCCGGCAGGCGCGGATCACCCGGACGGCGATCTCGCTTCGATTGGCGATGAGAATTTTATCGAACATGGATGTTCACCTTGATGGAATGGTCGAGCAGGTTCACCTCTCCCGAAAGAATCGGCGTGGAGCGGTCCGTGACCGTGACTTTGTAGACGGGTCCGGCGAGATGTTCTGCGGTCCAGGTCTCCTGGAAGGCCAGGTCTTCTACCGCCGCTTTCAATTCGCGCGCGAGATTTTCCCGAACCTTCCGGCGCCACGCGAACAGCGTGTTTTCATCTCCGGGCATCTTGTGCGACTTGAGGCGTTGGATCGCCTCTTCGCCGCCGAGGCCGGAGAGAATTTTCACGCCGCGTTCGGCATAGGCCTGATCGTGAAGGTTGCGGCAGTGCTTGCCGGCCTCTTCGTAGTCGGGGACGGCTTCGGCGTACTCCTTCAAGAGTTGGTGCGCGTCGGCGCGCGCGAGCATCGTGTCGCATCGGCTGTCCGCGTCAAGCAGCGGGAACGCCAGCATAATGTTGTATTCCCCGACGGCCTCGGAAAGGCGGCCGAGTTTGTTCCGGTAAATGTCGGCGACCAAGGAATGGAGGTGAAAAACATCCTTCGGTTCGAGGCGGGAATTGAATTTGTCGGCGGCTTGGAAGGTTCTCCGGCAGACCTTCAGGGCCGCGTCCCACCGGCCGAGGCCGTACGCGGCTTCACAGAGGTAGGAATTAACCAGCGGATCGCGCGGATTCAGCTCCGCGGCTTCATTCGCGTACTTGAGCGCCGCTTGAAAATCCCGGCGCGCCAGGGCCTCTTCGATCGGGGTCATCAGATGCCACCAATAGGCGCGCTTCCAGAGGCCGTTTTCGAGCACGAAATGCATCCAATCCTCTCCGGATGCGTTTGATCCATAGAGTTTGTAAGTGATGAATCCCCATTTTTCGGTCAGCGACTTGATTTCCAGATCGTCGAAGCTCCAGTCGCCCTTCTCCTGAAGTTCCGTGAAGCGGTCCGCGCTTAGCGACGCTTTGGACTCGGCGGAAAGCGCCTCGTAGGCCGCTCCGAAATTTTTCTCCTTCAACGCAAAGAGATACTCCCCGGCCGCCTTCGTCAGCTTTCGGCTGGGCGTGTTGCGCTGCTTCCAGAGCAGCCCGTAGAGTCCTCCGGATACGAGCAGGAGAACCAGGAGAATCGCCGTCGACGCGCCTGGGCGCTCCTTCACGCGGCGGATCGTGCGCTGGGTGAACGCGAGATCGTCTTTGGAGAGCGGCTTGAGCTTCTCCCGTTCGGGATGCCGCGAGGGTTTCTTCGCCGCCGCTTCAGGACGCTTTTCGCGGGGGCGCTCCTCCGGGACTTTGGGCTCGGGACGCTTGGGAGGTTCCGGGCGCCGTTCTTCTTTTCGGGATTCGGGCTTGCGCTCGGAATCGGGGATTCGGCGCAGCTGGGTGCGCGGAGGTTCTCCGGGGCGCGGCGCCGGGTCCGGCGTCTTGAGCGAAAGGGGTTCTTTCGGCTGTTCCTCTTTCAGCTCGTCGTTGCGCAGAATGCGTTGAACCCCCGTGCGCGGCAAAAAATCCTCGAGATCGCGCCTGGGGTTTGGTTTCGCAGGGGTCTGGACCGTTGGGATTTCCGGTTCGGGCGGCGGTTCCGGCGCCGGTTCGGGTTCGGAGGGAGGTTCGGGAGTCCGGGGTGGTTCCGGCTCGGGATCCATGCGGCCGATCGGAGGCAAACGCGGGGGAGGTTCGGGCTCCGGGATGCGGGGCGCAGGCGGCTCCGGCCTCTTGGGCGGTTCGGGCGGCGGGGGAGGAGGTTCGGGGGACGTTTCGGCCGGTGGGCTCATGCCCTTAAGATTGTCTTGATGGACGGCGTCGATCTGCTGCTTCGGCACGATCTGACCGGCGGTGCCTGCCGTCATCTCCTCGCCGCAAACGTCGCAAAATCCCTTCGCCGCCGAATTCTTAAAACCGCACGTGCCGCAAATGCGGACGATGCGGCCTCCGCACTTGGCGCACTCCAGGGCATCCGAGGAACTTCCCCCGGAGCATTGGGAGCATTGAATCGGCGACGGGTTTGCCAAAGGGATCTCGGTCAGTTCGGTTGGATGAAGAACAGCGGCTGGCCGTATTCGACCGGCTGTCCATCCTCGATTTTCGCCGCGACGATTTTTCCGTCTGCTTCGCCGCGGACCGGATGGCGCGCTTTCCCGGTTTCGATGTGGCCGAGTATTTGTCCGTTCGTGACGGAGTCCCCTTCCTCGACGCGGGAGGCTTCTCCCTGTCCATCCGCCCGGAATATGCCGACGTCCCTCGCCGTGACGGGCGACAGTGAGCAGGGCGGGAAGATCGAGGGCGGCGTCGTGATCGCGCCTTCGAGCTGGAATTCGATCGCCTCTTCGCCGCGTCGCAGCGACACTTCTTCGAGATCGGTGCTTCGGGCCCAGTCCAGAATGGGTTTTAGTGTGCGGGTATCCATGACTACCTCTTCTTCCGACGCTTCGTTTTGCGCGCGGACGAGCCCCCGCGCGGTTTAACTAAATTCTGCGGATTCGGCGGCAGGAGTCCCGCTTCGAGCGGGTCGAAGGCGTGCGGCAGAATCTGGCGCATCTTCAGTCTTAAAACCGTTTCCTTCCGCGAGTCCGCGCTGACGTCGACGAGGAGCACCGGGGTGTCCTTCGAGCTGAATTCCGCCATCACCTGACGGCAGGCGCCGCAGGGTTTGGGGGCGCGGCCGACGATCGCGATCGCCTGAATGCCCTTCGCGCCGCGCGTGACGGCGTTGGCGACGGCGACGCGCTCGGCGCAGATCGTGAGCCCGTACGAGGCGTTTTCCACGTTGGCTCCGAAAAAAAGCTTGTTTTCGTCGGTCAGGACCGCGGCGCCGACCGGAAAGCGCGAGTACGGACAGTAGGCCCGCTCACGGGCGCGTTTTGCCGTTTCGATCAATTTCCGCCTAAGTTTCGCGTTCATGCGGGAGTTCCTCATTTCGGCTCGGGTTTTCGGAGACGGGCGTCACGCGGACGCGAGTTCGACATATTTGGAGATGATCGGTCCGAGCCTTTCCAGCGTTTCTTTGTTCCGCGACGCCGGCGGCGTAAAAATAGCGCCCCGCAGCGCCTCGGAACATTCGGGATCGAGGGGCTCCGCCGCGAGTTTGGGTATCGCGTTTTTAAGCAGCGCCCGTACGTTTTTAGCGTTGGCCATCAGGTGTTCGACCACCTTCTCGGTATGGACGTGGTCGTTTTCCTTCCAGCAGTCGTAATCGGTGACCATCGCGATCGTGGAATAGCAGATCTCCGCCTCGCGCGCGAGTTTTGCTTCGCCGGCCGCGGTCATGCCGATGATGTCGTAGCCGAGCTTTCGGTGCGTTTCCGATTCGGCGCGAGTCGAGAATTGGGGTCCTTCCATGCAGCAGTAGATCCCGCCGCGGGTGGCCTGGAGGCCGAGCGCCTTCGCTTCCGCGAAGAGCAGATCGGACTGCGGACGGGAGAACGGATGGGCGAACGCGACGTGCGCGACGACGCCGTTCCCGAAGAAGGTCGAATCGCGGCGGCGCGTATTATCCACGAGTTGATCGGGAAAAACGAAGTGCCGGGGGGCGAGTTCTTCGCGCAATGAGCCGACCGCGCTGGCGGAGAGGATCCGTTCGACGCCCAGCGATTTCAGCGCCCAGATGTTCGCCTTGCTGGGGACTTCTGTCGGAAGCAGGAAATGTCCGCGCCCGTGACGGGGAAGAAACGCCGCGCGCACGCCCGACAGGGTTCCGATCATCACGGCGTCCGAGGGGGAGCCGAACGGGGTTTCGATGCGCCGCTCTTGGAGGTCTTCGACGCCTTCCATGTCGTAAAGGCCCGATCCTCCGATGACGGCGATTTTTACGGCGGCGTTGTCGTTGCGGGTCACGGCGTGTATCCCCCGTCGGGAAGCAGTTCCCGGATTGTTTTGTCGAGCTCTTCCGGGTCGACCGGTTTCTTTAGATAACGGACATGCGGCTGTTCCAGCAGCTTCCCGAGTACGGACTGCTCGACGCTTCCGCTCATCAAAATGATCGGAATCTTCGCCGTCTTGTAGAATTCGGTCAACCGTTTCGCGGCGGTGGTCCCATAGACCCCGGGCATCACGACGTCGCTGAGGATGATATGCGGCATTTCCTTTTCCGCGATGGTGAATGCCTGCGCGCCGTCGGAGGCTTCGAGCACCTCATGCCCCTGTTCGGACAGGATCGCTTTCAGCGATTCCCGCAGGTTGTCGTTGTCGTCGACGATCAGAATCTTGGCGATCACGCGCAGGCGCTCTCGGCGGCGCGGTCTTGGTAGACGGGAAACCGCGAGGTCAATTCCCGGACCTTGCCCTTGACGCGCGCGAGAGCGGCCGCGTCGTCTTTACCGGTCAATGCCGCGTCGATAAGTTCGGCGACGAGCTCCATCTCGGGCTCGTTCATGCCCCGCGTGGTCAGCGTCGGCGTTCCGATCCGGATTCCGCTGGCGACCATCGGTTTTTCCGGATCGTAGGGGATCGCGTTTTTGTTGACCGTGATGCCCGCCTGATCGAGAGCCGTCTCCGCGTCCTTCCCCGTGACTTTTTTCGGGCGCAGGTCCACCGAGAAGACATGCGAGTCGGTTCCGCCCGAGACGATGCGCAGTCCCAGTTCCGTCAGGGCCGAGGCGAGTTTTCGCGCGTTGGCGAGCGTTCTCCGCTGGTACTCCTTGAATTCGGGTTTGAGCGCCTCTCCGAAGCACGCGGCTTTCGCAGCGATCACGTGCATCAGGGGTCCCCCCTGAAGACCGGGGAAGACGGTCTTGTTGATTTCTTTTTTGCGGGCGTCTTTGCAGAGGATCATCCCGCCGCGCGGCCCGCGCAGGGTTTTGTGCGTCGTTGTCGTCGTCGCGTCCGTGTGGGGAACGGGGTTCGGATAGAGCCCGGCCGCGACGAGTCCGGCGTAGTGCGCCATGTCGGCGCAGAAAAACGCGCCGACGGAGTCGGCCATTTTCCGGAAGCGCTCCCAGTCGATCACGCGGGAGTAGTTCGACGCGCCGATGAACAGCATCTTGGGCTTGTGTTCGGCGACGAGTCTTTCGGCTTCCCCGTAATCGATCGTCTCCTCTTCCCGCGTGACGGTGAACGGGACGATCTTGAAATACTTGCCCGAGAAGTTCAGCGGATGTCCGTGCGTCAAATGTCCGCCGTGCGCGAGGTCGAGTCCTAGGACCGTGTCTCCGGGTTCGATCATCGACAAGTAGGCGGCCATATTCGCCTGGGCGCCGGAATGGGGCTGGACGTTCGCATGTTCCGCCCCGAACAGCTCCTTCGCCCGCGCGATCGCGAGACGCTCGGCGACGTCTACGAACTCGCATCCGCCGTAGTAGCGGCGTCCGGGATAGCCTTCGGCGTATTTGTTGGTGAGCACCGATCCTTGCGCTTCGAGGATGGCTTCGGAGACGTAGTTTTCGGAGGCGATCAATTCCAGGTTTTCGTCCTGACGCCGGGTTTCGGCGATGATCGCTTCGTAAAGTTCGGGATCTTGAGATTTAAGATGTTTGAGGTGCATGGCGCTCCAAGAGTCTTTCGAGTCCGGATTCAATGCGATCCCGGCACGCGCGGTACACGGCGTCCGGTTTTCCGATCGGGTCCGGGACGTCTCCGGCTTCGTCCCCGGTCCAATCGGTGAACAACGCGGTCTTCTTTCTAAATTCGGGGTACTCATCGATCAGGTAGTCGTAATGCCCCGCCGTCATCGGTACGATCGCGTCCGCCCAGCCCATGAGTTCCCGGCCGACCAACTGCGCGGTGTGCTCCACCCGGTCGATACCGCGTTCGCCCATCGCGCGCGTGACGCCTCCGGGGATTGGAAAGTAGCCTTCGGCGGCGACCCCCGCGGATCGAGCTTCGAAGCCCGTCAGTGCTTTATCCGCGCTCATTTTGTTGAAGAGAAATTCGGCCATCACGCTTCGGCAGGTGTTTCCGGTGCAGACGAACAAAACTTTCATCCCAAAACCTCTGAGGCGCTCAGCGCCCCCGCGCGAAGGATTTTCAACGTCCCGCCCGTCGCGTCGACCACCGTCGACGGCTGTCCCGCCCCCGGCCCCGCGTCGACGATGAAATCAACGCGTCCGGAAAAGACGTCCGCCGCCGCCGTCCCGTCCGCGCAGGCGGGTTCTCCTGAACGGTTCGCGCTCGTCGTCGCCCACGGCACGCCCGAGAGTTCGATCAGTTCCCGCGTCAGCGCGAGCGCCGGAATCCTCAGCGCGATGGTGGCCGCGCCTTCGGACACGATCCGGCGACCCTTCCGGGTGACGCTCAGCACCAAGGTCAGCGCACCGGGCCAGTACTTCCGGGCAAGGATTTCGGCTTCGGGCGTGAACTCGGCCCAGAGACGAGCGTCGTCGAGAGAATGTACCAAAATGGGCAATGCTTTCCTAGGATCGCGGTCCTTTAGCGCGTAAAGGCGCTCCCGGGCCGAGTTGTTTCGCGCCGTCGTGCCGATCCCGTATACGGTATCTGTAGGAAAAACAATGATTTTCCCGGAAGCGACGCCGACCGCGATCGCGGAGAGGTCTGCGGGCGAGGGGGGGGCGTCCGGGGCGCAAAACAGGGTCTTCGTGCAAAGGGTCATCGCGTCTTTTCCCGGGCCGCGCGCGGGTGAAGCATTACGACGAATTCCCCTTTCAAGTGTCCGCCCTCGGGCAGGCTCGCGAGAAGCGACGCGATACTTCCCGTACGCCACTCCTCGTGCAGTTTCGAGAGTTCCCGCACGAACGCGGCCTGGGCGTCCGATCCCAGCGCCTCGGCGGCCCGCTCGAGAAGTTTGCGGACGCGAAACGGCGATTCATAGATGACGAGGGTTTTTCCCAGCGCGGCGGCGGCTTCTAGGGCGCGCCTTTGCTTTCCCGGTGTTCGGGGAAGGAATCCCAGAAAGACGAAGGCGTCGCCGGGGAGTCCGGAGCCGGCGACCGCCGTCGGCGCCGCGCAGGCCCCGGGGAGCGCCGTGACCGGCAGCCCGGCGCGGCGCGCGGC